>Ga0209415_10000129_pt1 | contig 116073 bp, 109 predicted proteins | sample PeaSoiSIISIP2007_FD_187696 | JGI IMG/M metagenome (GOLD analysis project Ga0209415, IMG submission 187696) | Peat soil microbial communities from Weissenstadt, Germany - SII-SIP-2007 (SPAdes) (version 2) | ecosystem: Environmental > Terrestrial > Soil > Wetlands > Peat | place: Germany...
CCCGGAGCAAATATCCGGGGAAATGCGAATTGCACTCCATGACATGCGTGATCGCCGCGCGATCATATTCATCGCCCGAACGATAGCTATCGAAGAAATCATTGAGCCTTGCTACGCGCTCTGGCATTGACCCAACGGCCTGCAAACCAACGGACACGCCGTAATTGGTGAACGCGAATTTGGTGTCAAGACGATCCGGCTCCCTGCAGAAGAATCCGTCCTGCCGCCACATTCGATCGAGCGTGGCGAGGCAACGTTTTCTTTGAAGCTTCGCCCAGTCTTCGGTTGGAAGGAGATGGGTCATCCATAACATCATGCCGAGACCCAGATCCTGAGTGATCACGAGGTCGGGGGCGGTTTGATCGATAAGCCTCCGCATATCGGCGATTTCGCGGGAGAGCGCTTTCTCATCGAGCATCCGGTACGACACATACCCGTCGAAGGCATCGAGCGCCCCCAAGCCAAAACCTGGATATGGGCTGCTCAAATCCTCCTTCATTTTCCACACGACGCCACGACCGGGGACGAGAAAGGCGTCGTGGATCTCGTGCACAAGATCGATACCTTTCCGACGGTATCGTGGAATATACCGCGCGATCACGGCGAGCGCGTAAAGCCACATGGCAAGATAATGGAAGTATTGCCCATCGCGATCGGGTTCCTCGCCGATGCGAATGCCGCGCGGCCGCCCCAGCACGCGATCGACTTCCGCGACCACCCATTCCGCCTCGTCCAGGAATTCGTCCTTAGCCAGCGCGCCGTAAAGGGACACCAAGAGGACGACGCCGAAAGCGTCTGTCCACAGATACCTTAGTCCGTTGGGCCAAATACGTTCCGCCCGCATCCAGCGCAGTTTTTCGAGGACATATTCGATCCCACTCGCCGCCGGCATGTCGGCCTCACAGGCCGAATGGATAGGTATCGGGAAGGCCCTCGAGCTCCTTGGTCCCGAACGGGGTCACCGCGCGGGTTTCGTCGAACCAGATATATTCGTCGAACTGAGCCGGCAGAACGGCCTGGAAATAATGACTCGCGAGCTCTGTCTCCGGCCGGTAAATCACCCCGATTGCCCGTTCCAGGCGCGGCTTCGCCAATCTGGTGCTAACCTCCGCGGCCGAACGGCTTCGCAACGGCAGAATGAATTGCGGACGGCCGGTTTCGTGGCATAGACGTTCATAGCTTTGCTGGAGCGAGGGCAGCACCGACTTGACCTCCATCGGTCCGTCCCAATCGGATGCCGCCGCGACCGTTCCCGAATGGGTTCCGAACCCGATGGAATAGACACCGTTCCCGAATTCTTCCCGGCACAGATGCCCGATATTGTACTCGCCGCGCGCCGACATTTCGGTCGCGGCGGAGTCGCCGATATGGGAATTATGTGCCCACACGATGGCCTTGGCCTCGGGCCCGTGGAAGGCAAGCAAGGCCTTCAAGGTTTCGAACATGTGATTGTCGCGCAGATTCCAGGAGGCGCGGGATCCGTAATACATGATCCGGTAGTAGCGCTCAGCGTCCGTTACCAGACGTGCATTCTGTACCGCATCCATGAAGCGCTCGCCGTCATGGGCGGCGTAGTCGCTTTGCTTGTGTAGAATATCCTCCAGGATTCGCACGACCTCTTTCTCGCACGTCCGGTAGTGACCGGTCAGCGCCGCATGGCCATAGGTTGCGGGATCGGCCTGCCAGGGGGTCAGGCAACCGTAGCGATGCCGTGCGATTAACGCGGAGTCGGGATCAACCTCATCCAGATACTTCAGTACCGACCGGATCGACGTGTAGAGGCTGTAAAGGTCGAGCCCGTAGATCGCTACTCGATTTTCCAGTGTTCGGCCTGCATTGTGGGCGTGCAGCCAATCCACGAACGACCGCACCTCGTTGTTGCGCCACATCCAGGTCGGAAAGCGGGCGAATGCCGTCCACTCGCTGGGTGGATATTCGAAATGCCGCACATAGTGATCGAGACGCGCCACATCCGGCCAATCCCCCTCGATGGCGACAAAGCGAAACCCCTTGCGCGTTATAAGCTCCCGCGTGATGCGCTCGCGCATGCGGTAGAATTCGGAGGTGCCGTGCGTCGCTTCTCCGAGCAGCACGATTTTTGCGTCACCGATGCGCTCCAGCAGCGGGCCGAGATCCGCCGATCCGATCGAATTGAAGGGCTCCGAGCAAGCGTCGATTGCCCGCACCATGTCGCCGTCAGCCGAGCCGGCCTGCGCCGGGCGCGGTTCCGCCGGAACCGGCAGCACCTCTGGCGCCCATCCTTCCTTCCCGATGAGTGGCACAAAGCGGACATCGGCGATGTCTTCGCTCTTGAACTTGTCGTCTGATATCCGCGTGACACGTACAAGCTCCTGCGTCCGCGGATCGTTGCCGACGGGAATTACCAGCCGGCCGCCGATCTTCAGCTGTGCCTTGAGGGACTCCGGAACCACGGGTCCGCCCGCCGCGACGATGATCGCGTCATAGGGCGCCGCCATGGCCCAGCCGAGAGTCCCATCGGCATGCACAACGTGGACGTTGCGGTACCCGAGAGCCTCCAGCGTCGCGGCTGCCTTTTCGGCAAGCTGGCCAATACGCTCCACCGTGTAGACTTCTGCTGCGATCTCGGCCAGCACCGCCGCCGCATAGCCGGAGCCCGTGCCGATCTCGAGCACCCTTTCTCCACCCTCAAGAGCCAGCGCCTCGGTCATCAGCGCCACGATATAGGGTTGCGAGATGGTCTGACCGGCGGCGATGGGGAGCGGCGCATCCTCGTAGGCGAATTCCCGCAGACGCTCTGGAAGAAAAGCTTCGCGTGCGACCTTTCTCACAGCACCGAGGACGGCTTCGGAACGGACGCCCCGCGCAACGATCTGATGTTCGATCATGTCCTCGCGAAGCTTCGAAAGATCAGTCACCGCCTATTCCCCTCTGGCCACAGCACGCTTCATCCATTCGCACAGAAGGCCCACAAGCGCCGATCTAGCCCCGACGCCGCCCGCCCGCCGGCGCGTTCGATGACCGTGACGATGCCGACGCCGTCTCGAAACTCATGCCGCTCGCAGACGCCGCCGCGATCGCCGCGCTCGAATGCGGAGGCCAGTGGAGGCAAGCGGGCCAACAGCCTTAACCCTTCTGATGGTTCTCAATCCGGTGAACTTCCTGTTCGTCGATCTCAGCCAAAAGCCGGCACGAATCGGCGACGTCCTTGTCCTTGGCCGCGTCAGCCAGGCGCCGGTATCTCGCCGCACGGTCGCGCAGGAAATTGACATTCGACATCGATCGCTCCTCCGCGCCGAACAATGCATTACACTGCGGTTACAGGGAGGATGTGTTGATCTGAATCAATCCCGCAGCTCGTCCATCAGTTGCCATTGACACCCAATCCGCGCTAGCTTCAGGTCTCTCCTGAAAAGAAGAAATCTCGCAGTAGGAGCACAAGCGGTTGGCTGAGCCCACGGTCGAAGAGTTACGTGAGGAATCGCGCCGACTCAGGGAAGCCGCGCGAAAAGAGCCGAATCTCGAAGCCAAAAGACGCTTGGCTGCGCGCGCGCTTGAACTTGCGGTCCGTGCCGAGGAATTGGAGCGCAAAGCCCGCGGCGGAACCTGAGCCGACATTCCCCGGATGCCCTGGGATTGGTTGGAATCGTGTACCTATGCGGGCCTCGCGCCCAGGGCACTCCGAAGACGCTGAGCCAACAGCCCCTGACCTCCGCGTTCAGTTGCCGTCAGCGCGGCGATGCCTTGTATCCTTCAAAGGTCAGGAAGAGCCCCAAAAGCAGCGGTATGGCGACATAGAAGTAGTAGAGATCCGCGAAGTGCAGAGCCTCGAACATGCCGGCGATGAACAGCAACGGCGGGGCGTTGGCCAGTTCGGCTGCTGTTTCGACCATCGCTGCCTTGTGCCATTTCCGCTACGAAACGATTAGAACGAAACGTCCGATCAGGCGGCTAAGAAAAATCGTGCGCGGCAACATCATTCCCTCCGACCCATGGCAATGGCCCAACCATACACCGTCGTGCGCGCGAGCGGCGCGCCCTCCGCGGAAGCGGCAAGGCTCTGGCGCATGAACCAGATGGCAGGTCCGTTTCCGCTCATGGGATGGCGGCTTATGCCTGTGGCCACATCATGCATCGGCGCTTGACCCGCCTTGGTCATTCAGCCTCAATCCCAACTTCGGGGACCGACTCCGATATGCGGGGTGACAGGGCGAGGCTCGCGGAGTAGACCGCTCCGAAAAGCCAAGCCTAACATGACGGAAGCAGGAGGGACTTCTCATGGCGACATTAGTACCATGGACAACCGTCGAGCTCGGCGACCTTGAATTCTTCGCCCCGGCGGTGCCGTGTCTGGTCGTTCACACGTGGTACATAGACGATCAGCCGGACAGCACCGTGACATATTTTTGGCAAGATGCAGCGACGGGGCTCATCAACCACGAAATGGTGTTTGCGGGGCCTGTCAGCTTCGAGGCCGCACTTGCATGGGCGCAGGAACACGCTCCGACACGCGGTGTCGAGCGAATTCATGTCAAGCATGGTCCATCGGGGAAGAAGCGTGGGCGGCCCGCGGCAAAGGCTCAACCTCGCAAGAAAAGGTCGCCACGATCCAAGGTCACCGCCCAAAAAAAGACGGCGCGAGGTAAAAAGCGTGGCCGCAAGGGCTCGTCTCGTTGATTGAGACGGCTCGGTTCAACGTCGGCACGCGGTCGAGCCCGTGCGAGACGCTTGCAACCGACGTAAGACGAGCCGCGTCCCCTACACGATCGCTGGCGGGCTTGATCAAACATCCGAAGTCATCCAGTTTCCGACTTGATCGGGTGAGCGAGAAAGGTCGCAAAAATTCCACAAGCAGACATCCGAATTTTTGTGGGATCGATGGGCTGTTTACGTATCGGCTGTAACCGGCATCTCGAGAAACGCGAGCCGTTGCCGCAACTCATGAAGGGCGTACTCGGGAAGCCGGGCAGCGCAACCGTCGACCACGCGACGGGCGCGCTCGATGAGACTGAGACGGACCTCCTCGTTCGGCGCAGCCGAGGCGATATCGTTGAAAGCGCGTAGCAGCCGCAGACTGACCGCGATGTCCGCAGCCGAATAATGCCGAATCTGTTCAAAGGCGGTGTCGAAAAGACCTTCAACGCTAATCCAAGGGACGACGACGCGCAGGACGTGCGGCGGCCCGAAGAAATAGGAGAGCGGGGGAGCGCGGCTGATCCATCTAATCAAGACTCGGCTTAGCTGATCGATGCACGATATCGCGGTGCTTGGATCGTTCACTGCAGGCGAGATGGCCCTGAGGGCGATGTCGACGAGCTGAATCACTCCGAACTCGACATCCTGTTGCATCGTGCGGGTGGGGCCGATATCGAACGTTGCTAGAAGGTGTGACGATCGCTCGGCGGTAATGCGCTCGGCGCGGGATACCCAAAGAAGCGGTACCCCCGCGGGAACGAACTGACCGACACGACGCTCGACGCGAACGCGAATTCGGTAATCCTTCGCCAAGTGCAGAAGTCGGCCAACATCGAGATAGCGGATGTATCCGGACCGCCGGCTTAAAACCGGGATGTCAGCCACCCCGTTATCAATCTCCGACGTTTGAGGCAGCGGAAACGCTGCGCGCAGACGCGGCATAAATTCATCAATGACGAGCTCGGTTTCCCGTGCGATTCGATCAACAATGTGATTGACGCTCACCGCCAGCGAAATGTGATGAATGAAGTAGATCAACCATCCGACGCAGACCAGTGCCAGCACCATTGCCCCGGACGTCGTCACGACTGGCACGAACGGCTGCGGAAGCGATCTGGCAGCAGGCAGCGCGGCGATGCAGAACGAAAAGGTGCCTAGAAACACCCCGAGCGTCCACTGCGTCGTGCGGTCTCTCACAAATCCGACCAGAATCCGTGGAGAGAATTGTGTCGACGCAAGGGTGAGCGTCATCAGCAGGATCGCGAATACGATCGACACGACAGTCATGATCGACGTCGCAATGCTTGTGAGGATGGCCTGCGCCACTTGCGGATCCTGGCGCGAAGGAAAGAGCGTCTCGGGAATCCAGAAACCGATTGCGGGTACGGCTTCTTCGACGGACGACATCACTGCGCCTGCGGTGCCAAGGAGCACGGCAATGACGAAGGGACGGATCAGGAATCCGCCACGCAATGCATACATCGCCGAGCGAAAAAGCAGTGGCACGCGCTCCATATTCAAAGCCCCTTAAGGAGATGGACGACCCGAGTCACCGTCGCCCATCGCTCTCGCCCTCAGCCGGAATTGCTGGGTTTTTCCCAAGAATCAACGCTGGGAGATGCCGTGGCCGGCAACAGCAATGCGAGGACCGGAGTCTCGTATATGCTCCCTATATAAACCGGGGCTCCGCTTCCGCTCGATTTTATACTGGCGACGTGGCTACCGTTTAACTGGGTCGAACGAGCAAATTTGCTCGCAATGAGCCGATAGCACGGTGAGCCTCGCGCGAGCAAGCATCTACGGGAACCGTCTGGTCGGGACCGCGTCGGTCAGCCATGCAGGGCGGCGTCAATGCCACGGAGAACGACGAGCGCAAAGATAGCGGCAATGTACGCCCACACGAGTACACGAACCACAGCGGCGAACCTCGGCATCGGCTGTAACAGTGTATGTTCGCCGGGCGTCGCACCGAGCGCCTCGGCGCCTCCGCTCGTGTGCCGGATCTTCGTGTTCATTCGGTCAATGACGGGTGCGGCCATGGTTCTCTCCATCGTATTCGCCTTCCTGCCCTGCCGATTATGAGTTCACTCGCCCATATAAATTCCAGAGCGCCGGAACGCCTGCGATGTTAAAGCCGCATATAAATTGATTTTGTCGCAAGATATCCCTTGTTTGCCCCGGGCGCCCGGCCGGCAGACGACGTGATGGTCGCCGGCATGAATATTATCGAAGTCGTGACGGCGTTGATCCGACGCGGGTTCTCCGATGACCATTGCCGGTCAGCGGAAAACGGCAGCACCTGGCGACGCCGCCCGGCGAGATCCTCTTCGCTCCCAACGTGCAAGGCGAAGCCGATCAAAACTGCGTCTTGACGCGGCTGGGACGCGACCCTCCTTCCACGAACAACGTCCAGGGCGTGTCCTCACGGATGGCGGCTTCGCCGCCGTGGAGCGGATCGTGGGGCACGGAGACATCGGAACCGTCTGGTGCGCCCAGAAAGCGGCCACGTCTGCGCGAGGCGCCGCCTTGGGGAATGCGCCATGAATCGCGTGGACTTGGCGATCCCCACGCGTTCCGGCAACGGACAACAGCCAAGCTGACCGGGCTTTGACCCTAGCGCTGCTTCCACGGGATGAGGACGCGCTCGAGCAGGTTCAGGAGGATCGCCGCGCCGAAGCCCAAAAGCGCGCACACCAAGAGGCCGACATACATCTTCTCGACCTGGAACACCTGCCACGAGGTCCAGATGAGATAGCCGATGCCGCTCTTGGCACCGACGAACTCGGCCGAGACGATGACGAGGAGCGCCACCCCCATGCCGAGCTTCAATCCCGCGACGATGAGCGGCAGCGCGCCGGGCAGCGCCACGTCGGTGAACATCATCCACTTGCCGGCACCGAAATTCTTGCCGACGTCGAGATAGATCTTGTCGATGTTGTGGACGCCTGCGGCGGTGTTGATCATCACGAGATATATCACCGCCGTGGCGATGATGGCGTACTTGCTCTCCTCGCCGAGGCCGAAGATCATGATGAAGAGCGGCAGGATGGCGATCTTTGGAATGGGGAAGGTCGCGTCGATGAGCGGCTGGACGATGGCCCGGACCGGGCGGAACAGGCCGACCGCGAGCCCGATCGCGATGCCGGGCACCGCGCCCAAGGTGAATCCCACCGCGATGCGGCTCAGGCTGATCGAGAGATGCAGCCACAGCTCGCCGCTCTGGATCATGCCCCAGGCTTCCTCGAACACGGCGGAGGGCGCCGGGAAGAAACGCGTGTCGACCTCGCCGGCCAGCGCGGCGAGTTGCCACAGCGCCAGCAGCGCTAGCGGCGACAGGACCGATAGGGTCTTTTCGATCCGGCGCTGACGCCGCCAGCGCTCGGCGTCGGCGTCGACCTCCACGGGCGGCGCGGCGGCTTGTGCGGCGGGGAGCGATTCGCTTTTCATGCGCGGGCTCAGCCGGGACCGGATTGCTGGCGCTTGGCTTCCGCCTCCTCGGCGGCCTGCGCGGCCACGACCTCGTCTCGCAACTGTCCCCACACGCGCCCGAACAGCTCGCCATAGCGCGGGCTCGACTTGACATCCTCGACCTTCCGCGGCCGGCCGAAGATGGCGGCCACGTCAAGGATCTCCTTGATCCGCCCGGGGCGCGCGGTCATCACCAGGATGCGGTCGGCGAGCACGATCGCCTCGTCGATGCTGTGGGTGACGTAGAGCACCGTTTTGCGCGTCTCCTCCCACACGCGCAGCAGCTCGGCCTGAAGCACCAGCTTCGTTTGCTCGTCGAGTGCCGCAAAAGGCTCGTCCATCAGCAATATCTCGGGATCGTTGGCGAAGGCGCGCGCGATCGACACGCGCTGCTTCATCCCGCCCGAAAGCTGATGCGGCAGCGCGTGCTCGAAGCCCGACAGCCCGACCTTGCGGATATAGGGATCGACGATGGCATAGCGCTCGGTGCGCGAGAGGCCGAGCGCCTTCAAGCCGAAGGCGACGTTGTTGCGCACGCTCATCCAGGGAAAGATGCTCTGCTCCTGGAACACCATGCTGTTGAGAGGGCGGCGCGTGTCGCCGTTGCTGCGCCCGATCGAGACGGCGCCTTGCGACTTGGTCTCGAGCCCAGCGAGGATGCGCAGCAATGTGGTCTTGCCGCAGCCCGACGGCCCGACGATGCAGAAGAACTCGCCGGCCCTGATGTCGAGATCGATCCCGGCGAGCGCGTCGACCCGCCGCCCCTGCACGTGGAAGCGCTTCTCGACGCCGCGGAGCGCGATCTTCGCTTCCGATGGGATGGCGGTATTCATTGGGCCTGCTCAGTCCTGGACCAGCAGCTCCTTGGGCCGCGTGCCGAGCCGCCGCGTGCCGCGCGGGCCGACCGCGACGCTGTCGCCCCATTTGCAGAAATCGGCGACCCCCTCGAGGATGGTCGAGGGCTTGATCACGAAAGAGCAGCCGTCGGCGACCGGCAAGTCCAGCACTTCGTCGGGCTCGGGGCGGGCGGCAACCAGCAATGGCCCGTCGTCGCCAGTGCCGCGGCCGTGAAGCCCGAGACCGGTGGTGGCGCGGCCACCGAGTCCCTTGATGGTGCCGGCCGCGATCAGCTCGCGCATGGTGACGCCCGGCTTCATGCGCTCGATGACGCGGTCGAACGCCTCGATGCTGAGCTTGAACGCGTCGTTGAGCTCCGCGCTCGCCGGCCCCATGATGGCGGTTGCGTCGATCTGGGCGATGTAGCCGCCCCAACGCCCCTCGATCTCGAGATTGAGGACGTCGCCCTTGGCGAACGAGCGGAACGACGGCTGCTCCAGCCGGTGCCAGGTCTTGCCCAAGGGGCCGGTAGCCCAGCCGAACATGGGCGTGAAGCTGCCGTCGGCGTCGGCGTTGGCGAACATCATCTGGGCGAAGACGTGGCGCTCGCGCACGCCGGCGCGCGCATGTTTCTTCACCGCCGCGAGCGTCGCCTCGGCCACCTCGGTGCCCTTGCGGATGAACTCGATCTCCTCGTCGCTCTTCTGCCAGCGCGCCTCGCCCAGAACCTTGGTCGCGCTGACGAAGCGGGCCTTGGGGAAGTTGTGCTTCAGGATGTCGACCGACTGCGAATTGACCTCGCCCTCGGCCGAGCGGATATGCGCCAGGACCGAGGCATCGAGTCCGCTGATCGCGATGGTGCCCGTCGCGAAGCGCGAATTGTCCTTGAGCCATTGCGCGATGGTCGCGCCGCCGGTGCCGCGCTGGGTCGAGCGGATATCGGCGAACCAGTTGGAGCCGGGCCACACGCCGCCGCGCGAATGCCACGCCGTGACCGGACCCTCGATCGGAAACGCGACCGTCGACTCGTCGCTGTTCTCGCCGAGCTGCGTGAGGTAGCGCGCGTCGGCCGCGCCGCGGTCGTGGCTGTTGGTGCAGGGCAGGCAGACGATGACATCGACGCCATCGCGCGCCATCAGGCGGCGCACCTTGTCCCAGCGCCGGTCGCGCTCTTCGAGCGAGAAGACCGCGTTGCTCCACGCCTTGGTCCAGCTGTCGCGTATGTCCGCCATCCTCGTCCTCCCGCTGGTTACCGCCGCCCCAGGATTTTCACCGCCGCGTCCGCGAATTCCGTGTCGACCTGCTTGTCGATATCGGGGACGGCGCCGGTCACATAGCCCTGCGACTTGTAAAAGGCAGCCTGGTATTTCAGATCATCGACGTTGACGTGGCCGTTCACGTCGGTGTTCTGGCGCGAGGTCTGCCACAGTGCGGGGTCCTTCACCGGCAGGTACTGCACCAGAAGCTTGATCGCCTCATCCTTGCCCTTGCCGAGGAAGAAGGCGTCGTAATAGTCGCGCGCGCCTTGCAGGAACGCGACCATGAACTTGGTCGCGGCATCCTTGTTCTTGGCGAAGCCGGGCGAGAAATAGAACACGCTGAGCTCGCCGCCGGGATAGACGGTGCCGCCATCGACCAGCACGCGCGCGATCTCCTTCTGCTCGCCCATCGTGACCAGCGGTTCGACCATGAATGCCGAGTCGAGCGATTTCGTCCCCATCGCGGAGAGCGAGTCGGCGAAGGTGAGATGGCGCACATCGACGTCAGATGCCTTGATGTTCGCCGCGCGGAACATCCGGTCGAACATCACATCGGTGATCTGCGCCGCGCCCGGCCCGCCGGCGAGCGAGTGGCCCTTGAGATCGGCGGGGGTCTTGATCGCGCCCCCATCGAGCAGGTCGGAGCGGACCATGATCGCGACCGTGCGGTCGCCGGCGCCGCCGATATGCGCGAAATCGGCGACGATGCGGATGTCGATGCCGCGGTTCAAGGCATTGAACAAGGCGGCGTTGGGCGAGCCGCTCGCCACCTGGAGCTGGTCGGCCGCGAGCGACGAGACGAACTCCATGCCCGAGCTCGCCTGGACGGTCTCGATCGCGAGGCCCTGCTTCTCGAAATAGCCGCGCCGCAGGGCCAGCTCGAGCGAGGCCTGGTCGGGCCGCCCCGACACGCCGAGCTTCACCGGAATGGGCGCGCTTTCCGCCCACGCCGATGGCGCCGCAAGCGCGGCCAGGATCGCGATCAGGATGAAGCGGCGCATGGTTTCCCCCGCGGCAGTAGAAAACGACGGTCGGATCAGGGCAGGCTCACCAGCACCTCGCCGCCCTCGACGCGGACGGCGAAGGTCTGGGCCAGCAGCTCAGGATTGGTGACGCTGGCGCCGCTCGCGAGATGGAAGCGGAAGCGGTGCCAGGGGCAGGCGATCTCGCGCCGCTTGACGCTGACCGCGCCCCCGCTCAGCGGGCCGCCGAAATGCGGGCAGCTGTCGAGCAGCGCATAGACCTCGTCGCCGCAGCGGACCAGCGCCACCGGCCGCTTCTCGATCATGACGCGGCGGCAGGTTCCATCCGCGATCTCGTCCAGCCGGCAGGCCGTGACCGTGCGCATCGCTCTCCTTCACCAGGCCTGTCGCGCGGCCGCCTCGTCGCCCGCGTCGCTCCTGGCGTCGAAGCCGTAGCACACGGGATGAAGCGCGCCGCAGCCGCCGCATTTGCGCCGCGCCGCATCGCTGTTGAAGGCGCGCGCCTCGGCGAGCAGGAACGGCCAGAACGACGCCATTCCCTGGGGCCGCGTGTCGAAGGCGAGGCTGCCCATCTCGTGCCCGCAGGAGGGGCAGACAAACAGCACCCGGTCCTCCTTGACCGCGCGGGCGGTGGCGGTGATGAGCGTGTGATAGACGCCCTCGGGCTCGGCATAGCGCAGATAGACCGTGTCGGCGTCCGACACGCGCCACGGCGCGAAGAGATGCGCGATCCGGTGCGGCGTGCCGGCGGGGATGAGATGCATGAGCCGCGGGCGCAGCGGGCACCGCACCAGCGTCTCGCCGCGGATTTCAAGCAGTTCGTAGGGGCGCGGCTCGTCCTGCGCCTGCCGGCCGACCCACAGCGCATAGCGGTTGGCCTGACGCCAGCCGCCCTCCTCGGCTGCGTCGGCGACCGCGAAATCGTAGTTGAGAACCGGCTCCGTGCTCATCACCAGATCGCGCGCGCGTCGCGCTCCTCGGGCGTGTCCTTGGCCGTGTTCCAGCAATAGCCAAAGGGATTGACGTGGCCGCACTCGACGCAGACGCGCTTGGCGGCTTCGGCGTTGAACTCGCGCACCGCGCGCTCCTCGGCGCGGAAGATGCTGGGCAGCCCCAAGGCGCCGGTCGGGCAATAGACTTCGTGCAGCATGGTGAAGCAGTTCTGGCAATAGAACACGAAGCTCTCGCCCTCGCGCCCCGTCGGCGTCTGCATGATGACGACGAAGTGGCCGAGCGGGTCGCCGTCGGCGCTGGGCAGCGGCAGATACAGCTCGTCCATGTCGTTGATGTGCCAGAACCCCATGCTGTTGGCGACGCGGTGGGGCGTGCCGGCGGTGGTGAGATGGAGCCGCATCGGCTCGAACTTGCCCTCGACCGGCCCGTTGGGGCCGAGCTCGAAGAACTTGCCGAACGCGCCCTTGCGCGGGTCGACGATCTCGGTGCGAGTAATGGCGCGCCGCCTGATGCCGTAGATGTTCTGGCCGACCGGGCGGAATGAGGTGAACTTGCCGACGATGGTGTCGGCGAAGAAGTCCCAATCGTCCAGGATCTTCTCGATCGGCTCGGCGACCGTCAATTCGGCGTGCATGGCGCCCTCCGCTCCGGGACCAGGCGCTACTCAACCACGCGGACGCGCATTTCTCAAGCTCATGCTAGAGTGGCGGCGCTCGTGGACGAGGGAGGAAAAGATGCGCGGAATAACAAGCGCATGGCTTATGGTCGCGGCGCTCGCGCTGTGGGGCGTGACGGCCGCGGCGCAGGGACAGGGCGGCAAGACGACGGTCAAGGTCGGCGTCACCGACCGGCCCGACAACGCCGCGCTCTATCTGGCATATCGGCGGGGCTATTTCGACCAGCAGGGCCTCTCGCTCGAGTTCGTCGGCGGCGGCAACGCGGGCCAGGATTTCGTGCCCGCGCTCGGCCTCAACCAGGTCCAGGTCGCGGCCGGATCGCCCAGCGCCGGCCTCTTCAACGCGCTCAACCGCGGCATCGTCATCCGCATTGTTGCCGACTGGGCCCATGTCGGCGCCGGCGACGACGCCACCTTCGCGCTGGTCGCGCGCAGCGATCTCCTCGACAGCGGCGCGATCAAGACCCTCGCGGATCTGAAGGGCAAGACCATCGCCGTCGGCCCCAACCACGGCTCGGTCAACGACATCCTGATTGCCGAGGCACTGAAGAAGGGCGGGCTCGCGCTGGGCGACGCCAATCTCGTCCTCATGGGCTTTGCCGACGGCATCGCCGGCCTTACCAGTCACCGGCTCGACGGGGCGCTAATGATCGAGCCGCTGGTGACTATGGTCGAGGGCAAGGGCATCGCCAAGGTGCTGGCCTCGGCCGGCGCCGTCATTCCGGGGGCGGAGCTGGCGGCGCTCTATTATTCGCCCGAATTCGCGCGCGATAAGGATGCCGCGACGCGCTACATGGTGGCCTATCTGCACGGCAAGCGCGATTTCGACGACGCTTTCCACGGCAACAAGGACCGCGAGGCGGCGATCGCAATCCTGGCCCAGGACCTGCCGCGCGTGCCGCCTGAGATATGGCGCACGTCCCGGCCCAACGTCTGCGACCTCAATGGCGAAGTCAATGTCGCGAACATCATCGCGCAGGCCGAGTTCTACAAGAAGGACGGCGAGATCACCGGCCCCATCCCCGACATCGCCAAGTTCGTCGATATGCAATTCGCGCAAGGCGCGGTGAAGGTGCTGGGCCGGCGCTGAGCGAGGCGCGCCGTCGTTCCAGGATTTGCCGCGCCGACCGGCATCGCGATGCGTGCTAAGCACGTTTTATTATTCGATCGCCTCACTGGCACGGGCGAGGAGGGGCGACGGGACGGTGACGCCGAGCGCCCTTGCGGTCTTGAGGTTGATAACCAGCTCGAATTTGGTGGGTTGCTGGACCGGCAGGTCGCCCGGCTTCTCACCCTTCAAGATGCGATCGACGTATTCTGCCGCGCGATGGAACTGGTCGGCCGTATCGGGGCCATAGAACATCAGACCGCCGGCGGTGGCAAAAGGCCGGATGGGGTAGATGGCGGGCAATCGGTACTTGGCGGCAAGCTCGACTATCAGGCCGAAATGGTTCGCGAGCGATGACGGCGGCCCGACGACGACCAAGCCGCCATTCGCCGCGGTCGCGAATTCGCCGATGGCGCGCGCGATCTCGCCCGCATCGCGCACGCCGACGGGCGTCAACTGCACGCCGAACGACGGTGCGACGGTTTGAATCGCGGCAAACCCGCCGGACCCTGCCGGGACCGCGGGGTCGCGCAGGACGGCCACGCGGGTCAATCCGGGCGCGAATTCCTTCAGGAGTTCGAGTAGTTTGCCGTTTCTGCTGAATTCGCCTGCGGAAAAGCCAGTGGCATTACCTCCCGGATGCGCCAGGCTCGATACCCAGCCGCCGCCGACTGGATCGACCGTCAATACGAACACGATCGGCACGGTCCGGCTCACCAGTTGAAATGCGTCGACGATCGAGCCGGCCGTGGCGAGGACGACATCCGGTGCGAGTTCAACTAATTCTTCCGCACTGCGGCGACGGCGTTCGGCGTCGCTGGCGCCCCAGCGATAGTCGATCCGCACGGTGCGGCCCACGGTCCAGCCGCGCTCCTGCAAGCCCTGTTCGAACGCGGCGACAAGCCTCAGTGTGGACGGATCCCCTTCGGTAGCGCTCAAGAGCACGCCGATCCTCCGCGTCGGCCCCGCTTGCTGCGCGGCGCTGGCGGCCGGCCAGAGGCCCGCTACGCCGATCAACGCGAGGAGATCGCGCCGCCTCATGCGGCGCCCTGCGCCACCGCCATACCGTTGAACCATGGCCTACGTCCCCCTGGCCACGACGTCCCGCGATCCTAACACAGTGGCAACGGTCTACCGCCGGTATGAATAGATGCAGCTAGCTAATCCCGCGCCTCAGGCGGTGGCGCGCGCGGCGCCTTCGGCGAAGGCGGGAATGACCTGCTCGCCGAACAAGGTCACCGATCGGTGCGCCATCGCGTGCGGCATGTTGCCGATATTGTGCTGCGCCAGCAGCACGTCATAGCCGACGCGTTGCTGCTGCTCGGCGATCTGGCGCGCGACGGTGCGCGGGCTGCCGACGAAGCCGAGCCCCTCGTCGAGCCAGAAATCGTAAGACTCCGCGGTCTTGAGATAGACCCGCGCGGTCTCCAGCATCTGCGGCGTCGCCTCCTCGGGCTTCAATGACTTGGCGCGCTTGACGCCGTCGAGGCCAATGAGGCCCTCGAGCATGTAGGGCTCGGCCTCGGCGCGCGCCTGCGCGTCGGTCGCCGCGACATGGACGTGGCGCACCAGCATGGTCAAGGGCATCGGCCCGGGATGGGCGCAGCGGCGCCACGCGTCGCGGTAATAGGCGAACTTGCGCGTCACCTGCGCCTCGACGTCGATGTTCTGCGCCAGATGGAAATTATGCTGCGCGGCATAGTCGAACGACTGCTCGCTGTGCCCGCCGACCCAGACGGGGGGATGCGGTTTCTGGAAGGGGAGCGGCTGCGGCAGCGCGTCCTTGAAGGTCCAGAACTTGCCCTCGTGCGAGACCTTGTCCTGGGTCCACGCCTTCAGAACGATGTCCATCGCCTCGATGCCCATCTCGCGCCGCGCCTTGAAATCGAGGCTCCAGGGCTGGAACTCGCCGAGCCGCGTGCCATAGCCGATGGCGAAGTCGAAGCGCCCGCGCGAGAGCTGGTCGATCAGCGCGGTATCCTGCGCCAGCCGCAGCGGATGGTGCAGCGGCATCTGGAACACCATGGCGCCGATGCGGATGGTCCGCGTCGCCTGCGCCAATGCTGCGAGATAGACCGCGGGCGCGCTGACGCAGGGAAAGCCCGCGTTCTGGTGCTCGATGAAAAAGAAATAGCGGTATCCGAGCGCCTCGGCGGCCCGCGCGTCCTCGATATGCTCGTGGTAGAGCTCCGCGGCGCGGCGCATCAAGCCCTCTTCGTGCGAGAACGTGTCGAACAGTCCGAACAGCAATGCCATGTCGCGCCTTCCCACGAGCCTTTGCGCGCGAATTATATCGCATATCACGCTGCACTGGCATCCAGCGTCCTTCGACTTCGCTCAGGATGAGGAAAATCCTTTGTGGCACGAAGAAAAGTTCCTCACCCTGAGCGGAGCGCGAAGCGCGCAGTCGAAGGGCGCAGGGTCGAAATCCCGCCCGATTGACAAATGACTGCCGGTCAGTCACTTTGAAATCGCCGCGCCAGGGAGGCATCCAATGACCGGAACGCTGTGGGGGCTCGCGGGCCCCATTCGCTGGAGCATGGCCGTCAGCGTCGTCATCGGCCTCGGCGTCACCGCGGCCTATGTCGGCCAGGGCGTGCTGCTGGCGCTGGCGCTCGCCGCCGTGTTCCGCGCCCATGACGTGGCGCGGGCCGAGTGGTGCGTCGCCGGCCTTTTCGTGCTGCTGCTGGTGCGCGGGCTCATGCTGTGGCTCGGCGAGATCGCGGCGCAGAAGACGGCGCAGATCACCAAGGAGAGCCTGCGCGAGCGTCTCCTCGACAAGCTCATCGCGCTCGGCCCCAGCTACGCCAACGCGCAGCAGAGCGGCCGCATCCAGCAGACCGTGGTCGGCGGGGTCGAGGCGCTCGAGACCTATTTCAGCCGCTACGTGCCGACCGTGTTCGTGGCGCTGTTCGGCTGTCTCGGCGTGCTCGTCGCGCTGGCGTTCATCGATCTCCATTCGGCGCTGGTGCTGGCGCCGTTCGTCGTCATCGTGCCGCTGTTCAGCCGCACCTGGACGCGCTGGCGCCGCTCGCGCTCGCGCGGGCTCTTCGGGGTGCGCGCGGATTTCGGGGCCTATCTGCTGGACAGCTTGCAAGGCCTCGTCACCCTGAAGGCGTTCTCCGCGACATTCGGCCGCCGCATCGAGCTGGTGAAGCGCGCGGTCGAGCTCAGGCTCGAGGCGATGCGCACGCTATCGGTCTCGCTGATGCGCGGCGGCGTCACGGGCCTTTTGTCGATGGGCGGCGTCGCCACCGTGCTCGCGTGGAACGCTTGGCGCGTCGCCGACCACGATCTGCCGGCGGTCGCCCTCTTCATGACGCTCTTTCTCGCGCGGGAGGCGTTCCGCCCGCTCGACCGGCTGGAGCGCGAGTTCCACGCCGCCTACAACGGCCAGACCGCGGCCCCTGCCATCGCGGGACTGCTCGCCGCCACCTCCGCCGTGAAGGAGACCGCGTCGCCGCTGCCGCCGCCCACGCGCTCGGACGTGTCGTTCGACGGCGTCACCTTCGCCTATGACGGCGCGCAGCGGCCGGCGCTCGACCGCGTCTCGTTCTCGATCGGCGAGCATCAGCGCGTGGCCCTGGTGGGGCCATCGGGCGCGGGCAAGACCACGATCGTGTCGCTGCTGCTGCGCTTTTTCGATCCGGCGCAGGGCGCGATCCGGATCGGCGGCGTCGATGTGCGCGACATGAGCCTCGCCGACCTGCGCGCGCAGGTGGCGCTGGTGGCGCAGGACACGTACCTCTTCCACGGCACCATCGCCGAAAATCTGCGCATGGGGAAGCCGGACGCCAGCGACGCCGAGATCGAGGCGGCGGCGCGCGCGGCCAATATCGACGATTTCATCCGCGCGCTGCCCTTGGGCTATCGCACCGAGGTCGGCGAGCGCGGCGCGCAGCTCTCGGGCGGCCAGCGCCAGCGCGTCGCCATCGCCCGCGCCCTCCTCAAGAACGCGCCCATCCTGATCCTGGACGAAGCCACCTCGAGCGTCGATCCGGCCAGCGAGCTGGCGATCCAGACGGCGCTCGACCGGCTGCTGGAGAAGCGCACCACCATCGTCATCGCCCATCGCCTCTCGACCATCCGCAAGGCCGACCGCATCCTGGTGCTCAACAACGGCGCGGTGGTGGAGCGCGGGACCCATGACGAGCTGTTGTCGCATGGCGGCCTCTATTCCAAGCTCACCCTCGCCCAGGGAGTGGCCGCATGACCGCCGAAACCGTCGACACGCTGGCCGCGCCGCGCTTGCAGGGCCTGCGCGCGCTGCTTCCCTTCATCGCCACCAAGCGCGCTCATTTCATCATCACCGTCGCATCGGGCGTGCTGGCCCAGATCGCCAACGTGGTCGCCGCCGCGACCGGAGCTTGGCTGGTCGGCCACGCGGTCCAGGGCGCGCCGCCCGAGAGCCTCACCGGCGCGTTCTGGCTCCTCGGTGTCGCGGTGCTGGCTGCCGCCTCGTGCAAATGGTGGCAGACCTTCATCTCGCACGACTTCGCCTATGGCCTGATCGAGGTGCTGCAGGTCGGCATCTATGACGGGCTGGAGCGCGCGGCGCCGGCCTATGTGCTGGGCCGGCGCACCGGCGATCTCGCGTCGGTCGCGACCGCCGACGCCGATCTCATGGAATGGTTCTACGCCCACGTGCTGGGCGACTATATCGGCGCGGTGATCGTGCCCCTGGGCGTACTCGCGACCTTGGCCGCCATTCATCCGATCATGGCGCTGGTGCTGCTGCCGTTCCTGCCGCTGGTGGCGTCGGTGCCGTTCTGGCTCGCCAAGCGCGCGGGCGAGCAGGGGCGCGCCATGCTCACGGCTCTGGGCGGCATCAATGCCGAGGTGGTCGAGGGCGTGCAGGGATTGCGCGAGCTGACCGCGTTCGGCGCCGGGCGCCAATTCCTCGACCGCCTCATGCGCGAGACGCGGCTCGTCCATGTCATCCAGATGCGCTATGGCGTGCGCGCCGGGCTCGAGCAGGCGGCAATCGACGTGCTGCTGGCCTTGGCCGTGCTCGCCACGGTGACGACCGGGCTTCTCCTCGTCAGCAGCGGCAGCCTCGGCTTCGCGCTCTATCCCATGGCGGTGGTGCTGGCGGGAGCGGCGCTCGCCCCCATCACCGAGGTGACGCAGACCGCGCGCAAGCTCGGCGAGTTGCGCGCCGGCGCCGACCGGGTCTCGACCATCTTCCACCAGGAGGCGCAAGTCGAGGATCGCGGCACCGCCGCGCCGTCGCAGGTCAAGGATTCGTCGGTGCGCTTCGAGCGGGTGGATTTCGGCTACGGCGGCGGGCGCGCGCGGGTGCTCTCTGGCCTCGACTGCACGCTTGCACCGGGCGAGACAGTGGCGCTGGTGGGCGAATCCGGCGCCGGCAAGACCACCTGCGCCAATCTGCTGATGCGCTTCTGGGATCCCAACGAGGGCACGATCCGCGTCGGCGGGTGCGACATCCGCGAGCTGCCGATCGAGGCGCTGCGCCGCAAGGTGACACTGGTGCCGCAGGACGTCTATCTCTTCAACGGCAGCGTGGCGGACAACATCCGGCTCGGCCGCCCCGATGCGAGCGACGCCGAGATCGAGCGCGCGGCGCGGCTTGCCCAGGCGCACGACTTCATCGCCGCCCTGCCCCAGGGCTACGCCACCCAATGCGGCGAGCGCGGCACGCGGCTCTCGGGCGGGCAGCGGCAGCGCATCGCCATCGCCCGTGCCTTCCTGCGCGACGCGCCCGTGCTGATCATGGACGAGGCGGTCTCGAACCTCGACACCGAGAGCGAGGAGGCGCTGCGCCAGGCGATGCACGAAGTGCGCCGCGGCCGCACCGTGCTGATCATCGCGCACCGGCCCTCCACCATCCGCAGCGCCGACCGCATCCTGATGCTCGAAGGCGGCCGCATCGTCGAGGACGGCAGCCACGAGGCGCTCTTGGCGCGAGGCGGCGCCTATGCGCGCTTCATCCTGGCGAAGGAGCAGGAAGAGGCAGGAGCCGCCGCGTCGTGAGCGGCCGGCGTTCATCCGTCGCGCGCATGTCCGCGCTCGCGACGCGCGAGCCGCGGCCGCGCACCAAGCCGCAGGAATTGCGCCGCGACGAGCTTCTGGCCTCGGGCGAGCGGCTCTTCCTCGCCCAGGGCGTGGCGGCGACCAGCATCGACGACGTCGCCGCCGGCGCCGACGTCGCCAAGGGCACGTTCTATCTCTACTTCGATTCGAAGGAGGACATGCTGGCGGCGCTGCGCGAGCGCTTCGCCGAGCGCCACCGCGCCGCCATCGCCGCGCGCGTCGCAAGCGAGCGGGCCGACGATTGGCGCGCGCGGCTCGGCGCCTGGGTCGAAGGCAGCGTCACCTTCTATCTCGACCAGGTGGCGCTGCACGACGCCCTCTTCCACGCCCATGACCACCACCCGCGCCGGCGCAACTCGCGCAGCGAGAACCGCGTCGTCGCGGCGCTGGCCGAGCTTTTGGCCGAGGGTATGGAAGCCGGCGCATGGTCGATCGACGATCCGGCGATGGCGTCGGTGCTGCTGTTCAACGCGCTCCACGGCGCGGTCGACCACGCTATCGCCCGCGGCGAGCAAGGGAGCCGCGCCCGCCTCGTCCGCGCCGTGCAGGCCCATTTCCTGCGCGTCGCCGAGCCTAACCACTCGCTCTCCGTTCCGAGGGGGCGGAGAAGGTCAGGGTGAGGCGGGTCGAACCGCGAAACGCGCAGCGCCCATCGCCTTTTCGTGAACGATCGAGGGTCTCGAGGTCGCGGCCGCGAGCAATCCGCGAGAATTCCATGTCCGATAGCGAATTGCGGGGCGCTTGGGTGGTGCTATGTTTCGGGAGGATCGGGAAGAAGCCTTCGCGGGAGAGATCGCATGCTCAGCAGACGACAGATCTTGGCCGGCGCTGGTGGCGGAGTGCTGCTGTCCGGGACGAGCATTCTGGTACGCGGTGCCCATGCGGCAGGCGCCCCACTGATCCCGGGTCTTCCCGCCGGGGAATACGATACCGCCGTGCTCGACGCTCTGCCGGGCAAGAAGCCTCTGATAAAATTATCCTACCGTCCGCCGAATTATGAGACGCCCGCGGACTATTTCAAAACCGAGATCACACCCAACGATGCGTTCTTCGTGCGCTATCACCTTGCCGACATTCCGCAATCCATCGATCCGCAAAAATGGCGCCTGCGCGTGGGAGGCGAAGCGGCAGCGAGTCCTTTTGAGCTGACGCTGACGGAGTTGCAGAGCGGCTTCCAGCAAGTCGAAATCACGGCCGTCTGCCAATGTTCCGGCAATCGACGCGGGCTTTCAGATCCGCACGTTCCCGGCGTCCAATGGGGCATAGGCGCCATGGGCAACGCGGTCTGGCGAGGCGTACGGCTCAAGGACGTTCTCGCCAAAGCGGGACTACGCGCGGAAGCGATCGAACTTGTTCTCAATGGCGCCGATGGTCCGGTGATCGACAAGACCCCGGATTTCGTGAAAAGCATCCCGGTGTGGAAAGGGCTCGATGAGAACACCCTCATCGCTCACACGATGAACGGCGCGCCGCTGCCGCATTGGAACGGCGCGCCGGCGCGGCTGATCGTGCCCGGCTGGACCGCGACCTATTGGACAAAACACATCATCTCGATTGACGCCGTGACGAAACCCTTCGACGGGTTCTGGATGAAGAGCGCTTATCGCATTCCGACCGGAAAATTTCCGGTCATTGACCGCTTCATATCCCAGGAGACGCTGGCGAACACTCCAATCACGGAGATTGTTGTGAACTCGCTCATCACGTCCCCTGCCGACCGGAGCCGCCAACCGGTCGGGCGCCCTGTCGAGATCAGCGGCATCGCCTGGGACGGTGGATACGGCATAGGGCGCGTCGAGGTTTCCGCCGATGACGGCAGGACGTGGCGCGAGGCGCAACTCGGCAAGGATGGCGGCCGCTTCTCTTTCCGCCCGTGGAGCTATCGCTTCGTGCCGGAGCGGGCAGGCACCTCACGCATTATCGCCAAGGCATCCAACCGCGCAGGGCAGACGCAGGCCGACTCCCTCATCTTCAATCCCGCCGGCTATCACAACAACGTGCCCCGGCCGGTCACCATCGTCGCATCGTGAGGGAAAAGCCATGAAAGCAGTCCTCGCCCTGACCGCCCTGCTCTTCGCGTCGCCCGCCTTCGCCGAAGAATAGCCGGTGCCATTGAAGGATGCACCCGGGCGCGAAACGGTCGCCAGCAATTGCAGCGTTTGCCACACGCTCGACTATATACGGACCAATGCGCCGTTCATGGACCGGCAGATTTGGACTGCGGAGGTCGGCAAGATGGTCAATGCGTTCAGCGCGCCTATCGCTCCCGATGATCAGGCCAAGATCATCGATTATCTCGTCAAGAACTACGGCAAGTAGACCGGTACTTTCTGTTTTAACCCGATCGCATCCCGCCCTATTCGTCGATGATCGGATTGGTGAGGGTGGCGAGGCCGGTGATCTCGATCTCGATGGTGTCGCCCGCCTTCATGAACTGCTTCTCGCTATAGGCGACGCGGCCGCAGGTTCCGGTCGCGATCATGTCGCCCGGCCTGAGCCGCGTGATCGACGAGAAATACGACACCAGCACCGGCACCGGGAAGATCATGTCGGCGATCGCTGTCGCTTGCTCGACCTTGCCGTTGAGGCGCGAGATGAGCTGCATCTCTTCATTCGGCGGCACCTCGTCCATCGTCACCATGTAAGGGCCGACCGAGCTCGAGCGGTAGAAATTCTTGCCCTGGTCGGTGGTGCGGCGCTGGAAGTCCCGGAGCGAGCCGTCGTCGAACACCGAATAGCCCGCGACGTAATTCATCGCGTCCTTTGCCGCGACGTGGCGCGCGACCTGGCCCATCACCACCATGAGCTCGCCCTCGAAATCGAACTCGACCGAATTGCGCGGGCGCACCATCGGCACCTTGTGGCCGACCAGCGATTCGTCGAGTTTCATGAAGAGGCGCGGGAATTTCGGCGCCTCGAGCTTCGTCTCCTCGATATGGCCGCGATAATTGAGGCCGGTGCAGAAGATGTTGACGCGGTCGGGGATGAGCGGAAGGTATTCGATCTCGGATTCGGCGAAATCTGGCTTGGCGCCCTCGACCGCGCGGCGCGCCGCGTCGAGCCCGCCTCCTTCGAGCAGCGCCAGCAGCGAGGGGAAGCGCTCGCCCAGACGCCGCTTGAGATCGACGATGCCGCCGGCAACGACCGCGCCATAGCTGGCCGCGCCGCGATGGCGATAGCTGGCGATCTTCATGGTCCTGCCTCCCTCGTTTCCACCGCGCCCGAGCATAGCACCGCGAGGACTGCCGCACGGGCTTGGATCGGGAGTATAACTACCGGACATCGGGCGCCAAAACGGGGGAGCGGACCATGGCGAAGGCGAAGGCAGGGCTCGCGGCGGTCGCGGGATTGATCGTGTGGTGCGGCGCGGCTTCGGCCGAGGATTTCAAGGTCGGCGTGGTCCTGCCGATGACCGGTCCCGGCGCCGACATCGCGAAGAACCTGGTCTACGGCTTCAACGCCGCGGTGCCGCTCATCAACGCGCGCGGCGGCATCGGCGGCATGAAGGTGGCGCCGGTGGTGTGCGACAGCCAATCGCAGGAGCAGCAGGCGATCCTGTGCGACCGCCGCCTCCTCACCGACGAGAAGGTCGATCTTCTCCTCGGCAACGGCAGCACGCCGCAAACGCTGGCGGCGCTGCCGGTGATCGAGCAGGTGGGCGTGCCGCTGTTCTCGATGGCGGCGGGCACGGCGATCTACCGCCCGTTCCGCAAATGGGTGTTCAAGGGCCTCAACTCGAACGAGGACCAGATCGCGGTCGAGATCGAGTACCTGAAGAAGAAGGGCTGGACCCACGTCGCCATCATCCGCGACAACGGGCCGTTCGGCGCTGACATCTCGTCGATCTACCACGAGTTCGTCAAGGGCACCGGGCTCGAGATCGTGGCCGACGAGCAATACACCTCGACCGATCAGGACATGACGGCGCAAGTGACGCGCGTCCGCGCCTTGAAGCCCGACGTGATCGTCGACATGGCAGCGACCGCGCCCCCCGGAGCGCTGGTGGCGAAGAAGATCGTGCAGCTCGGCATCGCGGCGCCAATCATCGTCGGCACCAATCTCCAGACCGCGGGGTTCGTCGCGCTCGCCGGCGACGCGGCCGACCAGATCATCTACACCGCGCTGAAGGTGGTACTGCCGGACCTGCCGAAGTCGGACCCGCTCTATGACAACATCGCCGCCTTCGACGACGAGTTCCACAAGATCAATCTCGGCATCGAGATGAACGGCCTGTCGCCCAACACCGCCGACGGTCTGATGGTGACGCAGGCGGTGGCGAAGTCATTGGGACCCCGCGCTCTCGATCACGACGCGCTGCGCCAGGCTCTCGAGACGGCGAAGGACATCCCCGGCCTTCAGGGCATCTGGACCTATACGCCGACGAGCCACGAGGTGTCGCTGAAGGACGGCACCGCGCTGGTCAAGTACGTCAACGGCAAGTGGGTTTCGGTGCAGTAGGGACGGGCGAGCCCGGCGCTCATGGACTTCGTCACCGTCGCCCAGACGGTCTTTTCCAGTCTGGCCAACGGCACGCTCTACGCCTTCATCGGGCTCGGGTTCGGACTGGTCAACCGCAGCACCGGCGTCATCAATTTCGCGCAGGGCGATTTCGTCATGCTGGGCGCGATCCTGACCGCGGTCTTGTCGCGCGCCGGGCTGCCGGTGGGGCTGAGCGCCGCGATCGCGGTCATCGCGTGCGCGGTGGTGGGGGGCGCGTTCTACCAGCTCGCGCTGCGGCCGGCGCGGCGCGCCAGCACCGGGCAGCTCGTCCTCATCACCATCGGCTTCTCGATTTTCCTGCGCGGCGCGGTGACGACCCTGTGGGGCTCGGACCCGATGCCCGTGCCGTCCTTCACGGGCAGCCGGCCGCTCGACGTCATCGGCGTGAGCATGCTGCCGCAGGAGCTGTGGCTCATCGCCATGCTCGTGATCGTCAGCCTGCTCACCGCCGGGTTCTTCCAGCGCACCGTCATCGGCCTGGCGCTGCGTGCCGCCGCCAGCAACCCGCTGGGCGCCGCCTTCGTCGGCATCGATCACCGGCGCATGGGCTTCTATGCCTTTGTCGCCGCCGGCATGCTGGGCGGTCTCGGCGGCGCGGTGTGGAGCCCCATTTCGCTGGCCCAGGTCGATATCGGCGTCGGGCTCGGCCTCAAGGGCTTCACCGCGGCGGCGCTGGGCGGGTTCTCGACCGCGTCGGGACCGATCGCCGGCGGGCTGCTGCTCGGCCTGGCCGAGGGCTTCGGCGCCGGATTTGTCTCTTCTGCGTACCAGGACGCGATCACCTTCACCTTGCTCCTCGTGGTGCTGATCGCGCGGCCGCAAGGGCTTTTCGGCACGGTGCAGCGCGCCACCGCCGACGAGCGCCAGGAGGCGGGCCCGTCCACCGGAGTCTCGGCGACGCGCCTTTCCGCGGCGGATTTCTGGCGCCTCGGCCTGGGCGCGGTCGCGCTTCTCGTGCTGGGACAGGTGCTGGTCGGCATCTGGCTCACCGCCGCGATCTTTGCCCTCGACCTCGCGATCGTCGCGATGGGGCTGGTGCTGCTCACGGGATATGCGGGGCAACTCTCGCTCGGCCAGGGCGCGTTCATGATGATCGGCGCCTATTCGAGCGGCTATCTGACGGTGGTCTGGGGCTGGCCGCCCGTTGCCGCGCTCGCGGTGGGCGTCGTCCTCGCCACCGTGATGGCGCTCCTGCTCGGGCGCGTCATCTTCCGCCTGCGCGGCTATTACCTGTCGATGGCGAGCCTCGGCCTCTTGATGATCGCGCTCACCTTCGCGCGCGAGACGGCGTTGATCACCGGCGGACCCAACGGGCTGCCGGGCATTCCGCCCTTTTCGTTCGTCGGCTACCGCTTCTTCTCCGACCGGCCGTTCTACTATTTGGCGCTCGCCGTCTCGCTCGTCATCGTGGCGCTGGCGCTGAGCCTCACGCGCTCGCGCTTCGGCCGCGCGCTCCTTGCCATCCGCTCCAACGAATCCGCCGCGCGCTCGTGCGCGGTCGACGCGGTGGCGCACAAGATGCGCAGCTTCGCCTTCAGCGCCGCCGCCGCCAGCGTCGCCGGCAGCCTCTATGTCCACTATCTCGGCATCGCCAATCCGATCCCGTTCGGCATCGACGCCACCATCGCGCAGCTCACCGCCCTGACCTTGGGCGGGTTCCAGTCGCTGTGGGGGACCTATTTCGGTGCCGCGGTCGTGGTGGCGCTGCCGGCGGCGATCGGCTGGGTCGGCGGCTCGTCGGCGACCCAGTTCGTCGCCGGATTGCAGTATCTCATCTTCGGGCTGCTGCTCATCTGTGTCGTCGTGGTGCAGTCGAGCGACCAGGGGCTGCGGTTCCTGGCCGCACTCGGATCGTGGCGGCGGTTGGGGCGGCCAGCCCCCGAGGCGGCTGCCCCGTGAGCGAGACGCTGCTCGCGATCGACGATCTCTCGGTGCGCTTCGGCGGCTTGCTCGCGGTAGACAGCGTGTCGTTCGAGGTCGGGGACAACGAGATCGTCGGCCTCATCGGACCCAACGGCGCGGGCAAGACGACCATCTTCAACACGCTGTGCGGCATGATCCAGCCGAGCGGCGGGCGCGCGCTTTTCGAGGGAAGCGGTATGAGCGGGCTGTTGCCAGACCAAGTGGCGCAGCTCGGCATCGCGCGCACCTTCCAGAACGTGCGCCTTTTCGGCGAGTTGTCGCTGCGCGAGAACGTGATGGTCGGCGCCTACCGCTCGGGAAGCTGCGGCGTGTTCGCGTCGATGATGCGGCTGGGCCGGCATCGCCGGCTCGAGCGCGTGGCGCAGGCGCGCGCCGACCGCTGGCTCGAGCGCACCGGGCTTGCCGCCCATGCCGAGGCCGCGGCCACGTCGCTGCCGTTCGGGCTCCAGCGCGTCGCCGAGGTCGCGCGTGCGATGGCGAGCGAGCCCAGGCTCCTGCTGCTGGACGAGCCGGCGGCGGGCCTCAACGAGCTCGAGAAGCGCCGCCTCGCCGACCTCCTCAAGGAGATCGCGCGCGAGGCGCAATGCGCGCTCCTCCTGGTCGAGCACAACATGCCGCTGGTGATGGGCCTCGTCGACCGCGTCGTGGTGCTCGATTTCGGGCGCAAGATCGCCGACGGGCTGCCGCGCGACGTGGCGAAGAGCCCGGCCGTGGTGGAGGCCTATCTTGGCGGCTGAGACCATGCTCGAGGTGCTGGCGCTTCATGCCGCCTACGGCAAGATCGAGGCGGTGAAGGGCGTCGATCTCGCGGTCGGGCGCGGCGAGTTCGTCGCCGTTCTCGGCCCCAACGGCGCCGGCAAGAGCAGCTTGATGAAGACCATCGCCGGCGTGCTCGCGCCCAGTGCCGGCAGCGTCACGCTCGAGGGCCGCGATCTTGCCGGCGTTGCCACGGCCGAGCGCATCCGGCTCGGCATCGCCATCATCCCCGAGGGACGCCAGCTCTTCGCCGACATGAGCGTGCGCGAGAACCTCGTGCTCGGTGCCTATTCGCAGCTCGGGATTCGCCTCGGTCGCGGCATCGACGCCGCCTTCGCGCGCGTCTTCGCGCTCTTCCCGCGCTTGGCCGAGCGCCAGCGCCAGCTTGCCGGCAGCCTGTCGGGTGGCGAGGCGCAGATGCTGGCGATCGGCCGCGCGTTGATGACGACGCCGCGGCTGCTCCTGTGCGACGAGCCCTCGCTCGGCTTGGCGCCCGCCTTGGTGCGCGAGGTGTTGGCGACATTGGGCCGCCTGCGCGACGAGGGCATGACCATCGTGCTGGCCGACCAGAACGCGCTCGCGTCGCTGCGCATGGCTGATCGCGGCTATGTCCTCGACACCGGACGCGTGGTGGCGAGCGGCACGGCCCAGGCGCTGCAAAGCGACGACCGCCTGCGCGCCGCCTATCTCGGCACCGGCGTTGAGGCCTGAGGCCGAGCGCAGCGCTTGCCCGGCGCGGCGGGATATCCCACAATTCGCCGCCACGACGCGAGAGGGGACCGATTGATGGAACCGTTGCCGCGGGGTGCGAACTTCCTTCGCGCCAAGGCGCTGTGGGAGCTGGGCCTGCATGTCGCCGGCAATCCCGCCACGCCCTACGGCGGCAATCGCGACGTGTGCATCACCATCGGCAACGGCTCGGGCGAGGATTTCCGGCCATGGCTGCGCATGGCGACCGGCTCGCCCGGCCTCGCCCATGCCGTGGCGCAAGGCCGGATCGAGATGGCGTTCGTCAATCCCTCGGCGCTTCTGACGCACGCCTATCGCGGCGTCGGCATGTTCCAGGCGAAGCTGCCGCTGCGCGTCGTCGGTGTGTGGCCGACGTGGGACTGGTTCGTGTTCGCGGTCCACAAGCGGCTGGGCTTCCGCTCACTCGCCGACATCAAGAAGGCGCGCTATCCGCTCCAGGTCTCGGTCAAGGAGGACCCCACCCATTCGACCCGCATCCTCACCGACCAGGTGCTGGGGCTTTATGGCTTCAGCCTCGCCGACATCGAATCCTGGGGCGGGCGGCTGCACATGAGCGGCTCGCCCAGCGACAAGCGGCGCATGGAGCCGATGGCGCGCGGCACGCTCGACGCCGTCTTCGACGAAGCGCTGGTGATATGGTTCGACGAAGCGCTGAAGTGCGACATGGTGCCGCTCGACCTCGAGCCCGAGACGTTCGCGCGCATGGATGCGCTCGGCTGGCGCAAGGGGGTGGCGCCTAAGAGCCGCTTCCCCGGCCTTGCGCGCGATCACGCCTGCATCGATTACAGCGGCTGGCCGCTCTACGCCCGCGAAGACTTGCCTGAGCAGACGGTCTACGACGTGTGCTCGGGCTTCGCCGCGCGCGCGGACGAGATCCCGTGGGAGCGGGACTCGTTCACCGACGTCGCGCAAGTGTGGCGCGACACCGACGCCACGCCGATTGATGTGCCGCTCCATCGCGGCGCGGAACGCTGGGTCAGGGAGCAGCGCAAGCGATGAAGGCCGCCCTTTTCTGCACCGCGCGCTACATGGGGCCGGCGGCGCACGATGTGTGGCCGGCTCCCGCCGACCGCTACTCGCCCGAGATCGCCGAGCGCTCGATGGCGACGACCATGGACCAGTTCCGCCTCGCCGACGAGTACGGGTTCGACTGGGTCACCGTCGCCGAGCATCACTTCGCGCCGATGTCGCTGACGCCCAACCCCATGCTGATGGCGGCGGCGCTGACGCAGACCGTGAAGCGGGCGAAGATCGCGGTGCTCGGCCCCACGTTGCCGCTCCTCAATCCGGTGCGGGTGGCCGAGGAATTCGCCATGCTCGACACCATGTCGGGCGGGCGTCTTATCGCCGGCATGATGCGCGGCACGCCCAACGAATACGTCACCTACAACATCAATCCGTCGGAATCGCGCGCCCGGTTCGAGGAGGCGGTAGCCCTGATCCGCATGGCGTGGACCGAGAAGCAGCCGTTCGGCTGGCAGGGACGATACTATAAATACCGCTCGGTCTCGGTGTGGCCGCGCCCGGTACAGCAGCCGCATCCGCCGATCTACGTCTCGGGCTCGAGCCCGGAATCGGGCGGGTATGCGGCGCGCAACCGCTTCGGGCTCGGCCTCGCCTTCACCACGCTGCCGCTCGCCGAGAAATCGGTCGCGCATTACCGCGCCTCGGCGCGCAAAGCCGGTTGGGAGCCCAAGCCCGACGACATCATCTACCGCGTCGGCGTCCATGTCGCCGACACCGACGAGCAGGCCTTCGCCGACATGGCCGAAGGACCGCCCCATACCGGCCTCTCCATGCGCAACCGCGCGGTCGAGAGCGCGGTCGCGGAGTCGGGCTTCTATGGCTCCGACTTCGAGGGGCAGCGCAACCGTCTCGCGCCGCGCGACTTGCGGGAACGCGTGGCCTTGGGCCAGCTCCTGGTCGGAAGCCCCGAGACGGTGGCCGAGCAGATCCGCACCATCCACGCGGCGCTTGGCAACGGCGTGATCGACCTGCCGCTCTCGACCCAGCTCGGCGCGCGGACCTTGCATGCGGTCGAGCTGTTCGGGTCCAAGGTTCTGCCGCGCATACGGGAGCTGCAATGACCAAATTGACCGAGCGTTCCATCGGGCCGGCCGGAGCGCGCGTGCTCGAAGGCGGCGAGGGTCTTGCCGTCGTGGTGCTCGACCGCGCCGACGGCGCGCGCGCCACGCCCTTCCTCGAGCTGCTGGCCGATCATTGCCGCGTCGTGGCACTCGCGTGCCGCGACGGCGACGATGGGGGCAGTGTGCTGCGTGACGCGTCTGCACTTGGCATCGACCGCTTCACGGCGCTGGGCCACGGCGCGCGCGCGGAGCTGGCGCTGCGCCTCGCGGTGGCGGCGCCGGAGCGGGTGCGCTCGATCGCGATGCTGGCGCCGCCGCCGGCGGGCGCGGGGGCGGGCGGTCTTACCGGCATCACGGTGCCGGTGCTCGCGCTCTTCGGCACGCGCGACAGCGACAGCCCGCCCGAAGCGGCGCATCGCTGGCGCGCCGCGCTCAAGGATTGCCACCTAGTGATGGTCTACGACGCCGCCAACGATCTCGCCGGAGAGCGGCCCGAGGCGGTGGCGGACGTGGTCGCCGATTTCGTCGCTAACGAGGACCGCTTCCTGGTCACCCACGAGAGCGGCGTCATCCACCCCTGAGCGCTACGCCGCCTCTTTGAGGCGCCGCACGAAAGCGCCGAGCCGCGCCGCCATCTCGTCCGCCGGCAGATGATGGCTGCCGCCATGGCCGGCGAAGATCCATTCAAAGCGATGCCCGGGCAGGCGGCCGAGGGACGCGACCTGCTCCGGCCACGACCACCAGCACACCGCGCGCGAGGCGCGGAAATCGCCGGTCTCGAGTTCCCACGACAGCGTGTCGCCGGTGAAGAGGCAGCGCTCCTCCAAGAGGAACGCGACCGAGCCCTTGGTGTGGCCCGGCACCGGTATGGCGAGGAGGCCGGGCGCGATCGGCGCCGGCTCGCGCCCGCGCAAGAAATTGGTGGCATAGGGCGCCGCGCCGCGGTCGGCCTCGTGAATCCACACCCGCGCGCCGAATTCCTTGGCATAGCGCTCGGCATCGGCGACGTCGTCGCGATGGGTGAGCAGGATGTCGGAAAGTCCGCCCCAATCCGTGATCGTCTCGACCAGTTGCGACGCCCAGCGCGGCGAGTCCACCATCACGTTGCCATCGGGGCGCCGCATCAGGAACGAGTGCGCGCCCCAGCTCGAGCGCGCGTTGAAGCCTAGCCGCCACACGCCGTCGGTCATCGCCTCGGGAAAGATGCCCGGCGGCGGATGGGCTGGGCTCTCGCTCCGCACCGAAGCGGTCGGGCACAGGAGCCGCGCGCGCCACGCCAGCACCAGCTCCTCCTCCGTCTCGGGCTGGCGCTGGAACACGCATTGCTCGCGATGATGGACGATGAGGCCAGGCGCTACGATGCGCGAGGCGCCGCAATCGATGCAGTCGCGATCGACATACCAATCGCCGGGCGCGTTGTCGGGGTGACGCTGGCGCATAGGACAAAGGTATGCCCGTTGGGGCCGCGCTTCAAGCGGCGGCCCGGCCATTGACGGCGCGGCTTGCTTCGGCGGAAAGTGGCGGCAACCACGAAGCGACGGGAGGCGAGGGATGAAATTCGCGCTGGGCCAATCGGTGCCGCGCACCGAGGATCCGCGGCTCCTGACCGGGCGGGGACGCTATGCCGACGATGTCGTGCTGGCGCGGCTCGCCCATGCCCATGTCTTGCGCTCGCCCCATGCGCACGCGCGCATCCGCTCCATTGACGTGCGCGCGGCGCAGCAGATGCCAGGCGTGCTCGCGGTGCTCACGGGTGCCGACTGGGCAGCGGAGAAATACGGCGCGTTCAAGCCGGCGATCCCGCGTTCGCGCCGCGACGGCTCGCCCATGTTCGTGCCGACGCGGCCGGCGCTGGCGCATGGGCGGGCGATGCTGGTGGGCGATCCCGTCGCCTTCGTCGTCGCCGAGACGGTCGAGCTCGCCAAGGACGCGGCCGAGCGCATCGTGGTTGATTACGAGCCGCTGCCCTCCGTCACCGCGACCGACCAGGCGCTGGCGCCCGGCGCGCCCAAGCTGTGGGAGGAATGCCGCGACAACGAATGCTTCCTCTTCTCGCTGGGCGACAAGCGCGCCGCCGACGCAGCCTTCGCCAAGGCGCATCACGTGACGCGGGTGAAGCTCGTTTTCAACCGCATCACCGCCGCCACCATGGAGCCGCGCGGCTGCATCGGCGAGTGGGACGACCGGCTCGGCCGCTACACGCTCTATCTCGGCACGCAGCGCCCGCACGGCACGCGCGCCGACATGGCGCGCCGCGTCTTCAACATTCCGGAGACGCAGCTCCGCGTCGTCGCCGGCGATGTCGGCGGCAGCTTCGGCATGAAGGGTGGGCATTTCCCGGAATATCCGCTGGCGCTGTGGGCGTCGCGCAAGGTCGGGCGGCCGGTGAAATGGATCTGCGAGCGCAGCGAGGGGATGCTCACCGACGATCACGACCGCGACCATATCAGCGACGCCGAGCTGGCGCTCGACAAGGACGGCAAGTTCCTCGGCATGCGCGTGCGCAACGTCTCGAACATCGGCGCCTATGTCGCGCCCGGCGGCATCATCTCGCCGACCATGCATCTGGGCGGGCTCGCCGGCACCTACACGACGCCGGCCATCCATGTCGAGGTGTCGGCCGTCTACACCAACACCACCAGCATCGGCCCCTATCGCGGCTCGGGCCGGCCCGAGGCGTCCTACATCGTCGAGCGCCTCATAGACAACGCCGCGCGCGAGATGGGATTGGACCGCGCCGAGCTGCGCCGCCGCAATACGGTGCCGGCGGCCGCGATGCCGTTCAAGACCGGGCTCGTCTTCACGCTCGATTGCGGCGAGTTCGAGAAGAATCTCGACCGCGCGCTCGAGATGGCGGAGTACGCCAGCTTCGAGACGCGCCGCGCCGATGCCAAGTCGCGCGGCCGGCTGCGCGGCATCGGCATGGCCAACATCATCGAGCAGACCTCGCAGATGATGGGCGAGACCGTGATGGTGCGGTTCGATCCGGGCGGCACCGTTACCGTGATCCCGGGCTCGATTTCGCACGGCCAGGGCCACGAGACCATGTACAAGATCCTGCTCAGCGATCGATTGGGTCTCGACGAGGCCGACATCCGCGTGACCTTCTCGGACACCGACCTCGCGCCCGACGGCGGCGGCACCTTCGCCTCGCGTACTGCCGTGCTGGGCGGCAACGCGGTGACGGTGGCTGCCGACAAGATCATCGCCAAGGCGCGCCGCATCGCGGCGCACGCCATGGAAGCGGCCGAGGGCGACATCGAGTTCGCCGACGGCAGCTTCCGTGTCGCCGGCACCGACAAGGCGGTGTCGCTGAAGGAGATGGCGCAGGCCGCGTTCATCCCGTCGCGCCTGCCCAAGGGGCTCGAGACCGGGCTCTATGAGACCGCGTCGTTCTCGCCGGAAATTCCCAACTTCCCCAACGGCTGCCACGTGTGCGAGGTCGAGATCGATCCCGAGACCGGCAGGAGCGAGGTGCTGCGCTATGTCGTGGTCGACGATGTCGGCACCGTCATCAACAAGCTGACGCTCGAGGGCCAGATCCATGGCGGCGTCGCGCAGGGCGTGGGCCAGGCCTTCACCGAGCACCTGGTCTACGATCCCAAATCGGGCCAGCTCGTGACCGGCTCGTTCATGGATTACGGCATGCCGCGCGCCGACGACATGTGCTCGTTCGACATGGACGAGAACCCGGTGCCGACCAAGACCAATCCGTTGGGCGTCAAGGGCGCGGGCGAAGCCGGCAACGTGGGCGCGCTGGCCGCGATCATGAATGCGGTGGTGGACGCGCTGTCGCCGCTCGGCATCGCCCACATCGACATGCCGGCGACGCCCGAGAAGGTGTGGCAGGCGATACGTCGCGCCCGTGGCGCATAAAATGGTTTTTTGGCGCGGGGTACGCGGAGGTTGCGCGGAGGACGCAGCGTTTCTTCCGCGACCTCCGCGCTAAATTTCTTACTTCAACCGCTTCCCCGCTTCCTCGATGAAGCTCAGATCGGCGTATTTCTTGACGTCGACCGGGTCCTTGAGGAGGCCCAGCGCGCGCTGGGTGTCGAGGTTGTGCTGCAACATGTCGAGGTCGGGCACGCCGGTCGGGTCGCGGTAATAGTCTCGCTTGGTGAAGACCAAGCCCTGAAGCCGCTCGGCCGGGATCTTGGTGAAGCGCGAGACGATGGCGAGCGCCTCCTGCTCGTTCGCGGGATCGACATACCAACGCACGGCGCGCAGCTCGTCCTCCATGAAATCGAGCACGGCGGCGCGGTTCTTCTCGAGGAATGGCGCGCGCGCCGCGAAGAAGGTCATCTGCGTCGGACCCATCGAATCCTTCTGCGTGTATAGGATTCGGGTCTTGGCGCGGAAATCGGGATTGTTGGCGAAGACGGGCGGCGGCCCGACCAGATCGGCCTTCTTCTCCAGCAGCATCGCCGTCATGTTCGGGAACGGCACCTCGATCACGGTGTAGTCCTTGCGCTCCACCAGATGGTGCTTCACCAGGATCGCGGTCATGCCGATATAGGCGGCGGTGCCGAGCGCATTGGTCGCCAGCACCTTGCCCTTGAGATCGTCGACGCTGTTAATGCCGCCGTCCTTCAGCACCATGTATTCCGAGGAATAATAGCCATCGACGCCGTCGCGGAACTCGTCGGCGATGATCTTCAAGTCGCTCATGCCGGCATTCTGCACCGCGGTCGCGAACGACGCGTAGGCAATGGGGCCGATATCAACCTCACCCGCGGCGAAGCCGGTGATCATCGGCGAAGTGCCCTCGAAATGCAGCGGCTCGATCGTGTAGGTCTGGCCGAGATGCTTGGCCAGGCCTTCCTTGGCGAAAAGGACCGGCGGCAATTCCGGCGGCGACGCGACCCAGGCGAGGCGGATCTTCAGCGGCTCCGCCTGGACCGAAGCGCAACCGAGCACCACCGCCAGGACGGCCGCGAAGCTCGCAATGGAAGGCTGGGTCTTCATCGGTCTATCCTCTGGGCTGGGCGATGGAGAAAACCATGGAGTTTTTCGATCTCGGCGGCAAGGTCGCGCTGGTGACTGGCGAGGGAAGCGGGCTTGGCCGCGCCTTCGCGCAAGGGCTCGGTGCCGCCGGCGCGCGCGTTCTCTGCGCCGACCGCAATCTCGGCTGGGCCGAGGAGACCGTTTCGCTGCTCGAGCCGGGCGGCAATGCCAATCTGGCGCTCGCGGTCGACGTGGCCGACGCGGCGTCGGTCGCGGGCATGGCGGAGCGCGCCAGGTCCGCCTGCGGCACGGTCGACATCCTGGTCAACAATGCCGGGATCGCAACGGCGCCGGCGCGCGCGCACGACATGCCGGTCGAGGATTGGGACCGGCTCATCGCGATCAATCTACGCGGCGTGTTCCTGTGCACGCGCGCGATCCTGCCGACGATGCTGGCGGGCGGCGGCGGTTCGATCATCAACATTTCCTCGATCATCGGGCTCGTCGGTCACTATCCCGGAACGCCCGCGGTCGGCGCCAACTATGCCGCGGCCAAGGCGGGGGTGATCGGCTTCACCCGCCAGATTGCGGTCGAATACGCCCGCGACAACATCCGCGCCAACGCGATCGCGCCGGGCTGGCATGGCGGCACGCGCCTCGGCGACGCCCGCCGCGCCACCGCGCGGCCCGAGGAGATCGCCGCCTTCGAAGCCGCGATTAAGGCGCAGACGCCGATGGGACGGCGCGGCTCGCCCGACGAGCTCCAGGGTCTAGCCATCTATCTGGCGAGCGACGCCTCGCGCTACGTCACCGGCCAGGTGTTCGCGCATGATGGCGGGTGGACGGCCGCATAAAAGCCTTTAGCGCAGAGGACGCGACCCCGCGCTAAAATTCATTTCTAAACCGCCGCCGGTTCCTTGGCCTGGGCGATCGCCTCGTCGAGGGCGCCGTACCAGCCCTTTTCCGAGATGTCGAAGATCATGCCCTCGGGATCGAGGAACTTGCGCTCGAAATTCATCCCGTTGGGATCGCCGAGATCGAACGCGTATTGGCCGCCATTGGCCTCGATCTCGGCCTGGGTCGCCTTCATATCGGCGACGCGGAATCCGAGATGATGGATGCCGACGCGCCCGTCTGCCGTCTTCGAACCCGGCCGGTTCACCACGTCATAATTGAGGAGCGCGAGATTCATCACCCCGTCGGTCAGGTAGATCGCCGTGTTCTTGACCTCATGGGCGCGCTTCATGTCGAAAATGCGCTCGTAGAAGCGGGTCGCAGTCTCGAGATCGCGGACCACGACCGCGACGTGGCGAAGCTTGGCCATCTGTCGTTCCTCCCGTCCCTGTGTGGTGCGATGGTAGCCGAGCCGCCACCGCCGCGCCACCGGAAGGGTCAGAGGCGCATCTCAGACCTTGAGATCGCCCGACATCGAGATGACCGTGCGTTGCGGTCGCGCCTCGTCCTCGGCGCCGGGCTGCGCCTGGATATCGCCCGAGAGCTGGCCGCCGGCCTCGACCTCGAGCTGGCCGTAACGCACCAGCCCGGTGACCTTGCCGGTGGCGCGGATGAGCAGGCGCTTTCGCACAGTGAGGGTTCCCTCGAATCGGCCGCGGATTTCGGCCTCCTCGATCGCCGCCGTGCCTTTGAGGAGCCCGGTCTCGGCGATCTCGATGTCGCGGCAATTGGTGAGGTTGGCCTCGACGCTGCCCTCGACGATCAAGCGCTCGCACGAGGTGATCTCGCCAGTGAGCGAGATCTCGCGCCCGACGATGAGGCGCCGCGTCTCGACGTCGCGGCGGGGCGTCGCGATGATGGGCGCATGGCCCTCGTTGCGCCGCGGCGGGCTGTCGCCCGGCTTGGTGGCGACGGGCGGAGTGGGCGTAAGTGTGGGGCTCGACGTGGCGGCGGGGGCGGGCGGCGGCGGCGTCAGCGGCATTGGCCTCGACGGCACCGCGCCGAGCGGGCGGGGCGCCAACGGTTTCGGCGGAAGGCCCAATCCCTCCTGCGCATCGGTCATGACGGAAGCTCCTTCCTGGTCGCTTTTCGGGCGGCGGAACAGCATGGCGGTACCTGCAAGTTAGTGTCCTGAGGCAATCGAAGGACCGGAGCCTCCGCTCACACCACGCGTTACGCTCGCCTGGTCCGGTGCGATCGTCCGTTGCCGACACGCGAACCATACTCGGCTGCGCGGCGCCGGACCAAGCGTATTATGCACAGACTTGCGCACAGCTTGCCGCCGCGGGCATGCCGGCGGTTGCCGTCCCGCGCCCGAAGCTGTCCCATATGTACGATGATTGCGTTCAAGCAGGGACCCCCCGCACCGCCGCCATGGTGCTTGCTCCCGCGGGCGCGGCCCCTATACTCCGCGCGCGTTTTCCCCTCCCGCCGGATTCCCCGAATGGCCGCCCCCACCATCGACGTCGTCGGCATTGGCAACGCCATTGTCGACGTGCAAACGCGCACCGACGAGGCGCTCCTCGTCGATCAGGGCCTGGTCAAGGGCACCATGGCCTTGGTCGACGCGCCGCGCGCCGAGGCGCTCTATGCGCTGATGGGCTCGGCGGCCGAGACGTCCGGCGGTTCGGTGGCGAACTCGATCGCCGGCCTCGCCTCGCTCGGCGGCAAAGCCGCCTTCATCGGCAAGGTCAGTGACGACGAGCTGGGCGAGATCTTCGCCCACGATCTGCGCGCCATGGGGGTGCGCTACGAGACGCCGCCCATGCAAGGGGGGCCGCGCACGGGGCGCTGCCTCATCATGGTGACGCCCGATGCGCAGCGCACCATGAACACGTTCCTGGGCGCCTCGGTCGAGTTCGAGCCGCGCGATATCGACCGCGACCTGATCGAGGGGGCGCACCTCACCTATCTCGAGGGCTATCTGTTCGACCGGCCGACCGCCAAGGCCGCCTTCCGTGCCGCCGCCGAGATCGCCCACCGCGCCGGCCGCAAGCTCGCGCTGTCGCTGTCCGACCCGTTCTGCGTCGAGCGCCACCGCGCCGATTTCCGCGACCTGGTGCATCGCCACATCGACGTGCTGTTCGCCAACGAGATCGAGATCTGCTCGCTGTTCGAGACCAAGGAATTCGACCAGGCGATGGGCGCCGTGCGCGGCGAGTGCGAGATCGCGGTGCTGACGCGGAGCGCCAAGGGCTCGGTCATCGTCACGCCCGGCGAGACCGTCTCGGTCGCGCCCGAGAAGGTGCGCGCGGTCGTCGACACCACCGGCGCGGGCGATCTCTATGCCAGCGGCTTCCTCTACGGCCTGACGCATGGCAGCCCGCTCGCGACCTGCGGCCGGCTCGGCAGCCTGTGCGCCGCCGAGATCATCGCCCATTTCGGCGCCCGGCCCGAGACCTCGCTCAAGCAGCTCGCGGCCAAGGCCGGGCTCGTCTGAGCATTGCCGGATGCGGCCCGAATACCCATATGGTGAACAGGTTTAACGCAGAGGACGCAGAAGGTGCGCGAGGTACGCGGCTTTCTGCGTCCTCTGCGCATCCCCCGCGTCCACCGCGCTGAAAATCTTATTCAATGGACATCCGCAACATCGCCATCATCGCCCACGTCGATCACGGCAAGACGACGCTGGTCGATCAGCTCCTGCGCCAGAGCGGCTCCTTCCGCGCCAACCAGCAGGTGATGGAGCGCGCGCTCGATTCGAACGACATCGAGCGCGAGCGCGGCATCACCATCCTGGCGAAATGCACTTCGCTCGTGTGGCACAACACGCGCATCAACATCGTCGACACGCCGGGCCACGCCGATTTCGGGGGCGAGGTGGAGCGCATCCTCAGCATGGTCGACGGCGTGCTAGTGCTGGTGGATGCGGCCGAGGGGCCGATGCCGCAGACCAAGTTCGTGACCTCGAAGGCGCTGCGCCAGGGCCTGCGCCCGATCGTCGTCATCAACAAGGTCGACCGCTCCGACGCGCGCCCGCTCGAGGTGCATGCCGAGGTGCTCGATCTGTTCGCCGCGCTCGAGGCCGACGAGCACCAGCTCGATTTCCCGACGCTCTACGCTGCCGGCCGCGCCGGCTGGGCCGTCGCCGATCTGGACGATCCGCGGAAGGACCTCTCGGCGCTCTTCGATCTCATCGTCGCGCACGTGCCGCCGCCGACCGCCGTGCGCGACGCGCCGTTCGCGATGTTGGTGACGACGCTCGAATACGATCCCTATCTCGGCCGCGTCCTTACCGGCCTCATCAGCCAGGGCCAGGCGCGCATCAACATGCCGGTGAAGTCGCTGTCGCGCGACGGCAGCGTGATCGAGGAGGCGCGCCTCACCAAGCTCTTGGCATTCCGCGGGCTCGACCGGCGCCCGATCGAGGAGGCCGAGGCCGGCGACATCATCGCCATCGCCGGGCTCCAGGCGACCACCGTTGCCGACACGATCTGCGCCCCCGAGCAGCAGACGCCGCTGCCGGCGACACCGATCGATCCGCCGACGCTTGCCATGACCTTCTCGGTCAATGACAGCCCGCTGGCCGGGCGCGAGGGCAGCAAGGTCACCTCGCGCATGATCGTCGAGCGCCTGAAGCGCGAGGCCGAGGGCAACGTCGCAATCAAGGTCAACGAGAGCGAGGAGAAGGACTCGATCGAGGTGGCCGGCCGCGGCGAGCTGCAATTGGGCGTGTTGATCGAGACCATGCGGCGGGAAGGCTACGAGATGGCGATCTCGCGCCCGCGCGTGCTGCTGCGCATCGATCCCGACACGGGCCGCCGGCTCGAGCCGATCGAGGAGGTGGTGGTCGATGTCGACGAGGCCTATACCGGCATCGTCGTCGACAAGATGGCGCAGAGGAAGGGCGAGCTGCGCGACATGCGGCCCTCGGGCGGCGGCAAGCAGCGCCTGATCTTTTTCGCGCCGACCCGCGGCCTCATTGGCTATCAGGGCGAGTTCCTCACCGACACGCGCGGCACCGGCGTGATGAGCCGTCTGTTCCACGGCTGGCAGCCGTGGAAGGGCGCGATCGAGGGCCGCCGCACCGGCGTCCTCGTCTCCAACAGCGACGGCGCCGCCGTCGCCTACGCGCTGTGGAACCTCGAGGAGCGCGGGCCGATGTTCGTGACGCCGGGCACGCCCGTCTACGAGGGCATGATCGTCGGCGCCCACACCCGCGGCAGCGACCTGGTGGTCAACCCCGTGAAGGGCAAGCAACTCACCAACATCCGCACCACCTCGAAGGACGAGGCGGTGCGCCTGACGCCGCCCATCCTTATGACCCTGGAGCAGGCGATCGCCTATATCGACGACGACGAGCTGGTCGAGGTGACGCCCAAATCGATCCGCATGAGGAAGCGCCACCTCGATCCGAACATCAGGAAGCGCGCGAGCCGCGCGGCCGAGGCCGAGGCCGGTTGACGGTCGGGGCCGCGCGCCCCTAATGTCCCGCGCCGCCTCGGGGCCGACGTAGCTCAGCGGTAGAGCAACTGATTCGTAATCAGTAGGTCCGCAGTTCGATCCTGCGCGTCGGCACCAGCCTTATCGAGAAAATGGCATAGCTTGCGCCAAGAGAGGCCATCGCCGGTTGCTTTACGCGCCAGGCAAGGCTAGTGACGAGAGCTGTCCTTCGCGATGCGGCAAATGCCCGGCTCAATTTGCGCGCCAACATGGATAACGCGCCGAAGAATTTTACGATGCCAAGCGCCGCTCCGAAGCGGCGTTTTCTATCGCGTTGCTATGACCGGTTTGCAAAATGTTGACAGTTTTTGCACACGATGATCGCCGCTTGGTTGCGTGGGTGCGGCTTTGGCGACAAAGCGAAAATGGGATCGTTCGCATGATGATTAACGAAAGTGAGACGGTCGAGTTGGCGCGGCGCATGATCGAGCGCTACGGCGCTGAAGCGCATAATCTTGCGGTCAAATGGGTGCAGCAAGCGCACTCCTCCAATGACGCGCGGACCGCGGACAAATGGCATTCCGTGTTGCTCGAGATCAACGCGCTGCGAAATTGCGCCGTCGCGCAATAGGATTGCGGCGGAGAAACACGCCTGCCTTGCTGTGTGAAATTCAGAATGTCCGCGGGCGACAATCGCTTCGCTCAACGGGTTCGCTTCCGCTGCCGCCGCGCCCGTGCATGAAGTCCTGCCCGCTGGAGTAAGGTTAATTATACGTCGATTCCGGGGTTGCGGACCATCGAGCGCCGGCCCGCGCGGCCCGTTGCGCGCGCCGCTAGGTAGATTCCGAGCCTTTCCTGTCCCGCCCAAAGCGCATACGGATTACATGTCGGATTAATATTGCGCGATGCCCGCGCGACTTTCCGGCGGGAATGTGTGAGGTGCGTCATGCCGTTACCGCATTGCGGCTGGGGCCGCATTGTCGCTTTCGCGACCCTGCTTGCGGCTGCGCCGCTGGGGCAGTCCGCTCGCGCGGCCGACGATGCGAGTGCGTTCATGGTGCAACTCGGTCAGCAAGCCATCGCCACGATGACCACCAACGCCCTGTCGTCGGGCGATCGCATGCGTGACTTCGCGGCCATCGTCGATCGCGATTTCGACGTTCCGAGCATCGCAAAATTCATGCTCGGCCGCTATTGGCAAACCGCGACCGCCGGCGAGCGCGACGACTTCACCAAAGTCTTCCACGACTACATGATCCGGGTCTATTCCGACCATTTCAGCCAATACCGCAGCGACTCGTTTCACGTGCTCGATCAGCGCGCTGAGAGCGATGGGGTGACCATCGTGCGGACCGACATCACCCTCGTTGCGACGGACCAGGCAATGACCATCGAATGGCGCGTGGTCAGCAAGCCCGACGGCTTCAAGGTCACCGATCTCAGCGTCGGCGGGGCCAGCCTCGCGGTCGCCCAGCAGGAGGAATTCGCGTCGGCCATTCGGCACGACGGCGGACAGGTTTCGATCCTGGTCAAGCAGGTGCGGTCGAAATTGGACCGATTGGAGATGGCTGGGCCCTAGCCGCGGCTCGGTTGACCCGACCCAGGCCCTTCAAATAGAATGAGGTTTCGCCGATCCGACCGGCCAGGAGAACCTCCCCATGCGCATCATCGACTCGCATTTCCACTGGTGGCCGCGGTCGGTCTGGAACGCGCTCTGCAAGCGCAAGGATTTTCCCAACGCTAGGCCCGCCCCGGCCAAGGGCGGATACAATTTCTTCCGCGACGAGAAGGGCGAGCCCTTCCTCGGCGGCGGGGCGGAGTGGTTCGACCTCGACGACCAGCTCGCGCACATGGACAAGCTCGGCCACCAGGTCGACGTGGTGTGCTCGATCGGTCCGTTCTCGGTCGTGTTCTCCGAGCTGCCGAAGGAAGAAGGCCGCGACCTCGCCATGTTGTGGAACGAGGAAATGGCGGGCGCGCAGAAGCAGCACCCTGGCCGCGTCTGGGCGAGCGCGGCGGTGCCCCTCGTCGACACCCAGACCGCTCTCGACGTCGTCGATCATGCGGTCAACACGCTCGGCCTGATGGGCGTCAACCTGCCGGGGAGCGTCGGCGCCGATCCCCGCATCGACCATGAGCGGCTCGAGCCGTTCTACGACCGGATCGAGAAGCTGGGCGTGCCGCTGTTCCTGCATCCGACCGATGCGGTCTTCCAGGATATGCTGATCGACGGCTATGGCGGGGCGCTGTTCCTCAGCCTCGGCCGGGTCGTCGAGGTGAGCGTCGCGGCGATGCGGCTGGTGTTCTCCGGCATCATGGAGCGTCATCCCGACCTCAAAGTGGTGATGTCGCATACCGGCGGCGCGCTGCCCTACCAATCGGGCCGCATGGACAAGAACGGCAAGGCGGCAAAGCTGCCGCATCCGCCCAGCACCTATATCCGCCGCATGTACACGGACACGGTGTCGCCGCATTCCGCGGGCATGAAGTTCGCCATCGAGTATTACGGCGTCGACCATGTCATGTACGGCAGCGACTATCCGTGCTGGAGCCCGGCCGCGGCGCTCGAATTCTTCGACAAGATCGGCCTGGCGAAGGACGACCAGCAGAAGATCCTCTACGGCAACGCGCGCCGCATCCTCGGCCTCAAGGACCCGGTCCAGCCCAAGGTCCGCGAGACCGCGCTCGCCTGAGTTTCCGGGAGATTGCTTCGTCGCTATCGCTCCTCGCAATGACGGTCACTTAAGCCGTCATTGCGAGCGCAGCGAAGCAATCTCCCCTCCGCGTTCTCCGTCCTACTGATCCATCACGCTCGGGGCGAATATCTCGTCGAGCTTCATCAGGCGCGGGGTCAGCCCCTGCTCGTGAGAATACTGGGCCGCGGTCTCGAGGATGTTGCGGTTGGCCTTGATGCCGTGGCGCAGCACCGGCTTCTCGAACGCGGCCTTTGCTTCGGGCGCCACCTGGCCCGACAGGATGTGGTACTCGACATGCTGCACGCGCTGGCGGTCGGCGATCTCGCGCGCGGCCTCGAACGCCTTGTAGAGGTTCAGCACGATCCACGGATTCTTCTCGGCGATGCTTTTGCGTACGATCATGCCGTGGTTGATCGGGTAGAGCCCGGTCTTGCGGTAGTAGCGCGTGCCCTCGGCGATCGGGTCGGGGAAGAGCGGCGCGATCTTGGGATTGGTCGACAGGTCTTCCGTGCTGCGGTCGATGATGCCGTGGCCGGGGAAATACATCAGCGTCGCGTGCAGCTCGTTGGCCGCCAGCATCGAGCCGATGCTCTTCTCGGGCGGGATCTGGTGGATAGTGACGCCTTCGGGCGCCTTGAAGCCGGTGGCGCCGGCATGGCTGCGCTCCGGCACGCGCTCCATCCAGAATTCCATGTCCCGGGGCCGGACGCCGAAATCGTGCTCCAGGATCCCGCGCGACCACAGCGCCGCGGTCTGCTGGTATTCGGGCACGCCGACGCGCTTGCCCTTGAGGTCCGAGGGCGTCGCGATGCCGGCGTCGGTGCGCTTCAGGGCCCAGGTCTGGAAGAAGAACCGCGTGGTGAAGACAGGGAGGCCGAGCCAGCGCTCGTCGCCGCGCGCGATCGTCATCATCAGCGACGACAGCGACATCTCCGAGACGTCGAAATCGGCGAAGCGAAGCTGGCGCCAGAACAGCTCGGACGGCGGCACGATGCTGATATTGAGCTCGATCCCATCGGGCTTCACCGTGCCGTCGAGGATCGGCCAGGTACGCGGGTTCGAGGTGAGGCCGATGCTGAGCTGGAGCGCCATCGCGGTATCTCCCCTTGGGTTGCGAGCCTCCACTTTGCCATGCCGGGCGCCTTGGCTCTACCCTGTCGCGCAACCGGCCAAGGGAGGAGCGAAATGGCACTGTCAGTGAGGCGCATCGTCACCGGGCACGATGCGAGCGGCAAGGCGATCGCCACCAGCGACGAGACCCTGCAAGCCGTGATGCGGCGCGGCCCCTATCTCAGCGGCTGCGAGATCTGGTCGACCAATACCATGCCGGCCGACAACTCGGCCGAGGCCGAGGCGGCACAGCGCAAGGGTTTCGTCGTGCGCCACAACTATGTCGGCAACGGCCAGGGCACGGTGATCCGCATCACGCAGATGGAGCGCGGCGCGCCGGCCAAGTTCATGCACCGCACCGAGACGGTCGACTACGCGATCCTGCTGTCCGGCACCTGCGATCTCGAGTTCGACAGCGGCGAGGTGAAGCACCTGAAAGCCGGCGACGTGGTGGTCCAGCGCGGCACCATGCACGCCTGGGTCAATCATGGGCCGGGCCCGTGCGTCTTCGCCTTCGTCCTGATCGACGCGCATCCGGCCAAGAGCGGCGGTCAGGAGCTGCGCACGCACTATCCCGTGCCGTAAAGCACCGGCAACACGACGAAGGACGGCGTCGCCTCGTCGTGATGGATGGTGTTGGTGGCGACGTGGAGATCGGCTTCGGTGTCGCGTGCCAGCACCGGGTTGCCGCTGTTGGCGTTGCGCGCGCGGCGCGGGAAGTTGCTGCTGGTCACGTCCAGCTCGATGCGGCTGCCGGCGCGGAAAGTGTGGTGGATGTGGCCCAGCTCGATGGCGAGGCGGTAGACCCGGCCGGGCTCGAGAGGCTGCGGCCCGGCGGCTGAATCGCGGTACAGGGCGCGCGTCACGCCGTCCATCAGCAGCATGGCGCGCCCATTGGGCTCGAGCTCGATGAGCTTGGCGACGAAATCGGTGTCGCGGCAGTCGGACTGGACGTGCAAAGTCACGCGCACTGCGCCGGCGATGGTGAGATCGCGCACCAGTGTCTCGCCGCGATAGATGAGCCCATAATCCGGCAGCGCCTGCACCGGACGCTGGTCGCGCGGCCCGGCGTCGATCAGCATGTTGCGCCCGCCCATGGTCGGAATTGGCCGGCGCGGATCATAGACATAGCTTAACGCCGCGCCCCTCGGTCCCGCCTCGCTCAGGCTTGCGTCGCCGCGCAGATAGAGCCGGCGCGGCGCGGCGCCCGGCGGCGGCCAGCGCTCCGACTCGCGCCAATCGTCGGCTACATAATTTGCGCGGTCCTCGACCCAGGCGCGCGGCGAATAGAACACCGCTTGCCGCTCCATGATGCCGGTGCGCTCGTCCTTCAGCCAGTGATCGAACCACTCGAAATAAGGATCGCGCGGCCAGAAATTGCTCTCGTAGACGAAGTAGTGCTCGTTGGGACCGATCCACAGGAGTTGGTTGCCGACCCGGGCCTGGATGTCGTTGAAAGCGGCCAGCACGCTGGTCTGGAAGATGTCGTACCAGGTGGTGACGTGAAACCCGGGAATGTCGATGGTGCGGCGGAAATCGTGCCGCGCGCGGAATGCGTCCGGCGCGGGGTGGGTGATGATCTCGTCGAGGAAGGGCTGCCAGGTGGCGAAGTCCGGATAGCCGGTCAGCGGCAGCTTCATCCAATCCGCCGCGCCGATGAAGGGCGGGCTGGCATGGCGCGCCTGGTCGAGTCGCGCGTAGCGAAACTCGGCCGAGGCGGCGGAAGCGGCGAGCGCTTCGGCGCCGATGCCGAGCTTGCGCATGACCGCTTCACGATGCGACGGCGACAGGCCGGGGATGTTGCGCGCCACCCACAGCCACAGCCGCTCCATCTCGATCGACTGGCCCTCATAGACCACGTCGTCATAGATGCTGGAGGCGCCGGCCTGGGCGAAGAACGCGCGCAGGCTGGGATGGCGCTGCGACGCCGCGGCGAAAGTGGTGGTGGCGCCGGCCGACGAGCCCGACATGCCGACCCGGTGGTTGGTCCAGCTCTGGCGCGCGATCCATTCCAAGGTGTCGAGACCGTCCGCCGCGTCGTCGGCATAGACGCGATCCTCGCCTTCCGAGCCGTGGCGACCGCGCGTGTCCTGGTAGACCGCGGCATAGCCGTGCGCGACGATGTTGCGCCAGCCGCGCAGGATCGAGCCGCGCATGGGCTCCGATTCGCTGGGAACCCAGGCCCTGGCCGGGTCGTTCTTGGCGGGAGCGTCGGCGGCTGCGATGCCGTAGGGCGTGCGCTGCAGGATGACGGGATAGCGCGGACCGCCGCCGGCAGGCAGGAACACGAACGTGTTGAGGCGAACGCCGTCGCGCATCGCGACCATCGCCTGGAAGGAGCGCGCGGCATCGCCGTCATGCATATTCCGCATCCCTTGCCGCCGTCCCCGCTGGCATACAACTTGCAGTTTTCCAAGAAACGTCAAATACGCAGCCGTGCGCGGGGGGAACGCGGCCGACCACATGGGTGATGCAGGATGACTCGACGTTTCACGATGATCAAATCTCGCGCGGACGCGTTCTGCGCCAAGCTCAACGACGGACTGGCGGCCGTAGCCTTGGTCCTCGCCATGGTTGTCCTCATGGTAGGGACCTACCGCACCGTCGAGATGCTGGAGCTGACCGACCAGGGCAATTTGGCAGGTTGGGACCAGCCGGGTCCGCAGCAGGTCAACAACTGATGTCGCCCGCTGCCCGCGAAAGCGGCAGAGTTCTTGGCGCCTGCCCAAGAATTCACAGATGGCGGCGCGCCGGCGGATTGGCTTTGGCGGTGGCCTGCGGCGCGGGCGGGGCGTGCGCCATGCCGCCCGAAAATGCCGACCCCGCACTCGCGCCGTGGTTTCACAGTCTTCAGGCCCCGAACGGCTCGTCCTGCTGCTCGATCGCCGACTGCCGCATGACGGAATACCGCATCAATCCCACCGGCTACGAGGCGTTGGTCGAAGGGCGCTGGCTTGTCGTCCCGTCGGACCGCGTTCTCTCCCATATCGGGAACCCGACCGGCCGTGCGGTGGTGTGCTACCTCCCGGGCATGGGCATCCTGTGCTTCGTGCGGCCCGACGAGACGTGATCGCGCGCTGCTACCGCGCCGCGCGAGCCGAGGCTACCATGGCCGCCCCGGCACTTCCTCGCGCGCGCGGTCTCGCCCATGTCGTCGTCCTCCCGCACCGATGCCGCCGATCCGGACCCGGCGAGTATCTTCACCTGGACCAAGGACCATCGCTCGCATGGCAAACCGATCGTCGGCGGCGATGTCGTCGCCTGGGTACTGACCGAGGGCCACCGCGCGGCGACCAACGCTGAGCTGCTGGATCAGCTCTGTTGGCGTCTCGTCGGCGCGGGCGTGCCGGTGTGGCGCGCGACAGTCTCGATCACGACGCTCCATCCGCAACTCCTGGGCTTCGGCGTGCGCTGGTGGCGCGACCGCGAGCAGGTCGAGGAAGTCGACATCGCGCACGGCGCGGGCCGGACTCCGGACTATCTCGACAGCCCGATGCGCCCGGCGATGGAGCGCGGCGAGACCGTACGCTATCGACTCGGTTTGGACCGAATCGACCAATTCCCGCTCTTGGTGGGCCTGCGCGATTCGGGGGGCACCGATTACCTCGCCTGCCCGCTCACCTTCATCGGCGACCGGCACCAGGTCATCACCTTCGCGACCGATCGCGAGGGCGGGTTCTCGGATGACGATGTCGCTGCCATTGGCCGCGTGCTTCCGGCGGTCGGCATCGTGGTCGAGGCCAAGGCGATGCGGCGCCTGATGGCCAATGTGCTCGACACCTATCTCGGCCGCACCATCGGCCGGCACATCCTCAACGGCGAGATCCAGCGCCGCCAGGGCGAGGAAATCCGCGCCGCCTTGATCGCGACCGACCTGCGCGACTTCACCGGGCTGTCCGACAGGCTGCCCGCCGCCGCGCTGATCGAACTGCTCGACGATTACTTCGACGCGGTCAGCTCGCCGATCGCGGCCCATGGCGGCGAGGTGCTGAAATTCGTCGGCGACGGCGTGCTCGCAATCTTCGTCTCGGACAGTGAGGAAGGCTCCGTTCGCGCCGCGCTGGACTCCGCCATCGCGGCGCTTGCGCGCCTCGATGCGCTCAACCTGAAACGGCGCGAGCAGGGCGCTGTGTCGATCCGGATCGGCGTCGGGCTCCATGTCGGCGCCGTGGTCTACGGCAATGTCGGCGCGGTCGACCGGCTCGACTTCACCGCCATCGGCCCTGCCGTCAATCTGGTGTGCCGGCTCGAAAGCCTGACCAAGCGGCTTGGCCGGCCGCTGCTCATGTCGCACGATTTCGCCGCGCTGGCCGGCCGGCCGCTCGACTCGCTGGGCTTCCACCCGGTGCGCGGCCTGGCCGAGCCCGAGGAGGTGTTCGGGCTACCCGTCGCCAACGACGGGTGATAGAACGCGGCGCAACCGGGGGAGGACGAACATGGCGCGCGGCAAGACCACCCGCTCCAAGGCCAAGGCGCCGAGGCGCGACAATTCGGGGCTCAAGGCGCTCAAGGACGATCTCGTCGCGGCCAACCGCATCCTCTTCAACGAGGGCGTGCTCGACGGGTTCGGCCATGTCAGCTTCCGCGATCCCAACGACCCGACGCGCTTTCACATGTCGCGCGCGCTGGCGCCGGGGCGGGTGACGGTCGCCGACATCCTCGAATACGGGCTCGACGGCGAGGCGATCGACGCGCCGGGCGTTGGCGTCTATTCCGAGCGCTTCATCCATTCCGAGGCCTACCGCGCGCGGCCCGACGTGATGGCGGTGGTGCACAGCCATTCGCCGACCGTCATCCCGTTCAGCGTGACGCAGGTGCCGCTGCTGCCGATCCGCGCCTCGTTCTTCTATCCCGAGGTGCCGGTGTTCGAGATCCGCGAGAAGGGCGGCTGGACCAATCTCCAGGTGACCAACAGCATGCTCGGCAAGGCGCTCGCCGACAAGCTCGGCGGGAATTCGGTGGCGCTGATGCGCGGCCACGGCAACATCGTGGTTGCGCCGGATCTGCGCGTCGTGGTCTCGCGCGCCATCAATACCGAGATGAACGCGCGGTTCCTGCTGCAGGCGCGGATGCTGGGCGGCCCCATCACCTATCTCGCGCCCGAGGAAGCGGCCGAGATCGAGAAGATGACCCGCTTGACCAAGCCCGGCTCCGAGCACGGCCAGGACCGCACCTGGGAGATGTGGAAGGAATCCGCGCTCGGCAAATCCAAGCGCCGGCGGCGCTGACTCGCAGCTGGTTCAAGCCGCTTCGATCACGCGTAGGCGCCCTTGGCGGGGTTTGCGCGGCGGCGGTTTGACGACGATCTCGACATCCCGTCCCAGCGACGTAAGCCAGCTTGCAAGCCGGTCGATGGTGACGCTCTCCATTCGGCCCCGCAGCACTTTGGAAAGCGTCGGCTGATCCGTGCCGCAATGCCGCGCCGCTTCCTGCTGCGTCAATTTGCGCCGTACGATGGTGTCCTTGATGGCGAGGATCAGCCCGCTCTTGGCAGCGAGTTCCGCCGCCTCGGCAGGCGCGAATCCGATATCGGCAAACACGTTGCCGCTGCTCTTCTGCAATGGAATTTTGGCCATGGAGCGTGCGGTCCTATCCGAGAGCGTGAGCCGCCGTGCGTCCTTCGACTACGCTTCGCTCCGCTCAGGATGAGGGGCATTGTACCACCTTCCTCATCCTGAGCGGAGCCCGAAGGGCGCAGTCGAAGGACGCACGGCGGTGCCGCGCAAACGTCTAACTCTAAGGAAGCGTCGTGGCGTAGCGCTTGTCGATCAAGGTCGCGGCGTCGATCTCGCCCTTGATCATGCCCTGGGCGCGGAACCAGTCGATCTGGTGCTGGATGTCGCGCGCGTCGATCCGTCCCTCGGGATCGATATAGGAGATGCCGCCGTCGATTTGCGCCGCGGTCTGGCCGGTGTACTTGGCGATGATGGCGAGCACTTCGGGCGCGGTGGGCCCGTCCTTGCGGGTCTCGCCGGGGCCGGTGAAGGCCGCGTGATAGTCGTGTACGCCCTTGCGGTAGGCCGCGAGATAGCGCCGCACCATGTCCGCCTTGGTGTCCGCGGTCGCCTTGGTCACCCAGGCGATGCCGACCTGCGACGGCGCGATGTCGGCGACATATCCCACCAGCTTCACCGCGCCCTTCTCGATGAGCGGCGCCGCGAACGGCGTCGGCACGATCGCCGAATCGGCCTGGCCGCCCGCCACCGCCGAGGCGACGTTCGGCAGGCCCTGCGCCGCGATGATCTTCACGCTCTTCACGTCGAGGCCGAGCTTCTCCTCGATCAGCCCTACCGCATAGTGAAAGGTCGAGCCCACCGTGGTGAGCGCGACCGAGCGGCCCGCGAGATCGGCGAAGCCGTGCAAGCCGCCGTCATAGGCGTGGTTCGACGCCACCAGCGCCACCGCCTGGAATCCGGGCACGTCGCGGTTGATGCCGGAGACGACGCGGATCGAGCCCTGGCTCGCCAGGTTGTAGAACGCCGCCGACACGCCGGCCGCGCCGATGTCGATGGCGCCCGAAACGGTCGCCACCGCCACCGCCTCGCCGGCATCGAACACCACGACCTCGGTATCGAGCCCCGCTTGCGCGAAATAGCCTTTCTCCTTGGCGACATAGATGGCGCCGCTGGCCGAGGTGCCGCGAAAGACGCCGACCTTGAGCGTTTCCGCCTGCGCGCCCGCGGCGAGCGCGGCGGCGAGCGCGATCCAGGGCAGCACCCGCCTCATCGCGCGCCGTCGAGCAGCCAGCCGAACTTCTCCGCCGCCTTCTTCGCCACCGCGGCGCTCGGCGCGTTGGTGGGCGGGAACTGGTCGCGCCAGTGGAATGGCTTGCAAGCGTCGACGATCGCCACCGAATGGGTCATGTCGCCGCGCTTGCGCTTCTCCGGCGACAGGCGCGGATCGGCCGGCGAGTCCCAGGAATGGGTGATGAACTGGATCGATTCCTTGGGATCGGTGCGGGTGAGCCACGCCCACAGCAGGGTCTCGAGGTTGGTCACGTCGATGTCCTCGTCCACCACGACGATATATTTGGACGCATAGGCCGAGGCGCCGCATTGCGCCGCGACGTGGCCCACCTGCGCCGCGTGGCCGGGATAGCGCTGCTTGATCGAGATGCCGTGCAGCATGCGCGCGCCGCCCACTTCGTGGCACCACACCTGCTGCACGTCAGGGACGCCGGCATTGGCGATGTTCTGCATGATCGTGGCCGAGCGCAGCACGCCGCGATAGCGCGCCATCTCATCCGGCCCCGCGCCCATCGGCGGCACGCCCAGGAGGATCGGGTCGTTGCGGTGATAGATCGCCTTGATGTCGAGCACCGGCGCCATGGTCGCGCCGCCGGCATAGTGGCCGGTCCATTCGCCGAACGGGCCCTCCATGTGGCGCTTGCCGGGCGTGACATAGCCTTCGAGCACGATCTCGGCGTCGGCGGGGAATGGCAGGCCGGTGACCCGGCCCCGCACCATCTTCACCGCCTTGCCGCGCAGGCCGCCGACGATGTCGAGCTCGAACACGCCGTAGGGCGCCTCCATGCCGCCATAGAAGAACGCCAGCGGATCGCCGCCCAGGACCATGACGAGCGGCATCGGCTCGCCGCGCGCGAAATATTTTTCGCGATGGATATAGCCGTGATGGCCCGCGGCCATGATGACGCCGACGCTCTTCTTGTCGTGGACCTGGGCGCGATAGGCGCCGGCATTGAGCCAGTTCTCCTCGGGATCGCGCGTCACGCTGTAGGTGCCGGTGCCGATATAGCGGCCGCCGTCCTTCTCGTGCCAGATGGGCGAGGGGAACTTCTCGACATCGACCTCGTCGCCCATCATCACGTTCTCGAGCACCGGCCCGTCGGACACGATCTCGTGCGGGATGATGCGCGGGTCCTTGAGATAAGCGTCGCGATAGGCCTGGCTCAGCTCCCACTTGTTGAGATGGTCGGGAAATCCCAAGGTCATGTTGCGGCGCGTCCCGGCGAAGACGTTGAGCAGCAGCCGGAACCCTTTTGGGCAGCCGGGAATGTCGTCGAACACGACGCATGGCCCGTTCTCGGCGCGCAGCACCGCCTCCGCGGCGAGCCCGATATCCTCCTGCCAGCTCGCGCCCTTGACCTTGCGCACCTCGCCCAGCCGCTCGGCGTGGTCGAGCCACTGGCGCAGATCGTCATAGGCGATGTTCGCCGCGATGTTGCTGCCGTCCGCCATGGCATGCCCTCTCGAAAATAAAGCACGTCATTGCGAGGAGCCGCAGGCGACGAAGCAATCTTCGGGAGATTGCTTCGCTGCGCTCGCAATGACAGCCAATCCCGGATCCATCTTCGCAGGCGCGCCGCGGAGATTCAAATATGCTATCGTCGCCGCCGTTTCGCGGAGTGTTCGACGATGGGACGCATGTGGTGTTGGGCCGCGCTGGCGGCGCTCATGGGAACGGGAGCAGCGCTTGCCGAGCCCATAAAGATCGGCGTCGTCGGCGTCAACGCCTTCGCGCCCGTCTACGTGGCGCAGGAGCGCGGCTATTTCGCCGCCGAGGGCGTGCCGGCGGAGCTGGTCTATTTCGATGCCGCCGCGCCGGTGGCGGTGGCGACGGTCGCAGGCGCCATAGATTTCGGCGTCGCCGCGGTCACCGCCGCCTTCTACAACCTCGCCGGCCAGGGCGAGCTCAAGCTCGTCGCGGCCGCGGCGCACGAGGCGCCGGGCTTCCAGATCCAGGCCTTCCTCGCCTCGCGGCACGCTTGGGATGCCGGCCTCAAAAGTCTCAAGGATCTCGGTGGCCACAGCTTCGGCGTGACGACGAAGGGCGCGCCGCCGGTCTATGTCGTGGGCGCCATCCTGGCCGAGAAATACGGCTTCGACTTCAAGACCATCGAGGTCCTGTCGCTGCAATCGATCCCGAACATCAACACCGCACTCACCGGCGGCAAGGCCGATTTCACCACCGTGTCGATGACGCCGGGCATGCAGGCGCTCATCGACCGCGGCGACATCAAGCGCCTCGCCTGGGTCGGCGACGAGGCGCCGTGGCAGTTCGGCATCGTCTTTGCCGGCGCCAAGACCGCGGCCGAGCGGCACGACACGGTCGACCGCTTCCTGCGCGCCTATCGCAAGGGTGCGCGCGACTACCACGACGCCACCACCGGCGCCGACGGCAAGCGCAAGGACGGGCCGGCGGCCGAGGCGATGATCGCCATCCTCGCCAAATACACCAAGCAGTCGGTCGAGGAGGTGAAATACGGCATCCCCTACCTCGACGCCGACGCGCGGCTCGACGTGAAGGACATCATGCGCCAGGTCGCCTTCTACAAGGCGCAGGGGCTGGTCAAGGGCGAGGCCGACGCCGCGGCCATGATCGACCAACGCTCGGTGATCCCGCTCGCCGCGAAGTGAGCCGAGGCAGGCGGCTACTGCGCCGTCTTGTCCGGGTGCAGGATCAGCTTCTGCACCCGCCAATTGATGATCTCGCCGACGATGAGCGTGTGCTCCGACGGGCATGCCATGGCGTGAATCCAGCCGAACGCCTTCATCTCCTTGCCCGCCTTGCCGAGCATGCCCAAAAGCTTGCCGTCGAGCGTGAGCTTGTAGATGCGCCCGGGGAACGCATCGGCGGTGTAGAGCACCTGGTTGGGCGGCGGCGTGATGCAGATCACCCACGGCGCGCCTGGCTTCAACAGCGACGGCACGTTGGCCGCCATGGGATCGGGATACTTGTTGCCGATCACCATGCGCGCGTCGGCCGGAACCGGTACGTCGATGGTGAACTGGCGCAGGAATTTGCCGTCGCCGTCGAACACCTGGATGCGGCGGTTGCCGCGGTCGGCGACAAAGATGTTGCCGTGCGCGTCGGCGCCGATGCCGTGCGCGGTGCTGAACTGGCCGGGCGCGTCGCCGCGGTCGCCCCACTGCTTCACCCAGTTGCCGTCCTTGTCGAGCTTGGCGATGCGCGAGTTGATGTAGCCGTCGGAGATATAGGCGTTGCCGGCCGGGTCCCAGGTCACGTCGGTGGGCTGGCGGAAGCGCCCGTCCTGGGCCGGCAGTGGCGGGTTGGGATGCTTCAGCGGCCCGACGCCCTCGTCGGACGCTTCCTGCTTGCGCCCCCACACCATCGCGACACGGCCTTCCGGATCGAACTTGACGATCATGTCCGAGCCCTTGTCGACGGCCCAGACATTGTCGTCCTTGTCGACCCGCACCGCATGCGCGAAGGACCAAGCGTAGAGATTCTTGCCGATCTCGCGCAGGTACTTGCCGTCGCGGTCGAATTCCAGGAGCTGCGCCGCCGTCTCGCCGAAGGCCGGACCCGTGCTGCTGCCGCCGCGCGAGAACACGAAGATGTGGCCCTTGGAATTGACCGCCACGCCCGACGGCTCGCCGATATAAAGGTCCCGCGGCAGCTTGAGGAAATTCGGCACCGAATCATACGCGATCTCCGGCACGGATTGCTGCGCCAACGCCGGCGCGCAAGCGAGCGCAAGACACGCGACCAGCCAAGCCTTCATCGACATCCCCCTACACCTCCCCTCGATACCGCTGCGGTCAGCGGCAGCCCCTGAGCGTGCTCGACGCATTCTTGGGCGTGAACGGTCCGAACGCGGCGGCGGCCTCGTCGGCGTAGCTCGGATCGAGCAGGCGCTCCGGCGGCGCCTTCTTCGCCAGCTTGCCCTCGCGGAAGTAGAAATCCTGGATGTCCGCCAGCACCTCGGGCCGGACCCGCCCGTTGGGGTCGCGCGCCTGCCAGCTCATGCGGTCGAGGAGCTCGCGGTCCTCCATCACCTTGTTCTTGGCCAGCAGGTCCACCACCTGCGCGCGGTTGGGGCCGTGGTGATAGGCGTCGCAATACTCGCGCCCCGCCCGCGCGAAGGCGAGCATGAGCCGGTGCGCCGCCGCCTGGTTCTGTGCCGCCCAGTCGGTGTTGATGATGTAGACAACGGTGAGGGTCGGGCTGGGCTCGATGATGGTGTCGGGATCAAGCCAGCGCCGGGCGGACCCCTGCGCCACGATCGGCTCGATATAGGGCGGCACTTCGAGCGCGGCGTCGAGGGCGTTGTTGGCGAAGGCCGGGCCCATGTCCTGGAACGGGATGTATTTGATGTCGATGTCCTTGAGGGTGAGGCCGGCCGACTCGAGCACCTTGCCGACCACGTATTCCGGGATCGCGCCGGGCGCGACGATCCCCACCCTCTTGCTCTTGAGGTCGCGCGGGGTCTTCAACTCGGCGGCGATGTCACTGCGCACCAGGATGACGCTGTTGATCGGCGACGAGCCGGAATCGAGCGTGACGATGATCGGCAAGCCCTGGGCCACGGCATTGAAATAGCCGAGCGAGATTCCGCCTTGGATCACCTGGACGCGGTTGCTGGCGACGAACGGGATGAGGGTCGCGGCCGAATTGGCCCTCTCGATGCGCGCGGTGAAGCCGGCCTCGCGCAGATAGCCCTCCTCGATCGCGAGAAAGACCGACGCGTTGGGCACCACCGGGGCGATGCCGATGCCGATCTCGGTCTGCGCCTGGGCGGCGGACGACGCCAGGGCAACGAGGAGGGGAAGGAGACGAAGGAAGAGCCGCATGCTGCATGCTATGATGACGCAGGAAGCCGCCGAAAGGGAAGCGCGGCGCTGAGGGAAGTGGGCGCGTCATGGCGGACACCGACGGCATGGTCGATACGCAGCGGCTCATCATTCCGGGCCTCGGGGGGCTCTATCGGCGCTTCTCGCCGATGAGCTACGCCCTCATGCGCTTCAGCGCCGGCGCGGTGCTGTTTCCCCATGGGGTGCAGAAGGTGTTTTTTGCACCGTTTCAGCGCTACGTCGACACGATCGCCCAGCACCATGTGCCGATGGCGGTATTTTTCACATACTGCCTCTTTTTCACCGAATTGGTCGCCGCCGGCTGCCTCGCGCTCGGCCTCTTCACCCGCATCGCGGCCGCGCTCATCTGGATCGAGATGACGGTCATCATCTTGGTCTTCCAATGGGAGTTCGGCTATTTCTGGACCAACCGCGGCATCGAGTACGCGCTGCTGTGGTGGCTCCTGTGCCTCGCCATATTCTTTCGCGGCGGCGGGCGCTATTCGCTCGACCATCTCATCGGCAAGGAGTTCTGAGCGCGGATGGCGGACGAAACGCTGATCGTCAACGAGCTGGCCGAATCGGGCGCGACCGTGCTCGAGCTCAAGGGCCGTCTCGAGGTCGCGACCATCGCGCTGGCGCAGGACAAGTTCGCCGACGCGGTGGCGTCGGGGCCGCCCATCGTGCTCGATCTCGCCAAGCTCGCCCATCTCAGCAGCGCGGGCCTGCGCCTCATCCTCAAGACCATGAAGCAGGCGCAGGCCTCGCGTCAGCCCTTCGTCATCTCGGGCGCGCGAGGGCCCGTCAAGGAAGTGCTCGATTCGATCGGCCTCAGGCAGTTCTGCCCCTTCGCCCGCAGCCGCGCCGAGGCGATCGCCAAGCTGAACTGAGCGGGTCTCCTGCCTATTCGAGCGCGCGGCGCAGATAGTCCGAGGTGATGCGCACGCGGCGCGCCATCTCGCGCGCGAGATTGGCGAGGATCTTGCCGGCGATGCGCGGATGCTCGTCGAGCAGCGCGCGGAAGGCGCCGTCCTCGAGCTCCCAGCACTGCACCTCGTCGTCAGCCACGACGGAGGCCGAGCGCTGCGCGCTGCTCAGCAGCGCCATCTCGCCGACCGCGGTGCCCATGGCGAGGCTGGCGACGCGCACGCTCTCGCGTTCCGATAATGCCATGCGCACGCTGACCGAGCCCTTGGTCAGGAGCCACAGCCGGTCGGCCGCCGCGCCCTCGACGCAGATCGTCTGGCCGGGCGCAAACCGGCGCGGCGTGAGGCGCGCCCGCAGGAGCGCGATCTCGTCGGCATCGAGGCCCTCGGTGAAATCGAGCTGTTCGAGCGCGAGCTGCCCGATCGCAGGGCGCCCGTCGGATTGGCGTCTCAATGCCTCCTCTTCCATCCACTCGATCGCCGTGTCGATGTCGGGCATGACGAGGGGGCCGGATTCGCGCCCGCCCGCGGCCAGCTCGGCGATGGTGCGCGATACGTCGGCCGGCACGGCGCAGAACACCAGCCGCTTGCCGCGCCGTCGCGCCGTCGCCACGATCTCGTGCAGCACCTGGGCGCCGGAGATGTCGATGTCGCCGATGCCGCGCAGATCGAGCGTCACCATGTCGGCCTCGTCGAACAGCGCCACGATGCGGTCGGCGAGGTCGTCGGCATTGCCGAAGAACAGCACGCCCTGCAGCTCGAGCACCGCGCGCCGCCGGCCGCTGGCGTGGAGGAGGGCGCTGTCGTCCGCCGGCCGCATGCGCTTCGAGGCGGTTTCGTCGCCGCGATAGGCGCGGCGCACGATCGGCCGGCTCATATTGGCGATGAAGATGATGCAGGCGAGCGCCGCGCCCGCCAGCACCCCGGCGATGATGGCGCCGCTCGCGGTGATGCCCATGACCACGAGCACCACCAGGAGATCGTGCCAGGCGTGGTGCTGCGCCACCCGGCCGCGGTTGATGAGCGTGCCGAACAGGAGCTTGAGGCTCCAGCGGTCGAACGACGAGATGCCGTTGGCGAGCACGGTCGCCGACAGCACCACCACCGGAATCGCCGCCAGCGCCGGCGACAGCGCCACCGTAGCGAACAGCAGCACGGCGCCGCCGACCAGGGGCGTCAGCATCGTGCGCCCGCCGGTCTTGTAGGCGTTGAGAACGACGTTGGGCGAGAGCTGCGTCCCCAAGGCGCCGGTGCAGCCGGCGACACAATTGCCGATCCCCTGCGCCACCAGGTCGCGCACCGGGTGGACCGGGCGCCCGGCCTGTTTCTGCGTCGCGCGCAAGGTAAGGAGCGTGTCGAAGGTCGCGATGATGGCGATGCTGAGCGCGGTCAGGAAAATGACCGGCGCGAGCGGCAGCAGCCGCAGGGCGAATTCCGCCACCGGCACGCCGAGGAACGGAATGGGCGGCAGGAAATTCATCCCCGGCGTGCCGATGGTCGCGCCCAGATCGGCGCCGGGATAGATCGCCTTCACCCCGTAATAGACCGCGACGCCGGTGCCGAGGCCGAGCAGCGCGCCGGGCACCTTGTAGGCGATCCTGCGGCCCCAGATGGTGATGCCGGCAAGGCCCAGCGCGAACACGAACATGGCCGGATGGACGATGCCGAACGAGTCGCCGAAACTCACGTAGCGCGCGATCTGCGGCAGCACGAGCAGAAGCGCCACGCCGTTCAGGAACCCGGCCAATACCGGGTGCGGCGTGAACTTGACGATGCGCGCGATGCCGCCGAGTCCGAACAGGATCTGCATCAGCCCGGCGGCGAAGACGCACAAGCCCAGGGCGGCGATGGCGAGGCGCGGATCGTGCAGCGACGGATCGCGCCACATCGTCGCCAGGAGGCTCGCCTGGATCACCGCCGTGCTGGAGCGCGGGCTCGGCACCAGCCACGGCGTGCCTGATGCGAGCGCCGCCGCCGGCGCCGCGAAGATGGCGCAGCATAAGCCCGCTGCGACCCCAGCCGCGGCATAGTCGGGACCCAAGGGCGCGAAGGTGAGGACGCCGGCCGCGAGGCAGGACGGCACCGCCGTCGAGATGAGGGCGACACCCGACGCCAGCTCGCGCCCGACCAGCGCGAAGCCGCGCGCGGATACTGCCAGCTCCTTCGCTTGCGCCATGCGTCAGTTCCGCTCGCGGCGCCGCGTCATTGCGGGGCTTGGAGGCTCAGAACCCCTTCACCGCCTGCGCGACGTGCTCGACCTCGGGCGCCGTCTCGAAGCAATGGCCGACCAGCTTGCGCCATTCGCAGAAATCGGCCGAGCCGCGGAAATCGACGGTGTGGTTCTCGACCGTCTCCCACTGGACGAACAGGCGGTAGCGGCGCGGCTTCTCGATCGAGCGCTTGAGCTCGACGCCGGTGCAGCCCTTGGCGCGGGCGAACAGCGGCACGGCCTTGGCGACGCCGGACTCGAACTCGGCCTCGAGGCCGGGCTTCACGTCGATCTGCGCGATCTCGACGATCATGACGCGCGGGCTCCCCGGATCGCCTGCCACACCTTCTCCGGCGTCGCCGGCATGTCGATGTGGCGGATGCCATAGGGCTTGAGCGCGTCCATCACCGCATTCATCACCGCCGGCAGCGCGCCGGCGCAGCCCGCCTCGCCACAGCCCTTGACCCCCAGCGGATTGGTGGTCGCCGGCACCGGATGGCTCGCGAACTCGAACATCGGCGCGTTGTCGGCGCGCGGCATGGCGTAGTCCATGTAGGAGCCGGTGACGAGCTGCCCCTCGCGGTCGAACACCGTGCGCTCCATCAGCGCCTGGCCGATGCCCTGCACCACCCCGCCATGGGCCTGGCCCTCCGCCAGGAGCGGGTTCAAGAGATTGCCGAAATCGTTGACCATCGCGTACTTCACCACCGCGATCGTGCCGGTGTCGGGATCCACCTCGACCTCGGCCAGGTGGCAGCCGTTGGGATAGGCCGAGGGCGGCGTCTCCATCACCAGCGAGGCGTCGAGCGTCTGCGGCAGCTCGGCCGGCAGCTTGGCGCCGGTCCGCACCCGCTCCGCGACCTCGAGGATGCCGACCGAGCGGTCGGTGCCGGCGATGCGGAAACGCCCCTCGGAGAACTCGATGTCGGCGACTGCGGCCTCGAGCAGATGGGCGGCGATCTGCTTGCCCTGCTCGATCACCTTGTCGCAGGCGGTGAGCAGCGCCGTGCCGCCCGCCATCGCCGAGCGCGAGCCGCCGGTGCCGCCGCCGAACAGAAGCTGGTCGCTGTCGCCCTGCAAGAGCCGCAGCTTCTCGAACGGGATGCCGAGCCGGTTGACCACGATCTGCGCGAAGGGCGAGGCGTGGCCCTGGCCGTAGTCCAGCGTGCCGCTGATCATGGTGACGCCGCCGTCGGGCTCGAAGCGGATGCCGCCCATTTCCTTGCCCTGCGGCGCCGTCACTTCGAGATAGCTGGCGACGCCGAGGCCGCGCAGCTTGCCGCGCTGCTCGCTCTGGCGCTTGCGCTGGGCGAAGCCTTGCCAGTCGCCGGTGTCGAGCGCCTTGTCGAGCACGGTGGCGAAATCGCCGCTGTCGTAGGACGAGCCCGAGGCCGCCTTGTACGGCATCGCGGCCGCCGCGATATAGTTGCGCCGGCGCAGCTCGATGCGGTCGATCCCCATCTCGTCGGCGGCCGTGTCCATCAGCCGCTCCATGTAATAGTTGCCCTCGGGCCGCCCGGCGCCGCGATAGGGCCCGACCGGCTGGGTGTTGGTGTAGACGCCCTTGGAATTGACCTCGATCAGCGGCGTGCGATAGACGCTCGCCACGTTCTTGACCGCGTTGACCGAATAAGGGAGCGGCGCCACCGGATAGGCCCCGGCATTGCCGAAGCCGGTGAGCCGCAGCGCCAGGATGCGTCCGTCCTTGTCGAGCGCGAGTTCGCCCGACATCTCGTGATCGCGGCCGTGATTGTCGGAGACGAAGCTGCCGGAGCGCTCGTCGGTCCACTTCACCGGCCGGCCAAGAAGGCGCGCGGCGAACAGCACGCAGGGATATTCCGGGAACACCTGCGACTTCATGCCGAACGAGCCGCCGACATTGTAGGAGAGCACGCGCAGCTTGTCGGTCGTCACGCCCAGCACCGGCGCCAGATTGCCGCGCAGGCCGAACACGCCTTGGCAGCCGAGCGTCAACGTGAAGCGGCCCGACTTGGCATCGAAGCTGCCGACCGCCGCGCGCGGCTCGATCGCGTTGACGATGATGCGGCTGTTGACCGGCTTGAGCTTGGTGACGTGCGCGGCAGCGGCGAACGCCTCGGCCACCTTGGCGCTGTCGCCATAGTGGAAATCGAGCAGGATATTGCCCGGCGCCTCGTCGTGAAGCTGTGGCGCGCCCGCGGCCGCGGCGGCGGACGGCGAGGTCACGGCCGGCAGCGCGTCGATGTCGCATTCGACCGCCTCTGCCGCGTCTTTGGCCTGAGCCACCGTCTCGGCGACGACGAAGGCGACCGGCTCGCCGATATGGCGCACCTTGATCTTGGCGAGCGCCGGCCGCATCGCGTGCTTCCACGGCGTGCCGTCGCGGTTTTGCGCCGCGAACGGGCTCTTCAGCATCTGGAATCCGGCGGCCTCGAGATCGGCAGGTCCCCACACGCCGAGCACGCCCGGCAGCTTGCGCGCCGCCTCAAGCGCAAGGCGGCGAATGGTGCCATGCGCGACGGGCGAGCGCACCATCACTGCATAGGCCTGACCGGGGAGGTTGACGTCGTCGGTGTAGCGGCCCTCGCCGCGCAGCAAGGTCGGATCTTCCTTGCGCGTCACGCTTTGGCCGACGCCGAATTTCACCAGCGCCGGATCGATCGCGTCGTTGAGAGTGTCCATGATGCCTGCCCCTTCATTCTTGGCCGTTACCATAACGGACGGGGCAAGAGGCGGACAACGGCCAAGGCAACAGGCCTCCCCCGCACCTTCGGGGGAGGGGCGCTTGAGGGTCGAAACGCGGGCGGGCAACCGGCTTTCCGTTGACCGACTGGGCTGCTATACGCGGGACTGTCGCTTGAAAAGGAAGCACCATGAGAAGACTCGCTGGTACCGGCCTTGGCGCCTTCGCGTTCGCGGTCCTGCTCAATGCCTGCACCGCGCCCGCGCCCCCGCCCGACTATGCCGCGCTGCTCGCGGCACCCGACCGGACCGATGCCGACCGGAAGAACGACGACCGGCGCCAGGCGGCGAAGCTGCTCGCCTTCACCGGAGTACGGCCGGGCATGAAGGTTCTCGATATGGCGGCCGATGCCGGCTACAGCACCGAATTGATGGCGCGCGCCGTGGCGCCCGGCGGGGTCGTCTACGGACAGAACCCGCCCGACAACTTGGCGCGCGTCTTGGCGGCGTTCGACGAGCGCATGAAGCGCCCGGCGATGAAGAACGTCATGGACGACCGGCGCAAATTCGACGATCCGCTGCCGCCGGACGCCGGCAATCTCGACCTCGTCACGTTCTTCTTCGGCTATCACGACACGACCTACCTGCCGGTCGATCGCGCCAAGATGGACGCGGCGATGTTCAATGCGTTGAAGCCGGGCGGCTATCTCGTCGTCGCCGATTACGCGGCGCTGCCAGGAGCACCGGTCACCACCGGCAAGACCTTCCATCGACTCGACGAGAACATCGAGAAGAGCGAAATCGAGGCGGCCGGATTCAAGCTCGTGGACGAGGGCGATTTCCTGCGCAACCCGAACGACACGCACGACTTCATCATCTTCAATTCGAAGATCCCGATCGATATCTTCGTCATCAAGTTCCAGAAGCCGAAGTGAACCTGCCACATCGCCGCTCATAGATGTGGCCGGGGGAGCCATGGACGCAGACGAAGCGAACGAGATCGCCGAGAGCGTGTCCGAAACCGCGCGCGAGGCCGCCGAAAGCTTCCGCAAGCGCGTCGCGCTCGCGGTCGGCTTCATGGCGATGCTGCTGGCGATCGCGAGCCTCGGCGGCGAGAACGCGATGAAGGACACGATCAATTCCAACATCCTCGCGTCCAACGCCTTCGCCTTCTACCAGGCGCGCAACATCCGCCAGGACATCTATGTCGCGATGGCGGATCTGCTCGAGACGCAAGGCAAGGACCCGCAATCCTATCGCGCCCGCGCCGAGCGCGAGGCCAAGGAAAAGGCGACGCTGCTCGAGGAGGCGCACAAGCATGACGGCGAGCGCGCCACCGCGCAGCGGCGGGATGCGAATTTCGATTATTCCCGCGCCTTCTTTCAGATCGCCATCGTGCTCGGCTCGGTCAGCATCGTCGCCGCCTCGCGCGCGCTCATCATGCTGTCGGGCCTCCTGGCGCTCGCCGCGACCCTCTTCGCCGCCAACGGCTTCCTGCTGCTCATCTGACCGCGCGGCCACGCCACCGTCTCGCCGCCTGCGCGCTGCTGCGGCGGGACTCGCGCCGCATCCAGCCCCGCCGCCGAGAGGCGCGCTACTTCGCCGGCGCGGCCGGCGGCGGGACGTTGGCGCCGATGCTGGTGAGCACGATCTTCCAGCCCTTGCCCTCCGGCACGATCACGTTGACGACGTGCGAGCGAACCTTCACCGGACCGTTCGGACCGTTGCCGTCCACGGCCGAGCTCATCAGCGCCCAAATGCCGTTGCCGACCGCGTGCGCCTCCTTCACCTCGCCGACGAACTTGAAGTCGCCCCACGCCTTGATGGTATCGGCCTCGTCCGCCTCGACCGCCGCGCGGCCGGTATAGGTCTTGCCGTCGGGCCCGACAAAGAGAGCGTTGCTCGCATAGAGCGCGGCGATTCCGGCGGCGTTCTTTTTGTTGAAGTTGTCGACGATCATTTTCTCGATGGCGGCCGCGTGTTCCATGGCGCGGTCATTCGCAGAGGATTTTTGCTGCGCGATCGCCGGCGCGGCGGCGATCGACAGGACGACGGCAAAGACTATGTACTTTTGCATGAGTCTTCTCCCTCGTAAGAGTTTACTCCTTCGTACGACGCGCGGATCGTGACTCCGCGGCGGCGCCGATTCAAGCGGACCCTAGCGCTGCAGCCGCCTCATGGCGCGGTCGATGCCGTCGAGCGTCAGGGGGAACATGCGCCCCTCCATCAGCTTGGCGATCATGTCGATCGATTGCGTGCCCTGCCAATAGCGCTCGGGCACCGGGTTGAGCCACACCGCCTTGGGATATGTGACCAGCAGCCGGCGCAGCCAGGTCTCGCCCGGCTCCGCGTTCCAGTGCTCGATGGCGCCGCCGGGATCGCTGATCTCATAGGGCGCCATGGTCGCGTCGCCCACGAGAATGAGCTTGTAGGCCTGGTCGTAGGTGCGCAGAAGTTCGACCAAGGGCGTGCGCTCGGCCTGGCGCCGCCGCGCGTCCTGCCACAAATGCTCGTAGGGGCAATTGTGGAAATAGTAATGCGCGAGATGCTTGAACTCGGCGCGCGCCGCCGAGAACAACTCCTCGCAGGCGCGCACGTGCCCGTCCATCGAGCCGCCGATGTCGAGGAGCAGCAGCACCTTCACCGCGTTGTGCCGCTCCGGCACGAGGCGGAGATCGAGCCAGCCCGCGTTCTTCGCGGTCGAGCGGATGGTGTCGGGAAGATCGAGAATCTCGGCCGCGCCCTCGCGCGCGAACTGGCGCAGGCGCCGCAGCGCCAGCTTGATGTTGCGGGTGCCGAGCTGCACCTCGCCGTCGAGATTCTTGAACTCGCGCTTGTCCCACACCTTGACGGCGCGGCCCTGGCGGCCCTCGTCCTGGCCGATGCGCACGCCCTCGGGGTTGTAGCCCTTGGCGCCGAAGGGCGAGGTGCCGGCGGTGCCGATCCATTTGGAGCCGCCTTCGTGCCGCCCTTTCTGCTCGGCCAAACGCTGGCGCAGCGCGTCCAGGAGCTTGTCGAGCCCGCCCATCGCCTCGATCTGCTGCTTCTCTTCCTCGCTGAGGAGCTTCTCGGCCAGCGCCGTGAGCCAGTCCTCCGGCACCGGCGAGCCTTCCGCCGCGCCCTCGATCCCCTTGAAGACCTGGCCGAACACGCGGCCGAACTTGTCGATGTTGCGCTCGTCCTTCACCAGGCAGGTGCGGGCCAGATAGTAGAAGTCGTCGACGCTGAAGCCGGCGACGCTCTTCTCCATCGCCTCCATGAGCGCCAGGTACTCCTTGAGCGAGACGGGAACGCGCGCCCGCTTCAGCTCGAGAAAGAATCCCGCGAACATCAGCCGCCGCCGCGCTCGCGGCGGTGGAGGAAGGCCAGGCGCTCGAAGAGCTGCACGTCCTGCTCGTTCTTCAAGAGCGCGCCGTGGAGCGGCGGAATGAGCTTCGCCGGATCGCGCGTGCGCAGCACCTCAGGCGAAATGTCCTCGACCAGCAGCAGCTTGATCCAATCGATCAGCTCCGAGGTCGAGGGCCGCTTCTTGAGCCCGGGCACGTCGCGCACCTCGTAGAAGACCTCGAGCGCCTCCTTGAGCAGCGCCTGCTTCAGGCCCGGATGATGCACTGCGACGATGCGCGTCATGGTCTCGCGGTCGGGGAAGCGGATGTAGTGGAAGAAGCAGCGCCGCAGGAATGCGTCGGGCAGCTCCTTCTCGTTGTTGGAGGTGATCAGAACGACCGGGCGCTGGCGCGCCACCACCGTCTCGCGTGTCTCGTAGACAAAGAACTCCATGCGGTCGAGCTCGAGCAGCAGATCGTTGGGGAACTCGATGTCGGCCTTGTCGATCTCGTCGATCAGCAGCACCGGCCGCTGATCGGCGGTGAATGCTTCCCACAATTTGCCGCGCGCGATGTAGTTGCCGATGTCATGGACTCGCGCTTCGCCGAGCTGGCCGTCCCGGAGGCGCGCCACCGCGTCGTATTCGTAGAGCCCCTGCTGCGCCTTGGTGGTGGACTTGATGTGCCAGGTGATGAGCGGCGCGGCGAGCGCCTTGGCGATCTCGTGCGCGAGAATGGTCTTGCCGGTGCCGGGCTCGCCCTTGACCAGGAGCGGCCGCTCCAGCGCGATCGCGGCATTGACCGCGACCCGCAAATCCTCGGTCGCGATATAGGTCGCCGTGCCCTCGAACCGCGCCATGCCGCCTCCTTTTCGCCCGCGCAGGGATAGCGGAAACGCCGCATCCGCGCCAGACGGGGGCGCACGACTAATATCGGCAGCGCAGTCTCCTGCGCCGTTCGTGCTGTGCCTATCCAGCATTGCATTCCGTTTCCCAGAGTCGTCATTGCGAGGAGGCCGCAAGGCCGACGCGGCAATCTTCCCCCGGCGTTGCGCCTTTGCCTGAAGCAGATTGCTTCGCTCCGCTCGCAATGACGGTCAATGTGTGGGTTCAAGGCAACCGCCCGAATTCCGTCCGATTGCCACGCTGCTCCGCTCGGCATTAGTCTCGCTGCCTAAGAGCGGCGCCTGGACCTTTGAGGGAGTACGCGATGGACAACGGCATGAAGTGGCGCGTCGGCGAGATCGAGATCAGCCGCATCCCCGAGTTCGAAGTGCCGATGTTCGAGCCGCGCTTCATCTATCCGGATTTGGCGCCAGAAAAGCTGGCGCAGCACAAGCGTTGGCTCGAGCCGGTGATGCTCGATCCCACGACCGGCAAGCTGATCATCTCGGTCCACAGCTTCGTGGTGCGCACCAAGCGCCGCACCATCCTGGTCGATGCGTGCAGCGGCAACGACAAGGAACGCCCCTCGCGCCCGCTGTTCCATCACCAGAAGCGGCCGTGGCTCGAGCGCCTCGCCGCCGCGGGATTCGTGCCCGAGCAGATCGATGTCGTGCTGTGCACCCATCTCCATATCGACCATATCGGCTGGAACACGCGCCTCGTCGACGGGCGCTGGGTCCCGACCTTCCCCAACGCGCGCTACCTCATCACGCAGGCCGAATGGGACCATTGGAAGGACGAGGAGAAGCGCCGCGCCTACTCGACCGACATGCACATCGAGGACAGCGTGCTGCCGGTGATCGCCGCCGGCCAGGTCGACTTCGTGACCATGGATCATCGCTTCGACGACGAGGCCTGGCTCGAGCCGACGCCGGGTCACACGCCGGGGCACGTCGCGCTGCGGGTGCGCTCCGGCGGCCACGAGGCGATGATGAGCGGCGACCTCATGCACACCGCGGTGCAATGCGCCGAGCCCGAGATCAGCTCCTGCTTCTGCGTCGACAAGGCACTCTCGGCGCGCACGCGCCGCGCCTTCCTCGAGCGCGCGGTCGAAGGCCGGGCGCTGGTGCTGCCGGCCCATTTCCCGCGCCCGAGCGGCGGCTTCGTGGTGCCCGAGGGGGCGGGCTTCCGCTTCCGCTTCGAGCCCTGATCAGCGGTAGCGCCACAAGCCGCGCTGCGAGGTCCGCGCCGCGTCCTCCGCGGTGATGTACTGAAAGCTACTGGTGCGGTCGGCGAGCGCCAGGCCGCCGGATACGAGGAATCCGCCGAGGTCGGTGCCCGACGCATCGTGACAGATATAGCCGGGCTCGCCCATCTGGCCCGGCGGCATGGTGCAGTTGACCGCGGCGTTGCCGGCGAGCCGCGCCGCGAGCGCCGCGCGGGCGGTGGCGTCGCACGGGCCCGCCGCGCAGCGGTCGCGCGGATCGGGCAGGCGCACCCCGAACAGATGGATGGTGCGGCCGGCGACGCTGAGATTGGCGCCCCCCACCGCTTGCGCTGCGCCGCCCAATGGCATGGGCGCAATCGAGACCGGGGTGGCGCGCTGCGGCGGCGGCCGGATCGCGTCGACGCGGTCGGCGACGGTCCCGTCGAGCTGTTTCAGGGTGACTTTCGGGACCGGCAGGGACGCCTCGTTGTTGGGCACCTCGTGGACGATGCGGGGCTGCACCACGATAGTCGGCAGGTCCGGCTCACGCGGTGCCGTGGGCGCCGCTTCCGCCTGGACCGGCGCCGGAGGCGCGATCGCGACCGCCACCTGCGCCACGGGCGTCGGCGGAACTTGCCGGACGTGAACCGCCACGGCCAGCCCGGCGGCCAGTGCCGCCAGCACCCCGACCCCGAAAATCGTCTCCCGCATGGGCCGAGGCTAGCATCGCCGGCCGGGTCCCGCCACCTGCCCGAAAGTCCGGCACGGCACCATGCCCGGTTGACAGGGGTCCCGCCCGGTGCCCCCTCCCCGAGACGGTCCTTGCGGCCGGGGCAGGGTGACATTACCCTAGACAATTGGACGTTTGCTCTGCGCCAACGCGGCGCCAAGCGGGGAGCCACGATCGAGGTTGGGCCATGGGTGGTCTCAGTATCTGGCATTGGCTGGTGGTCATCGCCGTGGTCGCCTTACTGTTCGGCGGCAAGGGCAAGATTTCCGGCGTGATGGGCGATTTCGCAAAAGGCATCAAAGCCTTCAAGTCCGGCATGAAGGAAGAGGAAACGGCCGAGGGCGCGGCGCCGGCGCAGGTGCCGCCGCCCAACACGCCGCCCAAGGTCACCGCGACGAGCACGGTCGGTGAGCCGGCGGCGCACGACCGCGGCTGAGCCGCCGCCGCATTTCTCCCGCCAGGTCGCAGTACTGCCGGCGACCGTTCCCTTCGTCCCGCCCGAGGCGCTGGAGCGCCGCATCGGGCATCCCATCAAGCTGCGCATCGGCGCCAACGAGAGCGCGTTCGGCCCCTCGCCCAAGGCCATCGCCGCGATCCGGGCGGGCGCCGAGCGGGTCAACTGGTATTGCGATCCAGAAGGCTTCGTGCTGCGCGAGGCGCTGGCCCGCCACCATGGCGTGAGACGGGAGAATATCGGCCTCGGCATCGGCGCCGACGATCTGCTCGGCCTCATCGTGCGCGCCTTCGTCGATCCCGGCGATCCGGTGGTGATGTCGTACGGCGCCTATCCCACCTTCGCCTTCCACGTCGCGGGCTTCGGCGGCAGGTTCGTGCATGCGCCCTATCGCGCCGACCGCAACGACGGCGAGGCGCTCGCCGCCGCGGCGCGGGCGAGCGGGGCGCGCATCGTCTATCTCTCCAACCCCGACAACCCCACCGGAAGCTGGCTTTCGGCCGACGAGCAGATGCGCATGATTGCCGGGTTACCCGCAGGCGCGCGCCTCGTCCTCGACGAGGCCTACAGCGACTTCGCGCCGCCGGGCGTGCTGCCCGAGCTCGACCCCGAGGACCCGCGCGTCATCAGGCTGCGCACCTTTTCCAAGGCACACGGCATGGCGGGGATGCGGGTCGGCTACGCCATCGCGCCGGCCGAGATCGTCGCCGCCTTCGACAAGATCCGGCATCATTTCGGCGTCAGCCGCCTGGCCCAGGAAGCGGCGCTCGCCTCGCTCGGCGATCCCGGCTTCATCGCGGACGTGGTGCGCAAGGTGGACGAAGGGCGGGCCGACTACGCGAAGCTCGCGGCAAGGCTCGGCCTCAAATCGCTGCCGTCCTCGACCAATTTCGTGGCCATCGATCTCGGCAACGGCGGCCGCGCGCGCGCCGCGCTCAAGCTGCTGCTCGAGCAGGAATCGTGCTTCCTGCGCATGCCCGGCGTGGCGCCGCTCGACCGGCTGGTGCGCGTCACCGTCGGCACCGAGCCGGAACGGCGCGGCTTCGCCGAGGCGCTGGCGCGGGTCCTGCCGCAGCTTCCGGCGTGAGGCGCGCCGTGTTATGGCTTGCGCCTTGATCAGCGAGGGGACCAAGCGCCATGACCGAACGCTTCAAGACACTGACCGAAGCCGAGATGACGCCGGAGCAGAAGCGCCTGGTGCAGGCGATCATCGCCGGCCCGCGCAAGGCGATGCGCGGCGGACCGTTCCAGGCCTTCCTGCGCTCCCCTGAGCTGGGCGACATCGTGCAGCAATTCGGCGCCCATATCCGCTTCAAGGGCGTCCTGCCCGACCCGTTGAAGGAGCTGGCCATCCTGGTGACGGCGCGGCACTGGACCGCGCAGTACGAATGGCAGGCGCATCGCCGGATGGGCGAGCAGGCCGGGCTTTCTCCCGCCATCCCCGACGCTATCGCCGAAGGACGCCGGCCGGAAAAGCTCTCCGCCGACGAGGCCGCGATCTACGACTTCGCCGGCGAGCTGGTGCGCACCGGCGAGGTCAGCGACAAGAATTTCGCCGCCATCACGGACCGCTGGGGCGAGCGCGGCGCGGTCGAGCTCATCCTCACCGTCGGCTATTACACCACGGTGTCGATGATCCTCAACGTCCACCGCCACCCCATCCCGCCCGACGCGAAACCGCTGCCGCCGCTCAAGAAGTAGGGCGCGCCGGCAGGAGCGGCGCGAATATCAAGAATTCCGCAACCTGCGGATTGTATGACCGGCGGAATGACGACCAGCATGGGCGATACCGGGCGTGTGACCTTTCGCAAGAAGGCGCTGGCATCGCTTGGCGTGACCGCTGGAATGTTCCTGCTCCCGGCCGCCTATATGATGCTTGAGAGTTATGGCCCATCCAGCCGGATCGTTTACTACGGCTACCTCTTCCCACAGAATGCAGAGAATTACCCGCTCGCGGGGATTCTAGGCGCGTGGTTGGGCGCCCGGTCATGCCGGCTGTTCAGCCGGCAGACACATTTTTCCATCACAAGACTCGCGGCAGGATGCGTTATCGGCGGCTTCCTTGGCTTTACAGCGGTTGCCGTCGCGACGCTCGCCGCTCTTCAGTTGACCACGACTCAAACAACCGTTTTCGTCGGCGTCATCTACATCGGCTTTGTCATCGTGCCGGTCGTCGGGGCGTGGTTGGGCGGCATCGTCCTGTTCAAGCCGACCGCGCCCGCTGCCGGCCATGGGCGTTATCCCTGGCTCCAGCCGAGCGCCGCAATCCTTCTGATCGTCTGGCTATTGCTCCCGCAATTCCGCGCGTTTCCCAAGGACGGGACCGTGGCCGAACGCGAGGCCTGGGCCCTGAGCCACGTGCCGCAATACGCGTCGCTGACGCGCGTCGTGGCGAAGATTCCCATCGTCGCGGAGAATGTCGGCCCCATTGTCGCGATCGCGCCGACCGGCGGCGACGACCACATTGCCGCAGGGGACATGGACGGCGTCGGCTTTAACTTCACCCTCGACGTGGTGGGCGAGAAGGGGCACGGCGTCTTCCGCGTGCTCTGCACGATCGACGGCGACATGGTCTTCGAGTGGCAGACCGGGACCTGGATGTTCAACGGCCAGACGACCGAGATCGCGACGGTGCCCAATCTCATCCATCGGGGGCCGTAGCCTGCCGACCGGCTAGCGCCGCGAGGCGGCGCTCGAGCGTGCGCAGCACGCGCTCCTTGGCGAAATAGTCCTGCGCGGCGCGGCGCGCGGCGATGCCGGCGGCTTGCCGCGCTTCGGGCGCGGCGGCGAGCTGCACCACCGCGGCGGCGAGCCCTTCGCCGGTGGCGGGCGCCTGCACCACGGCGTCGGCCAGCGGCGCGGGCAGCGCGCCCGGCATCTTTCCGCTCACGACCGGCCGGCCGCTCGCCAGCAAGGTCGCGAGCTTGGCCGGGACCAGCGCGTCGCTCGCGGCGATCCCTTCCGGCATGAGATGAATATCGGCCGCGGCGAGAAGCAGGTTGAGATCGCGCTCCGGCGGCATCGGCAGCACCCGGAGGCGCGGCAAGGCGCGCGCCGCCGCCGCCAGCGCGCCGAGCGCCGGCCCGCGCGCGGCGACCACGTAATGAATGGCGCCGTGCGGCGGCACGCGCCGCACCGCGTCGATGAGCGACTCGGCGATACGGTCCTCGGCGAGCGTCCCGACATAAAGTGCGATCACATCGTCGGCTTGAAGCGTGACGAGGTCGCGCAGCAGGCTCGGCTGGTCGAGGGGGCGGATCGCGCTGGTGTCGACCCATGGCGCCAGCGCCAGCGCGCTCGAAGCGGCGACGCTGCGGTGCTCGAGCCGCAGGGCAGCATCGAACGCGGCGGCCGAGACGCAGGCAAAAGCAGGCTCGACCCCGAGCGAGGGCGCGTCCTCCTCGAGATGGAGCCAGGCGGGGCACGACGCGAGCCGCGCCGCCGCCAGCGCCGCCGACGCCGCCGTGGTCGAGGGCGTCAGCGCGCCGACGATGTCGGGGCGGAAAGTGGCGGCCTCGGCGAGAAGAGTCGGCGCACTCGCCACCGCGAACGAGACGTTCCGCACCCGTCGCGCCAGCGCGCCCGGCGAAGCGGCCGGCACCAGCGGACAGCTCAGCACGCGCACGCCGTTCCGATCCGCGCGAACTTCGTGCGGCGCGGACGAGGCCGCGACCACCGCAACGGCATGACCGCGTCCGGCGAGCCAATGCGCGATGGCGCTTTGGCGCGTGTCGCGCTCGGCGAAATGCAGGGTGTGGAGAAGAAGGCGCAGGGTGCGCGTCAGCGGGTCGCCGCCGCCGGCGGGGGAGCGATGCGGTTGCGGTTGAGGACGGGCGCGCTGGTCGGGTTCTGCAGCTTCTCGATATAACGTCCCTGGAACGCCCTGATGCCGGCCTTGTGGCCGAAGGCGACGGCCTGCTCGGTATCGCAGCGCGCGAGGATGAGGCGCGTCTTGCCGATGCGCTCGATCGCGGCGAGGAACTCGTGCTGGCGGTCGCCGTCGGAGCCGTCAGCCATGTCCGGGCTCCAGATCAGCTTGACGAGATCGAGACCCAGGCTGGCGCGATCGACATACGGCAGGGTCAGCCGCGTCATGCCGTCGAGGCATAGGCGGTAGCCGCGCTCGCGCACGAAATCGCGCGCGAAGATATAGGCGCCGAGATCGGCGAAGATGTCGACCTTCTCGACCTCGATCACGATGCTGCCGCGCGCGCCTGCCTTGAGGCTGTTATCGAAGGCCTGGAACTCGGGCGAGAGCAGGGTCGAGATGTTGAGGTTGAGGCTGAAGGACTGCGACAGCGCGCTGTCGTCGACCTTGCGCAACAGCGCGAGCACGCGCTTGTCGAGCGTCTGTGTCAGGTATTGGAAGAGCCAGCGGTCGGACGCGATATCGCGCCGCGGCATGACGGCGTCGCGCAGATCGGCGATCGAGACATAGAGCTCGCGGAAGATCGGTTTCGGCGGCTCGCCCGGCCCGAACGCGCATACCGACTGGCGGCGCAGGATGTTCGACAGGTCGGCGCGCGCGATGGTGGAGATGAGCTCGTGCAGCCCGAGCGGGTCCATCGGCTGGCGCTCGCTGCTTTGGGGCCCGACCAGCGACGAGACGCGCTTGCGCCGCTTGTCCTCCTCGCGGCGGAGCTCGTCGATGAAGTCCTGGAACGCGCCGGTGCCGTCGGAGAGGTTGAACCAGGTGGCGAAGCCGTCGGTGTTGTCGTCGGCCTGGGAGGCGATGGGATCGTCGCCGAAGAGATAGCGTACCTTGGTCACCGCGGCGTCGATCGAGACGACGTTGTCCTCGCGGCAGATGAAGACGATGTCGCCCTGCTGCAGCACGAAGATCTGGCCCTCGAACTGCTTCACCAGCGACTCGAAGGTGTTGGCGGCGATGCGGATCTGGTGCGTGCCGCGGTTGTCGGGCCTGAGGCGCGAGAGATGGATCGCCACCGCGCGGCGGCCCTGGGCGTTGCGCTTCAGCCGGTCGGCATAGTCGAACAGGAGCTGCTCGACGCTCATGGCACGTTCAGTCGGGTTCTGGGTCATTCTTCCAACGCGCTATCCCTCTGGCGGTTCGAGCTTATCGCGACAGATTTTACGGAACGGTTAAGCCCAGGTTAGGCAACCGCCCAGGCCCCGCCTCAACCCTTTCTTTACCAGCAATCCGCTAGAACCATCCTTAAGCCAAGGCGGAAACGGCCCGGCTTTCCACCGCGTCGCGGCAAGGACATGGTTGAGCCCGGCACAAGCAGCGCCAACAGAACCAAGATCGTCCTCGGGGTCGACGACCTGCCGCAGCACATGCGCCTGCTGCGGCAATGCGTGATGTCGGCCGGCTACACCTTCGTCGGCGCCACCAGCGGCCTCGAATGCCTCAATCTGGTGACGCGGATCGAGCCGCGCCTCATCCTGCTCGACATCCAGATGCCCGAGCTCGACGGCTTCGAGACCTGCCGGCGCCTGCGCGCGGATGCGGCTTTCAGCCATATTCCGATCGCGTTCCTCACCTCGCGGAACTCGCCGGACGACGTGAAGCTCGGCCTCGCCGCGGGCGGCAACGACTTCATCCTCAAGCCGGTCGCGATCGCGCGCCTGGTGGAGCGGGTGCATTACTGGACCTCGCGCCGCGTCGGCGCCCGGCCCGTCGCGCGCATCGCCTAGGCCGCTCCGGGGGCCTATAGTCGAACCATGATCGGACGGTTCTTCGCCCCCCGCGGCCGCGAGGAGGGCCCGCTGCCCGCGGCCCCGCCCGGCACGCGGCTCTATGCCATTGGCGACATTCACGGGCGCATCGATCTCCTGCGCCAGCTCACGCGACTCATCGAGGACGACGCCGCTTCGCATGCGGCGCCGCGCAAGGTCATCGTCTATCTCGGCGATTATGTCGATCGCGGCGATCATTCGCGCGAAGTGATCGAGCGCCTGCTGCGCGAACCGGTGCCGGGCTTCGAGAGCGTCCATCTCAAGGGCAATCACGAGGACTTCATGGTGCGCTTTCTCGACGACGTCTCGGCCGGCCCGGGCTGGCTCAGCTTCGGCGGCATGGAGACGCTCGAGAGCTACGGCGTCGCGCCGCCGCCGCCGCACGCGCCGCTCGAGGAGCTGCTGCGGGCGCAGCGCGAGTTGGGCCAGCGCCTGCCGCAGGACCACGTCGAATTCCTGCGCGCGCTGTTGCTCTCGCACGCGGAGGGCGACTACTTCTTCGCCCATGCCGGGGTCAAGCCGGGCGTCGCGCTCGAGCGCCAGCGCGAGCAGGATTTGCTGTGGATCCGCGACGAGTTCCTGCTGTCGGAGGCGCCGTTCGGCCGGGTCGTGGTGCACGGCCACACCATCGCGGCCGAGCCGGTCGTGCGCCCCAATCGCATCGGCATCGACACCGGCGCATTTAAGAGCGGCCGCCTCACCGCGCTCGTCGCCGAGGGCACCGAGCGCGCGTTTCTCCAGACCTGAAGCTCAGCCGCGCGGCGCGTGCTTGCCGAGGATGCGCTGCAAGGTGCGGCGGTGCATCTTGAGGCGGCGCGCGGTCTCCGACACGTTGCGGTCGCACTGCTCGAACACGCGCTGGATGTGCTCCCATCGCACCCGGTCGGCCGACATCGGGTCGTCGGGCGGCGGCGGCAGCCCCTGGTCGGTCGAGAGAAGCGCGCGCTCGACCGCGTCGGCGTCGGCCGGCTTGGGCAGGTAGTCGACCGCGCCGGCCTTCACCGCCGCCACCGCAGTCGCGATGTTGCCATAGCCGGTGAGCATGACGATCCGCGCGTTCGGCCGCGCCAGGCGCAGCGCCTCGACCACCGCCAAGCCGCTGCCGTCGCCGAGGCGCAGATCAACGACGGCGAAGGCCGCGGGCCGGGCGCTGGCGGCGGCGACGCCGGCAGCGACGCTGTCGGCGGTCTCGACCACGAAGCCGCGCCGTTCCATGGCGCGGGCGAGGCGCTGGCACAGCGGCGCATCGTCGTCGACGATGAGGAGCGTGCGCTCGGCCTCCGGCAGACCCTCGAGTGCGGCAACCAGCCGCGTGCCCCCCTCGTTCGGCTCGTCGCGATTTTCGCTTCCGCTCATGCGCTGGTCTCTTTGGATCGGGGCCGCGCCTCGGCCGCGGCGAAGGTCGACGCATGCCACTCCACCACCACCTCGGCGCCGCCCTCGGCCAGGTTGGCGAAATCGAGCCGCGCGCCGGTGCGCTCGAGCAGGCTTTGCGCGATGAAGATGCCGAGTCCCATGTGCTGCTGCGCCTCGCTGCCCCGCCCGGATATATAGGGCTCGCCGATGCGCGCCAAGACCTGCTGCGGGAAGCCCGGGCCGTCGTCGAGGATGTCGACCGCGACCATGTCCTCGTTCCAGCTCGTCGTCACCGCCACCTCGCGCTCGGCGAACTGCACCGCGTTCTGCAGCAGGTTGCCGAGACCGTGCATGATCTCGGGGCTGGGCGGGACGCGCGGCTCGTCGAACGGGTGGCCGGCGCCGTCGCGTCCGGGCGCGGTGCGGTATGTGACCGCGATGCCGGCGCGGCGATGCGGCTCGCCGGCGGCCTCGACCAAGGCCGAGACCGGAAGCGGGTCGAGCTCGCTCCCGTCCTCGCCGTCACGCCGCCGCGTCAGCTCGGCCAGGATAGTGCGGCAGCGCTCGCTCTGGCTCAAGAGAAGCTGCGCGTCCTCGGCATAGGGGCTGTCGGCGGGCAGGTCGCGGACCAGCTCCTTGGTGACGACGGCGATGGTGGCGAGCGGGCTGCCGAGCTCGTGCGCGGCGGCGGCGGCGAGCCCGCCCACCGCCGAAACGCGCTGCTCGCGCGCCAGCGCCAGCTGCGTCGCGGCGAAGGCGTCGCGCATGCGCCGCGCCTCCTCGGCCACCGACCAGTTGTAGCCGGCGATGAACACGGTCGAGGAGACGAGCGCCGTCCACATGCCGAGGACATAGAGCGGCAGCGGCTCGAGCGACATGCCGGGCAGCGCCGGCAGCGGCAGATGGACGAGCGCCAGCAGCGACAGCACCGCGACGGTGATGACCGAGAGCCCGATCACGCTGGCGCGCGACAGGATGGTGGCCGAGACGGTCACCGGCGCCAGCATCAGGATGGCGAACGGGTTCTGCAGCCCGCCGGTGAGGAACAGCAGCACGCCGAGCTGCAAGGTGTCGTAGGCCAGATAGTTGAACGCCTCGCGGTCGCCGAGACGCAGGCCGGAGCGGTGCGACAAGGTCGCGACGATGTTGAGCGCCGCCGAGATCGCCACCGCCGCCAGCGCGCCCACGGTCGAGAACTCGAGGTGGAAGCCGTAATGCACCACCAGCACGGTCGCGGCCTGACCCGACACCGCTACCCAGCGGATCAGCACCAAGGTGCGCAGGCTGACCGAGACGCTGGTCCCGGCCGGCGCCTGCATCGGCCCGCGGGCGAGGTCGGATGTCATGGCGGCAGTATAGGGGAAAGCGCGCGCCGCCGCCCGGCAGGCTGGAATGCGGCCCTTGCGCCCTTCGACTACGCTTCGCTCCGCTCCGGGTGAGGAGCCTTTCTTTGTGCCATAAAGACCCCTCCTCATCCTGAGCGAAGTCGAAGGACGCTTGATACCGTTGCGGCGCCATATGTAATTCCCTTGGGCGCCCATCGCTGTGTAACCTGCCGCGCTATGACCAAATGCCGCTTCGCCGCGCTCGCGCTCATGGCCTGGCTCGGTCTCGCCGCCCCCGCCGCTGCCGATCCGGTCGCCGATTTCTATGCCGGCAAGCGGGTGTTGCTGGTGGTTGCGACGCCAGTGGGCGGGCCTTACGACAATTGCGCGCGCCTCCTCGCCCGCCACATCGGCCGCCACATTCCCGGCAATCCCGTCGTCGTGGTCGAGAACATGCCCGGTGCGACCGGCACCATCGCCGCCGATTACGTCTTCAACCGGGCGCCGCAGGACGGCACCATCCTCGCCAACCTGCACAACATGCTGCCGCTCTTGAAGGCGCTCGGCCAGATGACCGCGCAGGTCGATCCGGCCGCCTTGAACTGGCTCGGCAACATGACGCTGGAAGTCGGCGACGCCATCGTCTCGGCCAAGTCGCATGTCAAGACGATCGACGACGCCAAGCGCATCGAGGTGGTGATGGGCGCGGCCTCGCCCATGGCGCTGGCCGCGATCTATCCGCGGGTGATGAACCACGTGCTCGGCACCAAGTTCCGCGTCATCACCGGCTATGCCGGTTACGCCGGCGTCGAGCACGCGATCGAGCAGGGCGAGGTCGAGGGCAACGCCGGCGACACCTGGTACGCCGGCGAGGGACGCACCCACGAGTGGTTCAAGGACGGGACCATCCGCGTCCTGGTGCAGATCGGGTCGCGGACGCCCGATCTTCCGGACGTGCCGCTCCTCGCCGATCTCGCCGCCAACGACGCCGACCGGCAGCTGCTCGAGCTGTTCTCCTCGCCTTACCGGATCGGCAAGCCGACCGCGGTCGGGCCCAAGGTTCCGCCCGATCGCGTCGCGGCGCTGCGCGCGGCCTATGACGCCACCATGGCTGATCCGGACTTCCTGGCGGATGCGCGCCGGCTCGCCATCGCCATCGTGCCGGTGCCGGGCCGGGACCTCGAGGACATGGTTAAGTCCATCCTGGACCTGCCGCCCGACCTTGCCAAACGCGCCCGCGACGCAATCGCACCCTAGATCGCGCCGCTTGCGCGCTCTTCGCGCGCGGGCCTAGGATGCTTAGCAACATAATCATTCGGCAGGCCCCCATGCTGTCGCGCGAGGACAACGAGCGTCTGGTGAGAGTGGGAAGCGGCACGCCCGCGGGCGAGCTGTTCCGCCGCTACTGGCAGCCCGCCTGCCTGTCGACGGAGCTGTCCGAGCCCGACGGCGCGCCCGTTCGCGTCAGGCTCCTGGGCGAGGACCTGGTCGCCTTCCGCGATACCAAGGGCCGCGTCGGGCTGGTCGAGGCCTTCTGTCCCCACCGCCGCGCGCCCCTGTTCTTCGGCCGCAACGAGGCGTGCGGGCTGCGTTGCGTCTATCACGGCTGGAAGTTCGACGTCGACGGCAATTGCGTCGACATGCCCTCGGAGCCCGAGGGCAGCCCGCTCAAGGCGACGGTCCGGATCAAGGCCTATCCGACCAATGAGAAGGCCGGGATCGTGTGGGCCTATCTCGGGCCGCAAGACGCGATGCCGGAGCCGCCCGACTATGAATGGACGCGCGCGCCGGCGACGCATTGCCACGTCTCCAAGACCTACGAGGCGTGCAACTATCTCCAGGCGCTCGAGGGCGGGCTCGACACCGCGCATTCCTCGTTCCTCCACAACCTCAAGCTCGGCGACACCATGCAGCTGCGCCAGCGCGACCGCGCGCCGCGGCTCGAGGTCGAGCGCACCGATTACGGCTACTACTACGTCTCGACCCGCCAGGCCGGGGCCGACGGCACATATGTGCGGCTCTATCACTACGTGATGCCGTTCCAGCAGATGCGCGGCGGCTTGCGCGGCCTGTGGGGGCGCAACGAGGTGCCCAAGCTCGACGGCCATATCTGGGTCCCGATCGACGACGAGCAAACGAACGTCTACAACTGGTGCTACAGCGCCGACCCGGAGATCGCGATCTCGGCCGAGCTGGCGGAAGTGTTCGAGCACCATTCCGGGCGCGGCAAGGACGATCTCATTCCCGGCACCTTCGTGCTCAAGCGCAATCCCTCGAACGACTACCTGATCGACCGACAGGCGCAGAAGACGTCGAGCTTCACCGGCATCGACGGCGTCAACACCCAGGACTTCGCGGTCCAGGAAGGCATGGGGCCGATCGTCGACCGCTCCAAGGAATATCTCGGCACCACCGACCGCGCCATCACCACCTTGCGCAAGATGCTGCTCGACGCGACCCAAGCGGTCGAGCGCGGCGAGGTCCCGCCCGGCGCCGATCCCAAGACCCATAGCGGCATCCGGCCCTATGACGGCGTGGTGCCGCCCGGCGGCAACTGGCGCGAGGCGTGGGCCGACGAGCTCGTGTGCAAGTGGTAGAGGCACCGGAGCTGCTGCGCGATTTCGTCGCTGCGATGCGGGCGCTGTGGCGGCTGGACCTTGACGATGCGGAACGCTGGCGCCGGGTCGCGGGGCTGTTGCCGATGCTGCTCGAGTCGCCCGCGCTCCACGACAGCGCGAAATCCTGGCCGGCGCCGCCCGCCGGTCGCAAGCGCGCGCAGAACCTGCTGTTCTACGAGGACCCCGACTACCGCTTCGTCATCAACGGCCTGATCAAGCACCCCGGCGAGGCGACCGCGGTGCACGATCACGCCCATACCTGGACCGTCTACAGCGTGCTCGAAGGCGAAGAGCGCGTGGTGCGCTATCGCCGCGCCGGCGCCGCGCTCCAGGAGGACGGCGACTACCATGTCCGCCCGGGCTTCATCGACATCGTGCCGCCGCGCATGATCCATGCCGAATTCGCCGGCCCCGTCCGCACCATCGCGGTCATCGTGCGCAGCGAGAAGGTCGGCGGCTTCATGCAGGGGCGCTTCGATCCTGCCACCGGCGCGGCCGGCGAGGCGCCCGGTCCGGAACAGATACCCTACGCCCTCTGAGTCTCACGCCTTCCCGCTCACCCCCGCCTCGGCGAAGGTCGCCATCCCCGTGTGACACGCGACCGCGGCCTTGACGACGGCGATCGCGAGCGTCGCGCCCGAGCCCTCGCCCAGGCGCATGCCGAAATCGAACAGCGGCGTCTTCTCGATCATCGCCAGCAAGCGGCGGTGGCCCGGCTCGGCCGAGCAATGCGCCACCAGGCAGTGGTCGAGGGCGCGCGGGTCGGCCTTCATCAAGACCGAGGCCGCGACCGTCGCGGCATAGCCGTCGAGCAGCACCGGCACGCGCGCACGCCGCGCCGCCATCACCGCGCCCGCGATCGCCGCCAGCTCGCGCCCGCCGAGGCGGCGCAGCAGCTCGAACGGGTCGGGCCCCGCCGGCTTGTGCAGCTCGACCGCGCGCTGCACCACCGCGATCTTGTTGGCGAGCGCGGCGCCCGCGACGCCGGTGCCGGGCCCGACCCAGTCGGAGGCATCCCCGCCCCACAAGGCGCAGGCGAGCGCCGCCGCCGAAGTCGTGTTGGCGATGCCCATCTCGCCCACCGCGAGCAAGTCCACGCCGGGCTCGACCGCCATCATGCCGTAGCTCATGGCGAGCGCGCAGTCCTCGTCGCCCATCGCCGGCGCTTGCGTGATGTCCGCGGTCGGATCGTCGAGCGACATCTCGTAGACGCGCAGATCGGCATCGACCGACTGGCACAGCTGGTTCACCGCCGCGCCGCCGGCGACGAAATTCTGCACCATCTGCGCCGTGACATCGGCGGGATAGGCCGAGACGCCTTGGGCCGCGACCCCGTGATTGCCGGCGAAGACCGCCGTGCGCGGGTGGCGCACCGCAGGCGGGTGGCGGCCTTGCCAGGTCGCGACCCAGTGCGCGATCTCCTCGAGCCGGCCCAAGGCGCCCGCCGGCTTGGTGAGCTGCGCCTCGCGCGTCGCCGCCGCGGTTCCGGCCTCGAGGTCCGGGCCGGGCAGCTCCGCCATGAGCGCGCGCATCTCGGCGAGGGTTGCCCGCGCCGCGTCTTCCGTCATCGTCTCCTCCGCGCTGAACGGCCCGGACCTTACAGGCAAAAACGCGTGGTGTCCCGCCGCCGGGCTTGGCGTTAAGATCGCCGCCATGCGCCTCTCCTTCTGGAGCGACGGCGAGCGCCGCCGAACGGAACTGCTGATTGCGGCGCGCTTCCTCACCCGGCTTCCCTTTGGCGCCGCCACCGCGCCGGAGCCCGGCGACCTGGCGCGCGCCTCGTGGGCGTTGCCGCTGGTTGGCGCCGCCATCGGCGTCGCCTGCGCCGCGATCTTCGCCGTCGCCATGTCCGTGCATATGCCGCCGCTCTGCGCCGCGCTGCTCGCGGTCGGGACAGGGACGCTGGTCACCGGCGCGCTCCATGAGGACGGGCTCGCCGACACCGCGGACGGTTTGGGCGGCGGCGCCGACAGGGAGGCCAAGCTCGCCATCATGCGCGACAGCCGCAGCGGCGCCTACGGCGTGCTGGCCGTGGTGTTCAGCGTTGGCTTGCGCGCCGCCGCGGTGGCGACGCTCGCCTCGGGCGGGGCCGCGCTCGCCGCTTTCGTCGCCGCCCACGCGGTCGGGCGCGGCGGATTGCCGGCGGTGCTCTATCTGGTGCCGGCGGCGCGCAGCGACGGGCTCGGCGCCGCCGCGGGTCGGCCGGAGGCGGAGGAGATGGCGTGGGCGCTGGGCCTCGCCGCGGTGATCGCGCTCGCGGCGCTGGGGCTCGGCGCCGGCATCGCCGCGCTCGTCATCGCAGGGCTGACCATGGCGGCGCTCGCGGCGCTGGCCGAGCGCCAGATCGGCGGCCACACCGGAGACGTCTTGGGCGCGATCGAGCAGGGAGGCGAGACGGCGATGCTGCTCGCGGCGGCGTCATGGGCGTGGTGACGCGGTGGTGGTGGATCCGGCACGCCCCGGTGACCATGAACCAGGGCTGCTGCTATGGCCAGACCGACTTTCCGTGCGATGTTGCGGACCGCGCCGCCTTCGCCGCATTGGCATCGCGCCTGCCCGAGGACGCGATATGGATCGCGAGCCCGCTGCAGCGCACGCACATGACGGCGGCGGCGCTGGTCGAGGCGGGCGCCCAAGGTCCCGCGCCCATTCCCGGCCCCGCACTACACATCGAGCCCGACCTCATCGAGCAGAATTTCGGCGACTGGCAGGGCCTCAAATACAGCGATCTCTACGCCCGGCGCGGCGACGAGGCGCGCCGCTTCTGGCTCGCGCCGGCGCACGAGACGCCGCCCGGCGGCGAGAGCTTCGCCGCCTTGACGCGCCGCGTCCATCGCGGCATCGAGCGGCTCAACGAGCGCCATCGCGGCCGCGAATTGGTGTCGATCTCGCATGGCGGCACGATCCGCGCCGCATTGTCGCTGGCGCTGGGACTCGGTCCCGAGGCCGCGCTGACCTTCGCGGTCGACACGCTCTCGCTCACGCGGATCGAGTATTTCCCCGAGCCCATTGCCGCCCATGGCTGGCGCGTCGTCGCCGTCAACCAGCCGCCGCACGGATAAAATCCAGGAGGAAACCATGCCGACACACGTGAAAGTCGCGCCCAAGGGAATGGGCCTCAACGATTTCGTCGCCAAGGAGGAAGGGTTCTTCGCCGCCGAGGGGCTCGATGTCGAGTTCGACTGGAAGACCTTCCGCGGCACCCAGTCGAGCTGGAAACATCTCGACTATTTCGAGCGGCCGCAGGACAAGCCCTATGCCGAAGCGGCCGAGGTGATCCAGGGCGCCTGCGTATGGGGCAGCATCTGCAACGCCAGCGCCGGCATGGGACGCTTCGTCGCCGACGCCTACGGCGTCTCGCCGTGGGCGATCTTCGTGCGGCCCGAATCCGCGATCCGCCGGCCCGAGGATCTGCGCGACGTGCCGGTCGCCGTCGGCATGCGCGCCGGCAGCCACTTCAACGTGCCGTACCGGCTCGAGAAGTTCATGCCGCTCGAGCACATCAAGACGGTCAATGTCGGCGGCTTCGGCGCGCGCCTCGATGCGCTGCTCAAGGGCGAGGTCGAGGCGGCGAGCCTGCTGCCGCCGCAGATCGCCATGGCCGAGCAGTTGGGCCTGCGCCAGATCATCGCGGACGAGTTCCACACGCTGTGGTGGGTGCCCTCGGGCGCGCCGCCCGCGGTGGTGCAGGGCTATCTCAATGCGCTGGAGCGGGCCGAGCGCGCGCTCGAGGCCGATCTCGCCAAGTACCTGCCGCTGTGGCGGCTCTCGGTGCCGGCGGAGTTCGCCGACCGCACGTGGGACTTCACCCGCTTCGGCCGCGGCGAGCGCTTCGTGCGCCAGCCCATCCCGCAGAGCGAGTTCGCCGAGGTCTTCGCCCAGGTCGAGCGCTGGGGCCTCGACGAGTTCGCCAAGGAACGGCGCTTCGAGGCGTTGGCGTTTTAGTCGCCCCGCCCGCCAGCGTCCGTGCTAGTCTCGACCCCGCGCGACGAGACAGGGAAGTCCGGTGCAATGCCGGCGCTGCCCCCGCAACTGTAAGCGGCGAGATCGCGGCAAGATCCACTGGCGGATAACCGCTGGGAAGGCGCCGCGATCGACGACCCCGAGCCAGGAGACCTCCGCGCCGCGCATGCGCAACGACCATCCTCGGGCGGAGGACGCGTCATGCTGGACCGTATTGAGACGTCGCCGCCGCGACTGACGCTGGTGCTGGGCGGAGCGCGCTCGGGCAAGAGCCGCCATGCCGAGGCCCTGATCGAGGGGTGGAGCGACGAGGCGCTCTACTTCGCGACCGCGGAGCCGCGCGACGACGAGATGCGGGCGCGCATCGCGCGGCATCGCGCCCGGCGCGGCGCGCGCTGGACCACGATCGAGGAGCCGCTGGCGCTGACGCCAATCTTGCGCGCCCACGCGCGGCGCGGCCGGCCCGTCCTGGTCGATTGCCTGACCTTGTGGCTCTCGAACCTGCTCGAGGCCGGAAGACAAGTCGCCAGCGAGATCGACGCGCTGATCGCCGCGCTGCCGCTGCTCGAGGGGCCGGTCGTGCTGGTGGCGAACGAGGTCGGGCTTGGCATCGTGCCGGAGAACCGGCTCGCGCGCGAATTCCGCGACCATGCCGGCCGGCTCAACCAGGAGGTCGCCGCGATCGGCGACCACGTCGTCTTCCTCGCCGCGGGACTGCCGCTCGTCCTCAAGGCGCAAGGCTCACGCGCATGAAGCTGCAAAGGCATCCTGCGTCCTTCGACTTCGCTCAGGATGAGGAAATATCTTTGATGGCATTGAGAATGCCCCCTCATCCTGAGCGGAGCGAAGCGCAGTCGAAGGACGCACGGACGGAATTCCAGCCAAGCGCGCCAAGCCAAGGGGCGCGCTGAGCATGCGCAAGCTCCCCGTCACCATCGTCACCGGCTTCCTCGGCGCCGGCAAGACGAGCCTGGTGCGCCACCTGCTGGCGAATTCGCATCGCCGCATCGCGCTCCTCATCAACGAGTTCGGCGAGCTCGGCATCGACCGCGAGCTGCTGCTCGCCTGCGATGCCTGCGCCGAGGACGAGATTATCGAGCTCGCCAATGGCTGCATCTGCTGCACCGTCGCCGAGGATTTCCTGCCGGCGCTGACCCGGCTGCTCGACGGCGGCAAGCCGCCCGACCACATCGTGGTCGAGACCTCGGGCTTGGCATTGCCGAAGCCGCTGCTGCAGGCGTTTCATTGGCCCGAGATCAAGGCGCGGGTCACGGTCGACGGCGTGGCATCGGTGATCGACGCAGGCGCCTTCGCCGCGGGGGCAATGACGGCTTCCTCGCGCCCGGGCTTCTCTGCCCACGACGATCCGCTCGACGAGGTGTTCGGCGATCAACTCGCCGCGTCCGACATCGTCGTTCTCAACAAGACCGATCTGGTCGAGGCATCGGTGCTCGACAAAGCGGAGCGCGCGCTCGCGGCGCGTCTGCGGCCGGGCGTGCGCATCGTGCGCGCGTCGCACGGCGCGGTGTCGGCGCTGGCGCTGCTCGGCCTCGCCGCCGCCGCCGAGGACGATCTCGCCTCGCGACCGTCGTGCCACGATTTCGCGGAAGCGCACGATCACGACGATTTCGAAAGCTTCGTCCTGGCGCGCGGGCCGGTCTCCGATCCCGCCCGCTTCGTCGAAAAACTCTCGGACGTGATGGCGCGCCACGGCGTGCTGCGGCTCAAGGGGTTCCTCGACGTGCCTGGAATGGCATTCCGCCAGGTGGTGCAGGCGGTGGGACCGCGTGTCGAGCGCTATTTCGACCGGCCGTGGCGGCACGGCGAGGACCGGCTGTCGCGCCTGGTGGTGATCGGGCTCAAGGGCCTCGATCGCGCCGCCATCCACGCTTCGCTGGCGTCGTAGGCGGCGATGCATCTCCTCGCGACCCAGCCCGGCACGATCTCCGACGGCAGCGCGGCGGTCGATCTGCGCCAGACGCCGGGCGACATCGTCGTGCTCTCGGCGGCGGACAGCGAGATCTCGTGCCTCGCCGCGGCGCAGCGCTCGCTCGCCGGCCGCGATCCGTCGTGGCCGCAGCTTCGGCTCGCCAGCCTGCTGCGCCTGCGGCACAACTACTCGGTCGATCTCCACGTCGAGCAGGTGGCGGCGAAGGCGCGGCTCGTGATCGCGCGCGTGCTCGGCGGGCGCGGGTACTGGCCTTATGGAATCGAGCGGCTGCACGAGCTAAGCCGCGGCGGCGGACCGCTGCTCGCGCTCCTGCCCGGCGACGATCAGCCCGACGCCGAGCTTGCCGCGCTCTCGACGGTGCCGGCATCGGCGCTGCACCGCTTGTGGCGCTATCTCGACGAGGGCGGCACCGCCAATGCCGAGCAGTTCCTGCGCTACGCCGCGAGCCTCGTGGGACACGCCAGCGCATGGCGCGAGCCGCAGCCGCTGCTGCGCGCGGGGCTCTACTGGCCGGGCGAGGGCGCGACGAATTTGGAGTCCGTCCGCCGTCATTGGCGCGGCGATGCGCCTGTGGCCGCGCTCATCTTCTATCGCGCGCTGGTGCAGTCGGCGAACCTGGGCGTCGTCGATGCGCTGGTCGCGGCGTTGGCCGCGCGCGGGCTCGCTCCGCTGCCGCTCTTCGTCGCCAGCCTCAAGGAGCCGCACAGCCTCGCCATCCTCGCCCAGACCTTCGCCGCCGCCGCGCCGGCGATCGTGCTCAACGCCACCGGCTTTTCCGCGCCGCTGGCCGGCACCGACGCGCCGGTGCTGCAGGTGATCTTCTCGGGCGGCGATCGGCGGCAATGGGAGGAGGAGACGCGCGGCCTCGACGCGCGCGATATCGCCATGAACGTGGCGCTCCCTGAAATCGACGGCCGCATCATCAGTCGCGCCGTCTCGTTCAAGGCGCCGCCGCTGCGCGACGATATGACCGAGGCGGACCTCACCCTCTACGAGCCGGTGGCCGACCGGATCGCCTTCGTCGCCGATCTCGCGCGCAACTGGACCCGTCTGCGCGACGCCGCACCGGCGGAGCGGCGCATCGTGCTGGTGCTCGCCAATTATCCCAACCGCGATGGCCGCATCGGCAACGGCGTCGGACTCGACACGCCGGCCGCCGTGATCGAGGTGCTGCACGCGCTCAAGCGCGCGGGATATCGCGTTAGCGACATTCCCGAGAACGGCGACGCGCTGGTGGCGCGCCTCCTGCGCGGCCCGACCAATGCAGCGCCCGGCCGCGCCGCCGAGGAGACTTTCCCGCGCAGCGACTACGGCACAGTCTTCGCGACATTGCCGCGCGCGGCGCAGGACAAGGTCAGTGCGCGCTGGGGCGCACCCGAGCGCGATCCGTTCTTCCGCGAGGGCGAGCTCGATTGCGGCACCTTCGCGATCGGCGCGGTGCGCTGCGGCAATGTCGTCGTCGCGCTGCAACCGTCGCGCGGCTACAATGTCGATCCGCGCGCCTCCTATCACGATCCCGACCTGCCGCCGCCCCATGCCTATCTCGCCTTCCATGCCTGGATCGCCGACGGCGTGCGCGCGCACGCGGTCGTGCACATGGGCAAGCACGGCAATCTCGAATGGCTGCCGGGCAAGGCGGTGGCGCTCTCCGCCGAATGTTTCCCGGAGGCCGCGCTCGGGCCGCTGCCGAACCTCTATCCCTTCATCGTCAACGATCCAGGCGAGGGGACCCAGGCCAAGCGCCGGGCCCAGGCGGTGATCGTCGATCACCTGACGCCGCCGCTCACGCGCGCCGAGAGCTATGGCCGCCTCGCCGAGCTCGAGCGCTTGATCGACGAATACTATGCGGCCAGCCTTGGCGATCCGCGCCGCCTGCCGCTGCTGCGCGGCCAGATCCTCGATCTGGTCCGTGCCGAAGGGCTCGACCGCGACTGCGGCATCGCATCGTCCGAGCCCGACGCCGCCGCGCTCGGCAAGCTCGACGCCTATCTGTGCGAGCTGAAGGAAATGCAAATCCGCGACGGGCTCCACGTCTTCGGACGCTCGCCCGAAGGCGCGCAGCGCGACGCGTTGCTGGTGGCGCTCGCGCGCTTGCCGCGCGGCGAGCGGCCGCACGACGCCTCGCTGATCCGCGCTCTCGCCGATGATCTCGCGCTCGCGTTCGATCCGCTCGCTGCCGATCTCGGCGCGCCGTGGCAAGGGACGCGTCCCGCCGCGCTGGCGGGGGAGGGCGCGTGGCGCAGCGCCGGCGACACGGTCGAGCGGTTGGAGGGACTCGCGCTGGCGCTGGTCGCGGGCGCGCGCCCGGCCGACGATGCCTGGACGCGGACCCGCGCGGTGCTCGGCTGGATCGACGCCACCTTGCGCCCCAACCTCGACGCGTGCGGCACGGCGGAGATCGCCGGCCTGCTGCGCGGACTCGACGGACGCTTCGTGCCGCCGGGACCCTCGGGTGCGCCGAGCCGCGGCCGGCCCGACGTGCTGCCGACGGGCCGTAATTTCTACTCGCTCGACACGCGCGCGGTGCCGACGCCGGCGGCGTGGCAGCTCGGCTGGAAATCGGCGTCGCTCCTGATCGAGCGCCACGCGCAGGACCACGGCGACTATCCGCGCCGCGTCGCGTTGAGCGCCTGGGGCACCGCCAACATGCGCACCGGCGGCGACGACGTGGCCCAGGCGCTGGCGCTGATGGGCGTGCGCCCGCGCTGGGAGGACCGCACCGGCCGCGTCACCGGATTCGAGATCATGCCGGCGGGGGTGCTGGGACGGCCCAGGGTCGATGTCACCGTGCGCGTGTCGGGCTTCTTCCGCGACGCCTTCCCGAATCTCGTCGATCTCCTCGACAGCGCCGCGCGCGCGGTGGCGGCGCTCGACGAGCCCGAGGATGTGAATCCGCTGGCAGCCACGGTGCGCGGCGACCGGGCGCGGCTCGAGGCGGCGGGCGCGGCACCCGAAGAGGCCGCGCGGCGCGCCGGCCATCGCGTGTTCGGCTCCAGGCCGGGCGCCTATGGCGCGGGGCTGCAGGCGCTGATCGACGAGCGCTGCTGGGACGGCGACGGCGATCTTGCTGCCGCCTATCTCGCCTGGGGCAGCTATGCCTATGGCGGCGGCGCCCAGGGCGCGCACGAGGAGGGGCTGTTCCGCGCGCGGCTCGGCGCGGTCGAGGCGGTGCTGCACAACCAGGACAACCGCGAGCACGACATCCTCGACAGCGACGACTACTACCAGTTCGAGGGCGGCCTCGCGGCCACCGTGCGCCACCTTACCGGCGCCAATCCGGTCGTCTATCACAACGACCATTCGCGGCCCGAGACGCCGCGCATCCGCACCCTGGCCGAGGAAGTCGGCCGCGTGGTGCGGGCGCGCGTGGTCAATCCCAAATGGATCGCGGGCGTGATGCGCCACGGCTACAAGGGCGGGTTCGAGCTGGCCGCGACGGTCGATTACCTCTTCGCCTTCGCGGCCACAGCGCACGCCGTGAGCGACCGGCATTTCGACATGGTCTATGAGGCATACGTCGAGGCGCCCGAGCTGCGCGAATTCCTCGAGCGCCACAATCCGGCGGCGCTGGCCGAAATCAAGGCGCGGCTCAATGAGGCGATCGAGCGTGGCTTGTGGCGGCCGCGGCGCAATGGACTGGGCGAGGGGCTTCGACCATGAGCGATGATGCCCTGACCGAGGCCGAGACCAACGCGCGCCACGCCGAGAGGATGGCGAAGCGCAAGGCGGCGCGCGACAAGATGCTGGCGGGCAAGACGGTCGAGCGCGGGCTGCTCATCGTCCATACCGGCGCAGGCAAGGGCAAGTCGACCGCCGCTTTCGGCATGGTGATGCGCTGCCTCGGCCACGGCATGCGCGTGGGCGTGGTGCAGTTCGTCAAGGGCGCGTGGGAGACGGGCGAGCGCAAGCTGCTCGCCGGCTTCGGCGACCTCGTCACCTGCCGCGCCATGGGCGAGGGCTTCACCTGGGAGACGCAGGACCGCGCCCGCGACATTGCCGCCGCCCGCGCCGCGTGGGCCGCGGCCAAGGCGATGATCGCCGATCCGGGCTACCGCCTGGTTCTGCTCGACGAGCTCAACATCGTGCTGCGCTATGATTACCTGCCCTTGGACGAGGTGATCGCGGCGTTGCGCGCCAAGCCGCGCGATCTCCACGTCGTCGTCACCGGCCGCAACGCCAAGCCGGAGCTGATCGAGATCGCCGACCTCGTCACCGAGATGACCTTGGTCAAGCATCCGTTCCGCGCCGGCGTCAAGGCGCAGCGCGGCATCGAGTTCTGATGGCGCGCGCCGCCCTCATGATCCAGGGCACCGGCTCCGACGTCGGCAAGTCCACGATCGTCGCCGGGCTCGCGCGCGCGTTGACGCGGCGCGGCCTCGAGGTGCTGCCATTCAAGCCGCAGAACATGTCGAACAACGCCGCCGTAACCGAGGACGGCGGCGAGATCGGCCGCGCCCAGGCGCTCCAGGCGCGGGCCTGCTTCGCCGCCCCGCGCGCGGCGATGAACCCGGTGCTGCTGAAGCCGCAGACGGACGGCGGCGCGCAGCTCGTCCTCGAGGGCCGCGTTGCCGGCGCCGCGTCGGCAGCGGACTACCACGCGATGAAGCGCGATCTCATGCCGCGCGTGCTGCGCTGCTTCGAGGATCTGTCGCGCGAGGCCGACATCGTGCTGGTCGAGGGCGCCGGCAGCGCCGCCGAGATCAATCTGCGGGAATACGATATCGCCAACATGGGCTTCGCGGTGGCGGCACGCGTGCCTGTGGTGCTAGTCGGCGACATCGACCGCGGCGGCGTGATCGCGTCGCTCGTCGGTACGCATGCGTTGCTCGAAGCGGGAGAGCGCGCGCTGCTCCGCGGCTACATCGTCAACAAGTTCCGCGGCGATGTACGGCTCTTCGACGGCGCGATCGACGCGGTCGCGGCGCGCACCGGTCTCCCTTGCCTCGGCATCGTGCCGTGGTTCGTGCGCGCGCGCGATCTTCCAGCCGAGGATTCGCTGGCGCTGGAGCGAATCGTGCCCCCGGTTGCGCGCGACGGTGCCATCCGCATCGTCGTGCCGCGCCTGCCGAGGATCGCGAATTTCGACGATCTCGATCCGCTCGTGGCCGAGCCCGGCGTGGCGCTCGAACTCGTCGCGCCGGGCCGGAAGCTGCCGGAATGCGATCTCGTGCTGCTGCCCGGCTCCAAGGCGACGCGCGCCGATCTCGCGGCGCTGCGGCGCGAGGGCTGGGACATCGACATTCTCGCCCATGCGCGAAAGGGCGGCGCCGTGCTCGGCATCTGCGGCGGTTACCAGATGCTCGGCCGCACGATCGCCGATCCCGACGGCAGCGAAGGGCCGCCTGGAACCAGCGCCGGCCTCGGTCTCCTCGAAACCGAGACCGTGCTCGCGGGCGAGAAGATACTGCGCACCGCCGAGGGCAGCGACATCGCGAGCGGCGCGCCCGTCTCCGGCTACGAGATGCATCTCGGTCGCACGACCGGCGCCGCGCGGCCGATGCTGCGCCTTGGCCACGGCGACGATGGCGCGGTCTCGAACGACGGCCGCGTCGCCGGCTGCAATCTCCATGGCCTCTTCGCCAGCGACTCTTTCCGCCGCGCCTTTCTCGCGGCGCTCGGCGGCGCGGGCGATCTTTCGCTCCATTGGGAAGCGCGGATCGAGGGCGCGCTCGACGCGCTCGCCCAACACCTCGAAGCCGCGCTCGACGTTGGGCGCCTCCTGGAGATCGCCCGTGCGCGCTAGAGCCTCACGCGAAGCGCAGCGCCGCGAAAGCCGTCAGCACCAGCGCCGCCTGCACCAGGCAGGCGACCAGATAGAGCCGCAGGGCCAGCGTCACGTCGTTGGGCGTGGCGCGCGCGCGGCCTTGGCCGAGCCATGGGTCCGCGACCAGCGCGCCGCCATAGCGCTTGGGGCCGCCGAGCGCCAAGCCCAGCGCGCCCGCCGCCGCCGCCTCGGGCCAGCCGGCATTGGGCGAGCGGTGCTTGCTTCCGTCGCGCAACATGGTGGTGACGGCATTGCGCGCGCTCGCCTGCGGCAGGGCCAGCGCGGCGACGCTCAGCAGCAGCGCCGTCAGCCGCGCGGGCACCAAGTTCAGTACGTCGTCGAGCCGCGCCGCGGCCCAGCCGAACTGCAGATGCCGCGGCGAGCGGTGGCCGATCATGCTGTCGAGCGTGTTGGCGGTCTTGTAGAAAAACAACCCGGGCAGGCCCAGCACCGCGTACCACAGCACCGGCGCGACCACGCCGTCGTTGAGGTTCTCCGCCAGCGATTCGATCGCCGCGCGCGCGACGCCGTGCTCGTCGAGACTGTCGGGATCGCGGCCGACGATGTGCTTGACCGCCTCGCGTCCCCCGAGCAGCCCCTTGTGCTGCAACGCCTCGCCGACCCGCGCCACGTGATCGAACAGGCTCTTCTGCGCCAAGAGGATCGCCACCACCAGCGCCTCGATCACCCAGCCGAAGCGCGGCACGCCGAGCGCCCGGTGAAGCACGAAGCCCGAAGCCGCCGCCGCGAGCGTCAACGCCGCGACGCACAATATGCCGCGCGCGCGCCGCACAGCGTCGCTGCGCTGCGCGCGGTTGAGGCGCCGGTCGAGCCACGCGATCGAATTGCCGACCCACATCACCGGGTGCGGCACGATGCGCCACACCGCCGGCATCTCGCCCATCAACAGATCGAGCGCCAGCGCCACGAGCAGCACCAGCAGAGGATCGGACGCGCGCACCGCGAACAGCATGATACGCGAGCATCGGGCGCGGCCACGGCGCGCGTCAACCGCAACGGCAGCAGGAGGAACGCGTGAAGACCGGAGTGATGCTGTGCGGACACGGCAGCCGCGATGCCCAGGCGGTGGCGGAGTTCGAGGGGCTCGCGGCGGGCCTGCGCGCGCGCCTGCCGGACTCCGACATCGAAACGGGCTTCCTCGAATTCGCGCGTCCCGTCATCCGCGCCGGGCTCGAGGCACTGATGGCGCGCGGCGCGCGGCGCATCCTCGCGGTGCCGGGGATGCTGTTCGCCGCGAGCCACGTCAAGAACGACCTGCCGTGGGAATTGAACAGCTTCGCCGCCGAGCATCCGTCGCTCGAGCTGCGTTTCGGGCGCGAGCTGGCGATCGAGCCCAAGCTGATCGAAGCCGCCGCCGACCGCATCGAAGCGGCCGAGCGCGGCGCCGCGCGCGAAATTCCCCGCGCCGACACGCTGCTCATGGTGGTGGGCCGCGGCACCAACGATCCCGACGCCAATTCCAACATCGCCAAGGTGGCGCGCCTCCTGGGCGAGGGCATGGGATTCGGCTGGGCCGAGGCGGCCTTCAGCGGCGTCGCAATGCCGCTGGTCGAGCCGGGTTTGCGCCGCGTGCTGCGCCTGGGCTTCGCGCGCATCGTCGTCTTCCCCTATTTCCTTTTCACCGGCGTCTTGGTGAAGCGCATCTACGACGCCGCCGACCGCGTCGCCGCCGACCACCATCCCGAATGCGACATCGTCAAGGCGCCCTATCTCCATGACCATCCGCTGGTGCTCGACTGCTTCGTCGAGCGCGCGCGCGAGATCGAGGACGGCGAGCCGGCGATGAACTGCCGGCTGTGCAAGTACCGGGCCCGGATCGTCGGCTACGAAAGCGCGGCCGGGGCGCCGCAGGCGGCGCACCATCATCATGTCCGCGGCATCGGCACCGACGCCGACCGCGCGCACCGCCATCACCACCATGACGATTGAGGCGACGCGCTACACATATCTGCGCGACGGCGACGCCATCCGCCGCGCCTCCTTCGCGCAAGTGGCGCGCGAGGCGGATTTGTCGCGCGTGGCCCCGGAGTTGCGCGCGCTGGCGCTGCGCGTTGCGCACGCGGCGGGTGATGCCAGTATCATCGCCGATCTCGAATCTTCGCCCGGCGCGGTCGCGCGCGGTCGCGCGGCGCTTGCGGCGGGCGCGGCGATCCTGGTCGATGCGCGCATGGTGGCGGCGGGAATAGCCGAGCATTTTCTGCCCGCCGGCAACCGCGTCATCGCCACCATCGCCGATCCGCGCGTGCCCGGCCTCGCGCGCGAGCTCGGCACCACGCGCTCGGCCGCCGCGGTCGAGTTGTGGCGGCCGCATCTCGAAGGATCGGTCGTCGCCATCGGCAATGCGCCGACCGCGCTCTTCCATCTGCTCGAAGCGATTGCCGCGGGCGCGCCCAGGCCCGCGCTGGTGCTGGGATTTCCGGTCGGATTCGTCGGCGCGGCGGAGGCCAAGGCGGCGCTCGCCGAGAATCCTTTCGGCCTCGCTTATGTCGTGCTGGCAGGGCGGCGCGGCGGCAGCGCCATGGCCGCGGCTTCGGTCAACGCGCTGGCGCTCGGAGACGAGGGATGAGCGCCTGGCTCGCGGTGGTGGGGCTGGGCGAGGACGGGCCGGCCGCGCTCGCGCCTATCGCGCGCGCGCTCGTGGCCTCGGCCGAGACGCTGATCGGCGGCAAGCGCCATCTCGCACTCGTGCCCGAGGGCAGGGCCGAGCGTCTCCTGTGGAGGAGCCCGATCGAGGCCAGCATCGCCGACATCGCCGCGCGCCGCGCGCGCCGGGTGGTGGTGCTGGCAAGCGGCGATCCCATGTGTTACGGCGTTGGCGCCATGCTCGCCCGCGCCTTCGCGCCCGACGAGATGATCGTGCTGCCGGCGCCAGGCGCCTTCGCGCTCGCGGCATCGCGCCTCAAATGGCCGCTCGAATCTTGCGTCGCGCTGTCGCTGCATGGCCGCCCGCTCGAGAGCTTGCACCTTCATCTGGCGCCCGGTGCGCGCCTCCTCGCGCTCAGCACCGACGGCGACACGCCCAGGCGCGCGGCCGCGCTTCTGCGCGCGGCGGGCTGGGATCCCTCTGCGCTGACCGTGCTCGAACACATGGGCGGCCCGCGCGAGGGACGACGCGACGGCACCGCCGCGGATTGGGGCGAGGCGCGCGTCGCCGACCTCAATCTCCTCGCCATCGAATGCCGGCCGGGACCGGGCGCAATCATCCGCTCGCGCCTTGCCGGGTTGCCCGACGACGCCTTCGACCATGACGGGCAGGTGACCAAGCGCGAGGTGCGCGCCGCGACCTTGGCTTCGCTCGCGCCGCTGCCGGGCGAATTGCTGTGGGACATCGGCGCGGGATGCGGCTCGGTCGCGATCGAATGGCTGCGCGCGGGGCAGGCGATGCGCGTCATTGCGGTCGAGCGCGATCCGGCGCGCGTGGCGCTCATCGCGCGCAACGCGGCCGCGCTTGGCGTGCCCGATCTCGAAATGCGGGAAGGTTCGGCGCCCGCCGCGTTCGCCGATCTGCCGCGCCCCGACGCCGTGTTCTGGGGCGGCGGCCTGAGCGACGGCGAGATCTTTGCGGAGGCGTGGCATGCATTGCGTCCGGGCGGGCGGCTGGTCGCCAACGCGGTGACGCTCGAAGGCGAGGCCCAGCTTCTGCGCATCGCCGCGCGTCACGGCGGCGATCTGACGCGCATCGCGGTCGCGCGCGCCGATGCGCTGGGCGGCTATCGCGCCTTCCGCCCGCTGCTGACGGTGACGCAGCTGGCGCTTCGCAAAGACCGGGACGTCGCGCCGTGATCGCCGCCGCAAGCCGGGGCTGGATTCCTTACGGGCTGCTGCTCGTGCTGTGCCTCGGGCTCTATCTGCCGGGCCTCGCCTCGCTCCCCGTGATGGACCGCGACGAAGCGCGCTTCGCCCAGGCGACGCGGCAGATGCTGGAGAGCGGCGACTATCTCCGCATCCGTTTCCAGGACGAAGCGCGCAACAAGAAGCCCGCCGGCATCTACTGGCTCCAGGCCGCGTCGGTGGCGGCTTTGAGCGACGCCGGCAGCAGCGCGATCTGGCCCTATCGCGTGCCGTCCTTCTTGGGCGCGCTGGGCGCGGTGCTGCTCACCTTCGCGTTCGGCGCGCGTTTGGTGGGGCGCGAGGCGGCGCTCCTGGGCGCGGCGCTGCTCGCTTCCTCGCTCGCGCTCACCATCGAGGCGCATCTCGCCAAGACCGACGCGGTCTTGCTGTTCGCCTGCGTCGCGGCGCAATTCGCGCTTGGCGCGATCTATGTCGCGGCGCGGCGGGGCGGCGCTGCCTCGCCGGCATGGGCGCTGCTGTTCTGGGTGGCGCAGGGAGCGGCGATCCTGGTCAAGGGGCCGGTGGCGCCGGCACTCTCGCTGCTCACCGCCGCTTCGCTCGCCATCGCCGACCGCGACTGGCGCTGGCTCGGCGGGTTGAAGCCGCTGTGGGGCGTGCCGCTCCTCGCCGCGCTGGTGGCGCCGTGGCTGGTCGGCATCGGCACCGCTACCAACGGCGCGTTCTTCAGCGAGGCGCTGGGCCACGACTTCCTCGGCAAGCTGTTCGGTGCGCAGGAAGGGCACGGCGCGTGGCCCGGCTATTACCTGGTGCTGGTCGCGGTCATTTTCTGGCCCGGCTCGATCCTGCTCGGCGGTGCGGCGGCGCTGGCGTGGCGCGAGCGGCGCGATCCCGTCACGCGGTTTCTCGCCGCCTGGGCGGTGCCGTTCTGGATCGTGCTCGAGCTGACGCCGACCAAGCTGCCGCATTACCTGCTGCCGGTGTTTCCGGCGCTGGCGCTCTTCGCCGGCCGCGCCGCGCTCGAGGGGCAGGAGGCGCTGGCGGCGTGGGCGCGGCGCGGCGCTTGCGCGGTCTGGGCCGCGGCGAGCCTGGTGGTGGTCGCGACGCTCGGCCTCGCACCCATCGAATTGGGGCGCGGCATGGACGCGGCGGGGATCGTGGTGGGAGCTGTCGTCCTCCTCTACGGCGGCGCGACCGTGCGCGCGGGCTGGCGCGCGCTCGAGCCGGGCCTGGCCGTGCGCGCGGTGCTGCTCGCGCTCCTGACCGTGCCGGCGGCGTTGGCGCTCGAGGCGCCGCGGCTCGATCCGCTGTGGCTCAGCCGCGACGCGGCGCGCCTCGTGGAGCGTTATCGCCCGCCGCCGGGCGTCGCGGTCGCGGCGGTCGGCTATAGCGAGCCGAGCCTCGTCTTCCTGCTCGGCACCGGCACGCTCCTGGCATCGCCCGAGATTGCGGCGCAGCGCCTCACCTCGGCGCGGGGCGCGGTGGCGCTGGTCGAGGCCCGCGACGACGCGGCGTTCCGCACCGCGCTCCAGGCGCGCGGCTGGGAGGCGCAAATCATCGATCGCATCGCCGGGCTCGACTACTCGAACGGCAAGCGCATGGTGATCACGCTTTATCGCGGCGTGCCGGGATGAGCGGGCGCCTCTTCGGATTGGGCGTCGGCCCCGGCGACCCCGAGCTCATCACGCTCAAGGCGCTGGCGCGGCTGCGTGCGGCGCAGGTGGTGGCCTATCCCGCGCCGGAGGGCGGCCAAAGCTTCGCGCGCCGCATCGTCGCACGCTGGCTCAGCCCGGCACAGATCGAGATCGCGATCCGCATGCCGATCGAGGCTGCACGCTTTCCCGCCGCGTCGGTCTATGACGCCGCCGCCGCCGCCATCGCCGCCGAGCTGGCGCGGGATCGCGACGTGGCGGTGCTGTGCCAGGGCGATCCGTTCTTCTACGGCTCGTTCATGTATCTCTTCGGCCGGCTGGCCGAGGCGCATGAGGTCGAGATCGTGCCGGGCGTGTCCTCGCTCGGCGCCGTCGCCGCAGCGGCGCGCTGGCCGCTCGCCGCCCACACCGACACGCTCGCGGTCATTCCGGCGATGCTGGACGACGCGGCGCTGGCGGCGCGGCTTGGCCTCGCCGACGCCGCCGCGATCATCAAGGTCGGGCGCCATTTCGCGCGGGTGCGGGACCTCCTCGCGCATTTGGGCCTCGACGGCAGCGCGCGCTATGTCGAGCATGCCAGCCTCGCCGGCGAGCGCGTGCTGGCGCTCGCCGACGTCGCGCCGGCGAGCGTGCCCTATTTCTCGATGATCCTGCTGCATCGCCGCGGCGAGGCGTGGCGGTGAGCGGCGACCTGCCCGCCGGCGCGGCGGTGGTCGTGCTGGGGCCGAGCGCATTGGCGCTGGCCCGGCGCATCGTCGCGCATCTTCCTGGCGCGAGGCTGCATGCGCCCGCATCGCGCGGCATCGCCGCCGACGTGAATTTCGCCGAAGCCATGCCGCACCTCGCCGCGCTCTTTGCCGCCGAGACGCCCATCGTCGGATTGTGCGCCGCCGGGATTCTGGTGCGCGCCGTGGCCCCGCTTCTTGCCGACAAAGGGGTCGAGCCGCCGGTCGTCGCGGTGGCCGAGGACGGCTCGGCCGCGGTGCCGCTGCTAGGCGGGCATCGCGGCGGCAATGCGCTGGCGCGCGCCATAGCATCACTCGCCGGCGGCACGGCCGCGGTCACCACCGCCAGCGATCTGCGCCTGGGCTTGGCGCTCGACGAGCCGCCGCCGGGCTGGCGCATCGCCAATCCGGAGAGGATCAAGGACATCGCCGCATCGCTTCTCGCCGGCGGCCCGGTCGCGCTCGAGATCGAGGCGGGCGACGGCGACTGGCTGCGCGCGAGCGGCATCGAATTCGCCGCCTCGGCGCCGCGCGCGATCCGCGTCACCGACCGTGCGCCCGGCGCGGCCGAGCGCGCGCTGGTGCTGCATCCGCCGGTGCTGGCGCTGGGCGTCGGCTGCGCGCGCGGCTGCGAGCCCGACGAACTGCGCGCGCTGGTCGAGCGCAGCCTCGCGTCGCGGGGGCTCGCATCCGGCGCGGTCGCGTTGGTCGCCTCGCTCGACTTGAAGATGGACGAGACGGCGGTCCTGGCGTTGAGCGAAGGACTGGGCGTGCCGGCGCGGTTCTTCTCCGCATCCGCGCTGCTCGAAGAGACACCGCGCCTCGCGCATCCGTCGGAGACGGTGTTCCGCGCCGTCGGCTGCTATGGCGTGGCCGAGGGCGCGGCGCTCGCCGCCGTGGGACGCGACGGCGCGCTGGTGGTGGCGAAAGAGCGCTCGGCCAACGCCACTTGCGCCATCGCACGCGCGCCGCATCCGCTCGATGCGAACAAGATCGGCCGCGCGCGTGGCGTGTTGCGGATCATCGGCATCGGCCCTGGTGCCAACGAATGGCGCACGCATGAGGCCGACGCCGCGCTCGCGGCGGCGAGCGACATCGTCGGGTTGCGGCTCTATCTCGATCTCCTCGGGCCGGCTTGCGCGGGGAAGACTCTCCACGAAAGCGCGCTCGGCGACGAAACCGCCCGCGCTCGGCTCGCGCTCGATCTCGCGGGCCAAGGGCAGAACGTTGCGCTGGTCTCGTCCGGCGATGCCGGCATCTATGGACTGGCCGCGCTTGTCTTCGAGCTTCTGGAGCGCGCGCCGGAAGAAGCGTGGCGGCACATCGACCTCGCGGTGGTGCCGGGAATTTCCGCGCTCCAAGCCGCCGCCGCCCGGCTCGGGGCGCCGCTGGGCCATGATTTCTGCGTCATCTCGCTGTCCGACCTCATGACGCCGTGGGCGGTGATCGAGCGCCGGCTCGAGGCCGCGGCGGCGGGCGATTTCGTTGTAGCGCTCTACAATCCGCGTTCGACCCGGCGCCAGTGGCAGCTCGCGCGCGCGCTCGAGATCCTGCGCCGCGCGCGGGGCGAGGGCGTGCCCGTGGCGCTGGCGCGCAATCTCGGCCGCAGCGGCGAGCGCGTGACGGTCACGACCCTTGGCCGCGTCGAAGTCGAAGCGATCGACATGCTGACCCTGGTGATCGCCGGCTCGAGCGCGACGCGCCTGATCGCGGGCACCCCGCTGCGCCTTTACACGCCGCGCGGCTACCCCGTCGGCGCAAAAGCGGAGACGGACGAATCGCAGCTGACCAATTCAAAACCCTCTCCATCCGCGTTGCGGGGGGAGAGGGATGAACAACCGCGGCTCCGGCCGATCGGCAACCGCGCTGGCGCGCGCGAGCCGTGAGCGCCGCGGTCCATTTCATCGGCGCGGGTCCCGGCGCGCCCGATCTCATCACGTTGCGCGGCTTCCGGCTCATCGAGCGCTGCCCGGTCTGCCTCTATGCCGGCTCGCTCGTGCCCGAGGCGGTGGTGGCGGCGGCGCCCAAGGGCGCGCGAATCGTCGACACGGCATCGCTCACGCTCGACCAGATCATCGCCGAGATGACCGGCGCGCACGCGGCGGGATTGGAGGTGGCGCGTGTCCATTCCGGCGACATCTCGCTCTATGGCGCCGTCGCCGAGCAGATGCGCCGCCTCGACGCGCTCGGCATTTCCTATGATCTGACGCCGGGCGTGCCGTCATTCGCGGCGGCGGCGGCGGCGCTCGGCGTCGAGCTCACGCTTCCCGGCCTGGCGCAGACCGTGATCCTCACCCGCACCGCGGTGCGCGCGTCGCCGATGCCGGAGGGCGAGCAACTCGACAATCTGGCGCGCAGCGGCGCCACGCTCGTGATCCATCTGTCGATCAACAACCTGGCGCGCATCGTGCGCGATCTCGTGCCGCATTACGGCGCGGACTGCCCGGCGGCCGTCGTCCATCGCGCGAGCTGGCCCGATCAGCGCATCCTGCGCGGCACGCTCGCAACGATCCGCGACGAAGCCAAGGCGGCCGGCATCACCCGCACCGCGCTGGTGCTGGTCGGGCGCGTGTTGGGCCAGAGCGATTTCCGCGACAGCCGCCTCTACGCCCCCGACCACCACCACGTCCTGCGGCCACGGCGATAAAGTTTAGATGACGTAATTCCGCTTCGGTGAATGTCGGCTACCGCTTCGCATCCAGCACCTTCAGGACCGCTGGCTTGCCGGCGGCCCAGCCGTAAGCGTCGCGGCCGGAGTAATCCTGCTTGCGCGGATCGGCGCCTTGCTCGATCAGGGCCCGCACCGACGCCGGCTGCAAATGGTCGGCCGCCAGCATGATCGGCGTGATCCCCTGGCGGTTGGCCGCGTCGACCGCCGCCTTGTTGGCGATGAGGAAGCGCACCATCGCGATGCTGCCGCGCTCGGCCGCCCAATGGAGCGCGGTGTTGCCCTGGCGGTCGCGCGCGTCGATATGGGCGCCGTGATCGAGCAGGAGCTTGGCGATCTCGGTGTTGTCGAAGGAGGCCGCGAAGTCGAGCGCGGTGCGGCCGCTCTGGCTGTCGATCGCATCGGGATCGTTCCCGCCCTGGGCCAGCATGGTCCGCACCTGCTCGGTCTGGTTGCGCGCCGCCGCCATGGCGACGGTGTACCAGTCGTTGGCGCTGTTCTGCGCCGCGGCCCCGCCGCCCGCCAGTATCATGCCGAACGCCAGCGCCGCCGTCGTCTTGCGCATTCTCATGCCCTCGCCTCCACGCCGATTTGCGTTCCGATCCAAGCGATCGTGTCGGCCACGCTCGCGACCGAGGGGCCGGGCTCGCTCGGCGGACGCTCCACCAGCAGCACAGGAAGGCCCACTTCGCGCGCGGCGTCGAGCTTGGCCGGGCGCGCGCCGCCGCTCGCCTTCGCGACCACGATCTCGATCCCGTGACGATGCAGCAGAAGCCGCTCCTCGTCCAACGAGAAAGGCGGCCGCGCCAGCACCAGCGCAGCGCCCGCCAGCTTCGGGGGTGCGCGCGGCTGCTCCATGAGCCGCACCACGAAGGCGACGCCCTCGCACGCGGCAAAGGCGTCAAGCTCGCGCGCGCCGATGGTCAAGAGTGCCCGCCGCCCCAGCCCGGGCAGCGCGCGCGCGGCCGCCGCCATGTCCGGGACCGCGATCCAGCGGTCGCTGCCCTCGCGCCGCCACGGCGGGCGCACCAGCGCGATCCGCGCCGTGCCCGTGGCATCGCACGCGAGCCGCGCATGGCGCGAGATCTGCGCCGCGAAGGGATGCGTCGCATCGACCACGAGATCGATCGAAGTCTCGCGCAGATATGTGGCGAGCCCGTCCGCGCCGCCGAAGCCGCCGCTCCTGACCGCGCCGGGCAATGGCGCCGGCGACGCGGTGCGGCCCGCGAGCGACGTGACGACGAGGAGCCCATCGCCGAAGCGCGCGACGGCATTGCGTGCGAGCGCAGCCGCCTCGCCGGTGCCGCCGAGGATGAGGAGCGTCGGCCGCCTAGGCGCCTTCATGGGCGAGCAGGCCTCCTTGCCGGTCGAACACCGCGGCATCGACCGCGATGGCGGCGCCCAAGCGCGCGCGCGCGACCGCGCAGGCGTCTTGGGCGATGCTGGAAGCGAGCGCGCTTGTCCAACGCGGATCGAGCGCCGCGAACGCCGCGCCCGCGCTCGCGGCATGGGCGCAGGCGGCGATCGCGTCGTCGGGCGCGCCCGCGCGCTCGAGCCTTCGTGCGAGGTCCGCGCCGGCGATGCGGCTCCGCGCCGAGTGGAGATCGAGATGGCCTTCGGCGAGCTTCGCCATCTTGGCGATGCCGCCCGCGAGCGTGAGGCGCGGCACCGGATGGCGGCGCAAATATTTGAGCACGCCGCCGACGAAATCGCCCATGTCGATGAGCGCCAACTCGGGCAGGTCGAGAAGTTTGCGCACCCCCGCCTCGGATGTGCGGCCCGTCGCCGCCGCGATATGCGTGAGGCCCGCCGCGCGCGCCACGTCGATGCCGCGCTCGATCGACGCGATCCAGGCCGAGCACGAATAGGGCACGACGACGCCGGTGGTGCCGAGGATCGACAGGCCGCCGACGATGCCAAGACGGCCGTTCATCGTCTTCGCCGCCAGCGCCTCGCCGCCCGGGATCGACAGCGTCACGTCGAGATCGGGCGCGGGCTCGAGCGTCTCGAGCGCGGCCGCGATCATGGCGCGCGGTCCCGGATTGATCGCCGGCGCGCCCACCGGCAGCGCCAGTCCCGCCAAGGTCACCGTGCCGATTCCGGGACCGGCGCGGAACTGGATGCCGCTGCCGCGCGGCGCCCGGCGCAACTCGGCTATCACCAGCGCGCCGTGGGTCACGTCGGGATCGTCGCCCGCGTCCTTGACGATGCCGGCGCGCGCGACCCCGTCGTGCATTTCCTTGAGCGCGAGCGGGAAAGAGGGATGCGCGCCGCCGGGGAGGTCGATCGCGACCGGATCGGGGAACGTGCCGGTGATGAGCGCCTCGAACGCCGCGCGCGAAGCCGCGGCGGCGCAGGCGCCGGTGGTCCAACCCCGCCTCAACAGCGCTTTCGGCCGCTCTGGCATCCTGCGTCCTTCGACTACGCTTCGCTCCGCTCAGGATGAGGCGATGGTTCTACCTCATCCTGAGCGGAGCGCGAAGCGCGCAGTCGAAGGACGCACGCCGCTCGCCTTCGTGCTATGTCTGGGGCCATGGAGCTCGATCCCGCCGCGTTCGACCTGCCCGAGTTCGCGCCGGGATCGGTGTGGCTGGTGGGCGCCGGGCCGGGCGCGCCGGCGCTCATCACGGTGCTCGCGCTCCACGCCCTCAAATCCGCCGACGTGGTCGTCTATGACGCGCTGGTGGATGCGCGCATCCTCGCGCTCGCGCGGCCCGGCGCGGCGCTCGACTACGCCGGCAAGCGCGGCGGCAAGAAGTCGCCGTTGCAGCCGGACATCACGCTGCGCCTCATCCGCCTCGCGCGCGAAGGGAAGCGCGTCCTGCGCCTCAAGGGCGGCGACCCGTTCGTGTTCGGGCGCGGCGGCGAGGAGGCGGCGGCGCTGGCGGCCGCGTCAATTCCCTGCCGCATCGTGCCGGGCATCACCGCCGGGATCGGCGGGCTTGCCGCCGCGGGCATCCCGGCGACCCACCGCGACACCAACTCGGCCGTCGCCTTCGTCACCGGCCAGGCGAGCGGCGGCGCGCTCCCCGACGGCATCGACTGGGACGCGCTGTCCCGCGGCGCGCCGGTCTTGGTGATCTACATGGCCTTGAAGCACCTGGCCGCGATCGCCGCCCGCCTCATCGCCGCCGGCCGCCCGCAAGACGAGCCCGTCGCCATCATCAGCAAGGCGACCTTGCCGGCGCAGCGCGTGCTGCGCACGACCTTGGGGCGCGCCGACGCCGACGCCAAGGCAGAAGCCATCGAGCCGCCCGCCATCGTCGCGGTCGGCAAGGTGGTGGAATTTTCCGATCTGCTCAAATTGCTGACATGACGCGCGGCCTCGTTCTCGCGGCGCCATCGTCGGGCAGCGGCAAGAGCACGGTCGCGCTCGCGCTCATCGGCGCGCTGCGGCGCCGCGGCATGCGCGTCGCGGCGGCCAAGGCCGGGCCCGACTATATCGACGCCGCCTTTCTCGCCGCGGCATCGGGATGCGAATGCCGCAATCTCGACGCCTGGGCGATGCGGCGCGCCACCATCGCCGCCAATCTCAAGGCACTCGCCACCGCCGATCTCGTCGTGTGCGAGGGTGCGATGGGTCTGTTCGATGGCATCGGCGCCGGCGGCGAAGGCTCGACCGCCGCGCTGGCGCGCCTCCTCGGCTGGCCCGTCGTTCTGGTGGTCGACGCGGCGGGCATGGGCGCGTCGGTCGCCGCCCTCGTCAAAGGATTCGCGCGCCACCGTCCCGACACATCGCTCGCGGGCGTCATTCTCAATCGCGTCGGCAGCGCGCGCCATCGCGATCTCCTGGGCGCGGCGCTCGCTTCGGAGCTGCCGGAGGTGCCGCTCCTCGGCGCGCTGCCGCGGGCGCGCGAGCTGGTGCTGCCCTCGCGCCATCTCGGGCTGGTGCAGGCGGGCGAGCACGAGTCGCTCGAAGCCTTCCTCGCCGCCGCCGCGGCCTTGGCCGAAAGCCATCTCGATGTCGACCGCCTCGCGCGCCTGGCGCGACAAGCGAGCCTGCGATCGGACGCGCGCGCGCCGTCCCTGAAGCCGCTCGGTCAGCGCATCGCCGTCGCGCGCGACCGTGCCTTCGCCTTCGCCTATCCCGCGATGCTCGAGGCCTGGCGCGCAGGCGGCGCCACGCTGTCGTTCTTCTCGCCGCTCGCCGACGAGGCCCCGGATGGCGCGTCCGACGCGGTATTCCTGCCCGGAGGCTATCCGGAGCTCCATGCCGCGCGTCTCGCCGCCGCCGCTGGGTTCCGCGCCGGCCTCGCGCGCGCGGCTGCGCGCGGCGCGGTGATTTATGGCGAATGCGGCGGCTACATGGCGCTGGGCGCGGGTCTCGTCGACGCGCACGGCGCGCGCCACGGGATGGCGGGGCTGCTGCCGCTCGAGACGAGCTTCGCCGAGCGCCGCCTTCACTTGGGCTATCGCGCGGCGCGGCTCGGCGTCGCTGGTCCGCTCGGGGAGAAGGGTGCGCGCTTTCGCGGCCACGAGTTCCACTACGCCGCGATTCGCGACGAGGGCGTTGGCACGGCGCTGTTCGAGATCGAGGATGGCGCCGGCGCGGCGCTGCCGCCAGCCGGCCGCGCGATCGGCACTGTGATGGGCTCGTTCGTCCATCTCATCGATGCCGCCGACTGAGGCGCCGCCGCAGCAGCGTCCTTGCTCGCGCGCAATCTTCGTATAAGCTTGGGCCGTGACCAGGACATCGCTCCTTCGCATGGACCTCGCATCGTTGTCGCTCATGGGCGGCGCGGTGCCGGTGCGCGTCAGCACGCATCCGCGCGCGCGGCGCATGGCGCTGCGCATCGATCCGCACGGCGACGCGGTCGATCTCGTGCTGCCGCCGCGCAGCTCGCTGCCGCGCGCGCTCGAATTCTTCGAGACCAATCGCCGCTGGCTCGAGCGCCGGCTTGCGGCGCTGCCGCCCAGGACCGAGCTCGCCGACGGCGCCGAGGTGCCGATCCTCGGCGTACCGCATCGCATCCGCCACGTGGCGTCAAGCCGCGGGCGCGGCGCCGTGTGGATCGAGGGCGCGGAGATTCTGGTCGCCGGCGACCGCGCACACATGGCGCGCCGCGTGCGCGACCATCTGCGCGAGTTGGCGCGCGGCGAGCTCCTGGCGCGCGCGCGCCGGATCGCCGACGCGATCGAGCGCAAGATCGTGCGGGTCAGCGTGCGCGACACCCGGACCCGCTGGGGCAGCTGCTCGGCGACGGGCAATCTGTGCTTCTCGTGGCGGCTCATTTTCGCGCCCGAGGACGTGCTCGACTATGTCGTCGCGCACGAGGTCGCTCACCTCATCCACATGAACCACGGCAAGCGCTTCTGGCGCCTCGTGGAGCGGCTCTGCCCGGGGGCGGAGCGGCACCGCTCGTGGCTCAACCGCAACCGGGCGCAGCTATTGCGGATCGGCTGACCTCCCCGGCGCGCGCATCAGCCACGCCAGCAGCAGGAGCCCGGGCAAGCACGCCGCCGTCGCGAACAGGAAGAACGGCGCCCAGCCGAGATGGTCCGCGAACCATCCGCCCGAGGACGCGAGCACGGTGCGCGCCGTCGCCGCCAGCGCCGACAAGAGCGCGTATTGCGTCGCCGTGTAGGCCTTGTTGCAGAGCCGCGACAGATAAGCGACGAACGCGGCCGAGCTCATGCCGCCGGTGACGTTCTCGACCGCGATGGTGAGGGCCAGTACCGCGGCGTCCGCCCCGGCCCACAACTGCACCACGTACATGAGGTTGGACAGCATCTGCAGGATGCCGCACGCCAAGAGCGCCGGCATCACGCCCATTCGATAGACGACGCCGCCGCCGGCGATCACGCCGAAGATGCTGGCCGCGAGCCCGAACACCTTGGCGACGTTCGCGATCTCGATCTTGGTGAAGCCCAGGATGACGTAGAACGGGTTCGACATCACGCCGGCCAGCGCGTCGCCGAACTTGTAGAGCACGACGAAGACCAGGATCGCCCAGGCCCGCTCGCGGGTGAGGAATTCCGCGAAAGGCGCCGCCACTGCGTCGGCGAGCCACGCGCCGCTTTGCGGCAACGCGGGCGCTTGCGGCTCGCGCGTCATCACCACGGCGATCATGCCGATGAGGAGCAGCGCCGCCATCGCCGCGTAGGCCACGAACCAGCCGAGATAGGCCGCGAAATAGAGCGCGCCCGCGGTCGAGGCGACCATCCCGATGCGGTATCCCACTTGCGTCGCCGCCGCGCCCGCGCCCTGCTCGCGGTCGGCCAAAAGCTCGACGCGATAGGCGTCGATGACGATGTCCTGGCTGGCCGACAGGAACGCCACCACGACGGCCGCGAGCGCCACGAGAAGCGGCGCTTGCGCCGGATCGCACGCGCCCAGCGCGACGAGCGCCAGCGCCAGCGCCAGCTCGATCGCGATGGCCCAGCCGCGCCGCCGCCCCAGCGCGCGCGTGAAGAACGGCAGCGCCATCCGGTCGATCGCCGGCGCCCACAGGAATTTGAGCGTGTATGCGGTGCCGACGCCGGCGAAAAGACCGATCGCCGTCAGCGTGACATGCGACTCCACGAGCCAGATCGACAGTGTCGATCCCGTGAGGGCGAGCGGCAGCCCGCTCGCGAATCCCATGCACAGAATCGCGAGCATGCGCGGGTCGCGATAGATCGCGAGCGGGGCGAGCCAGCCCGTCATCGCCGCCCCTCCCGGAGGAAGGGTGGGGCCGGAATCGGTTGCGCTATTGCTTGGCCTTGTCGGCGTCGGCGGCGACCTGCATGCGGACGATCTTGTCGGGATTGTTGACCGAGCCGTTGCGGTCGGGATCGCCCTTCTTGATCGCGTCGATGAATTCCATGCCCGAGCTGACCTGACCCCAGATCGTGTACTTGCCGTCGAGGAACGGCGCCGGCGCGAAGCAGATGAAGAACTGGCTGTCGGCGCTGTCGGGGTCGGAGGAGCGCGCCATCGAGACGGTGCCGCGCACGTGATGCTCCTGGCTGAACTCGGCCTTGAGCTTCTGGCCCGATCCGCCGGTGCCGTCGCCGCGCGGATCGCCCGTCTGCGCCATGAATCCCGCGATGACGCGGTGGAAGACGATGCCGTCGTAGAAGCCGCGCCGGACCAGCTCCTTGATGCGCGCCACCGTCTTGGGCGCGAGGTCGGGCCGCATGTCGATGACGACGCGGCCCTTGGGCACGTCGAGAAAGAGCGTGTTCTCCGGATCGGCTGCGCTCACGGGACCCCCTGCTGCAAGAAGAAGGACGGCCACGAGGGCGATGATCCGAACTCGTGGAAACATGGACCGCACCTGCGCCAGAAGCGACGACGCGCCGACCTTATCGCACCGAACCGGGCATGGGAAGCGCCGCCGGCCTCGGTCAGCCGAGCTGGCGCTCGCCGCTGGGCAGCTCGAACAATCCCTTGGGCAGGCTCTTGATGTGCTCCACCGCCTCGTCCGCGCCGACGACGTCGGCGTATTTGGCGTGCATGTCGCACAGATTGATGGCGTGGCTCGCCTGCGAGCGGTCGAAGCAGCCGTCCTCCACCACCGTGGTGCGATAATTGTTGCTGAAGGAATCCAGCACCGTCGCGCGCACGCAGCCGCTCGTCGTGGTGCCGCACACGATGACGCTGTCGCAGCCGAGGAGCGTCAGATAGCCCAGCAGGTTGGTGCCGTAGAACCCGCTCGGCTTCTGCTTGGGCACGACGATGTCCTGCGGCGCGGGCGCGATCTGCGGCATGATCTCGTTGCCGTCCTGGTTGGTGTGGAGGACGCGGGGCGCTTCCTTGTCGCGGTTGTTCTTCCACGACCAGCTGCCGTTGTCCCAATTGTCGGGTCGGCGGATGCCGGTGGTGTAGATCACCGGCAACCCCTGCTCATGGGCGGCGTCGATGACGCGCTTCAGCACCGGCAGCGCATCCCACGCGTCCTCGCCGCAGGAATTGCGCCAGCGCTTGATCGATTCGAGGATCGGCTCGCGCTTGTCGCCGCAGAAATTGTAGTTCACGTCGATGATGAGGATCGCCGGCCGCTTGCCCCAGCCGGCGCGGCTGCCATACCCCGCGGCTTGGAATACCTCCTTGTCGCGCGCGGTGAGGAATTTGGTCCAGACGGGCTCGGACATGGCGGCGCTCCTTCGGGAAATCGCATACCGAAGTAGCGCACGCCGCTCCGCGCGCTGTCAAGCCGGGCGCGGCCTGCTTGCGTTGCTGCGGTCGACCTGGAGCACGGTCGGCACCGCCGCCGCATAGGCCAGCGCGCACACCAGGAACACGCCATGCCAGGCGTGATGGTCGCCGAGCGCGCCGAACAGCAAGGGCGCGGTCGCCGAGCCGAGATCGCCGCCCGAATAGACGAAGCCGAACACGCTCCCGGTGCCCGCGCCGCTGGCGGCGCGGCGCACGATCACGTCGCGCGACGGGCCGGTCATGCCGTTCATCAGTCCGGCCGTGATCATCGCGGCAAAGACCGCTTCCGGCCACGACGGCACAACGGCGACGACCAGCATCATCGCGGCGGCGATGCCGAGGCCGCTCATCGCCACGAGGTGGTGCCGGGTGGTGCGGTCGGCGAGGAAGCCGCCGAGCACGATCCCGCACGCCCCCGCCACGAGATAGGACGTGAGCGTCATCGTCGCCTGCGTCAGCGAGAAATCATAGCCTGCGCCCAGCGCCGCAACCGAAAAGGTCTGGATGCCGGTCCCGCCATAGGCGGTGATGACGAAATAGCCGAACGCCAGCAGCACCACCGGCGCGGTGACGACGGCGAGATAGGAGCCCGCTTGGCGGGCCCCGCCGGCGCGGGGCTCGCTGGTGCTCTGCGGCGCAGGAATGCGCTCATAGGCGAGCTTGGCGCGGCTTGCCTGGAGCAGCAGCGCGACGCACAGTCCTGCTATCCCGATCGATCCGAGCGCCGCGCGCCAGCCGAAGAACGCGGTGATGGTCCCCACCAGCACCGGCGCGGTGGCATATCCCAGCGAGCCCATCAGCCCGTGCGCGGCAAAGGCGCGGCCCAGCATGCGCTCGCCGACGCGGTGGCTGAGGATCGAAAGATCGGCGGGATGGAACACGCTGTTGCCGAGCCCGGCCGCCACCGCGAACGGCAACATGGTGCGATAATCCGGCACGAACGCCATCGCCAAGGTCGCCAGCGACAGGAGCGACAATCCCGCCACCAGCACGCGCACCGCGCCCATGCGGTCGACGAGGAAGCCCGCGGTCGCCTGTCCCAGTCCCGACGCGCCGTAGAACAGAGTCACGATCACGCCCAATTCGATGAAGCTCGCGCCGAACGTCGCGTGCAGGATCGGGAACAGCGGCGGCACTGCGAGCTGCATCACGTGGCTCGAGAAATGCGCGGTCGCGACCAGCGCGATGACCGCGATCCCGCGCCGCGGCGCCGCCGCGTCGCTTGCTATTTTCACTGCCGTCATTGCGAGGAGGCCGAAAGGCCGACGAAGCAATCTCCCTGGGGCTTTGCGCCAATGCCTGAGGGAGATTGCTTCGCTGAGCTCGCAATGACGGCGACGGGGCGGGTTCGCAATGTCAGATTCGATCCCCTAGCTTTGCGTCGGCAGCAGCGGGCGCGCGGAGGCGGCGGCATCGAGCGTGCGCCGCGCCGGCGGCGGCCGGTCGGAGCCGCGCCATGCCAAGGTCGCGAAGCCGTCGCAGCCGGGGCATTGCGCCGCCCATTGCACGCTCTCGACGCCGCAGGCATCGCACACCCAGGCCGGATCGGGCAACGCCGCTACGCCCGCGCGCGCCAGCCACGACCGCGCCGCCGCGTGATCGCCGTTCTCGCTCTCCTCGACATCGGCCATGAGGCGGCAGACGCGCGGCGTCGCGTTGCCTGCGCCGTCGCCCTGGGCCGCGGCGAGATGGCGCCGCGCCTCGCCCCAGAGCCGCGCCTCGAGCGCCGCATTGGCCAGCGCGATATGGCCTTCGGCATGCCCGGGATGGAACGACGCGAGCCGCTCGAGATGCTTCATGCGCTGCAGGATCGGCTCGCCGGCGAAGAGCGCGCCATAGGCCTCGGCGAGCGTGGGGTGAGGAGCCGCGCGCCACGCCGCCTCGAGCGCGCGCCGCGCCTTGCGCCGCTGCCCGCGGAGCGCGAGCATGCGGGCATAGCGCACCGCCACCGGCGCGAACGCAGGCTCGAGCGCATGCGCCCTGGATTGGAGCCGCATCGCCTCGCCGGCGCGGCCCTCGGCATCGGCCTCGCTCGCATGTTCGTGCAGCACCACGGCATGGCGATGGCGCGCATCGGGCGGCGGCAGCGCCTTGCGCCGCGTCACCTCCACCAACGTCGCCTCGGCCGCCTGCCAGCGCCGCGCGCGCGCCTGCAATTCAAGCAGGTTGCTCAGCACCCACGGCGTCTTCGGGCGCAGCGCCTTGGCGCGCTCGGCGAGGCGCAGCGCGCCGGCCTGGTCGCCGCCGCGCAGGGCCTGCATGAGCAGGCCGCGCAATCCTAGGAACTCGGTCTCGGGCCGCTCCAGCATGGCGTTGAAATAGCGCGTCGCGGCGCCTTCATCGCCGCTCAATTGTGCCGCCTGCGCCGACAGCAGCAGCGTCAGCGGCGGCTCGGCGAGCAGGCTGTCGGCCTTGCGCGCGAGCTTCTGTGCTTCCTCGGCGTCGCCCGCCGCCACCGCCACCATGCCTTGGGTCAGCGCGCGATAGCCGTCGCGCCGCCGCCGCTCGCGCCGCGCCCGCGCCCAGGCGCCGGGGCCGCGCACGATCCAACGCAGCAGGGTGAAGACGAAGGCGATGACCAGGGCCGCGAAGGCGACCGCCAGGCCCATCACGGCGACGCTGGTCTCGATCTCCCAGCCCTGCCAGGTAACGGCAACGCGGCCCGGCTGGCTGGCGATGAGAACGGCGGCCGCGACGACGAGCGCGATCGCGATCAGCGCCGGCAGCGCGCGCATCAGCGGCTGTCTTTCGCCGGCGCGGCCTGCGCCATGCGGCCCGCGATCCGGCGCGACAAATCGGCGACCGATTTTTCCGCATCGATCCGGTGCTGCGCCGCCGCGACCCACGGCCGTGCTGCGTCCGCCGCCGCGCCATCAAGCGGGCCGAGCGCCGCGATCGCCGCGGCGAGATCGCCCTTGTCCAAAGCCGCGCCCGCGCCGCGCACAGCGGCGGCGACCGGCGTGCCGTCATCGCCGATGCGGCGGATGGTGACGAGGCCGAGGACACGCGCGAGGACGCGGTCGCCGAAGCTGCCGTCGTCCGCTGCGGCAGCCGGCGCCGCCGCGCGTCGGATGGCGGGCGCGGTCTCGGCGCGGAAGCGCTCGCCGAGGAGCGCGGTGTTGGCGATGCCGGTCGCGGCGTCGGCGGCGAGCGGCTTCAACGCGTCCGCGATGGCGGCATCGCCCTGGCCCAGCGCCGCGAGCGCCATCAACTCGGCCTCGAACGGCACCGACGCGGCGAGCGCCGCGCGCAAATCCGCGAGCGCGGCGAGGAGCCTGAGATCGGCCGCATCGCTCGCGGAGAGCGTGGCGGCTTGGCTCAGCCGCGCATCGAATGCGTCGAGCCGCGCCACGGTCTTCTGCTGCGTGTCCTGGAGCGCCTGGAGCGCCTGCGGCGTCTGCGTGTCCGGGGGTGGCGCGCTCGTCGGCTCGGGGCGGCGTTCGAGCGCGTCGATGCGCTGACCCAAGGCGCGCAGCGCGGCGGGGTCGGGTGCGGCTTGCGGCGCATTTTGCTGCGCCTTCATCTGTGCCTCGAGCCGCGCCACGCGCTCATCGCTGGCGCGGCGCGCGGTTTCGGCCGCGCTCAGCCGGCTCTCGAGCGCACCCAGTTGCGGCGCCGCCGGGGCGCCTTCGCCCCACGGCAGGAGCGCCATCACCGAGGGCGCCCAGTAGGGCGTGCTTCCCACCATGGCAAAGGCCACGATCAATACCGACAGCACCCATGCCCCCACGCCACGCCGGCGCGGGGGACGAGACGCAGCCGGCTGCGTCTCTAGCCGCGGCGGAGCGCTGGTCGGTTGCGGCGCCGCGCTGTCTTCGGTCATCGAGCCTCCGCCGGATGCGCCCGCCGCCAGGACGCGATCGACCGCGCCAAGGAGCGCCGTCGTGGTCGGCGCTTCCGCCGCCAGCACCGCCCGCCACGGCAGCGCCTGGAGCCGATCCGCCACCGCCGGGCTCAACGCAATCGCCGTGCCAGAGCGGCAGCCGCGTTCGAGACCGGCCTCGCGCGCGAGCCTAACAAACGTCTCGGCCGTGCGGGGAGAGAAAAAGAGCGCGAGCGCGATCTCGCCCGCCGCGAACTGCGACGAAGTGGCCGCGCTCAACCGCTCCGCCGCCACCGCCTCATAGAGCCGGGCGCGGCGCAACTCGAACCCGGACTGTCCGAGCGCGGCAGCGAGATCGCCGGCGACATCGCTGCCCGCGGCATGGACCAGCGCGCCGTCCTCCGACTTCAGGCGCCGGCGCACCATGTCCGCCAGGTCGGCGACGGCGCCATCCGCGCTCGCGACCTCGGCGAAACCGGCCTCGCGCGCCGCCATCGCGGTGGCGTCGCCGACGGCGAAGACCGGCAGCGCGCGCCCATCCGTCGCGGCGGCGAAGGCGCGCACGCCGTTGGCGCTGGTGAAGAGCACCGCCTGCGCGCCGGCGAGCAACGGCGCCAGGACCGCGGCGCCGTCCGCGGCGAACCGAATCGACAGCAGCGGCTCGATCACCGGCTCGATGCCGCGCTCGGCAAGGGCGGCGGCGAGCTCGCCGGCATCCTCCCGCGGCCGGGTGACGAGCGCCTTCACGCGAAGATGTCGGGGTCGGCGCGGGCGCGCAGCTCCGCTCCGGCGTCGGCGCCCAACGCCTGCGCCTCGCCCGCGCCGCCCTCGCGCCGCGTGCGATAGAGCGCGCCGCCGTCCCGGCTGATCACCATCGCGTCGAGCGCGACCCTTCCGTCCTTCACTGTGGCGAGCGCCGCGATCGGCGTCTGGCACGAGCCGTCGAGCGCGGCGAGAAGCGCGCGCTCTGCGGTGGCGCAAATGGCGGTCGCCGCGTCGTCGATCGCCGCGAGCCAGGCGCGCGCCTTCGCGTCGTCGGCGCGCGTTTCGAGCGCGATGATGCCCTGGCCCGCCGCCGGCAGCATCTCCTCGGGCGCGACGATCGACGCGATGCAGTCGGCGCGGCCGAGCCGCTTCAACCCGGCGACCGCGAGCAAGGTCGCCGCGAACTCGCCCGCCGCGAGCTTGCGCAGCCTGGTCCCGACATTGCCGCGCAAGGGCACCACCACCAGGTCCGGGCGCAGGTGCAAGAGCTGAGCGCGCCGCCGCACCGAGGCGGTGCCGACGATGGCGCGCGGCGCGAGCTCGGCGATGCGGCCGGCCGATGTTGAAACGAAGGCGTCGCGCGGGTCCTCGCGCGGCAGGCAGCAGGAAATCGCCAGGCCCGGCTGCGACACCGTCGGCATGTCCTTCATCGAATGGACCGCGATGTCGATCGCGCCGGACAGCAGCGCTTCCTCGATCTCCTTGGTGAAGAGGCCCTTGCCGCCTTCCTCGGCGAGGCTCTTCTGCGACGGTCGGTCGCCGCTGGTGCGGATCGGCACGATCGCGATGGCGTCCGCGAGCTCGGGATGGCGAGCCGCGAGCCGCGCCTGCGCTTCCGCGGCCTGCGCCAGCGCCAGGGGACTGCCGCGCGTGCCGAGCCGCAGAACCGCTTTCATGCCAGGGTTCTAGGGGCTCGGCGACTGCATGTGAAGCGGCGCGGGCGCGCTATTTGCCGCGCGCGGGGCGGTGGGTCGCGAGCCAGCGCGACATGACGCCGGCGATCGCCAGGTTGTTCTTCTCCAGCATCATCATGTGACCGTTGCCGCGGATGCCGACATCGGCGAGCTTGACCCAGGTGACCGGGACGCCCGCCTGCGCGAGATACTTCGCCGTGCAATGATCGTAGGGCGCGTGATATGAGGCTTCCGATGTCACCACCAGCACCGGGATGGCGCGGAGGTGGGGCAGCTTGCGCGCCGGCTCTTGCTGCAGCCAGCAGCGCACCAGGTCGGGCCCGTCGGCCTTCTCCTGTTGCGTGACCGCGAGATCGTTGGGCGACGCCGCCGGCGGATCGTAGACCAGCGGATCGGCGGTCACGCCCCACGGCCGCGCCGCCTTCGCCGCCGTGTCGCGGAACCAGTCCGGCGGTCCCACGTTCTGGATGTCGGTGAAGGGCGGGCCGCTCGGCTCGACCGCGACGATCGCCTTCACCAGGTCGGGCCGCGAATCCGCCACCGGCCAGCCGAACGCGCCCGACTGCGAATGGGTCAGCAGGATCGCCGGCCCGATCTTGTCGAGCAGCGCCACCAGCGCGTCGCGGTTCAAGACCTGCTGCAAGCCGAAATCCGCGATCGACGGCAGCTGCGAGGCGAGGAACTGGTCGAACACCGGATCGCCCTTCACGCCCGCGCCCGGCCATTGCGTGTGCAGCGCCGCCTGCGGCCACAGCTTGAACCGCTCGGGCGCGGTGAAGCGCTGTTGCGCGAAATCGAGATCGACCGGCCGCGCCTCGCCATAGCGGTCCGCCTGGTAGGCGCCGCGTCCGCGGCCGGGCTGGTCGACCACATAGACGGCATAGCCCAAGCGCAGAAAGAACTCCGCCCAGCCCTCGCGGCCGTCGGGCGTGCCGGTGAAGTTGGTGCCGGACTGTCCGCCGCCCGGCACCATGACGATGGGAAAGGGATGCGTCTGTCGGCTCGGGATCTGGAATTCCGCATAGAGCTGGCCGCTCAGCACGGTCCTGGCGCCGACGGTCGAGTAAGTGCCGCCGGCGAAGAGATAGCCTTGCCGCGCGATCGACAAAGGCGGCGGCCCCTCGGCCCGCGCCCCGCCCGCGAGCATGACGATAGCGAGCACGAGGATGAGACGTAACTTCATGGCGCGGAATCCTTGTCCTAGAGCAGCGTCTCCGCGTACCACCCGGCCGCGAGCGCGACGATGCGGTCGAAGAGATAGGGCCCGAAGCCCTGCTCGAAGAAATGCCCCATGCCCGGGATCACCTCGAGCCGCGACCGGGCGTTGCCGGCGGCCACCAACGCGTCGCGCATCCATATGCCATGATCGTGCGGGCAGACGAGGTCGAGCGTGCCATAGACCAGCAGCACCGGAACCTTGATCGCCGCCGCATGGTTCACCGCCGAGATGGCGCGGTAATAGTCGGGCGCCTCCTCGGGGCTGCCGCCGTGCGAATGGATCATCTCGGCGTGGCGGCTGGGCGCGTAGGCCTTGAGACCGTTCACCATGCGGACGTGATCGGTCGGGCCGGCGAGGCACACGGTCGCGCGCACGCGCCGGTCGGCGGACGTCGCGAGCAGGCTCCCCATGCCGCCGCGCGAATGGCCGATGAGTCCGATGCGCGCAGCGTCTACATCGTCGCGTGCAGCCAGGAGCGAGACCGCGACCTGGATGTCCTCGGCGTCGCGGTCGTAGTAGCGCACGTCGCCGTCGCGGTAGCGATGCGCCAGGACGACATGGCCGCGCTCGGCGAGGCCGCGTCCGAGCCAGTCGAGCCCCACGATGTCGCGGCTCCGTCCGGGCGACAGCACCAGCGCCGGCGACCGGCCCGCCGTGTCGCGCGGGCGATAGAGCGTTCCTTCGATATCGCCGCCGTGGCTCGAAAAGCGCACGGGCGGGGCGATGATGTCTGCCGCCATGTGGTCCTCCCCAGGTCCATCGCATGGGACTGGAAATCGGCCCGTGCGTCCTTCGACTACGCTTTGCTCCGCTCAGGATGAGGCGCTTTTCTTGATGCCATCAAGGATATTCCTCAGCCTGAGCGCAGTCGAAGGCCGCAGGTTGCCGATACAGCGCCATTTCCGTCTCCCCAGTATAGTCGCGCCATGCTGGTCCTGGGCATCGAAACGAGTTGCGACGAGACGGCGGCCGCGGTGGTGAGCGACGCCGCGCCGCGCATCCGTTCGGACCTCGTCCTGTCGCAGCTTGCCGAGCATCGTCCCTATGGCGGCGTCGTGCCGGAGATCGCGGCGCGCGCGCATCTCGACCATCTCGACGGGTTGATCGCGCGCGCGATGGACGAGGCCGGCATCGGCTTCGACGCGCTCGACGCGGTGGCGGTGACCGGCGGCCCGGGCCTCATCGGCGGCGTCATCGTCGGCGTGATGGAGGCTAAGGCGATCGCGCTGGCGCGCGGCCTGACCTTCGTCGCGGTCAACCACCTCGAGGGCCACGCGTTGTCGGTGCGGCTCGAGCACGAGGTGGCGTTTCCCTATCTGCTGCTGCTGGTGTCGGGCGGGCATTGCCAGCTTCTGCTGGTCGAGGGCGTCGGGCGCTATCGCCGCCTCGGCACCACCATCGACGACGCCGCCGGCGAATGCTTCGACAAGGGCGCGAAGCTGCTGGGCCTCGGATATCCTGGCGGCCCGGCGATCGCGGCGGCCGCGCGCGCGGGAGATGCCACGCGCCTCGCGCTGCCGCGGCCGATGCTGGGGCGGAAGGGCTGCGATTTCTCGTTCTCCGGTCTCAAGACCGCGCTGGCGCAGCGCGTGGCGCGGCACGCGGGCAGCGA
>Ga0209415_10000132_pt1 | contig 115550 bp, 88 predicted proteins | sample PeaSoiSIISIP2007_FD_187696 | JGI IMG/M metagenome (GOLD analysis project Ga0209415, IMG submission 187696) | Peat soil microbial communities from Weissenstadt, Germany - SII-SIP-2007 (SPAdes) (version 2) | ecosystem: Environmental > Terrestrial > Soil > Wetlands > Peat | place: Germany...
AATGCCCATCACCGTTCCGAACAGTCCCACGAACGGGGCCGTCGAGCCGATGGTCGCCAGGCCGCTCAACCCGCGCTTCATTTCGGCGTGCACGATGGCCACCGAGCGTTCCAGACCGCGCTTGGCTGCTTCCACAACTTCCTCATCGGGCACCTGCGCCGAAGCCGATTGAAATTCGGAAAGTCCCGTGGCCACAACCTTGGCGATGTGGCTCTTCTTGTTGCGCTCGGCGATGGAAATTGCCTCGTCGAGCTTGCCTTCACGCAACGCGCCCGCAACTTGTTGGACGAACACGCGTGACTGCTTACGGGCCGCGGCAAACATCAGCGCGCGGTCAATCATCACTCCCAACGACCACACGGAAAGCAGGAACAATATAACCATGACCCCCTGCGCCAGTGTGCTCATGCCATGCCACATGCTGCGCAGATCCCAGTTGGTGGTGGGCTCTGCCTGCTGCAACAGAAAACTCCAGACTGCTACGGACAAATTTACTAGCATCGAATTGGCTCCTTTTTCTTTCTTGGACCACCGATCTCACAACCAGAGCGCCCCACGGACGCTCCGGCCAGAAATCTTTTCAGCAGCGAGACACCTGCCCACGCCGTCCGACTATGATCCACCCATATTGAAGTTTATTTCAAACACACATTCCACCTGCACAGGCGTATTATTCAACGTCGTTGGCCGGAAGCGCCACTGTTTGACGGCATCAATCGCCGCCTGCATCAGCATCGCCGGACCGGAAAGATAGGTCACTTCAATAACTTTGCCGTCTTTATCGATGATGGTGTGCAGACGCACAACACCTTGAGTGTGCGTTTGACGCGCAATCTGCGGATAAATCGGCTGAACCCTGTTGATCGCCGAAGCCATCTGCACGTCGCCGCCCTTGGAGATGCGCGTCGGCGTCACTTCCTTCGGGGGAGGCGGTGGGGGCGCGGCGGTGGACGATGAACCAATTATGCCGCCCAGAACGCCGCCGATTTGCCCGCCGGGAACTCCACCGACGACTCCGCCGGTAACCGAGGACGCACCGAGGTCCGGTGGCTGTTCTTCTTCCTTAATGATATTCACTTGCTTAGGAATGGATTTCGGCGCCAGCAATTTGCCGGCTTCAATCAGGCGCGCCGTGGGCTTCACCTTGATCACTGGCGCAGCCGGCGGTGGCGGCGGCGGAGCCGCGGGAGGCGGAGGCGCCGCAAGGAAAGTGGACAGCAATGATTTCGGCAACGCCGGAGTCACAAGAAGGGGAATAATAATTAACACCATCAGCAAAACGACCTGGGCGAGCGCTGACACGAATACAGTCAAACCCTTGTTCGTCTTTTTCTTCCCGCTGGGACTGCATTCCACCAAATCGTCAAACATAAGTCTTACCTCCCCCTGGAACAGTTACGCGGGCACCCGCTTCGCTGTACCAGGTTTTATTCCGGCTGCGGATCCGGAGCTTACGGCAACCTTCGAGCCTCGGCCGCCCCTAAAGTTGTTCCAACCAACCACCAGAGGCGCCGCAATTCCAAAACTTGAATAGGTTCCTACCACAATTCCAATCACCAAAGCAAAAGAGAAACTCCGGAGCGCGGGCCCGCCCATCACGAACAGCACGGCCACGGTCAGGAACGTCAGCCCGCTGGTCAAAATTGTGCGGGACAATGTCTGATTGATCGAGCGGTTCACGATTTCGGCCAGCGGTTCGCGCCGCATCAGCCGGTTGTTTTCCCGGACGCGATCAAAGATCACGATGGTGTCGTTCATGGAATAACCCACCAGCGTTAACAGCGCGGCAATCACGGTCAGCGATATTTCAAAATACTGGTGAAACAATGAAAAGAGACCCAAGGTTATGAGCACGTCATGAAATACCGCGACCACCGCTGCCACCCCGTAAATCCACTCGAATCTGATGGCAATATATACCAGCATGCCCGCCAAAGCATAGAGGGTAACAAGCACTGCCTGCCGCCGCAGCTCGGCCCCAACTTTGGGGCCCACAATTTCAGCGCCACCGATGGCAAATGGGCCGGGATAAAATCCAGCGCGTAATGCCGCCACCACCTGCGGAGGAGCGCCGGAATTGCCAAGGTCGCCGATATCCGTGATGATTCCTTTGCTCGTTCTGTACGCCACGATTTGCTGCGCGATTTGCGTGTAACGGCCGCCTGCCGCTAACCCCAGGGAGAGCGGATCTTTGCTCACCAGATAATCCGCGATGCCCTTGGTGGTGATGGATTCGGAGTTGAAATCCTGCTTGCCGGGTTCGCCCGAAGGAAAGCTCTGGCTCAAGGCCTTGATGATGGTGGTCTTTCCTGCGTCAAGCGCCCCTTCACCCTGTCCTTTTTCTTCCAAGCCGATCACGATTTCGTTTGAGTTTGGATTGGTCACGTCACGGATGCTCTGGATGGTGCTTTGGCCAAGCCCCTGCGCTTCCAGATCGTGCCGAATGGAATCCACATTTGGCGGTTGGGCAAAGCGAACTGTCACCAACGTGCCGCCCTTAAAATCAATCCCGTAAGTGAGGCCGCCATTGCGGAACATGGCGGTAAACCCAACCAATAACAGGAACCCCGAAAGGGCAAAAAAGTACTTCGCCTTTTCCATCCACTTGATATTGGCCTGTCCAAAGAATTCCATATATAGGCAATCTCGTTCCAGTTAGACACCGGCTAGGGTCGCCAGGTTCCAACGAATCAGGGTCTTATCGCCTTCCGCTCAGATGCTCAACTCAGCCTGCCGGGGTGCCCGCCCCAGGTGCCAATCGAATATCAACCGCGAGACATAGACGGAGGTGAATAGATTTGCAATCAAACCAATGGTCAATGATATGGCAAAGCCCTTCACGGGCCCGGTTCCGAACAAAAACAGGAAAAACGCGGAAACCACCGTCGTTACGTGCGTATCTATAATGGTCAAAAAGGCTCGTTTGAAGCCCAAATCCACGGCCGAAACGGGGGCTTTTCCGCCGCGCAGTTCTTCCCTTATCCTCTCAAATATCAGCACGTTGGAGTCCACGCCCATGCCTATTGTTAAGATCACCCCGGCAATTCCGGGCAGGGTCAGCACCGCGCCAAAGTACGCCAAAGCCGCCAGCAGGATCACCAGGTTCAGCAGGAGCGCGACAACTGCGTTCACCCCTGACGACCGGTAATAGACCACCATGAATATCAACACAACCAGAAGGCTAGTTATTGACGCCTGGATTCCGTGACGGATGGAATCGGCTCCCAGCGACGGACCAACCGTACTCTCTGCCAAATACTTGATGCTTGCCGGAAGCGCTCCGGATCCAAGCACAAGCGCCAAATCGTTCGCCTCCTCCTGGGAGAACTGCCCCTCAATCATGCCGGAATCTTCAATCCGCCCGTTGATGGTGGCAACAAGTTCCACTCGATGGTCCAAAACTGTTGCCATTGGGCGGTTCATATTCTGCTCCGTCCATGGACCGAATCTCGCCGCAGCTTCCGTGGATAAATGGAAGTCCACTTCCCAATAGGGGGGCCTGTTCGTGCTGCGGCGGGGGTCCGCGCTCCGAAGATCGCGACCGGTCACGATCGGGGTGCGATCAACAACGTACCAGCTCTCTCCAGTCGGCGTTCCACTAGGGCTCGGTGATCCTTTGCCGGGAAGCAACTCCGTGCCTGGAGGAAGAATTCCAGAGTGAGCTTGAAGCGCAGCGGCTTCGTTAGGATAAGGAACCGGATCCTGCACCAATCGGAGTTCCAGTTGACCTCCGGTTTGGATAACACCCCTTGCCCGCACGGGATCGCCTTCTCCGGGCATCTCGACAATAATTTCATTCTCCCCCTGTCCATACGGAGCGACAAACGGTTCCGTCAGGCCCAATTGATCCACGCGTCGGCGAATCGTTTCCACCGCCTTGTCCATCGTTGTCTGGATGATGGAGGCAACCAAGGATTGACGCATGGTCAGCAAATAACCGTTGGGTTCACCCGGTGCCGGTGAAATATCCCAGGCTGGAAAATTCTCACTCTGGATGGTGCGGAAGTCGCTGACCCTGTCCTGCGATAGATTGGAAACCTTCACTTGTGTGTCGGAAACACGCAGGGGTTGGTCAGAGGGGATGTTCTTGTCGCGAAGTAGTCGGGCCAGCCCTAGGACCACCTGGTCCGCTTCCTGCCGGACGGCTTCGTTCACTTGAACCTGAATAATCAAGTGCGTGCCGCCCTGTAGATCCAAACCCAACCGGATGCGGCTTCCGAAATTGCTCTTAACAGTCGCCCAGGAAGTTGGAAAATCCGGCAGGCCTATCAACCCGTAAATGCACAGGACCACCACCACCGCGATAAAAATTGCCTTCCATCTTAAATTCGGATTCATTGTCGTTAAGCCTGATATAGTTAAGCCTGATCCTGATTTAGATGCGGCGCGTCGGCCATCCGGAGAGTCGCTTTACTGGCCACCGCCACGTCAGCTTTCCTTGTTCTCGGGTTGAAGTCCAGCAATTGCACTCCGGAGCACTTTTACTTTCACCTGGTCCGCGATGCGCAGCTGGATCGTTTCGTCTTCAAGTCCCACAATCGTCCCGAACACGCCTCCGCTGGTAATCACCTTGTCGCCGTTCTTCAGGGCCGCCAGCATCTGTGTGGTTTTTTTCTGTCGGCGTTGCGCCGGCATGATCAGCAGGACGTAAAATATCACCATGATCAGGAGGATCGGGAGCAAACCACCCATCGCCCCGGTGATCTGCGACTGCGCCAACAAATTCGGATCGACCATCCCCAATCACCACCGTCCTGAATTCATCGCGTGGGACACCGAACGAATTACCGCTCCTCCGACCCCAATCGGAGAGGAGAACCTGTCCGCATCTTGCGGGTAACGCCTGGCGGGCCGACCGTCCCTCGCCCTGCGGATTTCAGCAGGGGCCCGCGACCAGACGCGACTTCAACTCTGAGGAGAATTCCTCCAAGTCCCCAAACTCGATAGCCTGCCTGATTCGCCTCATCAGGTCAAGGTAAAAGTGGATGTTGTGGTGGGTGGCCAGGACTGCGCCGAGGATCTCATTGGAAATAAATAAGTGCCTCAAATACGCGCGGGAATACCGTTGGCACACCGAGCAGGAGCAAGCCTCATCCACAGGGCGTGGATCGTCGGCGTGGCGCGCATTGCGGATCAATAAACGCCCGGCGGAGGTGAACAGGCACCCATGGCGCGCACTCCGCGTGGGCAACACACAATCCATCATGTCGATTCCCAGCCGGACGTAATCGGGGATATCTTCCGGCTTGCCCACTCCCATCAGATACCGGGGCTTCTCGACGGGCAAAAGTTCAGTCGCTAGGCCGGTCATTTCGCAGGTGAGCGCGTGGGGCTCTCCCACTGCCAGCCCGCCCACCGCGTATCCGGCGAAATCAAGGCCCGCCAATTCGCTCGCACTGTGCTGGCGCAAATCTGCGTATGTCCCGCCCTGCACAATTCCGAATAGCGCTTGTTCAAACAACGCCGCTCGCGTGGGAAGGTGCGCCGCATCGCGCGCCTCTTTTTGCGCGATGAACGCCGCGCGCGAACGCCGCGCCCAGTCAAACGTCCTCTCGGCGGCTTTGCGTGCTTGTTCATGGCTTGCCGGATATTCGATGCACTCATCCAGCACCATCATGATGTCGGACCCAAGCGCAATTTGAATCTCCAAAGCGATTTCCGGCGACAGGAAGTGTTCCGAACCATCCAGATGCGATCGGAACGTGACGCCTTCATCGGTCACCTTGCGCAAATCGGAAAGGCTGAAAACCTGGAAGCCGCCCGAATCGGTGAGGATCGCCCGCGGCCAAGCCATGAATCCATGCAGACCGCCAAGCCGGCGGATTCGCTCATGCCCGGGACGAAGATAAAGGTGGTAGGTATTTCCGAGAAGAATTTGGACGCCGAGTTCTTCAAGCGCCTGTTGCGTCAATCCCTTGACCGTGCCCGCCGTGCCCACGGGCATAAATGCTGGCGTATCCACCACGCCGTGCGGGGTGTGCAACCGGCCCAGCCGGGCGCCACTCGCGCTGGTCTTGAGCAGATCAAATCGAAATGCCATCGTCCCTCAGTTTATCAGGCGGCGATGGCATTTACTTGCGACCGACCCTCGTCGGCGGCCGCTTGAGAAACTTTCTTAGAAGACCGAGGCTAATCCGACCTTAACCAATACCCAAACCAGCCAGATTCCAATCACGATGGTATATGCACTACCCTTCTGAATCTTCCGAGGATTTGCAGCAGCATACCCAATCGCAAGAAGAGCCAGCGTCCAAAACCAAATCAAGTCCAAAGAAGAACCCAGCGCGACAAGCCATTTCGGCGCGTCCGCCGCCAGGAAATTCCCTAGGCTCGCCACCGCAATGCGCTGCGGGTCCGCATCTCCCACATGTTTCAAGACCAAAACGATTGTGGTCAGCACCGCTCCAACTGCTGCGGGCACCAGCGCGTAACAGGTAATCGCAAATGCTGTTCCGAAGCGTAGCCCCGCGCCCTTGAATACGTTGAATGCTCCCCAGTAGACCAGTGTAAATACGAGGATGGAAAGGATGGGGCCCACGACCCCGATGGCGTATGTGATTGGCACACCGAATTTCACGCCTCGCGCGATGGCATCATCTTTCTGCTGTTCCGTCAAATTGGAGCTGAATGAGCTGCTTTCTATTTGTTTCCGCTGAAACGCTTGCCAGTCCACTTTTTGTACCAGGAAATAACAGACGATGATGCTGAGCACTGTCAGGATGATGAACGGCAGAAACCAATCCGGCTTGCGAACAATGTCCGCAAATGTTTCTCCGGGGCTGAACAACACCCCAGTCAGGCGCCCAAACGCGCCAATCTTGGCCGGCTGTTGATCGGGGGCGGGCGCAACCGTGGTAGTGGCCATCTGTAATGCCTCCATTTTTAGAGTGGGCGCACACCGCCCGTTGCCCGGTATTACGGCCCATAATTCCAAAAGTTTCAAGCGTTAAAAATTATCCGGGCCATCGGCTGGTTCGATGGGAATGCGAGGAGGTCCGCGGCGGTGAACTTTATACCGGCAGCACCGGCACCGCCGCCAGCAACGCCTGCGTATAAGGATGTGCTGGCCGTTCCAGCACCTTTTGCACCGGTCCCTCTTCGACGAACCGCCCCGCCTGCATCACCGCAACGCGCGTGGCAAGTTGCGCCACCACCGGCAGGCTATGCGAGATAATCAGATAAGTCAGCGAAAATTCCTTCTGCAACTTCGCGAACAATTCCAATATCTGCGCCCCTACGGAAACATCCAACGCCGAAACCGGCTCATCCGCCAGCACCAGCCGCGGACGCAACACCAGCGCCCGCGCGATCCCAATCCGCTGCCTCTGCCCGCCCGAAAACTCGTGTGGGTACCGCGCGGCGGCCGCACCATCCAATCCCACAGCGTTTAATGCTTCCTCCACTCGCTGTGCGCGCCCCGCGCGATTGAGCTGCTTGTAATGAATGGCCAGCGGCTCCTCGATGATCGCTCCAACCCGCATCCGCGGATCGAGCGACGAGAACGGGTCCTGAAAAACCATTTGCATTTCTCCGCGCAGCCGCCGCAGTTCTGCTCCGCGCGCGGTCAGCAAATCCGCGCCATCAAAGCGCAATTCACCGGCGTCCGGCTCGATCAGCCGCAGCAGCATCCGCGCCAGGGTAGTTTTCCCGCAGCCCGATTCGCCCACGATCGCCAGCGTTTCACCTTCGACCAGCCGCAGGCTTACGCCATCCACCGCTGTGCGCCGCCCCGCGGGAGCGAGCCCCGCCGCCGAAACAGAAAAACTTTTTCGGAGATTGCGCGCAACCAGAAGCGGCTCTTGCGAAGGGTTTCTTTCGACCAGGCCGGCGCCGTTCGCGGAGGTCACGGCTTGTCCGCCACAATATAGAGCGTGGGCAGCGAATATTCGAGCTGCCCTTCGGGAGAAATCCGCGGCCTCATTCCCGCGGAATCGTTCTTCATCGACTCCATCAGCAGCCGTCGTGTCTCGGCATACGCCGCCGTGCCGGGTGGAACATTCATGGCCTTCATCCACTGATCAAAGTTGCGCGTCCGTTCCACCAGTTCACTGGCGCGCACATGGAGACTGGCCCCCTTCAGCATCTCGCGGATTTCCTCTTCCGTCAGCGTTTCGCAGTGCGAAGGATCGCGCGCTCGTTCGATTCGCGTATGTTCCGCGCGATGGGCGGCATTTCGAATCACCATGTCCACCAGCGCGATTCGTCCGCCCGGTCGCACCACGCGTTCCAGCTCCGAAATCACCCTCCCCGGATGCAGCATGTGATGAATGCTGTAACCGCAAATCGCAAGATCGAACGAATCATCGGCAAAGGGCAGGTGGTTGCCATCGCCGCAAGTAAACGCGCTGGTTGTCGATGATTCCGCGCTCACCTCGCCTACCGTTATCAATGCGCGTTGCAGCAGCACCGGCGTCAAATCCAGGCAGGTAACAAATCGCATCCGCTGCGCCAACGCCCGCGAAAAAGTTCCCGGCCCGCAGGCCACATCCAGTGCGCGCCAATTTGCGGGGTCCTTCGCGTCCGCCGTGGCCAGGTTGGCCAATTTTTCACCCTCGGAAACCCGACCCGCCAGCGCATAATCGCCGAAACTTTTCGCCGACTCGGTGAACTGTTCGCGAATTAAATCCAGTTGCCGCGATTCAGGTGTGTCCGCCACGATTTTTTCCTTCACACTAATATACATCTCGCTTCATGCCCCGGCCCCGCCGCGCGCGGCTCGGGCACCGCTTCCACGCACGCATCCCGCCGCAGCGAACACCTCGGAGCGAACGCGCATCCCGGAGGTAACGCGTCCAGCGCCGGCACCATGCCCGGAATCGGCACCAGCTCGCGCCGCGAAAGTTGTGGCGAGGCACGCAGCAATCCTTCCGTGTACGGATGCCTCGGCGCGCGCAGCACCTCGCCCGTTGGCCCCTCCTCCACCACTCGGCCCGCATACATCACCGCAACCCGCTCGGCCACTTGCGCCACCACCGCCAGATCATGGGTAATAAATATCAGCGACAGCCCCAGCTCGCGCCGCAACTCCACCAGCAGCGCCAAAATCTGCTTTTGCACCGTTACGTCCAGCGCCGTAGTCGGCTCATCCGCAATCAGCAATCGCCCCCCGCCTGCACCGTTCTTAGATTCCGCGCCGGCCGCAAGCGCCATTGCGATCATCACGCGCTGCCGCAATCCTCCCGACAATTCGTGCGGATATTGCCGCGCGCGCAACTCCGGCTCGGGCACCGCCGCACGCTCCAGTGCCGCAATCACCCGCCTGTGAACATCTTCGCGGCCCAGGCCATGATTGTGCGCGCGAATCGCTTCACCAATCTGCTGCCCCGCGCGCATCACCGGATTCAGCGCCGTCATCGGCTCCTGAAATACCATTGCGATTCGCCGCCCGCGTATCCCTCTCCACTCGTTTTCCTCCAGCGCTGCCAAATCCACTTCGCGCCCGCCGCCTTCTGCATTCAACCGTGCGGTGCCCGTCACGCGCGCCCCCTGTGGCAACAATCCCATCAATGCCAGCGCCAGCATCGTCTTGCCCGACCCGGATTCCCCCACCAGCCCCAGCGACCCGCCGCGCTCCATCCGCAGCGACACGTCATTCACAGGACGTACCCAGGCACCCGGCAGCGCCAGTTCCACGGTCAGTCCGCGAAGCTCCAACAGAGCCGTCATACTGCCATCATAGATTCGCCCGCCAAGAATAGAAAGGTTGTGGTTGAGTTGGCCGTAGTAGGGGCAACGCGTAGCTAGGGCGAAGGGACTTGAAGTATTTCTTCCGGGGAGCAACTTCTATCGTTTCGCCAGTGGAATCACAAACTTTAGCGCCGTATGCGTTGCGGAAAATCCCACCACCTTCACATCCTTCAGCCCTGCCCTGCGCCCCGCTCCAATCACATCGATTTCGCGAATCGCAGTTTGCCCTTTAGGATAAACAATCCAAAGCGCCCCCGCGGGAGCCAGCGCCCGCGCAAAAGCCGGCACGCGCTTTAGAGAGCCAGCCGACTCCGCCCCAAAGAAAATCGTCTCGCTCCTCCGCGCCACTTTACTGGAACACTCCGCGCGCCCCTTCAATTGCTTCAGGAAATCTTGGTCGTCAATATCCACCACAACCGCTTTCGTCCCATCCTTCACGCCAATCTTCTCCATCACACTTTTGGGATGGAGTATCTTCTCTGCCCACTTCTGCGCCGCCGCGCCCAGCTCAAACACTGCCTCACCTTGTGGTGAATTTACTCGCAGCTCTCCCTTCACAGCCTTCACGCCAGTTATTTGCTTCAGCGGAATCTTCAGCCGGAAATCGCCCCGAAAAATAATCTCGTTCGTTTCCAGCAGCGCCCGCCCTTCGGCCGTCTTCCCGCCAAACCGCACGCGGCATTTAATCTCAGCGCCCGTGCATCACTCCGGACCTGCATCATTGCTGAATGGAAATCTTCTCCCCGAACTTCCCCCCCAGCGCGGTCAAGTAATCTTCCATCGTCTTCGTCTGCCCCACGATGTACCGCGACACGAAGCGGAAAACTACGCTGCGCACTTCACCGTGTTCAGTAATCCGCAGCGACGTCCCTCCATCGGCGGCGCTCAGCTCGTAAGTCCACGACCCCCCAAAGGGAAGGTTCGGACTGGCGATTCGCGCGACCATCCTTCCAGGCATCGCGCCTACCGGCGGCACAAATTCCGTCATTTGATAGGGGGTTTCCTGCGCGCTCCAACCCTGCCCGCTGTGCTCCACCCACACTACGTGTCCGCCCGAATCCGGAATCATTTCCACGCTTTTCACTTCCGGCCTCCACTTCGGAAATTCCGCGGGGGTCGAAATCGCTTTCCAGATTTCATCCGGCTGCTCCCTGAAATGCGCCGATCGAGTGGCCACGTGCTCCTTGGGCAGCATCGCGCCAACCCCGGCCACAACTGCAACCACCAACACAATGACCGCCAGAAAAATTCCCAGTATCCTGATCACCCAGCGCATAACTCAACACCTCCTGCCGGCATTGATTCGCTGCCCCTCCTGCGCCACAATCCCCCAGCCTGTCGTCTTTCCCTGGAGGTTTATCATGCTCCCCGGACTGAAATCCATGCTCAATTATCATCCGCTCTTCGTCCACTTCCCCATCGCGTTTTGGTTCGAGGCCTTGCTCTTCGAAGCGCTGGCCATCTGGCGCGCAAACGACGAGTGGCACCGCACCGCCGTCCGCCTGCTTTACCTCGGCACGCTCGCCGCCTTCGTCACCGCGTTCACGGGGTGGCTTGCGGAGTCTTCTGTCGAGCCCAACCCCGTGATTCAGCATGTTTTTGAGTTGCACGAATCGCTTATGCTGATCGCCACCAGCTTCGCCACCGCCCTCTGCATCTATTGTTTCGCGGCGCGCGACCGCTTCACCACAGCCAAGCGACGCATGTTGCTCCTCGGACTGGTCGTACTTGCAGCCGTAACCATCATAGGAACAGACCGCGGTGCGCAAATGGTCTATCAATACGCGCAATCCGTAAACGGCCCCAACGCGCCAAAATAGCCGAACCTTGATCCCATTTCATTTCATCTGATGGATATACTTCGATACGCTGGGCAGCGAGGCCGCATGGACAATCCCCAAGCCGCTCAATTCCTCGATTACTTTGAAAAAGTTCGCGCGCGCACGCTCCGCGTCGCTCGCTGCATCCCACCCGAAAAAATCGAGTGGACCTTCAAGCCTGGCCGCTTCACTTTGGGGGACTTACTCCGCCACCTCGCCGGAACCGAGCGCTTCATGTGGGCGGAAAACGCGCGCTTCCAGCCCAGCCGCTATCCCGGCCACAGCCACGAACTGGCCGAGGGATACGACGCAACGTTTGCCTATCTGGATCGATTGCACGGCGAAGCGATGGCGATTTTCGGCGCGCTCACCGATGCCGACCTGCAGCGGAAATGTTCGACTCCGGACAGCGCCTCAATCACACTCTGGAAGTGGCTCCGCCTGATGGCCGAGCACGAAATCCATCATCGCGGGCAAATCTATCTTTATTTAGCTATGCTGGATGTGCCCACGCCGCCGCTTTACGGCCTGACCGAAGCGCAAGTGCGCGAGCGGAGCGAGCAAACCGAGGGATAGAATGGTTGTGTGGCGCGCCACGCTTGGTAGGGGCTGGGTGTTGAGTGGCTGCACAATGATCAGGCCTGCGAGACGTCATGGACTTTATATAAGTTAATGAACACAACAAATAGCGCGCCCAAACAAAAAACCTGCGAAGCCTGCGGCGCTCAATTCCCCTGCTTCTCAAACGGCGGCGGATGCTGGTGTGAAGAGGTAAAAGTTAGCCAACAAACGCTCGCCGACCTCCGCGCGCGCCACAATGATTGCCTCTGCCCCGCCTGCCTCGCGAAATCTGCCCGACCATCGTTACCCAGTGTTTAATCACATTCCCCGGTTGAAGGGATCGAAGATTGCAGGGATCGAAACCTCATCTGCCGTGGCCATTCATCAGCCGCACGGATCGCGGTACGCTTGAGATGCACAAGAAAACGTCGGAGTGTGAAGCGAAATGTTGAGATTTGACGCAAAAAGATTCTCTTTTCGGCTGGCTGGGCTCTCGATGTTCCTGGCCATCCCGTTCAGCGGTTGGTACATCTCCTGGATTAATTCGGAGCGCGTCGTGGTCGCGCCCTCCCAGTCGCAATTCATTCACTTGCGAACCTCCGACGATTCAAATGCCGTCGCGGCCCGCCTCGAAGCGGACATTCCCGTTCTGATGAAACAGGCCAAAGTTCCGGGACTTTCCATTGCGCTTATCCGCAATTCCAAGATCGCATGGAGCCACGGCTTCGGCGTCAGAAGCACCCAGGCCGGTGGCCCCGTCACTGCCTCAACCATTTTTGAAGCGGCCTCCCTCGGGAAACCCATATTCGCGTATGCCGTGCTGAAACTGGTCGATCAGGGAAAGCTAAAGCTCGATAATCCGCTCTCAGACTATCTTCCGAAATATGAAATAAAAGATCCGAATCTTCAGAAAATAACTGCGCGGATAGTCTTGAGCCACCGGACGGGATTTCCGAATTGGAGGCGGGGAAATCCTCTCACCATCTCGTTCACTCCGGGGGAGAGATTCAGCTACTCCGGCGAGGGGTTCGTGTATTTGCAGAAGGTCGTCGAACGCATTACCGGCGAGCCAATTCAGGAATTCATGCTGAGAGTGGTGTTCAAGCCTCTGGAAATGCCGGACAGCAGTTATGTATGGCAGGCCAGGTTTGAAGGTCGGGCTGCTTTGCCCCACGGACCTGCAGGTGAGGTCACTCCAAAACAAAAACCGGGAACTGCCAACGTCGCCGCCTCTTTGCACACCACAGTGGATGATTACGCGCGATTCGTAATCGCCGTTATGAACGGTACTGGGTTGAGCAAGGACTCGGCTCGTGAGATGTTATCAGTCCAGGTGAAGCTGGATCCAGATTGCGTGATGTGCACAGACAGAAAGCCCGCTCAACTCTCCGAGAATTTGGCCTGGGGCCTCGGCCTGGGACTGCAAATGACCGGTGACGGCAAATCCCTCTGGCATTGGGGCGACAACGATAATTTCAAGTCCTATGTTGTCGCTTTCCCTCAACAAGGAATTGGTGTCGTGTACTTTGCCAATGGGTTTAATGGCTTGAGCCTTCGAGACCGCCTGGTCCAGGAATCAATCGGAGGAGATCAACCTGCTTTCGCTTGGTCAAAGTACGATCAATTTGATAGTCCGCAAGTTCAAGTGCGCAACGCGCTTGACGAAGCATTCGCCGAATCGGGAAGCAGTAAAGGGGTGCTTGTTTACGAGGATCTGCGCGAAAAGAATTCCGCACTATTCAAGGATGAGTCCCTTCTCAACAGTCTTGGTTTTTCTTTGATGAGTCGCAAGAAAATCAGGGAGGCGGCTACCGTCTTTGGTCTGAATGCCAAGGTCTTTCCGAATTCCTGGACGGCCTTCGACAGTTTGGGTCTGATCTATATGGTTACTGGAAAGAAGGAACTCGCCATCCAGAACTATCAAAAATCGCTGGACCTTAATCCCGCGAACACCAGGGCCAAAGATAACCTCAATAAGTTGCGGAGCCTTCCCTCAAATTAACGCGGGGCGGCGGAATGCTGGATGGTCTCATAGGTAATCCCCCGAAGGCCCTTCCAAAAATGCCCGCAATTTCCGCGCTTGCCGATCGTCGCGCTCATCACTTTCACTCCATAGAGCAGCGAATCAATGTGGCGCTCCGACGCCAACTCGATCGCAAGCCCCGTGACGGCCTCGAGGGGCGGCACCGGCTAATCTATTTAGTAGAAAACCTACACAATATTTAGTAGGATCCCTACACAATGGACCCAAAAGGACTTGCACGCGTAGATCTCCTCCGGGGCACCCTTGACCTCCTCATCCTCCGCACGCTGACGGCGGGCCCCAGTCACGGTCACGCCATCGCCAAACACATTCAGCGGACCTCTGAAGACCTGCTGCAGGTCGAAACCGGTTCGCTTTACCCGGCCCTCCATCGGCTCGAAGCGAACGGCTGGATCGCGGCTTCCTGGGAGCTTTCGGATAAGGGCAAGCGCGCCCGGTACTATCGGCTCACAGTTGCTGGGCGGAAACAACTTGTTACCGAACATTCCAAATGGCGGGCAATCTCCCGCGCCATTGGATTGATCTTGAAACCGGGAGATGGGGAGGCGCAATGACATCCTTCTTTCGCAAATTGAAGTGGCTGGGCCAGCGCCCGAGCAAGGAAGCCGAACTTCAGGAGGAACTACAGTTTCACCTCGATGAGGAGACTGAAGAACGTCAAGCGCAAGGGCTGGCTGGCGATGAAGCGCGCCGCGCCGCGAGCCGCGAGTTGGGAAATCTCGCGCTGGTTCAGGAGGACTCCCGCGCGACATGGACGTGGATATGGTGTGAACAACTCGCGCAGGACATCCGCTATGGTTTGCGCATGATTGCCGCCAACAAGACTTTCAGCGCAATGGCAATCCTCTCTCTCGGCCTGGGAATCGGCGCCAATACCGCCATCTTCAGTCTCATGGATTCGATCCTGCTGCGTTCGCTTCCGGTCTCCGATCCGCAATCGCTGGTGCTGTTGAGTTGGCACACGCTCCGCCCCGAATTTCACGGCACCGATCGCCACGACGATGATTTTGACGATCCCAAGGGCGGTTACATCGGTGGAGCTTTCGCTTACCCCGCCTTCGAGCTGCTCCAAAAGAGCGATTCGGTTTTCTCGAGCGTCTTCGGATATCAGAACGCCGGCAAGCTCAACCTGGCCTTCCGCGGGCAGGCCGATGTGGCCAGCACCGAATATGTATCCGGCGGCTACTTCAGCGGTCTCGGAACCCGGCCAGCCGCCGGACGACTTATCGGGCCGGATGACGACCGAGCAGGCGCGCCCCCGGTCGCGGTCATTAGCTACGCACTGAGCGAGCGCACTTTCGGCGGGGCAGCGAATGCGCCGGGGCAGGCGATCCTAATCAACAATCTAGAATTCACAGTCGCCGGAGTCACGTCGCCCCAATTCTTCGGCACCGACCCGGACATGCCGCCCGACATCTATATTCCAATGCATGCGGATCAACTTTTGCAAGCAGACTCCCCGGTCCCACAACCCAACTGGATGTTTGTTGACCCGATGTACGACTGGGTCGTGATCATGGCGCGTTTGCGGCCCGGCGTCACGGCGATGCAGGCGCAGGCCTCCCTGGCCGGAGCATTTTATGAGTGGGGCCATGTGGCTAAGCCGCAAGTGAAGGTGGAGGAAATTCCCACCTTGGTTGTCAGAGAAGGCGCGGGCGGTCTGGATAGTTTGCGGCGACGATATTCCAAGCCGCTTTATATCCTGCTTACGCTCGTCGCCCTGATTCTCGCCATTGCATGCGCGAATATCGCCAACCTGCTACTGGCGCGCGCGGCCGCTCGCAAGCGCGAAATCGCTGTGCGGCTGAGTATGGGCGCGGGACGGCTACGCCTCGTACGCCAGCTTCTCACCGAAAGCGTCCTGCTCTCTTTGTTGGGAGGCGTGGTCGGTATCGGTGTCGCCGTCTGGGGGATCCGATTCATTACCCTGCTGCTGGCAAATGGAGAGGAGAACTTCACATTGCGCGCCGACTTGAATTGGCACGTATTGGGCGCGGTCGCCGCGCTATCTCTGCTCACCGGCGTTCTTTTCGGGGTTGCTCCGGCTCTCCAGTCAACGCGGGTGGACTTGGTGTCGGCGCTCAAGGAATCGCGCGCCGGCGAAGCGCGCTGGCGCGGGTCTCACCGCCTGAGCTTGAGCCGAATCTTGATCGTCTCCCAAATCGCCATAGCGCTTTTGATCGTGGTTGCGGCCGGGCTGTTCGTTCGAACACTCTCGAACCTGGCTTCGATCAACCTCGGATTCAACCGGGAAAATGTGTTGACCTTCCAATTGAATGCCCGTCAGGCCGGACACAAGGATCCCGAAATCGTCGCCTTTTATGACAATCTTCAGAAACAGTTCAGCGCAATTCCCGGCGTCCAGTCGGCAAGCCTCTCGCATCAACTTCTGATGGGAATGGGCACAAGCGGTGGGGGCGTCCGGCTGGCCGATGGAACCGTGAAGTTCAGCCTCAAGTTGACGATTGGGACTGGCTTCTTCAACACCATGCAGATCCCCATCCTGCGGGGTCGTGACATCGAAGCGCGCGATTCGAGCGGATCGCCCATGGTTGCGCTGGTGAATGAAGCGTTTGCCAAGCAATCCTTCGGCGATCGGAATCCATTGGGCCAGCATCAGAGTATGCCGGGCGCGTGTTCCAAGTGTGATATCGAAATTGTCGGCGTCGTCGCAAATTCGCTCTATGGGAAGCTCAAGGGGACCATGCAGCCAATCGTGTATCTTCCGTTCACGCAAGGCGCTTGGGGGCCCGTACAGCAGATGTACTTCGAACTTCGGACCGCGGGAAATCCGCTCGGCTATGTCTCTGCCGTTCGCGACATTGTACGCCGCGCGGACGATCGCGTGCCGCTTGCGGACGTGAAGACGCAACGCACCTGGATCGACGAGACCATCAGTCAGGAGATCACCTTTGCCCGGTTGTGCAGCGCGCTTGCGCTGCTCGCGCTGGCGATAGCCTGCGTCGGCCTCTATGGCACTATGTCCTACAACGTCGCCCGCCGAACGAGCGAAATTGGCATCCGCATGGCGCTCGGAGCGCAACGCAGCCGGGTGATATGGATGGTGCTTCACGAGGTCATTGTGCTCGCCGCCGTGGGACTCGCAATCAGTCTGCCCATGGCCCTCCTGGCCTCGAAGCTGCTGCAATCGTTTCTCTTCGGAATGAAACCGAATGATCCGTTGACTTTGATAGGCGCAGTCGTGACCCTCGTGACCGCCGCGATTCTGGCCGGCTACCTGCCTGCCCGAAGTGCCTCTCGAATCGATCCGATGACCGCTCTGCGACAGGAGTAATTCTCGAGGGTTTTCTTTTATCTTATGGTCCTACTCAGCGACTAACCTGCCCTGAAATGAAAATAGCCGGAAACGGTTGTCCCGCCTCCGGCCATTCACGTAATAATTAGCCTCAGAGATAATCCCGCGAAGGCCCTTCCAGGAAGGCCCGCAACTTCCGCGACCGCGACGGATGCCGCAGCTTGCGCAACGCCTTCGCCTCGATTTGCCGGATGCGCTCGCGCGTCACCGCGAACGACTGCCCGACTTCTTCCAGCGTGTGCTCGCTCCCATCGTCCAGCCCGAACCGCATCTTGATCACTTTCTCTTCGCGCGGGGTCAGCGTCTTCAGCACGGACGACGTCTGCTCTTTCAAATTCAAATTGATCACCGCATCCGACGGCGACACCACCGCTTTATCCTCGATGAAGTCGCCCAGATGCGAATCCTCTTCTTCGCCAATCGGCGTCTCCAGCGAAATCGGCTCCTGCGCAATCTTCAAAATCTTGCGCACCTTCGCCACCGGAATATCCATCCGCTTGGCGATTTCTTCCGACGTCGGCTCGCGCCCTAGCTCCTGCACCAGCTGCCGCTGTGTGCGGATCAGCTTGTTGATCGTCTCGATCATGTGCACCGGGATGCGGATAGTGCGCGCCTGGTCGGCAATCGCGCGCGTAATCGCCTGCCGGATCCACCACGTCGCATACGTTGAAAACTTGTATCCGCGCCGCCATTCAAACTTGTCCACGGCCTTCATCAACCCGATGTTGCCTTCCTGAATCAAGTCCAGGAACTGCAGCCCGCGGTTCGTATATTTTTTCGCAATCGAAACCACCAACCGCAGGTTGGCCTCAATCAATTCCTTCTTGGCGATTTCCGCGTCCGCCTCGCCGCGCAGGATCACCTGCAGAGTTCGCTTCAGCTCGGTCAGTCCGACTTCGCTGGCGCTTTCGATTTCACGCAGCTCCGACCGCCGCGTGCGCAGCTCCTTCCGCGCCTCGGCCGCGTTTTCCCCTTTGCTGACGTCCGCGCGCCGCTCGAGCTTCCCGGCCTCGCGCTCCAGGGACTGCAAGCGCTCCACCGTGTGCCGGATCACGTCAATCAATCGCTTCCGCTCAAACGGATTAAACTCAAAGGAGCGCACCACGTTGGACATCTCAATCCGCGTGCGCGCCAGTTCATACTTCGCGCGAATCCACGTGCGCTTCTTCGATTTCTGGATCTTGTCGAATTTCGCGGCCTGCTTCAGGCTCAACTCGTAAAGCTTTTCAATCTTGTCCAGTTGCTTCAGAGTCTGCCGCGTCTTCGCTTCAATTTTTTCTTCCGTCAGTTCTTCATCGTCGAACTGGACGATTTCCTTGATCGAGCGGTTCCCTTCGCGCAGGTCCTTGGCTACCGCCAGCAATTCCTTCAGCACAATCGCTGACCGCGACGTAATCTTCAGCACCAGGTTCTGCCCGCGCTCAATGCGCTTGGCGATGGTCACTTCGCCTTCGCGCGTCAACAACGGCACCGTGCCCATCTCGCGCAGGTACATCCGCACCGGGTCGTTCGTTTTCTCCAGCGTCCCCGGCGTCAGGTCCAGCTCGCTCTCCTCCGCCGGCTCGTCCGCTTTGACTTCGACTTCCCCGCCTTCGCCGGGCTCCGCAGCGGCGCGCGCAGCCTTCGCCGTATTCGCGTCCTCGTAAATTTCGATCCCGTAGCGTTCAAACGTGGAAAGCAAATCGTCAATTTCTTCCGAGGAATGCACTTCCGCCGGCAGGATGTCGTTCACTTCGTCGTAGAGCAGGTATCCGCGCTCCTTGCCCATGGTGATGAGCTGGCGGACCTGATCGTATTTTTCTTCCAATAAAATCGCCAAAATAGCCTCCCCCGGCCCGTCAACAAAATTCAGCGCAACGCATCAATCCATCTATGTACCATAATTCGATGCCGCAACTTGGCGCTGGTGTTTCAATTCCCTTCTAGTGTCATCGGGCGGGATAATCCTGCCTTCCGCGGGCAGGGACACAGCCACACTTCGTTCCCGTTCTTGTCAAAAGTTATGGTGGATTCCCACCGGTGAGGTACTTTCCCCTCGCCCACAAACGTCCCACAAACAATTAGATGCATATTGAAGCAGAAAGTCACAAAACCACGCAATACTATATGGGACACAACTTTCCGTCAACTTTCTTGTTTTGTGCCCTTCCCGCCTGCCCCCTCCACCTGCCGGTTCCTGATTTTGGCCCAATCCGTGCTCAAATCTCTCCCCTATATATAGACGCGCCGGCCCCCTTCTCCGTTCATCATTTTTCGCCCCGCGCCTAATGCGTCACCCATACATCAGATGACCAATCCAGCGCGGCCCCTGAGCGTACTGTTGCATTCTACCGGTCATTTCTTCACACTAAATATACCTCTCGACCATCTTTTGCAGCGGCAGTTCTTCCGGAAAACTTGGGTACTCCGGCTGGCAGCAATAGTTCGGGGTGTGTCATGTCTGAACCCAAGCCATCAACTTCGCCCGGGGCCAACGGTAAGGCTGCTCCCCTCCATGATGACCGCCGCAGTCATCCGCGGTACCCCTTCACCGCCGCCGCCGAAGTCACCGACATGAAATCCCAGGCGCGCTTGAATACGCGTATCAGCGATCTCGGTTTGGAAGGCGCCTACGCGGACACCACCAGCCCTTTTCCCCTTGGCACGGTCGTGAGAATCCGCATCACCAACGGATCCAGAGCGTTCGAAACTCAGGCCACCGTCACTTACGCTCTTGCCAATATGGGCATGGGCCTCTCCTTCGCTGCCCCCGAACCCGAGCAGCTTTGGGTCCTCCAAAAATGGCTTGACGAGCTGAGCGGCAAAACGCCCAGCGAACCTAGCCTTTCGGCTCACAACCAGCACGCTGAGCCGATATCAGCCGATAATCAGCTCGCTGTGCTCCAGGAACTCCTGACCACCCTGATGCGCAAGGGCACTATCAGCTATTCCGAAGGCACGGCCATGCTTCAAAGGCTGCTCCAATGAAATGCCTTACAATCCAGTGTCCAGGGGTTAGCTCCCTTGCATGCAAATACTTATCAAGCAATCATCTATTTCGCTATTATTGGCTCGTAAATGTCGGCGGCGTCGGAGGCACGATTTGTGACCTGCGTCACTGCGGGCACTCTCTTAAGTCCTTTACTCTATTATGCTTTGACAGGCCTTAAGCTTGTGTTAAGGTTCCGTACCGCCCGACGTCCCAGCTTGGTTTTGCAATATTGTTTTAGAGGTCAACTCGTTCGAAAGGGGACATAGCCTTGATCATAGGAGACCGTCTACGAGAATTACGCGAAAAGAAGTCTCTCTCGCAAGGGGACATCGAAAAGCGCACGGGACTGCTGCGTTGCTACATCTCTCGCGTGGAAAATGGCCATACCGTTCCTTCCGTGGAAACACTGGAGAAATTGGCCCGCGCTTTGGAAGTTCCGATGTACCGCCTGTTTTACGAAGGGGAGAATCCACCGCATATGCCCAACTTACCCAAGCGCAAGGGCGCGGATGACGCGGTGTGGGGTAGCTCCGGCAAGAGCGTGCCTGTCCTCCAAAAGTTCCGCCGTCTTCTCAGCAAGATGGACGAGCACGACCGCAAGCTGCTGCTGCACATGGCCCAAAAGATGGCCGTCCGGCTATAGCGGGCGCGTCCGTCTCAGCGTTCGATCTTTGCTTCAACCTGTGACTCAGGGTACCCGGCGAATTCTGCTGGGGCCCTGAGGGTTTTCCCACGCAGCCTGCGCCACACCACAGGTCCGCCCTGGCGGGAATCACGCGATCCGTCGCTCTTCACCCCAACCGCGCCCCGGTTCTCCCCACATCTTCAAATACCGACAGCAGATTCGTCAGTCCCAGCAGCTCCCGAATGGGTCTGCTCATGTTCGTCAATTTCAATTCGCAGCCGGCCTTGCGCGCCGACACATACAGCCCCACCAGCGCGCCCAGCCCGGAGCTGTCCATCCGAATCACGCCGCCCAAATCCAGAGTGATCCGCTTCTCATTGGGAATAAGTTTTTTCACCGTCTCCTTCAAATGGGGCGCAGTCTCAAAGATTAGATTCCCTTTGCACTCCATCAACACTATGCCGCCGGCATCCGCGCTCTTGTGTATCTCCAGTCCGTGAATAGGTTTTGTCTTGGGTTCCCCTGACATCGGCCCTCCTTCGCGCCGCGATCCCTGGCGGCACGCCCTGTATTCATTAAGTCGTCTCTAACGCTTTTCGCACTCAAACACAAGTGATTCCACGTGAGTCCTGCCCCGGGCATCAATTCTCCGTGCATCCTCTGTGTCCGGAGCCTGCCCCGAGCCCGCCGAGGGGTGCCTCTGCGGTGAGATCCCCTTTGTTTTCTCTTCGCTTTTCCCTTCGCAAGTATTTTTCCCGACCATTAACCTGTTCCCCCGACCTCTGCTACCCTAGCTATTCGCACTATGCAATGGGAGAGAAAGGACTATTGAGGATTGACGATGCTGTCTAGGAAATTGCAAGAAAGGAGAGAATCAAAGGGGCGACAATCCAAAGTCAAAAGCCCAACCCTTTGCCTGCGACAAAGGATGGGCCATCTCCAAAGGCTACGCCGCCCGTCCAAATCCAAACCTTGGCTACACGCGTCGCCATGATTCATTCCGTCGTTGAATGAAGACATTTTTTTCTACCGAAGGCAAACAAGATCGGTGCAGCGGCGAACGGGGGGCTGGTCAGTTCTAATTCTCCACATACGCGGCGTCCAGTGAGTAATTCGATCCATCAGGATTGAGAATCGTAATGCGCACTGCGCCTGGTGAACCCGCCGGGGTCGTAAAGGTGACCGTGTTCACGTCAACAACTGTTGAGGCCACCTGCGCATTTCCAAATATCACAGTTGCTCCAGGCTGAATCCCACTACCGCGGATCGTGACCAGAACTCCGCCTGAGCTTGTGCCCTGGCTAGGTTGAATGGAACCAATCGAGAGTGGAACGACAGAGAGCTCGGCAATGGTAAGTCCTGATTGCGTAAGTGCGAAAAGCTTGCCTCCGTTCTCATCGATCGTGAGGAAGGAGCCAGCGGAGCCGTTGTAGGCGTCCAGCATCGGCTCGCTAAAAATGACCCGCTCACGCAAGCGTGTGTCATGAACATCCAGTAAGTCCACACCCCCCGCTTCCGGTAGCGGCGTCGCGCCCACACTTCCAAGATACAATTCCTGAGGCTGGTAGACAAGACTCCCACTCGGATGCACTGCAAGACCCGGAACGTAGTCCAGCCTCGGTGAGCGGCCCGCGACGCCGGTTCCGAACAGGAAGTCACGATAAGTCAGAAAGTTCACCATTCTAAGATTCAGATCAAACACAAAATTCGGGACGCTACCTCCAGTTCCTCCGCCGCCAGCCACAAAAATATTCCCGTCTGCCGACACTGCCGCATCGCCACCAGAAAAACCAGTAACAGAAGTAGCCACTACGGTGTTGGTCGAAACATTATAGGCTGCTGTGCCATTCAGACAGATCAGGTCTCCTGCTGCATCCGTGCTGAGGAGAGACCCACCTATTTGAGAATTCGTCACCATCAACGTAGATAGATCGACCCAGTTGGTGCCAGTAAATGCAAGACCCGTATTAGTTGTTACCACGCGAGTTGGCCTGAGGCCATCGACGCGTGGTGGAATGGGAACACTGACAGCGGTCCCTGCTGTCAGGTCAAAAATGTGAATCGCGAGTGCACCGGCATCGGCAACCACAAGCTTCAAACCATCCGGAGTTAACGACGACTGGCGCAGGTCGGAGTTCGCAAGGGGTCCCAAGGGCGGTATCAGCGGTTCCAGATATTGCAACGACCCGATGTCGAACACCTCTATCTCGGCAGAGTTGCTCATGTAGATTCGCTGCCTACGGCGGTCATAGGTGAGAAACTTGAATGTTCCGGAGTGAGGGAAGACTCTTAGGCTTTTCAAATAATGAAAAGCCCCGGCGGATTTAGTGGTTCCAAACGCGTTGCTGACAACGATGTCTGCGGGCCCGGGACTTCCGCTGGGAGTGACAATCGATAATCGCTGATAAGGGAAAGGCCCGGGAGCGGGAATTTGCTCGGTCAACTCACTCAGCGTTTGTGTTGTGTCGAGAAGCTCAACGACCGCTGCATTCGCGCCGCCAATGGTCACTGTAATTCCAGATGCCGAGTTACCAAATCCATATCCGTAGATCTCGAATGCATCGCCGCCCTCTGGCCGACCTGCTGTCCCTGAAACCGCCAGTATCGTCGGGCCATAATTAAATCCATCCGGCGCGAAGGTGAACCATCCGTTGTTTAAGTACGCAATGAAATTCGCAGGTCCGGGCGAGGAAGCTGGACTTGTAAAAGTGAGCCCTCCTGATCCTACGCCCACATTGGTCGCCTCCTGATTGCCTAAAAACACTCGCCCCGCAGATCCGAAATTGGAGCCCAGTAGCTCAACGGCGGTCCCTCCGCTCGAAGGGCCCTGTGGAGGTGTAAGCGTTTGATTTGCCTCATTCAGAAGCGTGATTAAGGGCCCCGGGGAAGGGAGAGTAGACGCGTGGGACGCGTCCAGAAACGTGACACCATTCCAGTTGGTTGCGAAAATCATGCCCGTCTCATCGATGTCCTCAATAATGGAAGTATAAGGAAAGCCATCTCCGCTCAAAGGGGCGATGTCGGGAACCTGTCCAATCTCTTGAAATGTTAGGGCATTAAAAATTCTGATTACCGGCGTTGTGGGTGATACTTCGTTCCCACCCGTGTCGGGGAAATAGAAGAACTGTCCATCGCGAGAATACACCAAGCTGGTTGGGATCCGACCACTTAATGACGGAATCCTTTTCAGTTCGTTCAGTTGAGCGTCCAAAAAGATCACACCCTGGAAGGATTCGGAAAAGTCAGCCATTACCTCAAATTGGGTGCCATTCGGATTGGCACCTACAGCTACGATGGGAGCCTGCAAACCCGTGTAGTTTGCCTGCGCAGTAATACTGTTTGTCGCGACATCATACACGAATATGTCAGGGTTACTCACTATGATGACCTTTGAGAAGTCCGCGCTGCGAGCCGTGGAGCCCGCAACTGTTACACTAGGCGTTAGCATCAAGACCGAGTAAGTGTTCGTTGCGATGTCCCAATTAACCAGTGTTGTCAGACTGTTATTTAGGAACCCCATTGTGAGGAGTGCGGTGCTGTTACTGGTCATGGTCAGGGCGACAGGAATGCTATAACAAACCGGCGTCGGATTCTGGCAGGGAACTGGAAAGCGTTGAACGACTCTCAGTGTCGCGGGGTCAATCGCATCGATCTCCTCTGCGTACGTCGCCACATAGACACGGGTGCCGTCCGGGCTGATATCCAGGCCGGAAGGCTGCGCGACGGGGATATCGGCGATGTATGCGCCGTTCAAAGAAGAAAGCACGTCCACTCTTCCGAGAAACTCGTTTGTAACAAACACTTGTTTGTGAGTCGCGTCATACACGACTTGCCTGTGAATTGAATAATTGGCAGTCCCTGGCGTCATCGGGCTATCCAGTCGAACAAAGGTTGACCGGTTGCCTATGTTCGGCGGGTAGTCAATTTCGAGCGTAGTATCCACGAGGATCGAAATTGAGCCGCTTGTGAATTGAAAGCTGACTGGGAAATCGCCTACCGAACTGAGTGAAGAAGTAAAGGTCACATCTTGGCTGGAACCAGCGCTTAGGTTGAATGGCAATGAGGGCGAAGACGTCACGCCCGTGGGAAGCCCGGAGGAAACGACGCTGACTGTACCAGTGAATCCATTCACTCCAGTAATAGAGACTTTAACTGGGGAACTCGTAGTTCCCGGCAGGAATGAAATAGAACTCGGCGAAATGGAGGGCGTGAAATCGGGCGGGGGCTGAACAACAACGTTAGAACCACTCCCACCGCAAGAAGCAAGAAAGAAGAGGGCTAAGATGATGGAGATACCGGGAATGGTGAAATTGGGCAGCGTTTGATAACGCATGAAATCACCAAACAAGACTCTAATATCTTCTTGTGGAAGTTCGCAAGAGTAGTACTACTCTAATGGATTGAATTTGACCAGCCCGAATTTTCGTACTAGTCACCGAGTGGGTCAGTTCCGAAATTCAATCCAAACTGATTTCATTGAGATGGATGAAGACTTGGCGAACGACAGGTACGCGATACTCTGGCCGGGTGCCTCATCCTTTGCGCGCGCGCAAAGGGTGTGGAAGTTGAATCGCGTTCGAATCAAATCCCGCAACGTAACCTCCTCTCCTCCCAAAATACTTTCGATTTTCCGCATTTTCTTCTTGACGGCTTCCATAACTCGTTGGTAATATCTATCCCAGACTTCGACGGGCGTTTCCCGCCAAGGCCAGCACGGCAGCCCTCAGGATGACCGAAACCTTTCGAATTGCCAAGAAATACTGCAATTTCGGATCAGGGTCCAAAGAAAGGACTTTAAGTCCATTCGATGTCACAGATACGAGGTGTTCCGCAACCCCCTTGGAATCAGCGCGCACGATAACTAACTAGATAACACTCAAATCTTTTAGAATTCGCACTTACGAGAGGGGATTCTTTTTGAGCGCCGCGGGGCTGCGATGTCTTTAAGTCGCCGCAGGGCTGCAGCGGAACGCACCCTGTCGGCAAAGACGAAAGCTCGCACCCCGTCGGCTCGCTCATTCGATATGAGCGGAAGAGTATGAAAACAAACACTTTTAAGTCCCGCAGTTGCCGCACATACGACGATCCCGTCCGTAACCCCCGCATTTGCAATACATACAGAAAACATAGGGGGGGGGGGTAATTATGGTTAACCCAATGGGAAAGTGTCGATTTGACAATGGCACCGGCGCCTAGTCGGGTTCAGTTCCGGGGCGCGCTTGGCCACTTAGGCCGTCATTTCGAGGAGTCTGCGACGAGAAATCTCGAAGTTGCTTTGGATTGGTTGAGGGTTGGAAGAGGAGGCAGGCCTAAAATCTACTTCGAGATTCCTCCTCGTTCCGTGTTACGGAACTCGTTCGGAATGACGGCGAAAGGATAAGACAAGGACAAAGACAAACGAAAGGCAACTTCGAGATTTCTCGCCCGCCGCGGCGGGCTCGAAATGACGGCGAGAGGACACTGACTGCGGAGAACGGAAACCATGGACAGAACTTTTCATGTGTACATGATGGCGAGCAAGTCGGGAGTCCTTTACGTAGGAATGACAAACAATCTGGAGCGCCGTGTGATCCAACATAAACAAAAACGGAACCCCGGATTCGCTGAGAAATATAATGTCGCGAGACTGGTCTGTGTCGAAGAACATGCGAGGGCGTTGAGCGCCATCGCGCGGGAAAAGGAGATCAAGAAATGGAGGCGGGAAAAGAAAGTCGCGTTGATTGAGGCGAGGAATCCGACGTGGAAGGATTTGGGGAGAGAGCTTGGATGAGTGGAGGAAGGCAAGGGTGGACAGACAAAAATCAACTTCGAGATTCCTCCTCGTTCCGTGTTACGGAACTCGTTCGGAATGACGGCGAAAGGATAAGACGAGGGCAAAGACAAACGGAAGGCAACTTCGAGATTCCTCGCCCGCCCCGGCGGGCGAGGAATGACGACCCAAGGAAATTGTAGGCCGGCAAGATGACAGGGAAAGGAGGTTTGAACGCGCGACACACTTGCTGTATATTCCGCTCGAAGGATGTCTCCCTCGAAGCGTCCATGAAAGGCCGTAGATGATTCTCCGCCCGGGCCAGCGTGTCTTCACTGTTTCCTCGCAACTGCCCATCACCATCGGGAACACCATTGGAGACGGCGGCCAGGGCGAGGTTTACCTGGGGGATTTGTCGGGCCAGCAAGTCGCGGTGAAGTGGTATTTCGCCTACTACCCGCATCAGGAGGAAGTTCGCCAGCGCCTGCAGTACCTGATCACTAACGGCGCGCCCTCCGACCGGTTCCTGTGGCCCTTCGCGCTGCTGAGCAGCCCAAACGTGCCCAGCTTCGGCTACGCCATGCAATTGGTGGAACCGTCATTCACGACGCTGCCCGAGCTTTGGAGCCGGGAGCCGCGCCCGCCGCTGCGCGTGCTGGCCACCGTGGGTATGAACCTGGCCCACAGCTTTTTGCAGGTTCACGCCAAGGGGCTGTGCTACCGCGACATCAGCGACCGCAACATTTTCTACGATCCGCGCACCGGCGAAATTCGCATCGCGGACAACGACAATGTGGGAGTGAAAGACAAGCCCGGCGAAGTGGCCGGCACCTGGGAATACATGGCGCCGGAGGTGGCGCGTGGAGAGACGCCGCCCAACCGCGCGACGGATTTGCACTCGCTGGCGGTGGTGCTGTTCCAGATTTTCATGGTGCAGCACCCGCTCTCGGGAAAAAAAGAGCTGGCCATTCCGCCGCACATGAGCCAGGAAAACCGGATCCGCTTTTATGGCAAAGAGCCGGTTTTTATTTTCGATCCGGTGGACCACTCCAATGAGCCGGTGCCGGGAGACGATATCGCGCTGCATTATTGGCCGATCTATCCGCAATTTTTGCGGAATCTTTTCACGCGGGCGTTTACCACCGGACTGCACGACCCGGTGAATGGGCGCGTGGCCGAGGGGGAATGGCGCCAGGCGTTTTCGCGCATGCGGGATTGCATTTTTCATTGCCCGAAATGCGGCGAGGAAAATTTATTTGATGAGGACGCCACGCGCGCGGCAAACGGCGCGATGCAGCCGTGCCGCCAGTGTGGGACGGCGCCGCCGATTCCGCCGCACCTGAAAATTGGCGCGAACCGGGTCATGCTGAACCGCGATACGCAGCTGTATCCGCACCACGTGGATAATCACAGGCTCTACGATTTTTCGCGTCCGGTGGCGGCGGTGAGCGCGTGGAATCCTCCGGCGCTGCAAAATCTTTCCGCGCAGAAGTGGACGGTGCGCGCAGCGGAAGGGGCCACGTCGGAAGTTCCACAGGGCAGCACTATTCCGCTGGCCGACCGCAGCACAATTTATTTTGGAACCTCCGAGGGCGCGGTGAGGCTATAATCCGCTTCGCCGGAACTGCTGTGCCATCCGCGAACGGCGCCAAAACCGGCGCCGGCACGACCTCCGGCAAGCCCCATGAACGACCGTGCAAAACAAAAACTGGTTCAGCTACTGGATGAAGAGACGCTCGGCGTTCTGGATGAGCCCGAGCGGCTGGAAGGTTTGCTGCGCGATTACTGCGGAGACTGCCGCAAGGAGATTTCCGCGCTGATCGCGGCGCTGCAGGAAGATGTGCCCGCGGATTTGACCCGCGGGAGCAGCGAGCCCTATCCGATATTGACCGCGCGACTTGCGGGCAAGCTCCACGATGAGCGCAACATAGTGCCAGATGCGGCGCAGTGGGCCGTGGAATCCTGGGCCTATGCGCTGGAGATTGCTCCAGGGAGCAAGCGCAACCGCGGGGCGGGCGGTCCGCTGGCAGGATTTCATGGCGCGCAACAAGGCTTCATGGGTGCGGGTGGATTCTCGGGAGCGGTTGGCCCGGGAATGGAAGGCTCGGGCGAGTGGAAAATGCCACCGCCGGTTGACACCAATCTGCAGAAGACTCCCGTGCAGGATTTTCAGGGCGGGTGGCAGCAAACGCCGCCAGGGCCGCCGCCGGGCCCGCCACTCGGTCCAGGAAAAACTCCTATCCAGCCGTGGTCGGCACAGACGGATCCTTGGAAAACCCCGGGGACGAATCAGCAGCCGTGGGCACCCGCGAATGCAACCGGGCCGACGGCGCACAATTCATTTGTGGCCTTTGTGTGTTGCCTCGGCGTGACCATTCTGATTGCCTATCTGATTCCAGTGTACGGTACGCTGGGAGGGCTGCTGCAAATTTTGCTGGTAATTTTCGCGATGGCGAGCGGGATCGAATTGCTGCTGGCTATGGTGCGCATGATGCTGAAGCGGCCGCAGCCGCCTGCGTTTGTGATTTCTTCGTGGTCATTTTGGATGACGCTGTTTGGCGTGGAACACGCCGTATTAAGAATATTTCCGGGAAAGAAAAAATCGCCGCTACAGATGAGCGCGCCGATGGCTTATCCAAATCCCGGTTTGCCGCCCATGGCACAAAGTTTCGGACAGCCGATTGGCCAAACACCGGTATCTCCGCAAATTCCGGTTCCCAATCAAACGCCGGTGCCGCAACAATCACCGGTTGGAGTGCCCCCAGCCATCGACGGCGTGTTTTGCGTGATGTGCGGGAAGACCAACATCAAAGGCGCAAGTTCCTGCGTGAATTGCGGGGAGAAACTTTACTATCCTGAAGCACAGCAGGGCGCTGGGCCTAACTGAATCCGAATATCCGGCCTACTCCAGAAAATCAAATTACTTCAGTCAAGGCGATCCGCAAAACGCGAAAGTATTTAAGCAATAAAAAAGTTTAGTGCCCCAAGCCGGGCGGGCTTGTGGTGATGGGCAAGCCCGGCAGGTAGCGCTTGCGCATTTCCGCCATGGTCATCATGCCCTTGCGGACATGGGTGGCGGTGAGCACACCGCCGGCCTGGGTGGTGAAACTGGCGAAAATTGCGTCGCCGGTGCGAAGGTCAGCGAGCTTGATCGGCTTGCCGTTTTCGTCGGCAAATTGAGTCTTGTCGTTCACAATTAGCGTTGCGGTGATCTGCGTAGGCCGAAGGACGATCAGCGCGTTGTGAGCCTTATCAACCGAAGAAACCATGAAATATTCCTCAGAAGCGGAGGGGGCGACGTGGTTCGCGGCCACGGGCTTTTTTTGGGCGTGCACCGCGCCTGCCGCGAAGAGAATCATGGCGGCAATCGCGCCGAGTAAAGAAACTTTAGTGAATTTATTCATAACGTAGAGCCTCAATGGGATCCAGTGACGCGGCTTTTGCCGCGGGATAGTAACCGAAGATAATGCCAACCAGGGCCGAGAAAATCACAGAGACAAAAATGGACGAGGCCGGGATTAACGTAGGCCATTTCAGCATGGCGGAGACAGCGTTGGAGGCGAAGAATCCGAACACGACGCCAATGGCACCACCGACCATGCTGAGAACGACGGCCTCGCTTAAGAATTGGCGCTGAACGTCGCTTTCCGTGGCGCCCACGGCCATGCGGACACCGATCTCGCGGGTGCGCTCAGTAACAGAGACGAGCATGATATTCATGATGCCGATACCGCCTACGACCAGGGATACGGAAGCGATGCAAGCAAGTAGCAATTCCATGACGCCGAGGGTTTGCGCGCGCGCTTGCGCGATGTCGGTGGGGCTGCGAATGATAAAGTCATCGGGCTCGGAAGGACGCAGATGGTGGCGCTGGCGGAGCAATGCGGCAATCTGCGTTTGCGCGGCGTCCATGTCGGCCTGAGTGGTAGCTGAAACGGTGATGCTCTGCAGCCAGGAAATTCCGGCGAGCTTTTTCATCACCGTGGTGTAAGGGATGATCATGGTGTCGTCCTGATCCTGGCCATAAGGGGATTGCCCCTTAGCGACAAGCTCTCCAATGACCCGAAATGGCAGGCTTGATACGCGGATGGTCTGTCCAACGGGATTGGCGTCGCCGAAAAGATTCTGGGCTACGGTTTGTCCAATAATGGCTACGTCAGAGGCATTCTGGACGTCTTGATCACTGAATGCCGCGCCGCGCGATACGGGCCAATGGCGGATCTGCAGGAAATCAGGAGAGGCTCCCGTGACGCGAGTGAACCAGTTTTGATTGCCAAAAACAACTTGGACACCAGACCCGACGCCCGGAGAAACGCGGCTGATTGTCGAGATTTGCTCCTGAATTGCGTTGGCGTCGGCAACCACAAGTGATTTGGTGGCCTGGCTTCCCAGGTGAACTCCGCCCTGGTTGACGCTGCCAGCATTTATGGTGATGAGGTTCTCGCCCAAGCTCTGGATCTGCTCTTGCACCTGCTGTGAGGCGCCTTCACCAATGGCCACGGTGCAGATGACGGCGCCCACACCGATGATAATGCCCAGCATGGTCAAGAGCGTCCGCATCTTGTTGCGGGCGAGCGCGCGAAAAGCAACTCGCAAAACTTCGCTATATCTCAACGGCCACCTCCACGTCCGCCGCCGGGCCCACCGCCCGGTCCGCCACGTCCCCCGGGTTGGAGAGGATTCGCGCCGGCGGTAGACGACTTGGCGCCACCTTCCTGGAAAGTTATCAGCTGGTCGCCTTCCTTGAGGTCACCCGTTTTCATTTGCGTGTTTACGTAATCGGTGATGCCGGTTGTTACTGAGACTGGCTTTAGCTTTCCATCGACGGTCTTAGTCCAGACAACCTGCAACCCACCCAAATGGGAAGTATACGCTTGCCGAGGAATCTTGTTCTCCTGGTAGAGGGATCGGAGATCCGCGAAGGGCATATCCGGCACATAGGAAAGCGCCGCATTGGGAATCATAATTACGTTTTCCGCCTGACCGGTGGGAATGGTGACGTAGGCGGTTTCGCCAGGCAGCAGTTTTTCGTCAGGGTTGTCGAAATCGATGATGGTGGAATAAGTCACGACGTTTTGTACTGTCGTGGCGTTCAGGCGGACGGTGCTGACGCGGCCATGGAATTGTTCGGCCGGAAACGCATCCACTTGAAAGGTGACTTCCGCGCCGACGTGAATGTTGCCAGTGTCGGATTCGTCGGTGGCAGCGTAAAGCTGCATGCGCTTAAGGTCTTGCGCGATGGTGAAAACGTTGGGAGCCTGGAGAGACGCGGCAACGGATTGCCCTACGGTGATGCTGCGCTGGACGACGATGCCGTCAATGGGCGAGGTAATTGTGGAGTAGTTCAAGTTGGTAATGGCGTTATCGAGATTTCCCTGGGCCGACTCCACCTGCGCTTTGGCCTGATCGAGTTGCGCCTTGGCCTGATCCAGTTGCGCCTTGGCCTGGTTGAGCTGTGCCTGAGCAGCAACGACAGACGCGTCAGCCTGTGCCGTGGCCGATGCCGCCAGATCGTCCTGATCTTTTGTATCGATGCCCGCGACGGTAAGGTCGTGGACGCGCTTTCCATCAACGCGCGAATAATTCGCGGCGGCCTTCAGTTTGTTGACATTCGCTACGTCGGATTCGATGTTGGCCTGGAGCGAGACGATGTTCGCTTCGGCATTTTTTTCGTTAGCGACTTGGTTATCGTAGTTGCCTTTTGCCGTAGTGTAGGCCGCCTCATAGGGAGCTGGATCCAATTGTGCCAGTACCTGGCCGGCATGGACGCGGGTGTTGAAATCGGCAAACACATACAGAACGGTGCCGGAAATAAACGAGCCAACCGGGACCGTGGTGAGCGGGTTGACCGTTCCAGTGGCTTGGACAACCGCGGTGATCGAGCCACGACGGACGTTTGCCATGGTGTACTTAATCTCAGGCGTGCGGCCTCTGTAATAAAAGTAGCTCGGCCCGCCGATGATGATCACGAGGGCTAGAGAGGCAGCGATGCGATGGTTGGAAATAACCTTGGGTAGTTTCATTGGCAGTGTACCTTTTCCTGGTATTGCGACGTATCCGCGCGTTGCCCGGTTTCCTATTCAGGAAGGCGATCTCCGACACGGGCGGGGGCACTGAAGTCGCGTGCAAAACCCGCTGGCATTATGACGTATTCCCCGACGGGACGGTTACTTTTGATATTGGAATCCATGGGGCGTGTCTAGCGTGGGTCGGGTTCCCGCCCCCACGGGCGAGCCATCGTGAAGAAATGGGTTGGGCTGGAGGCGTGGTAAAATAAGCGGCCGTCAGATGTAGGCCCGTAGCTCAGTTGGTTAGAGCGCTTCCTTGACACGGAAGAGGTCAGAGGTTCGAGTCCTCCCGGGCCTACCATTCAATCCCTTCGCGAAAGCTATAGGCTGAGCCATACGGTTTGGGATGTGCAGACAGACTTAAGGCGGCACAACCGCCCTTCAACGTAAATCCTCTTCTCCAAGGAAATGAGAAGCGGCGAGCCGCGTTAGCGACTCGCCGCTTCCTGGTGAGGATCGCGGGATATAGCCTTTGCTAGGGAGTACGCAAGACTAGTTGCTGTCGTCGCCGCTGTAAGTCAGACCCAGCAGGACCGGCGTTCCTTCCTTTCTGACGGCGTCGAGTTCGTCGGGGTCGAGTCCCAGCAACTTGAGAATGGTTGGCGCCACTTGAGTTGTTTCGACAAAACTGTCGATTGTGCGCCGTTCAAACCTTGGGTTGGAGACGAGCAGCATAACGTTGGTGTCGTCAAAAGCGAAGCCACCATGCTCCTCCTGTTTTTTCGCGCTCCCGGTATAGATCACGCCGATATTCGGCGCCACGACGATATCGGGCGTGCGAGGGTCGCCCCCGGGCAGCAGTTTGCAGCACGGACCATTGACCGTTGGTACGCCGGGCGCGTTAAACATGGTTTCGAGCGAGCTGAGGTAGAAAATCTCGCCGATGCCCGCCTTTGCAGCGTCGGTTTCAAGGAGATTGACCGCCGTAACCGTGTTCGCGTTACTTACTGTGGTGTTCCCGGGTGAGAGCCACAATTGGGAAATGTCATCTTCGGTGGGCCCGGGACCGGCAATTTGCACGGCCGGGACGAGACCCGCCGCGGCAAGCAGGTTGGCCGGCGACGTGCCGTTGGTTCCGGAATGGCCGGGGATCGGGAAAAAGCGGTTGGGATCGATGGGGGATTGTCCGTGCTTGGCGGTGATGATGATGGCGGTCGAATCGAGCAGATCACGGCTCTTCAGTGCGCTGACCATCTGGCCGATCGCTGCATCGACAAAGGTGATTTCACTTTCCAATTTGGGCGTTGGAGTTCCCGCAGCATCTGTGTAGCCGCCGTTGACGCCGTTTTCAATCAGCTTCTCACCGACGCTGACGGCTTGGAAGTTCATTCCAAATAAGTTGGGCACTCGAGCATTCGCATCACCCAAGTGAGTCTTGCCGTTGATCTCGTTCACGATGGCGTTTACTTTCAACTGGTCATAGCACTGGATGGCCTGAAAATCGGTCGTCCAATCGTTCCCTGGCGTCGTAGCGTTCCCGCTTGCCTGGATGGTGGAGCAATCGAAGTCCGTGCCTGCGGTGATGACGCCCGGCAAGGAGATCTGATTGGAATTGACTTCCGGCGAATAGTAATCGTCCAGGTTGGTCGGCACCGAGCCATCCGTGTGTCCGTTGACGGCCGCGTAGACGGCGTGCTTGTCCGACCAGGCAGTGTAGCCGCCGGCGGCGTGTATCACCCCATAAATTGAGTTCGTGCGGATGAAATTCCAGGGGTAGACAGGAGCGCAAGCGGTGGGCTTGGAGAAAGGATCGCGTACGAACTTGTTGGGATCGAGGGAGATAATGCCACCGTCGATGACCGATTTGAAGGCGCCGCCTCCATTCAGCAGAAGTTGGTTGATTTCGTCGCCTTCCTCGTATTCGGTCTGCGTGCCGTTGTTTTTTCCAGGAGTGCAGGTTCCGGCGGCTAGTCCATTCCCGGTGGTCGTAGCGGGCGGCGCCAGAACGCGATCCCAAGCGACGTCATAAAATGCGCCGACAGTCCGTGGCGTGCCGCCGGTCACAAGAGCCATGAGCCCAGGAAAAGAATCCGACGGACGGGAAGTAGTGGTGCGAGTGTAGTTCACTCCACGTTCGCCAAGTTCGGCCAAATTGGGGCAAGTGTTGGATGCCACGCAGATCGCAAAATCAACTGCATGCATACCGTCAATGCTGATCAGCATGACGCGACGAATGCGACGACCGTGATCGTCGTCATCCCATCCGCGGCCACCCTTCGGACCGGCGTAGACATTGAAAACCGTGGACAACATGAGGGCGGCAAGCAAAGTGCCGGCCTTCAACTTACTAGCCATTGAAATTCTCCTTCGCATTTGTGTTCCTCCTTTGGAGAGCTGCAGGGGAGCAAAATCTAGCGGAGAGGACTCGGGGGCTGGTGAACGCGGGGTGAAGTGAATGTTAAATAGCGGAACGGAGGGGCGTAACAATTGTAACGAGACAAGGATTGATGTTAGGAAAGAAGGGTGAACACGTCACGGCGAAATTGAGATGATGCCGCATGGCTCACAAGAAAAGACACCCGATGGATTTGCCGATTCAGACGGCACGCATGTGGCTGACCCCCTGGCGGCCTGCAGACTCTGTTGCACTGCGAACCATCGCGCAGGATCTTCGAGTGATGAGATACATCACCGGGGGAAAGGCTTGGAGCAATGAACAGGTGCGTGAGTTCATCGCGCGCCAGATGCGCCACTCGGCCCGGCACGGTTTCTGCAACTGGAGTCTGCGGCGCAAGCCCGATGGACGAGTGATTGGACTGTGCGGGCTGCAGCCACTTACGATCGGGGCCGGGGGCGAGATCGAAATTGGCTGGTGGCTGGCCGTGAATTGCTGGGGGCGTGGACTGGCCTGCGAGGCCGCGCGCGCGGTGATGATCGCGGCGTTTGAGCGTTACGGATTGCGGCGAGTGGTGGCTGTGGCTATGCCGGAGAACAGAGCGTCGCGGCGGGTGATGACAAAAATTGGAATGAGTTATGAGCGCGAGACAAAGCGCAGGGGATTTAAGGTTGTGGTCTATTCTTCCTGCGCGGGACCGCGAGAATTGGATTGGACGAAGTGAAGAGCGGAAAGAAATGGGCGGATCACAGACTCGCTCCTACAAAGGCGACGATGCGGGGCGCTGCAACTATTCTTTGCGTGTTGGGGATTTTGGGAGAGTTGAAGATGGCAGAAGGAATTTCTTTGCAGGGGACAGCGCGGGGCAAGCGGATTGTGATTGCAGCGAGCGAGATACTCGATGGCAAGGGCGGCGTCCTTCACGATAGGCGCATTGTGATTGAAGCCGGGAAGATTGTGGCCATTGATGCCAAGGCCGGGCCAGTGGACTACGACCTGCGCAGGTTGACGGTGTTGCCGGGATGGATTGACGCGCACGTGCACATCACCTGGAGCTTTGGGCCGGACGGAAAAAATGCGGGCCAGGGAGGGACAACTCCGGAGGCAACGTATGCGGCGGCTTCCAATGCATACGCAACCCTGATGGCGGGATTTACGACCGTGCAAAGCGTGGGTTCGCCCGCAGACATTCCCCTGCGGGATGCGATTGCGCGTGGCGAGCTTGCGGGCCCGCGCATTTTAACGGCGGCCGAAACAATCATGGGGCGAGGTCCGGAAACGGGGAGGCCGGAGGAGATTCGCGCATTCGTGCGTAAACAGAAGGCGGCGGGCGCGGATGTGATCAAGATATACGCATCGGGAGGGATGCGCAGCGGGACGATGACCCTGTCGCAGGAGCAATTGAACGCGGCGTGCGATGAAGCCAAGAAGCTGGGGCTGCGAACACTGGTGCATGCGTTTCGAGACGCGGTGCGGGCGGCGACGATTGCCGGATGCACGGAAATTGAGCACGGGTTGGGAGCGTCGGACGAGGACTTGAAATTTATGGCGGAGCGCGGGACGTATCTTGATCCCCAGGCGGGCTTGCTGCTGGAAACTTATCTTCAAAACAAGGACAAGTATCTGGCCGCACCTTACTACACGGAGGAAGGGTTTGCGGCGATGAAGGATCTGATTCCGGCGCACCAGGAATTCATAAAACGTGCGTTGAAAATTCCGGGGTTGAAAATTGTGTACGGGACAGACGCGGTGGCAGGCGCGCATGGACGAAACGCGGAAGATTTTATTCATCGAGTGCGAGACAGCGGAGTGGATGCGATGGCCGCGATGGTGTCGGCGAATTCGCTGGGAGCAGAAGCGCTGGGGATGAGCGATCAGATTGGCTCAATCACACCAGGATTGCAGGCGGACATTATCGCGCTGGATGGGGATCCGGTGAAGGACATTACTGCGGTGCGGCGCGTGGTGTTTGTGATGAAGGGCGGAGTTGTTTACAAGAATGATGGTCGCGAGCCTAGGTGAAGGGGTGCGGGAGATAATTAGTGGCCAGGGCCGGACTTGGGGGAGGCGCCTGGCTGCGGAGGATCCCTCCTTTGAGGTGGGGTGTTTGCAGGGGAACCTCCTTGTGACGGGTTTTCGGCGCCGGTGTTGGGGGAAATGATGGCAGGCGCGGCAGGCCTGGCGGGGTAGTAACGAGCGCCGATGCCGAAAGCAAGGGATATCACGGAGAGAATGAGCGCGAGAGCGAGCAGCCACTGCAGGAGCGAGAGGCGGTGCTCGGCGGCGCGAAGATGCTCATCGAGTTTCGCCCTCAAGGATTCGTATTCGGCTTTGGAAACGTAACCTGCCATTGCTTCCTCCTCTGACCCTGCGGCGACACCGTCTGCGCCGGCTGCGATTGCATCCTGGCGGCACATGATTCCAAACGTGACGTCATCACCGCTGCCTTTTTCCGAAGCATCATGGAGAATTCCCGGAAGCTGCGCGGAAACTTTCTGGAGTCCGCCGGTACGCGCTATGTTTAGGAAATCGTGGCCGATGAGGAGAAAATCTTCGTCCGAGCGAAAGGAGTTGGCGTAGCCATCGGTGGAAACCAGAATAAGCGCGGGCGGATGGTGAAGCGGCGCTTCCACGTGCCAGCGGAAATCCTTCCACGCTTCGGGCTGGCAGAGTGAAGTGGTCTGATTGGCGATGAGGCGCGCATCGGCCGGGACCGGGCGGACGGTTTTGCCGGCGTCGTCGACCCAGAGGATGTCGCCATCGCCGATTTGAAGAAAGACGGCGTAATTCTCGGTGACGAGGACGACCAGGAGAGTAGCGCCGTAGGCGACGAGCGGATTGTTTGTGACTTCGGCGCGCGCGTCGGCGTCCTGGGGATCCTGAAGGCGGGAGAACTCCTCTTCGCGGAATGGATTTGCAGCGAGGTGCGCGGAAACACTGGCGGTCCAGTTTTCCACAACGCGCTGCGGGAGCTCGGCCACATCGGTGCGAAGGCTGTTGGCGTCAGATTGGCTGCCGTGCATTTTTGCGAAAGCCAACAAAAGAGAAGTTGCGGCCTGCACAGCGAGTTTCGCGCCCGAAGCGCTACGGAAATGTTGCGGGCTGCCGTGGCCGTCGGCGATGGCCAGAATGGCAGGCGGGCCAAAACCACTTTCGGGGAGCCAGAAACTGAGGGCGTCCTGGTTGGGCAGGTTTCCTTTGACGTGCGATGCACCGCGGCAGGATTCGCCGATCACCTGCCATTGAATTTTTCGCGCCGCGGTTTCCATTAAGAAGGCCCTTCCCACTTCCAAGAATTGCTTCAGGGGCTGAAACCCCTGAGAATCCTGCAACGAATTCCGAAGTCAAAACACTAACGAAACACTTGCAACTACCAGATAACGCTGGACGGAGCGGTCTGCGCTGGTTGCGGCACAACCGATGAAACCTTCCGTCCACTGAGGACGGAGGTGGAAACAAAGCGCATGTATTCCACGAGCGCTTCGGGATTATCGGCCTGGAGTACGTGGATTTCCGGGTTGTCGATAAAGCGCTTCAAAGTTTTTTGGTGCGCATCTGTGCCGATGCCGATAGAAAGGCGCGTGGAAGCTTTGCCCCAGGGCTGCGAAAGCAAATATTGCATGCCGCCTTCAAAATCGTCGGTGGGGCGGCCATCGGAAATCAAGACAAGCGCTGGAGGAAGCGAACGCGGGCTGAGCGGAGGCATCTTCATTTCTTCGGCGACCAGTCGCAGAGCAGCACCGAGGTTGGTGCGCGCTTCGGGATCAGCGGTCAGGTCGGTCCAGCGAAATTCGGAAAGAAGCGTGGGTTGGGCGATGTGCCACTGAGCTGCGGTGGAAAAGCGAATGGCGCGGATGAGCACTTCTGCGCCGGAGTTCTGTGCGGCGGCGCGCTGCATGTGGGGAATCAGCTCGCGGATGGCGGTGTTGAGCGCGTCAATTTTTCCGTTGAGGGACATGGAGCCGGAGCAGTCGAGCAGCCAGATAAAATGGAGCGGGCGCTTGGCCATGACTCCACCAGGGCGGCGAGTGGTGATGCCGGTGTCGAGAGGGTTGCCCATGTGAATGCCTCCTTTCCTCTAAGAGTAAGATCCGGCGACACCTTATGCCGCGAATGCGCGGGGGCTGGTGGTCCGCCTCTTATGGAGACGCCGCGGAAGGGCGGATATTACCGCAGAATGGAAGGGTTGGGGAGGGTGGGTGAGGGAGCGGCGAACTATTCGTGTCTCAGTGCGACCATGGGATCCACGCGCATGGCGCGGCGCGTGGGGACATAGGACGCGGCAAAGGCCACGAGGGCGAGGAGCGCGGCCACACTTACGAACGTCAGCGGGTCCGCCGGACGCACCTGGAAAAGTTGGCTGGCGAGAAAACGGGACAAGGCGAGCGCTGCCGGTATTCCTAGCGCCAAGCCAAGCAACACCAAAATCGCGGATTCTCCGAAAATCAGACGCAGAACATTAGCGGGCGAGGCGCCGAGCGCGATGCGAATCCCAATTTCGTGAGTTCGGCGAGAGACGGAATAAGAAATGACGCCGAAAATCCCCGCGGCGGCCAAGACCAGTGCCAGCAACCCAAACAGACCGATCAACAGCGTGCGGAATCTAGGCTGGGCCACGGACGCGTAGAAAATGTCGGGCATGGCGGCGATATCCGTGACCGGCAGGTCTTTATCCATTTTGCGGACTTCCTCGCGGACGGTTGCGGCTACGTCGGATGGAGTAAGGTCGCTCCGAGTGATGATGATCGCGCCCCAAAGCGGCGCTTGAACGAAGGGCACATACATCATGGGGCCGGGGCTCTTGTTGAGCGCGACATCGCGGATGTCTCCAACGACTCCCACGATTTCCCGCGTAGCGTTGGGCGCGAGGGGAAATCCAAAAGTGAGCCGCTGACCGAGGGGATCCTGGTTGGAGAAATATTGGCGGGCCATGGCCTGGCTGATGATGGTCACGGGCGCCGAGGACGGCGAGTCGTACTGATTAAAGAAGCGGCCGCGAAGCAAGGGAATACCCATCACACGAAAATATTCCGGGCTGATGGAAGAGTAATCCGCGGTGCGCGAAACGCCGGCATTCGCGCGGGGAACTCCCACGATGTCGAATTGCTGGTTCACAGCATTGTGTGCCACGGGCAGGGGTATACCGATTGCCGAATCCTCCAGACCGGGATGACCCTGAACGCGAGGCAGTAATTCGCTTGCGAAGGCGGCCCATTGGCTGGGCATGGAATATTGAAATCTGGGCAGGGAGACTTCGGCCTTTACCAGATGCGCGGGATTGAAGCCCGGATCTACCGACGTTAATGAAATGAAGCTGCGGATCAGCAGCCCCGCGCCCACCAGCAGAATCATCGCCAGCGCAATTTCCGCGACGGCCAGCAGGTTTCGCGCGCGGCGGCGCAGGTTGGCTTCACCGGATTGGCCGGCGCCTTCCTTGAGGCTGGTGCGCAGATTGGAATCGGCGGCGAAGAGCGCCGGCGCCAAACCAAAAACGAAGCCGGCGGCCACAGAAAGCAGAAGTGCAAAAATAAGTACGGCGGGATCCACGTGGATGATGGAGGCTTCGGGCAAATCGGACGGCAGGAGCGTGCCGAGAGTTCGCACGCCCCAATAGGCAAGCCCGATCCCGGCGAGGCCGCCGAGAAGGCCGAGGGTCGCGGTCTCCGCGAGGAGCTGCCGGACGATCCGGCCGCGGCCGGCACCCAAGGCGATGCGAACGGCCATTTCGCGGACGCGTGACGTGGCGCGAGCAAGGAGCAGGTTGGCGATGTTGGCGCAGGCAATCAACAGAACGAGGCCAACAGCACCCATGAGGACGAACAAAGCGGACCTTAGATTACTGACCAGCCCTGCTTGAAGAGGGACGACGTGGACAACCCAGCCGTCGTTCTCGGCTGGAAATTCCTTGGCGAGCCGGGCGGCGATGGCATCCATTTCCGCTTGCGCCTGGGCAACGGAAACGCCGGGTTTGAGGCGCGCCAGCGTGCGCAACAAGCGGATGTTGCGCTTAGGCATCCAAGCACTCCAAAGAGGGTCCTGCACAATTGGAATCCAGACGTCCGAGTTCTTGGTCACGAACGGCATTCGAAAACTCGCCGACATGATCCCAATAATGGTGAAGGAACGTTTATCGAGATCAATGGAGGTGCCGATTACGCCCGGATCCGCGCCGAAGTGGCTGCGCCACAAATCCTCGCTCAGGATTACCACGGGCGCGGCGCCTTGCTTGCCATCTTCATGAAGAAATGTGCGGCCGGCGATGGGCTTCACGCCCAAGGTGGAAAAAATCTCCGGCGTGACATCACCCGTGTGGACAGTGGTGGGATCGCCGTGCCCGGTCAAGGTCAGATCGTGATTTTGATTTCCGGCTACATCGAGGAAGACCTGATTCTGTTCCCGGAGCTCAGTGAAACTCGGAAAGGCCCAGCTGTACGCAACGATCCCTTCTTGTGGCTTGGATTCAAAAACGATGACCAATTGATTTGGATTGGGATAGGGCAGCGGTTTGAGGAGAACCGCGTAGACCACGCTAAAGATGGCGGTGTTGGCGCCGATGCCGAGCGCCAGCGTGAGGATGGCGACGGCCGTGAAGCCGGGGGATTTGCGCAAGGTGCGGAGACCGAAGCGGATGTCCTGTAGCAACTGCTCCAGCCAGAGGACGCTCCATACCTTGCGAGTGTCTTCATGGACGCGCGTTACGTTGCCGAACTTGCGCAAGGCCGCATGATGTGCATCATCAGGGGACATGCCGCGCGTGATATTGTCCGTGGTTTCCCGCGCGATGTGGTCGCGGATGTCCTGGTCGAGATCGTTGAGCATGCGCTTGCGATTGGTCATGATTGGCCCTCCCGCTGAGCGGGACGGAGGATCCTGGCGATGGCGCCAGCTAGCTTGTCCCACTTACCAGTTTCAACCGTCAGTTGCCGCCGGCCTTTGGCGGTCAGTCCATAAAATTTGGCGCGGCGATTGTTTTCGGAGGTGCCTTCTTCAAATGAAATCCATCCGCGCTTGATGAGCCGGTGGAGCGCGGGATAAAGAGATCCTTGTTCGACCTGGAGAACGTCGGCAGATTTGGATTCAATGTTTTTGGCGATGGCGTGACCGTGGGCCGGGCCCAACTGCAGGGTGCGGAGGATGAGCAGGTCCAGAGTGCCCTGGAGGAGCTCAATCCGTTGCCGGTCTTGTTTGGTAGACATTCTAGGTGAGGGTACGCCGGGACGGGTAGAATGTCAAGGGGAACAGCCTGCTGGTCCTTAAGAGAGACCGTTACCGCAAGACTGCCTCTGATCCGACCAACACGGCGCGCTGAAGGTGGTCCGAAATTCCGGGACATAGAGAGAGCCGTGGCCATTGATGCAGAAATATTCTGTGCCGCTCCGCTCCAGAAATATTTGGGAGAGTTGGCCGATTCTGTTTGGATTGGAAAGCAACCGTAGGCACACAGGGCAGCGCTGTCTCTGGTCGAGGAAGGCCCAGCGAAATGCGAGGAAGTAGGCGACCAGAGTGAATTGCGGCAGGAGGCGGCCAAGCACCGGCGCCAAGTTCAGAGTCCCGCAAAATACGATGGAGATGATCAAACACAATTTGACTGCCAGAAAAGTCCATCTTTCCAGTCTCTTGGCGCGAGATAGTGTTCCGGGCATCGCGGAATATTCACCGATCGCCAAGGATGTGGTGGAAGGCGACGCCAGAAAAGCAAAAGCTACCAGCAGGAAATAGCCGAAGATAACCGCGCGACTATCCCTGGCCTCATGCATGAACGCCTCGTAAGGGCCGGAGGAACGAAAAAAGAAGGAAACAGAGAGCGCGGCAAGCACCGAGAGAAACAGGAGGCAGTTCAACGGGGATTGCAGCCACAGGTGCCTGCGAGAATCAGGACTGCAATCATTACGCCGAAAACAGACGGCATCTTTGAAAGCACCGAGAGAGAAAAATAGCGCGGTTTTTTTGCGCAACAATCCGCTCCAATTCCAATGTGCACGACGCATCGCGTGGCGCGACGATTCGCGCGAACGCAAATTGCGCGGCGAAGGATCGCAGCTCTGCAGGACGTACCAGAGCTCTGAATTCCATCCGGCCAGCCACTCCGCGCGGCGCGAGCGCGGCACGAGAACCGCAGCGCTCGAAAGGATGATCGAATGCATGGGGATGCCGCGGCGTTTGGTCTGAATGTTCATACCTTCTCACCTCCCAGTGACGGGACAAGCCTGGCCAGGAGCGGATATCGCTTGCTGGACGTGCGCAGCGCGGTCTTGCCGGAAGGCGTGATCTTGTAATATTTCCTGGGCGGGCGCTGCTCTGCATCCGCAATGGACTGAAGCTCGCGCTGAGAGCAAATCAGGCCCTCCTGTTCCAGGCGGCGCAACGCTGGATAGACGGTCCCGCTAGGAAGACCGGTGGTCTCCATCAGGTTGTAGCCATAGACATAACCGGAATGGATGGCCAGAAGTATCATGGCAGCGGTGTGAGAAAGCTTCGGGTCTGAGAGCATGGGCGAAGTATACCCTATGTAGAATGCTACTTGACAGGCCTGACAGTAGAATGCTACATAGGGGGCCTGATGATGGCCACGCCCGGTTGAAGGGCGGATTCGCGGGGGAGACGGCCGCCTTTCCTGTCAGCTAGAAACATGCTGCAACTCCAAAATGTCTCGAAGAGGTTCCATGGGATGGTCGCCGTTGACGACGTGAGCTTTTCGGCGCGGGCCGGCGAGATTACGGGATACCTGGGGCCGAACGGCTCGGGCAAATCCACTACGATGAAGATGATCACCGGGCTTATCGCGATGAGCTCCGGCGAGATCTTGTTTGAGGGTGCGCCCATTCGGCGTGACCTGATCGCGTTTAAGCGGCGATTTGGATATGTCCCGGAGGAGCCGCATCTTTACTCGCATCTTAGCGGGCATGAATACCTCATGATGGTGGGCCAACTTCGGAATCTACCGCCCGCGACCGCAGCGGAGCGGATTGACGGGATGCTCCAGTTGCTTTCGCTGTATCGCGATCGGCACGCGGCGATATCAGGGTACTCGAAAGGTATGCGGCAAAAAGTTCTGCTCATCGCGGCACTCCTGCACAATCCCGATCTGATCCTGCTGGATGAACCGTTTTCGGGGCTCGATGTCGGCTCGGGGCTCATCTTGCGCAGCTTGATTCAGGAGTTGGCGGCGCGGGGCAAGGTGGTTCTGTTTAGCTCTCACGAACTTGAAACCGTGGAACGAGTCTGCTCGCGCGTCGTGATTCTGCATCGTGGCAAGTTGGTGGCTGACGATTCCATCGAGCGGCTGCGCATTTTGATGGAGCTTCCTTCACTTGAGAGAATTTTCTCTCAGCTTGCCATTGAACAAAACACAACTGTGATTTCGAAAGAAATCGCGGACCTGATCGGGGCATGAGCGTCTCCCGTGAGTAGACTTCAATTCCGTGTCCTCTACCGACTGTTCCTTTTTCGAGTGGTCGATCTGGAATTGCTTTCCGATTCAGCCAGAGGCGACGCCAGCAAGCTGTTCGGCCAGTTCGCGGCGTTGCTCATTATGGTAAGTCTGCTGCTCGCGTATGCGGGGTTGGTTCTTGGCGGAGTCCACGCGCCCGGACCGCAAAAGATGGTTTCAAACTGGAGCTTTGAGCTTTTCTTGATTTCGACGACGATGCTGGTCGTGGGATTGTTTACTGTTTTGAGCTGGGATTCGATGTTCCCTGACCGGCGGGACGTTTTGATGCTCGCTCCCCTGCCTGTGCCCGCACGGACATTTTTCCTGGCGAAAGTGGCGGCAGTGACGACGGCATTGGGTCTGGCTGTTGGAGCACTGCACAGTTTTGCGGGGCTTGCGTGGCCCATAGCTTTATCACCAGCACACAGCGGAGTCCTGGGAGAGATACGATCGTTCGGGGCGTACTGGATTACCATGATTTCAGCCGGTGCGTTCCTGCTTTGTTCACTATTGTGCGTGCAAGGACTGGCCGCGCTTCTTCCGCGGCAACTATTCCTGCGCGTATCCGCATTCTTACAACTGAGCGCGTTCTGTCTGCTGCTCAGCGTTTACTTTCTCCAGCCGACGATGGTGACGCCGGAAGAGCTAACCGTACCTCGGAATCAACATCTGCTCGCCTTGCTTCCGCCGTATTGGTTTCTGGGAATGTTTCAGACACTCAACGGAAGCGCGCATCCAGCACTTACGCCGCTGGCGTGGCGCGGGGCGTGTGGCCTAGCGATCGCAGTATTGGGAGCCGGTGTGGCGTTCCTGCTATCGTATTTCCGCACTCTTCGGAAGATTGTGGAGGAACCGGACATCGCACCCGGCGCTCGAGGAGGGCATTGGTTGCCGAGCTTTGGAGATGCTGCGATGACGGCGCTGGTGCAATTCAACATTCGGACAGTATTCCGGAGCCGCCAGCACCGACTTATTTTGTCTTTCGTTTTGGGGCTTGCGTTCACGGTCATCGTTCTTTATGTGAAAACACCGCTGGCCCAAAATAATCTGCAGGGCGCGCCCGGCACAAACCCATGGCTCCAGGCAAATGTGCCGCTCTTGGTTTCGAGCATCGTGATGATGTGGTTTGCGGTGATCGGAACACGGATGGTGTTTGCGATGCCGATCGAGCTGCGCGCCAACTGGATTTTCCGTACGACGAATGTGCGAGGAGTAAAGGATTGCTTAAGCGCCACGCGACGCTCTCTGCTTACGCTAGCGGTGGCGCCCGTTTGGATGATTTGGGCGGGAGTGCTTATGTGGCTGTGGCCGTTGCGACCGGCGGCGGAACATTTGGCGGTGCTAGGACTTCTGGGGGTTATATTGGTGGAGGCCTGCCTGCACGACTTTCACAAAATTCCGTTCACTTGCTCTTATCTACCCGGCAAAGCCAATGTGTACCACCTTTTTTTCCTGTACGCGATGATATCGGTTTTCTTGCTGGATGGGTCAGCCACGCTGGAACTGAATTCATTCCGGAACACGGGGCAATACACCGTCTTCCTGATGGTCATGACCTTCGTGGCCATTTTGATGAGGCGGCGCACGCAGATGCTGGCGCGATCCGATGGACAGGAATTGCGATTCGAGGAAGAGGGAGATCCAGCAGTCATTGAATTGGGGCTGAATTGAGGCCGCGCGACAAGCCAAGTGCGCGCTGGCTAGTGGCTCTTGTTCCAGGTCATGCGGCCGCGCTTGGGGTCGTTGCTTACGAATTCGATTTGGTCCGCGTTATCGACGGTATAGGTGCCGCTATCTGTTAGAGTGCCCGAGCCGGTGAGGATCTCGTAGGTGCTCTGGCCATGTTTGGCGGTCATGGAGCCGCTGCCTCGATAGCTGGCTTCAAATGTGTAGCGAAAGTTGTAGTCGATGGTGAGCTTCATGTTGCCGGTAAGTCCATCCACCGGAATGCTGGTAATCCAACTGCCCACAAAGGTAATGCGGTCCACTTCGGGGACGCCGCGGTCCACCGTGCTCCAATCATATTCGGCGGGACCGTAAGGACCGACCACCGGGCCGCTGAAAAATATCTTCTCCTGATTTTCGATGCGGTAGTGGGCGTCGATCCTTCCGGCGTGATCGGAATGGAGGACGAGAGTTTTCTCGTTGTCCAAAACTTCCACGGTGCCCGCGTCGGAAAGTGTTTCGGTGAGTGTGTAACTGCCGAAGGTGGTTACATGCCAGCTCCTGTTCCAGGTGGCCGAGCCATCGGCCATGCTGTTTCGCCAATCTCCGACGAGAGCCCCGTCAAAATTTGCTCTCACAAAAAAATACCAGCAACCAATCGCGATGATGATGAGAAGACCCACGAGAATAATGGGGCCCGCCTTTCCTGACTTGGGAGCCGGAGGCATGGGAACGGTTTGCGGTGGAAAGGGTTGAGGAACTGGCTGCGGAGGTGGCGTCTGACTGAAAATGGGCGGAGCCTGTTGCGGGACGTTGCCCATGGCCGAAACCGGCGGTGGAGGAACTGACACCCAGACCGATTGAGATCGAGGGGGAGGCGGCGCACCGGGAGATGGGAATCCGGGGACATTTTGGGGGGCGCCAAGATTTGCGCCCGCGCCGGAAAAGGAACTGGGCGCGGCAATGGGCCCGACACCAAGCGCCATCGCCCAGGAATCAATGGCCCAGACCGCTGCTTCGGGCGACATGCGCTCTTGTTCCTGAAGCCGCTGACTCCAACTAGACGTGACGGTGGCCCAAGGCACGGAGGGATTGGCGGCGGCGGAAAGAAGGCTGGCCGGCGCGCCCTGGCGCAGAGCTCCCATGATGGCCACGACCTCGGTGGGACTCTGCGGATAAGCAGATTGAAGCTGAAAGTAGAGGCGTTGCGGGTCATTCAAGAGCGAATTGCCTTCCGCGCGCAAAAGCTCCGCCAATTTCATGCGAGGAAGATCGTTCATCATAGGATTTCTCCCCGGATGTTGCCAAATTGAACGGATGTGCCCGGCGAGAGGCGGATCGTTTTTCCGCTGGGGATTTCGCGGGATTCGCCCTTGGGTGTCCAAGCCATCCAGGCGGCCGTGGAAAGATTCTTGAGTCCGAGGATGGTGGGGTCGGCAGGATGGCGGGTGACCTCGGCAACAATTCCATCACCGGCAGCGGCGCGCAGGCCGGGGAGATCCGCTTCGGCGAAGCGGCGGCCGGGAATCAAAGAATTTCGCTGGCCTGCGACGAAGAATGTGAGGCCGGATGATTGCTGCGGCGGCGCAGTTTGCTGCGGGATGACGGGCGCACCGGGAGGTACCGAGGGTGCATTTGCGGGGATCACTGTCATGGGTCGAGCCGGCGGCGGTGGGCCAACAGTTTGCGGCGGAGTCCAAGCCGGGGCGCCGGGCGGAGGAGGAAAAGGCGGAGCCGGAGGAAAGCCGGGATTAAAAGGCTGCTGCGGTTGCGACGGCGTCCCGTATTGAGAAGGAAGCGGTGCGGGCATGCCAGTGAATTGAGGCTGCTGAGGAGGCGCTTGCGCGCCGTGATAAAGCTGGGTCGCAAAGTTGCTGCCGCGCGTTGGGGAAATCTGCCGTGCTTTCAAAATCGCGGCGCCCAGAAGAGCATAGGAAATTATCCCCACGGCGAGCATAGGTAAGGGCGAATCCAGCGAATCCCAAAGCGCGTGCAGAATTCCGGCAAATCCCCAGCCAATTGCGATGGTTTGCCAGCGGCCTTTGGGCTTCATCATGGCCAAACCGATAAAGTATCCCCAGTAACCGCTATAGGCGATGTGGCCGGAGAGATCCCCGCCGACGCGAACAAGAAGGAGATTGAGGCCCTCGGTCAAACCGCCCTGATGCATTGCCTGTGGGACGTACTGCAACATCGTCTCAAACATGGTGAAGCCGAGAGCAGAGCCGGTGGCGAGGAGGATTCCATCGAGTGGTTCATTCACTTCCAAAGGGCGCGCGAAAGCTGACGTGATTTTCGGGGCAAAGAATGCACAGAGAAGGACGGGTATGGCCTTCATCAACTCTTCCTTCAGTCCGACCTGAACGAAAATGTTATAGAGCAGCGTGGGATATGAATATTGACTCCATGTTTGAGGGTCAAACGTTGCATTGGGAACGGTCATGGGGATGCTGAAGACTTGGTTGAAAAAGTCGAGTCCGAAATAAATGATGAGCGCGGTCATTCCCGCGGGAACCAACGGAAGCCACATCGGTTTGACTTTTCCGCATTGCCTGTAGACCAGGTAGTAGGTGCCGATGGCCAAGCCCAGTGCCAGGAACCAGAGGAACGGATTGGCTAAAGTGAGTCCCAGGAGGAAGAGGACGGCGTAGGGAATGAGATGGGCCTTGCTTACAACTTCTTTCCCTTTTCCAAGGAACGGGAAGAGTTGCGACTTGGTCGGGCGGTCCGACTCTCTCTGCTGGTACGGTCCCCCGGGCCGGCTTGCCATCATCTGCTCACTTTCTCGACAAACCATACGGTGATGGTCCCGGCAGCGCCGGGACTGATTCGGGAGCGTACATCACTCGGGGCGATGTTGCTCATAGAATTTCTCCACGCGCGTCGCCGAAGGTGAAGACTATGCCGCGCGCAAGGCGAATTGCCTTCTCCGGGGGGACTTCCCCTTCCAAGCCTCCGGGAAGACGAATTTTCCAGGTGGCAGTGGAACAGTTTCGCAAACCAAATTCGCCCGGGTGCTTCGGACTGGAAACCACTTCCGCCAATACACCATCTTCCGCGGAGGCAGAAAGACCGGGAATGTCACCCGCCGTGATTTTGAATCCATGGGTGAGAAGAATTACTTTGCCCGCGACATAAAGAGTGAAAGCAAGAGGAACGGTTTTCACTGGACCAGCCGGAACAGGAGCGGCCTGCGGAGTGGATTGCTGCCGCGCGGTTGCATCCGAAGTTGCCTTCTCTTCCGCGGGTGGCTTGGCTTCAGGCATCTGATAGGAACCGGAATCATTGAAGGCGCTGGGTACAGGAAACGCGGAATCGCCCGGAAGGCCGCGCATGAAATTGGTGGCAAAGTTATAGGCGCGAGTCGGTGAGATTTCACGAGCTTTCAAAATGGCCGCGGCGAGCAAAGCATAACTAGCGATGGCGACGAACAAGGAGAGGATGGAATAAAAGCCGGAAAGTTCGACAGTAGCGTCGTAAACCGAGTGCGCAAGGGTGGCGATCACGAACCCCGAGAGTAGAGTGAACCAGCGTCTGCTCGGGCGGACAATGGCGAGACCGATGGCGTAACCAAGGAAACCCGTGTATGCCGCGTGGCCAGCGACCTCACCTAGTGCGCGCGGAAAAATAAGAAGAGCGACTTTATCGTGGGCCAATTGGAAGTGCCCCGGATTGGTCATGCAATTCAGAGAGAGGAAATAACGATAAGCGGTCTCCGAGGCGCTGAAGCCCATGGCCGATGTGCTGCCCAGCAATACGCCGTCGAGAGGTTCACGCACGCCGAGGCGCTCCCGCCAGGGCGAGTGGAGAAACCGTCCGAGGACAAGGGCGATGATGACCGGCGAAATCTTGATGATCTCCTCGGGCATGGCCGCAGAGAAAAAATGCTTTGCCCATTGATCGAAGAAAGAGGAGGTTTGGGGGCCAAGTTGAAGCATGGTGGGAATGTAATTTGTGAATTTATTGAAGACGGCGTAAATGTTGCAATTGGTGGCGATGAACCGGCAAATGATAAAAGTGACCGCGGCCATAATGGCCAGCCACCAGTAGGGTTTGCGAATACCACAGAGCTTGTAAATGGTGTGAACGGATTCCATAGCCATAAAGCAGACGACCATGAGGGCATAGATCTCGTACCAGGGGGGATCCTGGAGCGCGGCAAATTCCATGACAAACACGGCGACAAGCGTCATTGAAATGGAGATAACGGAACCCTTGCGGATCCATTCGTGGGTCTCCAACATCCGGATGGTGGGGATGATCTCGGAAACGGAGGGAGGGGCGCCCTGCGATTGAGATTTTTTGCCGCCCGGGGATTTCATGGCACCTCCTTTCCTGCAGATTTCCGCGCAAAAGCAGCGGAGTAAAGTGAGAAGGAAACGGTTCGTGCACGCTTCAGACGATTGTGGGCCTGCATACTATACCGTTCGCATGAGGGGGACAAGGCGACGGAATCTCGGATGGTGCCCAAGGCTCGGATCGCGGAGATACTGAGGACCGCCGGTACGGGCATTTCTGCGCGAAGCGACCTGAGTCGCATACATGTAATTTTTCCGATTCGAAGATGCCGGGGCACGGAGCTCCGTTGACAGTTGCACGCCAGTTGGTCATGTGTGCGAAGCGCTGATATTCAAATGAACTTATCCTGATGGCGTGCGTATCATGACTCAGGGGCGGTGTGATGACCAACATTTGGCAGGATGTTCGTTACGGCTTGCGAGTATTGCTGAAGGCGCCCGGATTTACAGTAATCGCGATTCTCACGCTCGGTTTGGGAATCGGCGCCAACAGCACGATTTTTAGTTGGATCAATGCCACGCTTTTGAATCCCATCCCGGGAATGTCCCGAGCGACTGAAGTGGTCGCTATAGTGGATGGCGGACCTGGGCAGAACAACTCCCTTTCGTATCCCGATTTCAAGGATCTGCGCGCTGCCAATCACAGCTTCACGGATATCACGGCATTTAGCTTGTGGCCGGTTGGTCTCTCCGGCCAAGGGAAACCCGAGCGCGAATGGGGCACGGTGGTCAGCGCGAATTACTTCGACGTGCTTGGTGTACGGCCTATTCTCGGGCGCGGCTTTCTGCCGTCTGAAGATTCAGCCGGCAAGGGCGCCGCTGTTGCTGTCATCAGCTATCGCCTCTGGAAGAATCATTTCGGGGGTGATCTTTCAATCATTGGAACTGTGGCTCACATCAACGCGCACCCGTTCACGATCGTTGGTGTGGCGCCGCCCGTATTTCAAGGAAGCTACACCGGACTTCGCGCCGAGATTTGGATGCCGGTCGCAATGGTGCCCGCGCTGATTCCTGAAAATGATAATCGGCTGGAAGACCGCGGCTCGGGATGGATGCAGGCTGTGGGCCGTTTGCGACCCGGCGTGGATCGGCTGCAGGCGCAAGCGGAAATGACTGCGCTGGCCGAGCAGATTGCGCATCAGTTTCCGGATTCACACAAAGGCAAAGCGCAGATGACGTTGTACCCGCTGTGGCGCGCGCCGAACGGAGCCAATTCCTTTTTCTCAATACTTTTGCCAATGCTGATGGCGCTGGCCGGGGTTGTTCTGTTGCTCGCGTGCGCCAACATCGCAAATCTGCTGATTGCCAAGAGCGTTTCGCGCCAGAAGGAAATCGCCATTCGATTGTCATTGGGTGCCAGCCGTTTGCGGTTGGTAAGGCAACTCTTGGCTGAAAATTTCATCCTGGCGCTCGCCGGCGGCGCGCTGGCCCTGGCCATCACGGTTTGGACCGCGCGTTCGTTCATGGACTTCGCTCCCGTCAGTGACTTGCCAGTTTGGATTAGCGTTCGAGTGGATCGCAATGTCTTTCTGGCCACGCTTGGGATTTCGATTTTGACGTGCGGGCTGTTCGGGATATTGCCCGCGCTTCGCGCCTCCAGTTTGAATCCGACCAGTGTCCTGAAGGATGAATCCGGCGGGATGGCCGGAGGGCGGCGCAAGATGTGGATTTCAAGCGGCCTGGCTGTCGTACAGATTTCGCTGTCTTTGCTGTTGTTGGTTTCTGCGGGACTGTTTATTCGCAGCTTCCGGGCCGAACAGAATTACAATCCCGGATTCAATTCGCAGAACGTGCTTTTGCTGTCCTATGATCTGTTTCCCGCAGGCTACACCAAGGAGTCCGGCGTGGCCTTCGACCAAAGGGTCCTGGAAAAGACCCAAGCGCTTCCCGGCGTGCGCGCCGCCTCGATCGCGATCTGGACGCCGCTCGGATTCAGCAGCAATTCGGATAGCTTTCTTCCCGAAGACTACGTTCCCGGCCCGCATGAGAAGGTGGAAGCAGGAGTCAATTTCGTAAGTCCCGGTTATTTTTCCGCAATGGAAATTCCTTTGCTCCGGGGCCGCGATTTTTCTCCCGTGGATTCCACGAATTCTCAAAAAGTTGTAATCATTAATAAGGCGTTGGCTGACCGCTACTGGCGCAATCAGGATGCGGTCGGCCACCGTATGAAAATAGAAGGTGGTTGGGCGACTGTGATAGGCATCGCGCAGACCACGGAGTATTACGACCTCAATGAGAAACCCGTTTCGTTCGTTTACCTGCCGCTCTACCAGTTTTACTCTTCCAATGTGATCCTCCACGTACGCACCGAGAGCGATCCCCTGGGGTCCGCTTCAGCAGTCACCGAAGTTGTTCATCAGTTGAATCCCGAATTGCCGGTTTTCGATATTGCAACGCTTGAAGCCCGCACGAAAACGGCCTCATTCGTCCAGCATATGGCGGGGACATTCGTGGGCGCATTCGGGATCCTGGCGCTGGTGCTTGCGGCGATTGGGATCTATGGGGTCATTTCTTATAACGCGCGGCAGCGGACACACGAGATCGGCATCCGGATGGCGCTGGGAGCGTTGCGCGGAGATGTGTTGCGGCTCGTTCTCGGCCAGGGATTGCGTATCGCGTTGATGGGTCTGGCCATCGGGGTCATTGCTTCGTTGGGTCTTGCAAGATTGATGTCCAGCCTGCTGTTCGGAGTCAGCGCGAGCGATCCGCTGACGTTTATCACGGTCGTGGTCCTGCTCGCCATCATCGCCATGCTCGCGAGCTACATTCCCGCGCGGCGTGCCATGAGCGTCGATCCTATCGAGGCTCTGCGGCACGAATAATTTTAGGCGCGATTCAAGAGCTGCATCGGCCGAGCCCATCTACATTTGTGGAGAAGCCTCCGGCATAGACATGCCGCCCAGGATTTGCCAGTCATTTCCAATCTTCATCCAAGAATGCGTAATGCGAAACGTGTGCGTCGCCCCCTGGCCAGCTTTATCCTGCCATGCATATGAGATCCAGTAGTAAGTGATGGCCAAATCTCCAGTCAATTGAATAGATGCAGGCTTGAATTCCATGGTCTTGAACGTCAGGCCCTTACTGGTTTGAGAGGTGATCCAATCGGTGATGTGGTCTTTGTGGACGGGGGTGGGGCTGACCGATGGCCAGCCAATGAAATCTTTGTGCCACAGGGTCAGGTAAGCGGCCAAATTGTTGTCCTGAACATAACGCCAATAATCATGCTCGAGACTCCAAATCCGTTGGTCGGACGCGGAGACTTGCGCTGGGTGTGCCGCAATGGACGAAACACTCATTGCGGCGATCGACAAACCAACAAGCAGGCACACTGAGAATACTGTCCGGTTTTTAAGCATCGACTCCTCCTCTGCGTGGATAGGATAATTGTGGGATTGAGAAGTGCGCATCATACATTGGAGACGGGCCGATGAGGACCGCGATTCCGGAAATGAATTTAACAGCGCTTGGACCACGCTATTTGGCGAGTTCGTCGAGCTTGTGCAGAAGTGATGCGGCCAAATCTGAGCCGGGATTTTCGGCGGAGAGAGCAGTGAATTCCTGGCGAGCCTCAGCATAATGGCCTGCATGGAGTTCAAGTGTTCCGAGCAGCAAATGCGAATCACCGAACGCCGTGCGGGCGGTGAGGAGCTCGTGCTGGGCCCAGGTAGACTCGGTGTACGAGGGGCGGTCGAAATGGGCAAACGAAAGGACGGCGGAAAGTCTGTCGCGATAAGGTGGTGGAAAAGTTTGCAGGCCGCTGATTACGCCATCCGAAGTGATGGTGATTTTGCGCGAGCCGTCACTCAATTCGGCTGGCGGGAGCTTTACGGTGACCGCCGCGGGAGCTTGAACCGTGTTCAAGCGGTCGCCGGAAGCGTTGCCCTTGAAAAATGGCGAGTAACGAAAAGCGCCAAAGGCAATCAGGAGGACAACGGCTGCGACTCCCAACTGATAAGCACGGGAGCGGACTGCGCGAGAGAACCAGCTGCTGCGCGACTTTTCTTCCTCCAACTCCTGTTGCACGGCTAGCATTTCAAACAAGGAACCCGGCGCGGGCAAGGTCATGAATCCGCGCAGGTCGGAAACCTCGTGCGCGCAGCGGTCGCAATTCCCCAGGTGCGCCTCCACCATGGCGCGGGTTTCGGGCGGTGCCTCCCCTGCAAGATAGGATTCCATTTCCTCAAATTGAAGATGGGCGGCATCGGCAAATGAGCCCCTGATTGCGGCGAGATTTGTGGCCGTGGCCAGATTGGCGCTGATACTTGGATTGAGTCCGGCACGGCATTCCGGACATTCCGCTAAATGGGCGACGGCAAGAAGGAGATCACCGGGCGAGAGTGCGCGGTTGCGATAGCTTTCGAGTTTACTGGGAGTGAGGTGCTCCGACATGGGCTTAGATTCGGCGGAATCCTTCCTTCACATTAGCGAGACGCACGCGGGGAGCGAAAATTACCGGGCTGAATGAAATGGTCATTACGCCGGCCTTACCAGCAATCGCGCCAATTCGCGGGCCAGGATTCGGCGCGCGAGCATACGCTGATTGATGACCTGCTGCTGGTTGAGGTTCAGAAGCTTGCCGATCAGGGCGTCCTGCAAAGGCAAGAAATTCCAGAGGATAGCGAACTTTGTGTCGTAGTCAGCCTGTCTGTTGCCGGAGGAACTGGCTAATTCCGTGACTGGAAGCTCGCTGCAGAGCGCGGCGAATTGGGCATCTGTGAGCGCCAGGGCTTTGCCGATGTCTGGAATCTGTGCGACGCCATAAAGCGGTAGGAGCTCGACTTCGATGCTCGGTGGATTCAGGAGGAAAGCGCAGCGCTTGCGCGCGTCCATTTGGAGTAGAGACTGCCAGAGTGCTGTGAGGAGTTCGCGCAGATACACCTCGGCAGCAGGGTCGGCGATTTGCTGGAGTTGGGCCAGCGAATCGGCGGCCTCGAGCGGAGCAAGTTCGTCTTCAGCGGGTCTGCCGGTTTGCGCGGGAAGATCCTTGACGCCCATGCGAGGCGCGAGAACGGAGACCAGGTCATCCAGCTCAATCGCGCAACCCAGGTCGCTGAGGACTGATTCGAGAAGAACATCCCATTCCGTTGCGTGAAGATTTTCGTGGCTGGTGCGGGGCTGCGCGTCCGGGGCCAGGCTGGCGGGATCGGCCAGGGCTTTGGCGATGAATTTGGCGTTAGGTGCATATTCCTTGCGATTGCGCCAGCCGGCGAAACCGCAGACCATTTCGCCGTCGAGTTCCCACTCGGCGAAGGCAGGGCGGCTTCGGAAAAAACGGCGAAGGCGGTTCTTCAAGAATGCACGATGCGGATATCGGTCACGGAGATATTCGGCGCAAGCGTTGCGCGCTGATTGCTTGGCGTAAAAGTCGATGTTGCGGATGGCGGGGGCATCCACGCCCGTGGCGGCGCGATCAGGCGATTGGAGTTTGCGGAGGATGCGGAATTGAATGTCGCAAAGGAGTTCAAGGGCGTCCTGGTTTTCGGTACGGCCGTCTTCCGGGCGCAGAGTGACGTTTAGCTTTCGGCGCAGGACGGTGCGGGCGGCGCTGGTGGCGCGTGCCAGAGCCGCTTCCAAGTTAATCTCCGCGGAATCCTGGGACATAAGAAAATTAGGCCGCAAAATGCGGTGAGAATCAATTTACAGGAGCGGAAACGGGGAGGGCAAGGGGAGGGCACACCTGACCCCGGTCTATCGGAAAACGCGAAAATCACACAAGCTGAAACCCATGCCACAACAAATCAATCAGCGGCCCAGGGAGTGGAGCAACTCGCCTAAATAGGGTCCCCAGATCGCCGGAATTGTGTGCGTGCCATGGCCGCGGGTTTGGTCGGTTATGGGGAGGAGGATGAAGCGGCCATCCTTCACGCGCTTGATTTCCTGTTCGGGCAGGCCCAGTTCGGGCGGGTTGATCTGGTCGTCGGCGGAATTGATGTACAAAACCTTGGCCTTGATTTTTTCAAGATTAGGATCGGGGTTGTAATTCCGCGAGGCGTTGAAATAATAGAGCATGTCATTCGGGTCAGTGGTGGCCATACGCGTCTTGCGTTGCTGATCGAGCCAGGCGTCGGCTTTATCGCGCGTCGGATAATTCTTCTGCCATTGCAGCGGAGAACTACCCATCAGCATCAAGACGTCCTCCGCCTCCTGCAAACCATGAAGCGTTCCGGTGTATTCGCCGTTCTTGTAGTCCGGGTCGGAAGTAATCGCGTCCATGATCATTTTTCGCATCATGCGGTTGCGACCGGCGATTTCCACCGTTTGGCACGCCAGCGGCACGAGCGCGTCCATGAAATCAGGATAAGTTTCGCCCCACACCCAGGAGTGCATGCATCCCATGGAAGTGCCCATCACAATTAAAAGATGATTGACGCCCAGTGCGTCGGCGACCACGGCGTGCTGCGCGGCGACCATATCATCGTAATCGTAATGGGGGAATTTCGCGTGCAGGCCGTTGCTGGGCTTGCTGGAGCAGCCGTGGCCGATGCCATCGGGGAGAATGATGAAGTAGTGCTGCACGTCGAGCAGTTGGCCCGGACCATAGAGAACTCCTGCAAACCCGGCACCGAGGAACTGGCGGCCTGAGCCGCCCGTCCCATGCGTGATGAGGACGGCGTTTTTGACGCGGCCATTGGAATCGCGTTCCGGAGCGCCCAAAGTGTAATAGTGAAGATTGAGTTCGGGCAGAGTTTCACCGGATCGGAACTTGAAATCGTGAATGATGAAGTCGCCCTGCTTGAGAGACGCCGTCCAGGGCGCGCCTTGTAGACGAACGGGCAGGGGGACCGGGCCGGGCTTGCACGGCTGCGCGGCCAGTCGCGCGGCTTCCTCGGCGGCCTGCTGCGCGGCCTGTTCCTGGGCCGACTGGCAAAACGCCGGAGCTGCGGATAGTAAAATGGCGAGAATCGCCGCGCAAGAAATCCATGATGCACAATATTTCCTCATGATTCGTCTCCTCAAATAAAGAGAATCTGCTATTGGCGTGGCGAGTTTACCAAATCAGGCAGGATGAAGCGCAGTTTTTGCAAACAGATTTGGGGAAATTTGTTCAGCGCTGGGTCAGACAAGTGTGTTGCTTGCGACGGAAATTATCCACGATTCGTTCCACATCCAATTCAGGCTCGCGCTCCAGCGGGCGTGCGCGCACCGGTCGTCCTTGTGGCTCGCGCCGAACGGCCGAAGAGGGCCTCCACAAAGCGGCTGCCTTGATTGATCATGGGTTGTTCCAAGAAGTGAAACAGAGCCACGGGGAGGGCAATGATTGTGGCGAAGAATGCCAGCCACTGAAGTTCCATTGGCAAGGCGTGGAGAATTACGAAGGCAAACCAGATGCAAAAATAGTGTCCGAGGTAAATGCCATACGAGTATTTGGCGACAAGGTGCAATCCCTCTCGAAGGACGGTGCTGGAAAGAATTTTGAACCTGGGGATGCTCAGACCGATGACCAGGCAGGCCACCCAGCAAGCATCCATCCGCGGCACAAGCACCAGGAACCCGGCCACCAGGAAAAGTAGAATTGGCCAAAGGAAGAACGGGAAAATCCGTTTGGATTTTTCACCGGCCTTGAAAGCGATCACGCCTGGCAAAAAGCAAGGGATGTATTGGACCAAATCCGGCAAATGCCCGAAACGCTGATGGATAAGACCAACGGCGACCGCCGCCGCCCACACCAGGATGAGCGGGCCCACGGAGCGAATGCGCCGGCACAGGAGGAAAAGGAACGGCAAGAAAACGTACATCTGCATTTCAAGAGGCAGGCTCCAGAGAGGCCCAAGGACGGAATGCGTGTTGGTCAGGTTTTGCGTCAACAGTAAGTTTGATATCAGGCCGAGCCTGCTCACAATTTCAGGGCGAAAAGTGAAAGCGCTGAGCCCCCCGAACGGCAAATGAAATATGGCAATTGCGGATACAGCTAGAATGCTGAGCGGATAGATTCGAAAGGCTCGCCGAATCATGAATCCCAAGAAAAGCCTTGACCCGGTGAATTTATTGTTGAGCCGATTCAGAGAAAACATCAAAACCAGCGATGTGTGGACGAAAAAGAACAGCACCCCGGCATAACCGAGCAGGCCTTCAGGATCCCAGCGGTGAAATTGTGGGCCAAAATAAAGGAGGAGATGAAAAACAACCACCATGGTGACAGCCATGGAACGCAAGTAATCCAGATTCGGATTATCTTGCTGGATGGGATCGGATCCGCCAACAGTGCGTTTTTCGATGCTCTCCATCGTCACGTGTGAACTACAGCTTGGTGCCCTCTTGGGCAAGCTAGTCCACCACCTCCTAGGGAATGCGTCGAGCCATCCCTGCTCGCGGGTAAGTTGATGTTAGGGGGAGCGACATCCCCCATTCCTGAGTACCCCAACGGCAGGCAGACAGAACACTTGTATTCAAGGCTCGCGCAGCAGAATACTGCACCCTGGATACCGGACCCACTTCCTGTAACTAGTTGAAAGTAAGACAGTTAATATTTAGCGAAGCGTCAAACAGCGTCCAGACGGGAAAATGTTTTCCTTGGGTGGGAAAATGCCAGCGGCTGCCTTTCAATTCGGTACATCCCGTCCAAATCGAAGTTGAGCGAAATTCGTTGGGCGAGGAATGTTAATCGAGTGCCCCAATTCGTATAAATAACCGCGCGATTCTACCAAATCCGGCAGCGCTGATCTTCCGGCTTAGCCATGGGATCGCCCGGCTTGCAAGAATAGGCGGCAGCGAACGCCGGCATATTTGAGATCACGCCCAGGACGCGGTACCGCCCAAAGGGATGTTCATTCAGCGTGACCATCATGCGCTCGTATTCGGGGCGGTTACTTTCTCCCCAGATCGTGCCAAAGGAAATGAAAAAACGCTGCTCGGGAGTGAACCCGTCGATGAGAGTTTCGTGCTTTCCGGCGAGGGATTTTTCCAGAGCAGCGAAAGAGATGGTGAGTCCACCAAGATCGGCGATGCTTTCGCCCAGAACAAGCTTGCCATTTTCGTGAAGGTCGCCCTGCACGGTGTAGGAATCGAACTGTTTGACGATGCATTCGGCGCGGGCTTCGAAATTCTTGGCGTCTTCGGATGTCCACCAATCGCGCAAATTGCCGTGCGCGTCAAACTGTCTGCCCTGATCGTCAAAACCGTGAGTCATCTCATGGCCGATGGCGGCGCCGATGCCGCCGTAATTGAGCGCATCATCCGCCTTGGCGTCAAAGAAAGGATGTTGAAGAACGCCCGCGGGAAAGACGATTTCATTGAGCTGGGGATTGTAATAGGCGTCCACAGTGGGCGGAGTCATAACCCATTCGCCGTGGTCCACGGGCGCGCCGATTTTGGAAAGATCGCGGTGGAATTCAAACGCATCGCCCCGAAGGAAGTTCAACACATAGGGGCCGCGGTCAACGGTAAGCGCGGAGTAATCGCGCCACTTGTCGGGGTATCCGACCTTGAGTGTGATGGCGTTGAGCTTAATGATCGCCTGCTCGCGTGTGGCGGTGCTCATCCACGGTAGAGTTTTCAGGTCGTCGCGCAGGGCGTCTATCAAATTGTGGATCATTTCGATGGCGCGGGCTTTGGCTTCAGGCGGAAACGCCTGCTCGACGTATTTTTGGCCGAGCGCTTCGCCGAGTTTGCCGTCCACCACGCTGACGCAACGCTTCCAGCGCGGCCGCAGCTCTTTCGTTCCTTGAAGTGTGCGGCCGAAGAAATCAAAATTCTCATCCACGAAGGCTGATGAAAGAGAAGTAGCGGTGCCGTGGAGGAGATGCCAACGGAGATATGTTTTCCAATCGGCTAGCGAAACGTCGGCAAGGCTGGCATCAAGTTGTTTGACGAATTCCGGCTGGCCCACATTGACCACGCTGATATTCGGGAAGCCAAGCGTTTGAAAATAGGCCGGCCAATTGAAATGCGGAGTAAGCGCAGCCATCTCCCTGACGTTCATACGATGGTAATTCGATTCGGGGTCGCGCATCTCCACGCGCGTTTTGGATGCTGCGGCTAGCTTCGTTTCGATAGCCATGACTACATCGGCTTCCGACGCGGACTGCGCGGCGGAATCGCCCATGAGCCCGAACATTTTCACCAGGTGTTTGTGATAGCCATCGCGGAGCGTTTTGGACTTTTCGTCGGGGTTTGAGTAGTAGTCGCGGTCCGGCATTCCCAGACCCGCTTGTTGAATGCCTCCCGTTTGTTCGGAACTGTTCTTGAAATCCTGCTCCGACCCGAAACCAAACATTACGTCGATGCCTTCGCTTTGCAGATGCGCCACTTCCGCCTGTAAAGACGCGACATCGGAGATTTTGGCGATGCGCGCAAACTCATCATCCAGTGGATGAATGCCCGCGGCGTCAATTTTCGCGGTGTCCATGCAACTGGCGTAGAAGTCGCCAATCTTCTGCTCGACCGATCCGGGCGCGGGCGATTTGGAGGCCGCGGCTTCTTCCAGGATCTTGCGAAGGGTTTCCTGGTTGTGGTCGGAAAGCTCGCTAAAGCGGCCCCAGGAGGGATACGCAGCGGGAATGGGGTTATGTGCCATCCAGCCGCCATTGACGAACTTGTAGAAATCTTCGCAGGGTTTGCACGTGCGGTCCAAATCGGCAAGATTGATTCCGTGGATTTCCGCGGCGGTATTTTGGCGGGCGCGCCCGGATGGAACGATGGCAATCAGAGTTATCAAGATACTGATCGTGGCGAGACTGACGAGACCTGCGGTGCGTTTCATGGGCAATTCCTCCGACGCATTAAATGCGCCAAACGACGACTACCAAATTCTGCAACGCTGATCTTCGGCGCGAACCAACGAATCACCGGCCTTACAATCGAACGCCTTTGCAAATTCGGGCATGTTCATAAGCGGCGCCACGGCGCGAAAACGCGGAAGTGGATGTACATCCGTATTGGTCAGCAACTTCTCAAATTCAGGCCGTATGTTTTCTCCCCAATCGCGTGTAAAGGCCATGAAGAATCGCTGGTCGGGCGTGAACCCATCGATGGAAGTTTGCGGCTTGCCTTCCTGCGATTTCCGGAACGCGGCGTGGGCAATGGCAAGTCCGCCCAGGTCGCCGATGCTTTCGCCCAGCACCAGCTTGCCATTCTCGTGGAGATCACCCGAGACCACGAAGGTATCAAACTGTTTCTGGATGCACGAAGCGCGCTCCTGGAAATTCTTGGCGTCTTCCGGCGTCCACCAGTCGCGGAGATTGCCGGTGGCGTCGAACTGACGGCCCTGGTCGTCGAAGCCGTGCGTCATTTCGTGGCCGATCACGGAACCCATGGCGCCGTAGTTCAACGCGTCGTCAGCCTTGGCGTCAAACAACGGCGGCTGAAGGATGCCCGCTGGAAAAACGATCTCGTTTAGCTGAGGATTGTAATAGGCGTTGACGGTGGGGGGAGTCATTATCCATTCGCCGTGGTCCACGGGCTTGCCGATTTTGGCGAGGTCATAGCGGAAATCAAACCGGCTGCCGTGGAAATAATTCAAGACGTAGGAAGTGCGATCCACGTGAAAATCGGAGTAGTCGCGCCACGTGTCCGGATAACCGATTTTTAGAGTGAAGGCATTGAGTTTGGTCATCGCCTGCAAGCGCGTGGCCTGGCTCATCCACGGCAAAGTTTGCAGGTCATCGCGCAGCGCGGCGATCAGGTTGTGCACAATCTCCAGGGCCCGCGCTTTGGCCTCTGGAGGAAATGCAACCGCGACATACTTCTGACCCAGCGCTTCCCCGAGCTGGCGGTCCGTGGCTGCGACACAGCGTTTCCATCGCGGGAGCTGTTCGGTGGTTCCGGTGAGTGTTTTGCCGAAGAAATCAAAATTTTCATCCACGAACGGCGCGGAAAGATAGGGAGCCGACGCGTGGATCAGGTGCCAGCGCAGATACGTTTTCCAATCCTCGATGGAAACGGACGTGAGCATGGCATCCAACGATTTGAGGTAATCCGGTTGCGAAGCGTTGACAACGCGGATTCCGGGAAACCCTATGCTGGTGAAGAACGCGGGCCAGTTGAAATGCGGAGTGAGTGCGCCCAGCTCATCAATACTCATGCGATGGTAATTCGACTCCGGGTCGCGCAGTTCCACGCGCGTCCTGGACGCCTTTGCCAGTTGTGTTTCGATGGCCATGACCGTGGCGGCTTCGGTGCCGGAGCGCTCGGCGGTGTCGCCCATTAGCGTGAACATTTTCGCGAGATGCTTGCTGTACCCGTCGCGGAGTTTTACCGAGGCGTCGTCAGTCTTGGTGTAATAGTCGCGATCGGGAAGGCCCAGGCCCCCCTGGTTCGTGGCCCCTATTTGTTCCGAGCTATCTTTGAAATCCTGCTCCGATCCAAAAGCAAACATGGGGCGCGCGCCGATGCTTCGCAGATGCGCGACTTCTGCCTGGAGCGAGGCGAGGTCACTGACCTGGGCGATGCGCGCGAATTCCTCGTCGAGATGATGCAAACTCGCGCCATCAATTTTGGCGGTGTCCATGCAAGTCGCGTAGTAGTCGCCAATTTTCTGCTCGATCGATCCAGGCACCGCAGTTTTGTTGGCGGCAGCTTCCTCGAGAATTTTGCGCAAGACATCCTGGTTATGGTTGTTCAATTCATTGATGCGCCCCCAGACGGGGTAAGCGGCGGGTATGGGATTGCGGGACATCCAGCCGCCGTTCACAAAGTGATAAAAATCCTCGCAGGGCTTGCAGGTGCGATCCATGTCGGCAACGTCAAAGGCGTGGTATTCCGTGCTTGGCGTCTGGGCCGCGGGTGGCGTGGCGGGCTTGGGCGCCGCCCTTGTGGATTGAGTTGGTTTCGTGCTCTGCTGAGATTGCCGCGCGGGTGCGGAAGCAACGAGCATCAGTAGAATCGCCAGCGTCGCCGCGGACGTAAAGACAAGCATTCGTTTGATGGAACTCATGGCCGGAAACCCTCTCTCAAATATTATGCGTCCAGTTTGGGATAACGCTTGTGGAAGCCCGTGGCTTCCTGATAAGCGCGCGCAAGGGCGAGTAACTTTGCGTCACCGTACAGCTGGCCAAGGAATGTGAGGCTGACGGGCGTCCCCGGGCCGCCGCCGAAGTTGGTGTTCTGCGTTTGCGGCTTGGGGGCATCGTCTCCGCGGAAACCGTTGGGCAAAATAACGGACGGATGTCCGGTGGAGTTGGTGACCGACAACTGAGTGCTGTTCGTGGGCGCGACGATCACATCGAAGCCTTTGAAGGCCTTGTCGATTAATTCAATGGCCAGAAATCGGGCGCGGCTGGCTTGAATGTATTCCACCGCGGGGATGAATCGCGCGGTGCGGAATGCGTTGGGCCAATCCTGCGGACCCTGCTCGGTGAGGAGCTTATCGCGGCCGGAGCGGGTGAGCTCGTCGAATGCGGCCGCGGCTTCCGCTTCCAACATGGAGCGCAGCGGGCCGTAAGGAAATTCAGGAATCTCGATGGGGGTCATCTTCACACCCATGGAGCGGAGCTTGTCGAGAGCTGCCGTGTCAAACTTGTGGTCGTATTCCCGGGAGGCGTAGCCAGCTTTGCGACGTGCTTGCTGAGTGTCCCAGCGCGTTTTCTCTTCCTCTGTCATTTCCTCAATAGGTTTGGGCGGCTTCATCTCAGTGAGCGGCGCCAGCTCGAAATCTTTTTGCAACACGCCGACCTTCAGGGTGCGCCAATTGAGTTGTGCATCCCAATTAAATGCAGCGGGCTGGACGCTGCGATCTTTTCCGTCCTGTCCATGAATGTAAGACATGACCATCGCGCAATCTTCCACCGATCGGCAGATGGGGCCGATCTTGTCCATGGTCCAGGAAAGGGCCATGGCTCCTGTGCGCGGGACGAAGCCGAACGTGGGGCGCAGGCCGGTGACACCGCATCGCGTGGACGGAGACGATATCGAGCCCAGCGTTTCCGTGCCGATGCTGAAGCCCACGCATCCGGCGGCGGTTGCGGAAGCTGGGCCGGCAGAAGATCCGCTCGAGCCCTGCTCGGGATTCCACGGATTGCGAGTGATACCGCCAAACCAGTGATCGCCCTGGGCAAGCGCGCCGAGCGTGAGCTTGGCGATGAGCACCGCGCCGGCTTTGTCGAGGCGCTTGACGACTTCCGCGTCTTCATCAAAGACTTGCTTCTCGAATCCTCCCGCGCCCCAGGTGGTTGGATAGCCCTTTACAGCCAGCAGGTCTTTTCCTCCCCAGGGAATTCCGTGCAGTGGGCCAAGATACTTTCCGGCGGCGATAGCCTTATCGGCTTCAGCGGCCTGCGCCATGGCGCGATCTTCGGTGATGGTGATGACGAACTTCAACTTGGGGTCGTACCGCTTCAGGCGCGCGATGTACATCTCGGTGAGATTCTTGGAGGAAACTGTTTTCGTTTTTACCAATTCTGCCAACTGGCGCGTGGTCATGAAGGCCACGTCTTCAATATTTTTCGGCGCTTTGGTGGCGAGCGCCGGAGCCACCGCGGAAATCTTCATGGGAACTCTTGTAGTGGAAAGCTTGTAGCCCAGCGGCAGGGGATCGAACACCAGCGCGGGTTGCACGCTGTTGTCCATGTGGAGCTTGTAGATTTCCTCGTAGCCCTGCACGGCGCCGTTCATGCCGTTGAGCATGGCGTCCTTATATTCATCGGCAATGGGCACATCGGCGATTTTCGCGGCGAGGTCGATCATGTCCTTGGTGATTTTTGGCTTGTCCTGCGCGAGAGTCCAAAGCACCCCGGGGAGAAGCGTCCCCGAAATTCCAACACCCGAACACACCGCTATGAAATGCCGCCGATTCCACACAGTCCCACCTCCAAGGAAATTGATTGCGGGGAGAGTTTAATACAGGCGGGGGAGATTTTGCTTACAAGTTGAGCAGGTGATTGGGGTTCGAAGCTACTTCTTGATGGCCTGCAAGACGGTTTCGTCAGAAAGATCCGCCCAGCCAACTGATTTCAAATCGTCCTGGGCCTTCAACAAGTAGGCTTTCGAGCGGGCGGTGTTTCCGTCTTTCTCCTCGAGAACGGAAAGACGGGCTTCGATCAAGCCGCTGTTCATGCGCAATGCTTTCCTGACGCCCACTTCTACGTTGGGAGTTTCGCCGGCGCCTTCATAAAGGGAAAGTGTGGCCAGCAAATCCTTTTTAGCGTTGTCGGATTCCTGGTTGAATTCGTCCACTGAAGTGGCGCTGCTGGTGGCAATGGTGGCGAAGGTGCGGACCAACTCAAATTGTCCCGCATATCTTGCATAGGTGAAATATCCGCCAGCGGCGGCGCCGATGGCCAGACCAAGAACCATTCCAAGGATTCGCAGGATGATTTTCATGACTGCTTATCACCTGATGGTGGATTGCCATTCGGAGATTGCGTGGCGTCGGGTTGCGGTGCTGTAGCGGGTTGCGAGGTCGCATCCGCAGGCGTGGTGGCAGGTTGTTTGGGCTGAAGTTTCTGGCGGATGACGAATTCCGTCGTGCCACTGGCTCCCGCGTCCTTCAACGTTTGCACAGCTTGGGCCATGTCTTTCTTGGCGGCTTCCGCACTTCCTCCCGACTCTTCCAGCAGCGCCAACTCTGCGTAGCACCACCCCAAATCCATTTTTTGCGCCGCGCCCGAGGAAGGATTCGCGGCTTGCATATCCTGGTGAGTCTTGATGGCAAAGGCCAGGGCGTTGCGTGCTCGTTGGGGGTCGGCGTAGAGGAATTCTTTCTTGGCGAAATCGTCGACCGTCGCTTCCTCGCTCAGCATGCCCGCGGCTTTTTCATTGTCGATGTATTTTTGGTGCCCTACGTAATAACCCACAGGGAGACCGAGTAGCGTCGCCAGAAGGAACAGAACATCGACAATCCGGATCGTTTTCATGAAGAGGTCTTAGATGGCGCGCATCCAGCGAACCAATAGACAGAAGAGTCGCACATATTTGATGCTGGTTGATTTCGTTTGCGTGATTGCGTATGCAAGCAGTTACGTTGAGGTGGGACGGATGTTCTGTGGGCGCCTCTTTGCCATGGTCTGACTTAAGGGTGGGTCATCTTTTCGGGCTTAACCAGCGCGTCGAATTCCTCACCGGTAAGATAGCCCAATTTCAAGCAGGCCTCGCGCAGGCTGATGCCTTCTTCCAGGGCCGTGTGCGCGAGCTTTGCGGCTTTGTCATAGCCGATCTTGGGATTGAGCGCGGTAACCAGCATCAGCGAATTCTTCACGTAGAAATCAATTCTGGCGCGGTCCAATTCGATGCCGTTGACCATGTATTCCACGAAGCCGCGGCTGGCGTCGGTGAGCAACGTAACCGAGTGCAGGAAATTGTAGATGAGCACCGGCTTGAAAACGTTCAGCTCGAAATTTCCCTGCGAATCGGCGAATGCCACGGCGGCGTTGTTGCCGTGCACCTGCACGGCCACCATAGTCATGGCCTCGCATTGCGTGGGATTCACCTTGCCGGGCATGATGCTCGAGCCGGGCTCATTCTCGGGGATGCGCAACTCGCCCAGCCCGCAGCGCGGGCCGGAGGCCAGCCAACGAATGTCGTTCGAGATTTTCATCAGCGAGCAGGCCAGTGTGTGAATGGCTCCGTGGGCGTACACCAGCTCGTCGTGAGCGGAGAGCGCTGCAAACTTGTCGGGATGCGAGCGGAAGGGGAGTCCGGTCAGCTCGACGATTTTTTTCGCGGCGCGTGCAGCAAATTCGGGATGGGTGTTCAGGCCCGTACCCACCGCGGAACCACCGATGGCCAGGTCATAGATCCCATCGAGCGACTGGCGCAGCCGCGCAATGTCTCGCGCCAGCAAACTTGCCCAGCCTCCCATCTCCTGCCCCTCCGTGAGCGGCACGGCGTCCTGCAAATGCGTGCGTCCGATTTTTACGACATTGGCAAACTGCTTTGATTTTGCGGCGATGGCGTCATGCACGCGCTGGATCGCGGGAATCAGTGCATTCTGCACTCGCTCGGCGGCGGCGATGTGCATTGCGGTCGGAAAAGTGTCGTTTGAGGACTGCGACATATTGACGTCGTCATTGGGGTGGATTGGCTTCTTGGAGCCCATCATGCCACCCGCCATTTCAATGGCGCGATTGGAGATGACTTCGTTGACGTTCATGTTGGTCTGCGTGCCGCTGCCGGTCTGCCAGATGCGCAGTGGGAAATGCGAGTCAAGGGTTCCGGCGATCACTTCGTCAGCGGCCGCGCAAATCAATTTGGCTTTATCCGCGGGAAGTTTACCGAGATCCTGATTCACGATGGCCGCGGCTTTTTTCAGGACGCCGAATGCGTGGATCAACTCCGGCGGCATGACGTCGCGGCCGCAATGGAAATGGAGCAGGGAGCGCTCCGTCTGTGCGCCCCAGTAAACGTTGGCGGGCACGGCGATCTGGCCCATGCTGTCGGTTTCGGTGCGCGTTGGCGGCTGTGGCTTGGTGGCGGACATGAGCTTCCTCCACGAATCATTATAGCCGGGTTAGCTGCGCGACATTTGTGTTATGAGAATCAGACTATTTCCATTCCACCGGCTTGCCGGGCGCAATCGCCTGCATTCCCTGGTCGGCGGCGAACTTGTTGAAGGCCGGGGCGTCGGTGGCCAGGAATTTGTTGAATTCCTCGATGTGAGCTTTCAGCGCGGCGCGAACTTCTGCCCATTCTTCAAGGACGGGTTGCGACGGCGGCAGGCCATAGTTGCCGCTGATGGCGCCCAGCAAGCGGATGAGCCGGTCGGAAAGCCGCGAGAGCGAGTGCAGATAATATTTACTGTCGCTGGCCATGGTGGTGTTGTAAAGCGGCTGCTCGAGAGCATCGAGCTTCGCATCCAATTCCCGCGCGCGATTTGCCAATTCCTGATTTGACTGCGTCCGCGTGAGGGTCCGAAGCTGCGCACGCATCGCTTCAATGCGGTTCACCACTTCGTTGAGCGAAGAGAGCGCATCGCGGACTTCCAGTCCGGCCTTTAACTGCGCCTGAAATCCGGAGTTGTCTCCTTTGAACTTCGGATCGGCCTCCACATGAACTTTTTGCGTTTGAGTTTGGCCATTCGCCGTCACCGCGATGTCGTAAATGCCTGGAGGCGCCTGCACGGAGCCTCCGCGGCCGCCACCGCCTCCTCCTTCCTCCTCACCTCCGCCCGCACCGGGAAGACTCAGTGGCGTGGGCCCGTCGTATACGAATGGCCAGACGACTCGATTGATCCCCGGGCGCGCCGGGCCGTTCATTTTGCGCACAATTTTGCCGGTGGAGTCAGAAACTGTGATTGACGCCCCGGGGCCGCGGCCCCCGCTTGCGCCCGCGGTTCCACCTCCTCCTCCCGATGCAGCGGGAGGAACTGAATAATGAATGACTGCACCATCCGGCGGATTGGGGGCCACAAACGCGCCCGAAGAAAAACCACCGCGCCCGGCCAGGTTCAACCGATACGCTGTGGCGACTGGAAAAAGCTGGAGAGCGCCGCCCGTTTGCATCTGCTCGAGGGGAGAAATGTCGTCCATGATAAAAACGCCGCGCCCGTGCGTGGCGACGACCAGGTCGTGCGAGCGTTTTTCAAACTTGACGTCGAAGACCGGTGTAACGGGAAAATTGGAGTGCATCGGCTGCCACGGTTGGTCATCGACGGAATAAAATAACCCTGTGTCCGTGCCCGCAACCAACATTCCCTTGCGGTTGGGGTTTTCGCGCACCACGTGAACTGGATAGTCCTCGGGCAAATTGCGCGTAATGGAAGTCCAAGTTTTCCCGAAATCAGTGGTCTTGAAGACATAAGGCTTGTTGTTCTCGGTTTCGTGGAAATCCACGGCCACGGTGCAACCCCCCGCTGCGAACGGTGAGGCATCAATCTGTGAAATGCGCCCCCATTGGGGCAAACTGGGAATGTTGGCGGCGACGTTCGACCAATGCGCGCCGCCGTCCTGGGTCACCTGCACCAACCCATCGTCAGTCCCCACCCAAACCGTGTTGGGATCAAGAGGAGAAATGGAAATCGACAGAATCGTGTCGTAATTCTCCGCGCTGCTGATATCCAGAATGATTGGCCCGCCGGTCAGTGCTTGCTTGGATTTTTCGTTGCGCGTCAGATCCGGGCTGATCGGCGTCCAATTCCAGCCGGAGTCGCGCGAGCGGAAAAGAACATTTCCGCCAATAAAAACATCATTGGGATTCTGTGAATCAACGGCGATGGGCGCAGTCCAGTTGAAACGGTATTTCATGTCGGAAACCGCTAGATCAAATGAAGTCATCAGGTATGGCCGGATAGAGCCGCCAACATGATCTGCACGCTCCGACCGGACGATCGCGCCGCCCTGCGAGTCGCCATATATCCAGCGGTTGCCATTGAGTCCGGGCACCACATATTGCCCGTCACCGCCGGCCACTACCCACCAATCACCCGGGCCGATACCTCCGCCCTTCATGCTGTTTGAGGGCCCGCACCAGCCGTTGTTGTCCTGCAGGCCGCCGCACACCATATAAGGATAGTGGTCGTCGAGCGCCACGCTGTAAAACTGTTCGATGGGAAGATTGTCGAGATAGCGCCAGTGCGCGGCCTGGTCAGAGGAAACGTAAATGCCGCCGTCGTTTCCCTCCACCAAATGCGCGGGGTCGCGCGGATCGATCCACAGAACGTGATGATCGGGATGGACGCCCTGCGCGATGATGTGCGCGGAACGGCCTCCGTCGGTGGACAGCATGATGTCGTAGGACAGAAAATAAATTCGGTCCTCGTTATCGGGAGAAACATAGAGATGTGAAAAATAAAACGGCCGGGCCTGAATGGAACGGTCGTCAGAAACTTTCGTCCAGCGATCGCCGGAATCGCGCGATTCCCACAGGACTCCGTTCTTCGATTCAACGAGCGCATAAATGTGCGAGGGATCGCTAGGCGCAATGGCGATCGCCGAGCGGCCCGTCGGTGCAGAAGGCAGGCCGGCGCTGAGCTTGCGCCAGTTTTCGCCGCCATCTGTCGTGCGATAAAGTCCGCTCGAAGCACCGCCGCTTTCAAGGATCCATGGAAACCGCTTGTATTGCCACATCCCTGCATAGAGGACCATGGGATTGGCGGGATCCATCACCAGGTCGCACGCGCCGGTGGTATCGTCCACATAAAGCACTTTCTGCCAGCTCTTGCCGCCGTCGGTGGTGCGGAAAACTCCTCTATCCGCGTTCGGCCCCCAAACATGACCAAGCGCCGCCACATAAACAAGATTGGGATTCGTTGGCGAAACAAGTATCACTGGAATTTGGCCTGCGTTTTCGAGGCCCATGGATTTCCAGGTTGTGCCGCCGTCTGAAGAAAAGAAAACGCCGTGCCCGGTAATCACATCATTGCGTGGATTGCCCTCTCCCGTGCCCACCCACACCCAATTTGGATTCTGCGGCGCGAGGGCGATTGCGCCGATCGAAGCCGTGGGCATGTTGTCCCAAATGCCGCGCCAATTGATGCCGCCGTCCGTGGTCTTGAAGACGCCGCCCCCTGCCGCGCCAACGTAAAAAACATTGGGCTGACCGGGCACGCCGGCAACAGCGCTCACGCGTCCGCCGGCAACCGCAGGGCCAAGACTGCGGAAGCGCAAGTCGCCGAGCGAATCGGTTCGGCCCTGGCCGGACAGGCCTTGCATACCCTGATCGGCCGCGCCGCGTCCGCCGCGCTGTGCGAATGCGGATACAACAAGCAGCGCCGATGTCACAGCGACCGCGACGCCCAAAGTAATTGCTAGCGTCAAAGGTGATCGAGTCTTTGCTCCAGATATTCCTGTGTGGACGTCGCGGCCATTCATGATGCCCCCTATTCAGCAATCCGAAGGGGAATATACACAATTCCGGGCATTGTGGAGGGAACTCAAGGAAATATTCTGAAGAGAAGGGTTGTGACCTTTCGAATAGCCCGCTGTTCGAAAACGCGCGTCGTAAATTTGCTATGCACGCGATTAAAATGTTTCACGTGGAACAATTGGGTTTACTCATGAAGATTGAATAGTTTGACCCCGAAATTGCCACGACAAATAATTCCGTCGAAACATTCGCCGCGTGCCAAATTGAAATTATTTTCACGCCCAGATGTCTCCGACGGTGAATCCCTCCGGAAATGGATCGTCCGCGTCGAGGACATATTGGGCGAACCCGGTGATCCAGGCGCGGCCGCTGATGGTGGGAACGACTGCGCGGAAAGGCCCCACCTTCGTCTCTCGGGTCAGCCTGCCTGTGAACGTGGTGCCAAGAATCCCTTCGTGAATGAAATCCTGATTGATGGCGAGCTTACCTTTAGCGTGGAGCGTCGCCATTTTTGCGGAGGTGCCCGTGCCACATGGTGAACGATCGATTGCCCCCGTCCACGTTGCCGGACGCGACCAATCGAGTTGGCCGGTGCTGACCACAACCGCGTTCTTGGCGTGCGCGCCTGGCTTCGTGGCGGGGCCCGAGAGAACGGCGATGGTCACGCCCTGAATGGCGGGATTCTCCGGGTGCGCGACGGGCAATTGCTCGCGCGCCGCTGCTTTCACCATTTCGCCTATGCGCACGATGTCGCGGCCTTCGTCGGGAGTGAGTTGTAGGCCGAGCGCGGTGGCGTCGGCAATCACGTAAAACATTCCGCCGTAAGCGACATCCACCTTAACTGGGCCGATATGCGGGACCTCGATTGACTTATCAAGATGCACGGCGAAAGACGGCACATTTTCAAAAGTTACGCGCACGACCTGCAAGTCGCGTACTTCCGCCTCGACGTGAACCAGGCCCGCGGGCGTGTCCAGAACAAGTGTTGTGATGGGCTCGCGTGCAGGGACGATGCCCGTCTCAAGCAATGCCGTCACCACGCAAATCGTGTTGGTCCCGGACATGGGCGGGTATTCCACCTGCTCCATGATGATCATGCCGGCGTCCGCTTCAGGTCGCGTGGGCGGCAGAATCAGATTGCAGTTTGCCGCCGGATAGCCGCGCGGCTCGCGCAACATTCGTTTGCGAAGCCCGTCCGCCTTGGTTTCGAGATAAACTTTTTTCTCGAACATGGTCTCGCCGGGCACCCCGGCGACACCGCCGATGATCACCCGTCCCGGCTCACCGCAGGCATGCAGATCGACAGCCGTAATCATGTTCGAGATGCGCATGGCGCCAACCCTCCGTCTCGCGGACATCATATTCCGCCCAGGCTAAATTGAGGAGGTTCAGGGGGAATATGCCCTACGTTCTGGAGTGCCCTATAATGCGCTGAGTGGCTCAATCCCCGCGCAAATCGCCCACTACTCCTGGGCACAGTGAAATTTCGCACCATCGTGGCGTGTGGACGGCGCCTGTTCTCCTTTCCATCGTGACCGCCTCCGCGATTCTGTTGCACCTTGTCCTTCGCTATGGATTTCGCACTCCGCGGTATTTTTGGCTGGCGCCGCTGATCCTGGTCGTAATTTTGGGCGGCATTCAGCTAGTTGTGCCGCTGATCCGCAAACTTTTTGCCGCCGAATTTGGATCCGATCACTTGGCCGGAATTTCCATCATCACCTCGGTGATTCTTGGTGAGTATCTGGTGGCCGCGATCGTGGTCCTTATGCTCAGCGGAGGGACCGCTCTGGAGGACATGGCCACCCGACACGCGTCCTCTGTGCTTGATGCGCTGGCCAGGCGGGTGCCGAACATCGCGCACCGCAAGGAGGACGGAAAACTCACCGACGTCGGACTCGACGGAGTTGTCCCCGGGCAAATCCTGGTGGTCCTTCCGCTCGAGACTTGCCCGGCGGATGGAATTGTTATTGAAGGCCGGGGGAAGATGAATGAGGCTTACCTGACCGGTGAGCCTTTTGATACTGCGAAGATGCCCGGATCGAGCGTGCTCTCCGGTTCGGTGAACGGCGAATCCGCGCTGACCATCCGGGTGGAGAAACCGCCGACGGATTCCCGTTACGCCAAAATCATGCGCGTGATGCAGGCTACCGAGCAGAGCCGTCCTCCGATGCGCAGGCTGGCGGACAGACTCGGCGCGTGGTACACGCCTATCGCGCTGGCGCTGGCAGGATTGGCGTGGGCGGTGACCGGCCAGGCGGAACGATTTCTGGCCGTGGTTGTGGTGGCGACGCCGTGTCCGTTGCTGATCGCCATCCCCGTTGCAATTATTGGAGCGATCTCCCTTTCCGCGCGGCATGGAATCATCGTGAAGAACCCTGCAGTGCTGGAACAAATTGGCAGGTGCCGGACGATTATTTTCGACAAGACGGGAACGCTGACCTATGGCAAGGCGGAACTTTCCGAAGTAATCTGCGCCCCAGGATTTGAAAAAAACGAATTGCTTCAGCAAGCCGCCAGTTTGGAGCGCTACTCGAAGCATCCGCTCTCGAATGCCGTGATCGAAGCGGCGCAGCACGAAAAGCTTGCCGAGCAAAGTGTGGAACAAATCAGCGAGCGGCCCGGCGAAGGGCTCCGCGGGGTTGTTGGCAAGCACGACATTTGGATGACGAGCCGCAAAAGCGCGGAAGAACGCGGCGCGGCGTTGCCTCCCAATGCCGCAGGCCTGGAGTGCGCGGCCTTTGTGGATGGCGTGTACGCGGGCATCTTCCGGTTCGCGGACGCTCCGCGCAAGGAGAGTCTTCTGTTCGTTAAACATCTCCGGCCGCACCACGACATTGCGCGCGTCCTGATTGTGTCGGGCGATCGCGACGAGGAAGTCCGGGAATTGGCGAAGAAAGTTGGCATTCAGGATGTTCAATCCGCAAAGAGCCCGGAAGAAAAAGTGGAAATTGTCCGTGAAGAGAGCAGACGGGCACCGACACTTTTCCTTGGAGACGGCATTAACGACGCGCCCGCCATGCAAGCGGCCACAGTTGGGGTTGCGTTCGGAGTAAAAAATGACATCACCTCCGAGGCCGCCGACGCCGTCGTGCTGGAAACTTCGCTCAGCCAGGTGGATGTGTTGATGCACATCGGCCGCCGGATGAGAACCATCGCGCTGCAAAGCGCGGTTGGCGGTATGGCACTGAGCATAGTGGGAATGATCGCGGCCGCGTTCGGACATCTGCCTCCGATCGCCGGAGCCATCACGCAGGAGTTGATCGATCTTATTGTGGTATTGAATGCTGTGCGGGCGGCACTGCCCGGCAAGCAGCTCACTGATTTCTAAATTTCATTTCAATCCGAGCTTAAAAAGGCGTCCCCGCGATATACTCCGCGCCACGGGAGGGCACTATGCCGCGATGGTCTCGCCGTAGGTTCCTGAAAAACAGTCTGGCAGCATCGGCTGGGGCCGTGGCAGCGAAAGCTGCCTTGCCTTTGCCTCTTGGCGCCGATGCCGCCCCCACTTCATCTCCGGTTGGTTCGGCCATCGTCCAGGCCGAAGCCGCGGCAACTTCTGTTCCTCGCGAAAAGCTTCTCTTGGATTTCGGGTGGAAATTTACCCTCGGCCACGCAGATGACCCCGCAAAGGATTTTGGATATGGCTCAACCCGGCGCGAAGCCACGTTTGCAAAATCCGGCTCATTTCCTCCTGTGACCCGCGTGAATTTTGACGACAGCGCATGGCGCAGCGTTGACCTTCCTCACGATTGGGCCGTAGAGCTTCCGTTCGATAAGGGCAATCCAACATTGGATCGCAATGGGAAGCCGACCGGCAGCTACGACTTGCCGGATCACGGCGCAAAGGCGCTCGGCCGCGAGTACCCGGAGACAAGCATCGGCTGGTATCGCCGCGTGTTCGATATTCCTGCGTCGGATGCGGGCAGGCGCATCGCCGTCATTTTCGACGGGGCATTTCGACATGCCATGGTGATGTTCAACGGGCACTACATCGGCGAAGAATTCAGCGGCTATGCGCCTTTCCGGTTCGATCTGACCGACTTCGTGAATTATGGCGACAAGAATATTTTAACCGTCCGCGTGGATGCAACGCTCGGCGAGGGATGGTTCTACGAGGGCGCGGGAATTTACAGACACGTGCGGCTGATGAAGACAGATCCCGTGAACGTCACGCCGTCTGGAACCTATGTGAGGTCCGAAGTGAACGGTGATTCAGCCACTTTGTTCTTCAAGACCGAAGTACAGAACGAAAGCGGCAAAGACAGGACCTGCCGCGTGATTTCTCGCGCCGTGGACACTGACGGAAAAGTGGTCGCCGTGGGCCAATCGAAACCAGCAACGATCGAAGCTGGAGGCATTCTTGAATTCGAGTCGCAGGCAACCCTCAGCCATCCGCGGCTGTGGTCCGTTGAAGAACCGAATCTCTATCGCTGGGTAACGATTGTCGAAGCCGATGGCGTGATTGTGGATCGCCAGCAAGCGACGTTGGGTATCCGCACAGTGCGCTTTGACGCCGACAAGGGGTTCTTTCTGAATGACAAGCCCGTGAAAATCAAGGGCACTTGCAATCATCAGGACCACGCCGGCGTGGGCGCGGCGCTGCCCGACCGTCTGCAGAGTTATCGCCTGGAGCGTCTGAAGGAAATGGGAGTGAATGGTTGCCGCACATCGCACAATCCGCCAACGCCGGAATTTCTGGATGCGTGCGACCGCCTGGGAATGCTGGTGATGTGCGAGACGCGGATGATGTCGTCAAACCCGGTGGGGCTCCAGCAAGTGGAGCGCATGATCAAGCGCTTCCGGAATCATCCCAGCATCATTATCTGGTCGCTGGGAAATGAAGAGCGTGAACAATCCACGCCGCGCGGCGCAAAGATTGTGGCCACCATGAAAAGGTTGGCAAAGAAATTGGACCCGAGCCGGCCAGTGACCATGGCCATGAATGGCGGATGGGGCAAGGGAGTATCCGACGTGGTAGACGTGCAGGGCTGCAACTACTACGAGGGGCAGATTGACGACTTCCACGCGAAATTTCCCAAGCAGCCGATGATCGGAACGGAAACAGCGAGCCACTATATGACCCGCGGGATCTACGAGACCGACAAAGTGAAGGGATACGTCAGCGCCTACGACGTGAATGCACCGAGCTACGCAAAAACCGCGGAAAAATGGTGGAAGTTTTATGCCGAGCGCCCATTCCTGGCCGGCGGCTTCCTCTGGACGGGTTTCGATTATCGCGGTGAGCCCAGTCCCTATAACTGGCCGTGCATCAGCTCGCACTTCGGCGCAATGGACACTTGCGGCTTCCCCAAGGACACCTATTTTTATTATCAGGCCTGGTGGGGATCGAAGCCCGTGCTGCATCTTTTTCCGCACTGGAATTGGAGCGGGAAAGAGGGCCAGGAAATTGATGTTTGGTGTCACAGCAATCTGGATAGCGTGGAGCTTTTCTTGAATGACGTGAGTTTGGGCTTGAAAAAAGTGGAGCGTAACTCCCACGTGGAATGGAAAGTGAAATACGCGCCGGGAACAATTGAGGCGCGCGGCAGCAAGGACGGAAAGATTGTGCTGACCGATAAGCGCGAGACAACCGGCGTACCGACCGGAGTTGCGCTTCGCCCTGACCGTGTGAAGATCTCCGCCGATGGCGAAGATGTTTCCGTGGTTGTAGTGGAAGTGCTGGACGCACAGGGGCGCATCGTCCCAACCGCCTCAAACGAGATTAGTTTTGCGGTTGCGGGCGGCGGCCGAATCATAGGCGTTGGAAACGGAGACCCGAGTTGCCACGAATCAGACCAGGGCGCGAAGCGCAGCGTGTTCAACGGGCTGTGCATGGCGATTGTGCAAGCGCCCAAGCAGTCCGGCGAAATCACAGTTTCGGCCACCGGCGATGGACTGAAGAGCGCATCCGTGGTGATTCGAGCGGAATCGGCAGAATTGCGGCCGGCCGTTGCGTGAATTAGAGGCGCGATATCTTTCCGCGGAGTAAACTCTACCGGCAATTCGTGGGAGCGGAAGTGTGTCTGACCCGAAGACCGAATACGCGCTGCGGCTTGAAGCCCGCCTGAAAACCATCGCCGGTAAAGAACGCGTTCATCTTCAACTTGGTTACTGGAAATTGGGCACGATTGCTGCGGGGCTGGTGCTGGCGTGGCTTTCCCTTGCCAGGAATTTATTTTCGCCTTACTGGCTCATTGCGGTAGTTGTCCTCTATGTGATCCTGGCCGTCTGGCATGACCGCGTGATCCGCGCGCGAACCCATGCCGAGACGGCGGCGGCATTTTATCGCCGCGGAATTGCGCGCATCGAAGACCGCTGGCCAGGCACGGGCGAACCCGGCGAAAGATTCCGCGACTCAAAACACATTTACGCGGAGGATCTGGATCTTTTCGGGCGTGGCGGACTTTTTGAGCTGCTCTCCACAGCGCGTCTGCCCATGGGTGAAAACCGGCTGGCCAATTGGCTGTGCGTGCCTTCACCGAGAGAAACAATCCTGGAGCGCCAGGGGCTGCTTCAATCGTTGCGCGACAATCTGGATTTGCGTGAGGATTTGGCCGTCATGGGCGAAGACCTGCGCGTCAAGCTCAATCCGGAAACGCTCGAGGGCTGGTCCGAAAGCGCTCATATTCTACCCGCAGGCCCGATGCGCGCGGTGGCGGCGCTGCTTGCAGTTTGCTTCCTCGCGGCTCTGATCGTTGACTTCACCGCGCACACACACATTCCGGTGCTCTTGGTTCTGGCGATTGAGGCGGTCTTCTTGCGATGGCTGAGGCCGCGCGCGCAAACCGTGATCGGCGGGCTGGCCACCAATGAGGAAGGGCTGCTCCTGTTCGCGGAAATCCTCAAGCGCATTGAGGGGGAACAATTCACGTCGCCGCGGTTGCAGAGCTTTTCCGCTGAATTGAAGCATGGCGCTGAGCCGGCTTCTCGCGCGATTCGCAAACTTGCGCTGATCGTTTCTTACATTGACGGCCGCGAAAGCCCTCTGGCCTTGCTGGCGGAGTTGCCGCTGCTCTATTCCGTGCAGGTGGCGTTTGCTGCGGAGGCCTGGCGCGCGCGCTGGGGCAAGCGCATGCGCGGCTGGATTGAAATTGTTGCGGAAATGGAAGCGTTGCTCTCTCTCGCGGCATATTCCTACGAGCATCCCGCCGATCCATTCCCTGAAATTATGGAGCCCGAAAATTCGCAGGCATTGTTTGATGGCGTGGAGCTGGGACATCCATTGATTCCTTCCGCCCGCTGCGTACGAAATTCGGCGCGGCTGGACGCTCAGTTGCGCGTGATGTTGGTAAGCGGATCGAACATGTCGGGCAAGAGCACGTTTTTGCGAACGGCAGGAATCAACACCGTTCTGGCCATGGCCGGAGCGCCCATCCGGGGGAAATCGCTTCGATTGACGCCGCTGGCCATTGGTTCGCGGATTCGTAGCACGGATTCGCTGCAGGAAAATCGCTCCAGTTTTTATACCGAGATCCTGCAAATTCGTCAGGTCTTCGAGCTGATGAACCAAGGCGCGCCGTTGTTATTCCTGTTCGACGAACTGCTCGAAGGCACCAATTCCAACGATCGCCGTGCGGGTGCCGAAGGTTTAATCCGCGCGCTGCTGAATCACGGCGCTATCGGCGTGGTGACCACGCACGATCTGGCGCTGACCGATTTGCCTCACGTGCTCGGCAATCAGGTGCGGAACAAACATTTCCAGGACTACGTTGAGGACGGCAAAATGCGGTTCGATTACAAATTGCGCGATGGAGTGGTAGCGAAAAGCAACGCTATTGAATTGATGCGGCTGATCGGCCTGGACCTCTGAGCAACCCACCTATGCTGTGGGTTGTGTAGCTCACCTCGAAGTGAAAACGTGAGGTTGTTGGAAGCCAATTGAGCTTACGTGGCTGGCAACAGGTCGGTCGTGGGCAAGTCCAGCAACAATAGAGCAGAAACAAAGAGTCGCTGTTGACAGGTACATCCGCGACGATAGCTGCGAAAGACCTCAGGTCTTCAACCCGACCTGAGCTACACGAATCCATATTAAAGCCATAGGCTGGGCGAAGGGCCTTGCGCACGTGGACGTATTGTGCGATGCTCCCCTAAAGGATTTATGGGTAACGCTCACGACAAGCAGGGCGATCTGGTGCAGGGAACGCTGGACATGCTGGTGCTGAAGTCGCTGGCGCACGGCCCGAGGCACGGCTACGCCGTGGCGGAATGGATTGCGGAAACCTCCTCGGAAGTTCTGAAAGTGGAGGAAGGAGCGCTCTATCCGGCGCTGCACCGGCTGGAGCTGCGCGGGCTGCTCGCTTCCGAATGGGGTGCCTCCGAAAACAACCGGCGCGCCAAGTATTACTCCCTCACCACGCGCGGGCGCACAGCACTGGCCGCGGAATCGGAACACTGGCGGAAGATGACTTCCGCCATCGCGCGCGTGATGCAGACGACTTAGGAGGAGGCGTGTTGCAGGAATGGCTCACGCGAACCTGGCTGCGGATCAAAGCGCTCGCGAAGCGCAAGCAGCATGACCGTGATCTCGAGGAAGAGCTGCAATTCCATCTGGCCAAGCGCGAGGAGAAATTCGCCGCGAGCGGGTCTGGAGTGCGAGAGGCTCACTACGCCGCGCGGCGGAGTATCGGTAACGCAAATTCAGTGCGCGAGGTTACCCGCGAAATGTGGACCTTCAACTGGCTGGAAGATTTTTGGCAAGACTTGCGCTACGGCGCGCGAATGTTGCGCAAGAACCCCGGCTTCACGGCCACCGCGATCCTTACCCTCGCGCTGGGCATCGGCGCGAACACCGCGATTTTCAGCGTGGTAAATGCCGTGCTGCTGCGGCCTCTGCCCTACAGGGATTCCGCGCGGCTGTACTGGATCTCTGATTTTGTGCCTCAGTTTAATGGGACCTTGGTTGGCAGTTCCGATTTCCTTGCCTGGCGGGAACAGAACACCGTGTTCGAGGAGATGGCCGCTTACAACGACTCCGCAAATAATTTGACCGGTGACGGCGATCCGGAAAGAGCAGCCGTGTCGGGGATTACGGCGAATTTTTTCCCCCTTCTTGGAGTCACACCGGCAATCGGCCGCGACTTTGTAGATGAAGAAGATCGCGCGGGTGGGCCGCCCGTCGCCATCCTGGGCCACCACCTCTGGGAGCTGCGCTACGGCGGAGATCCCAGAATACTGGATCGGTCCGTTCAGGTGGACAATCACGCTTATAGGGTTGTGGGAGTTATGTCCCCTGATTTCCGCTTCCCCGACAATGATGTGAGCCCTGATCTGTTTGTGCCGCTAAAGCTGCCCGCCAAACCGGATTGGAGCCCTCAAACTCCTCAGCAGATTGTGAGTGTCCTGGGACGAGTGAAACCGGGGACCCATTCGGACCGGGTGCTTGCCGAGTTGAAGATTATGAACCGGCAGATCGCGAAGCAATATCCCGCAGAAATTGCCGGCATCGCGAGCAGCGTGGAAGTGCGTCTGGTGAATCTGCATGACAAACTTGCGGGCGATACCCGCGCCGACCTCTTGATTCTGCTTGGAGCTGTCTCCCTGTTGCTTCTCATCAGTTGCGCAAACGTGGCGAATTTGCAACTGGCACGGTCATCCGTTCGGCTACGGGAATTTTCCGTGCGCATGGCTTTGGGCGCAGGAAAATTCCGGCTGGTCCGCCAATTGATCACGGAAAATGTGTTGCTGGCGGTGATTTCTGCGGGCTTCGGATTATTCGTTGCGCGCGAAAGGATTCAATTGTTCCGCGCGATTGCTCCACCTGGAATTCCCCATCCCGAGATGGTGGTGATGGATAACCGGGTTCTTGGCTTCACTGTGTTGGTTGCCGTGTTCACTGGAATCCTTTTCGGTTTGGCCCCGGTGTTCGCGACATTTCATACCGACTTGAATCAACCTCTAAAGGAAGGCCACGGAAGTTCGGGCACCACGCCGGCCCGTGTCCGGTTACGAGGAGTCCTGATGGTATGCGAGTTGGCCATGGCGTTGATGGTGATGGCGAGCGCTGGTTTGCTCATCAGCAGCTTCGTGAGGCTGATGGACGTTTCGCCCGGGTTCGATGCGCGGAATCTTCTGGTCGCCCAAATCAAGCTGTCGTCCATCAATTATGGAAAGCGGGAGCAACAAATCGCATTTGTCGCCCGATTGGTGGATGCCGCAAAGGGCTTGCCGGGCGTGAAGATGGCGGCCGTGGGTAACAGCCTGCCGATGATGGTGTACGACACCAAATCCGTTATACGCGTGATGGGTCAAGCACAAGCGCCTTCCAGAGTGCTTCCCATGTTCCCCGTCATTGCCGCAAGCGCGGATTACTTTCGTACGCTCGGCATTCCGCAATTGGAGGGACGCGCGTTTGATGCACGGGACGGAGCAGATGCGCCGGGCGTTGCGATCATCAACCGCGCGTTTGCAACCCAATACGTGGGAAATGCCAATCCGCTGGGACAATCCATCCGCATGGGCGGTGGCCCCGATCCACCCTGGATGCAAATCGTCGGAGTCGTGGGTGACGAGAGGCACGAGGGCCTCGAAACGGATGCGCCGCCACAGGTGTATGTCCCTCTGGACCAGAGCCGATTGCAATACATCCAGGTAGCGCTCCGCACCGAATCTGATCCGGCGGGAGTAGCCTCTGAATTGAAACACGCGGTGTCGCAATTGGATCCTAATCTCCCGGTATACGACGTGAGCACGATGGAGCAGCGTCTCTCCAATTCGATGAGTGCGCGAAGATTTGACATGCTGATGCTGGGAATCTTCGCCGCTGTTGCCCTGATCGTGGCGGGAATCGGAGTTTATGGTGTGGTGTCCTACGCAACGTCTCAAAGGGTGCACGAGTTTGGCATTCGCGTGGCGCTTGGCGCGGGCCCGGCGGATTTGGTGCGCCTGGTCTTGAAACACGGGATGCGGCTGACCTCGATCGGCGTCGTGGTAGGGATCGTTGGCGCATTGGGTGTCACACGACTGTTGAAGAGCCTGCTCTTTGAGATCAAACCGACGGACCCGCTCACGCTTGTGATTGTTGCCGCGTTGCTTGCGGCCGTCGCGCTGCTGGCCTGCTACATTCCCGCGCGGCGCGCGATGCGTGTGGACCCCATGGTTGCGCTGCGCCACGAATGAAGATACTTTCTTCGCATTCGGTGGCGCACGTTCATCGAATGGGACGGCCGCGACAGGATGACTTTCACTTCGCTCGAAACGTGTTGGCAAGACGTTCGGTTTGGCGTCCGGACGCTGCGCAAGAACGCGGCCTTCTCTGCGGTTGCCATCCTGACGCTGGCATTGGGAATTTGCGCAAATACAGCGCTGTTTTCCATAGTGAACGGCGTCCTGTTGAACCCTCTGCCTTATCCGCAGGCTGGTGAACTGGTTTCGATCAATGGAAAAACTCCAGGGGCGAATGCGGGCCCGATTACCTACCTGAATTTTCTTGATTGGCAACGCGAGTCCAAAACGTTTTCCTCCATGGCCATGTACCGGAATCAGGATTTTAATTTCACCGGCGCTGATCTGGCCGAACGTGTGAGCGGCTACATGATTTCCGCGGACTTTTTTTCCACCCTTCGAGTGAACCCGATTCTCGGCCGGTCATTTCGGCCCGAAGAAGATCAAGTGGGCGTGGGACCGGTGGTGATTCTCAGCGAGGGGTTTTGGAAACGCAAATTCGGTTCTTCGCCCGGGATTGTGGGGAAACCGGTCATTCTGAATGGCACACCGTACATCATCGTCGGCGTGATTCCCGCGACCTTCAGTTTCTATGGCCACGATCGCGATGTGTACACGCCCATCGGCCAGTGGAGCGATCCTTCCTTTCGCGACCGCAGAATTGATATGAGCGCACACGCGATCGGGCGGCTCAAGCCCGGCGTGCCGCTCTCGCAAGCGAAAGCGGACATGGACGGCGTGGCCCAAAATCTCGCGGTGGCATTTCCGGAGGCCGATAAGGGCATTGGCATCACGCTGGCTTCCATGAAGGACGATATGGTCGGCAATGTTCGGCCATTTCTGCTGGTGCTTCTGGGCGCGGTCGGATTTGTGCTGTTGATTGCGTGCGTAAATGTGGCCAATCTTTTATTGGCGCGGTCGGCGGGGAGGTCGCGCGAGTTTGCAATTCGCGCGGCAATGGGCGCCAGCCAGGGTCGCGTGATTCGCCAGCTTCTCACCGAAAGCATTCTGCTTGCCGGCCTGGGCGGGGCGCTGGGGCTTTTGATGGCGGCTTGGGCGACCCGGGCGCTTATCCAGACTTTGCCCGCCGCGTTGCCGCGTTCCAACGAAATCTCACTGGATGCGCGTGTATTGATTTTCACAATGGCCTTGTCGCTGTTTGCCGGAATCATTTTTGGCCTCGCTCCAGCGTTGAAAACATCGCGCACGGACTTGCAAGAAATATTGAAGGAAAGCGGTCGCGGCGGCAGCGGCGCCCGCCATCGCCTGCAAGGAATCTTCGTGGCCGGCGAAGTAGCCATGGCCCTGGTCTTACTTGTTGGCGCCGGACTGATGATTCGCAGCCTGGCGGCGCTTTGGACAGTCAATCCCGGCTTCAATCCCAGCCACGCCATCACATTCAATTTATCGCTGCCGGCCAACTCTTCGACCAGCGCGGCCGAAACGCGTGCACGGTTGCGCGAATTCGACAGAAAGGTCGCATCCATCCCGGGTGTGGAGGCGGTGACGATTACGCTTGGCTCGCGACCCATGAAACATGATTCCACGTTACCGTTCTGGAGGGAGGGCCAGCCCAAGCCTGCGAATATAAACGAAATGAATCAGGCAATGTTTTATCTGGTTGAATCCGGCTATCAGCAGGCCATGGGAATCACGCTCCAGCGCGGGCGATGGATCAGGGATGAGGACAATGAAAATTCTCCCGTGGTCATCGTGATTGACGATGTTTTCGCACGAACCTACTTCCCAAACGAAGATCCCCTCGGGAAGCGCGTCAATCTGGCACTCTTCGGCGTGCCGGTGGAAATTGTTGGCGTCGTCGGCCACGTGAAACAGTGGGGGCTGGACGCGGACGCAAAATCGGCCATCGAGGCGCAATTTTTCTATCCTTTCATGCAGCTTCCTTCCAACATGACGCCGCTGGTTGCTGCAAATGTAGCGGTCGTGTTGCGAACCACAGGCGATCCAACCGCTACCGTGGAACCGCTCCGCCGGACGATTCGTCAACTCGATCCCAGGGAAGTGATCTACAGTGTGGAAACATTGGATGAAATCGTGTCCAATTCGTTCGCGGCCCGGAGACTCTCCATGATCCTCCTGGGAATTTTTTCCGCGCTGGCGCTTTTGCTTTCGTGTCTGGGAATCTACGGCGTGGTTTCTTACGCCGTTACGCAGCAGACGCGCGAGATCGGAGTCCGCTTGGCGCTGGGCGCGCAGCAACGCGACGTATTGCGGCTCATCCTGGGGCAGGGGGCGAAACTTTCGCTAATTGGCGTGGGCCTAGGCGTTGCCGCAGCGCTGGTGCTGACGCGACTGATGGCCGCGTTGCTCTTTGGCGTCAGCGGAACTGATCCGCTTACTTTCAGCGCCGTGGCGTTTATTTTATTTGGCGTGGCGCTGCTGGCTTGCTATGTCCCGGCTCGGCGCGCGATGCGCGTGGATCCTATGGTCGCGCTGAGACACGAATAAGTGTTAGGGATAGTTCTTGCTGAGAGCAATAGATTTCGTTTATTCCTCCAATCTGTTTGCGGGGGGCCACCCCCCTATCGTTTACGTATGAATATCATTCTAAATGGCTTACGGGCATCTATCGTCCAATGAATGTCATTCTAAAGGACTTAAGAGTGCCCTCCCATTCCTTTTGCCCGTAAAGGGCTCATCCAGCAAGGGCTTACGGCGATTTCATGCGTGTGTCCTGACTTCCATTCCATTAAATACAAACCGATGTGGGCTGCGGATCTTCGGGGGCATTCCGGCTGGCGCTGCCCCAGAGGGAAAGACCGATTTCAGATCTCATGTTTGAGATGTAAGAGCGGTCGAGCGCGATTCAATTTATCTTCGCAATAGATTAAATGGTAGTCGAAAGTTAAACGTTGAAACTCGTAAAAATATATTGGGGCAGGGGAATTTCGCTACACATTCATGTTCGAATGCTTATGGTGGGGGGAATCGGGAGGGACTCCGCCGGACACTGCCTGACCCTTTACCGCCACAGCGGAGAAAGGATGCGGGACCCACTAGCGAAAGGTGGCTATCGGCTACTGTCATCCAGAAAACATCGCGTCTGCCCCCGTCTGTCGCAGTCTTGCATTTTGAAGGGCTGAATCAAATCAATGGGTGTGTTTGCGGGGAACTGTCGGCGATGGAATCGTTGAGTCGTATACGTCAAGCTTCGCAAGGTTCTTGGTAAGGAAGCGCACCATATCTGTGAACGAATTCCGGTCGGGTCCATTGCGAAGGACGACGTGGTAGCTTCCATTGCGCACCCCCTCGAAAACCCAAGTATCTGCGTCAAGCTCATAGCCTGTCTTATGAGGATCGAGCTCAGGCCTCATCGACCAGAAATCGACCCTCTGAACCATTTGCAAGAATATCTTAACGTCTGCAGCCGGTGCATCTTTGACTGTCCTGGTAACCACAGTGCGGACCTCAGGATCTGGGCTGGGCCATTGTTGCGAGATAAAGATTTGGGCGCTTCCGTCCTTTTTCAAAGATAGACGTACTGCAATCACATATCCTCTTGTGCCCCCAACTGCGTCCAATCTATAGGAGAAACTATTCGGGTCCTGGGCAGCAGCGAGTAGGGACGGTTCGCCAAAGTAGTTCAAATACTGGGAAAAGAAATTACTGAACCCGATTGTGTCCGGAGGGAAGAATTCGATCGGCTGGCCGGTTGATTGTGGAGGGCTTTGCGATGTGGTTTGGCGCGCGCTCACCACTGTCAGAGTGGAAACCGCGACCCAAAACACAGCCGATGCTGCAAACCTCAATATCCTCATGTGTGTGGCGGGTGTCCGTTGTTGTGAGGTTGCTCTGATGACGCGCGAACACGGATAGAGAATAACATCCGGGGAACTATCCGCGGAGTACCTCGAGGGGCACCCGAAACCAAATTCAGTATTGATACGATGGCCACCCGCCCCTCAGCCCTGGCGCAGGACGTCGGCAGGGTTGGAACGAGCGGCGGCGCGCGCGGGGGCGTAGCAACCCGCAGCGGCAGTGAGCGCGAGCAGCACGATGGCTACGGCGATGGGCTCCGCCTGCCAAACGGCCACCGGGCCAAGCCAGTGCTCCATCAGGGGATGCATGGCGCGGGAAGCCGCCGCGCCAAACAGCGCGCCCACCAAAACCGCGAGGACCAGCGCACGCGTCACATTCCAAGCCAGCCGGCCCGGAGGCGCGCCGAGTGCTGCACGGACCGCAAGCTCATGCCCGCGCGCTGCCACTATTCCTGCAGCAACCGCGTACACGCCCTGGATGCTCAGTCCCAGGCCGAGCAACCCCAGCAGAAGCATGCCTGCCATGCGGGCCAGCGGGCGGGTCAATGTGGCCTGCCAGCGCGCCTGCATAGTCGTAACATCCGAAATATCCAGAGGGTTCGCCATTCCGTCCAACAACTGTGGCGCGAGAACGGTGACGGCGCTCGCTGAGGAATCCGTGCGCAAAATCACAGCGCTGCAACAGTCGTCGTACTGCGTGTCGGGCACATAGACCATCGGAACCGGATGCTGAGACCAGAAGCCCGTGAAATTCGCGGCCACGCCGACGATCTTGTAATGGAGCTGCAGTTTTGACCCGGCAGCGATCCGCGAACCCACGGCCTGCTCGGGCGAGTCCCAGTTCCGCTGGGCCATATCCAAACTAATGATTGCCACCGGCTCGCCGCCGCGGTGGTCAGTGTTGTCAAAGTTGCGGCCGAACAGGATCGGAATCCCGAGAGTGCGGAAATAGCTGGGCGTAACAGAAAAGGGCTGGATGGTATCACGCAAAGTTCCGGTCGCATCGCTCTGCTTAACAAAAGACATGGGACGGTTGTCCGGTGGAAAATGGCTCACCAATGCGATCGCCCGTGTGCCCGGCAGGCGCTCCAGCCGGGATTGAACTTGCCGATTGAGTTCATCTCCCTGGGCGTCGGAAAGCTGGACCCAGTCTCGCATTCCAAGCGACATAGTCACCGTGCGGCTCGGCTCTGGCCCGAGATTGGCGGCCGAGAGTGTAGCGTAGGTCTTGGCCGTGAGCGCTGCTGCCGCCAGCAGGCAAATTCCTATCCCTGCCTGTGCTGCCAACAGAACGAGACGCCAGCGGCCGGCCCCGGGACCGGTGTCGCTAAGGCCGGTGTAGGCCGTTGCGCCGCCCGCTGATGCAAGCGCACGCGAAGCTCCCGGTCCATTCGCTGCGGCCACCAGCAGCGCCGACCAAATCAACGATGCGGCCAGGGCGAAAGTCGCAAAGGCGAGCAGAACGGAGAGATTCAAAGGCGGCGGAACCTGCAAGGCCTGGCCAAGTCCGGCTGCCGGTACCAACCATGCCAGCACTCGCAGCAGCGCAGAGGCAAACCACACGCCCAGTCCCAGCGATAGAAGTGTGAGTAAGCATTTTTCCGCCGCTACATCGCTCCACAGGCGCCAGCGGCTTGCGCCCAGTACAACACGAATGGCTATCTCGCGGCGCCGTCTCCTGCCTTCCGCTCCCATGAGGACGGCGAGATTAACGCAGGCCACCAGGAACACCAGCCCCACACCTGATACGAGCAGTCCCATGGTCTGCCGCGCGGGGCCGTGTGCTATCGCGTCCAGGCCCTGCACCACGGGGCGATTCTGCCGCTCGAAACTATAGATCTGCCCAATGCGTTTCGTTACCACGGTTAATGCGGCCTCGGCCTGCTCCACGCTGACTCCGGGGCGGAGCCGCCCCACCCCGAAGAACAAATTGCCCTGCCGGGGACGGTTCGCAATGTTCGGCGGAATCAGAATCCACAGGTCAGGCTCCCTGATAAGGAATGGAAGCGGGATGCCCACGCCCGCGGGAAGGACGCCGACAATTTGTAGGGGCGACTTGTAGCTCCCCGACGCGTCCGAGGCACTCCAAACAGTCTCGCCAATCACCGATGAACTGCCACCGTACCGGGTCTGCCAAAGGTGTTCGCCGATCCAAACGGGATGAGTCGCGTTGTCGCCGTAAGTTTTATCGTCAAGCCGTACAGCGCGCCCCAAAACGGGGCGTATTCCCAGATCGTTGAACATGCTCGCCTGGATGAAGCCTTCGTTAATTTCTGTCGCGCCTCCGCCGTCAATCAACCAAAATGGCGAGGCGGGAGTAAAGGCGCCAAGTGAGGAGAAAATAGTGTGGGTTGCATCGGAAAAATCCGCCACATCAGGGCCGGCTAACGCCATCACCGCCGCAGCGGGCTCGGTTTGCTCCCAAACTGCTACGAGCTGACCGGGATCGCGATACGGCAGCGGCTGATAACCGAGCGCCAGCATCAGACTGACCAGCGCCGCCGCCGCTCCCATGCCCACGGCGATGGTGACGGAGAACTGCGAGGTCATGAGCGGGCTCCGCCGCCAGGTTCGCAGCCAAGCGCCTACCATGATGCCGAGTCCTTCTTCGACTGCGGACGCAGAGTCGCGATGGAGAGAAAAAGCAAGGATCTGCTGGGATCGAGCCCAGCGCTACATGGTTACTCTACATTTGCGGCAATGGCAATAAATAAGTTGGAAGCTAAAGTTGGTGATGAGCTAATGCACAGTTGCCAGCCATATTTGCGCAAGTGGCAGCGAGAACCCTCAGGTCTTCACTTCGACCTGAGCTACACAAACCAGCGGCGGGCGCCGCGGGCGGGTCAAAGATCCGTCCCTACGAAAACGTGCGCAAGGGCGCCGCGACGAGAAAGGATTCCTAAACCAATGACAAGCCGCGAGGAGGGCTGGTACGCTTGACACGCGCGCCGGCATTTCGTATGGTTGGATTGTAAAGCTCAAGCCGCAAGGGCCTGAGTTTTCATGCAGAGTGGCCGAGGGAACGGGCCCGACGACGCCACGGCAACCGGTGGGGTGCAATGCCCTTCATCCGGTGCCAATTCCCGCCCCGAGTCGCGGGGGGACATGGGAATTTAGGCGAACACCCTAAATCTTCTCACCCCAGACTTGAAGGAACTCCGGCGCGAAGCGATTTTGTCTTCGTGCATGCCGGTGCATTCGTGCATCGAGCATCGCCGGATGTTCCTTCAATCCGCAATTCAAATATTCGGGAAAATGCCGAGGCTGGCCGTGAGCGAACATTATCAATTGCGATGCCGGGAGTGCGGGCGCACCTGGGGAAATATTCCGCGGTCGTATTGCGAGGAATGTCTTTCCCCGCTGGAGGTGGCCTACGACTACGCGGCGCTGAAGGGCCGCGTAACCCGCGAAAGCATCGCGGCGCGAGCGGGAAATTTGTGGCGCTATGCGGAGTTGCTGCCGCTGCCGGAAGGTTTCCGCTCCGACTTGCCGGTGGGATTCACGCCGCTGGTGCGCGCGAATCGCCTGGCGAAGCAGTTGGGCGTGAGCGAGCTTTACGTGAAGAACGACGCGGTCTGCTTTCCGTCGCTTTCCTTCAAGGACCGCGTGGTGGCCGTGGCGCTGACGGCGGCGCGGCGATTTGGATATGAGGTGGTGAGCTGTTCGTCCACAGGCAACCTGGCCAACGCCGTGGCGGCGCAGGCGGCGCGCGAAGGATTTCAGGCGTGCATCTTTGTGCCTGCGGATTTGGAAGCGGCAAAAATTTTGAACACGCAGGTTTATGGCGCGCGGCTGGTGCGCATCGCGGGGAACTACGATCAGGTGAACCGGCTGTGCTCCCAGATCGCGGATTCCTATCCGTGGGGATTCGTGAATGTGAATTTGCGGCCGTACTACGCTGAGGGATCGAAAACCGTGGGGTTCGAAATTGCCGAGCAGCTTGGGTGGCGGTTGCCGGACAACGTGGTGGTGCCCATGGCCGGCGGGGCGCTGATTGGAAAAATTATCAAGGCGTTCCGCGAGTTGACTGAGTTGGGGCTGGTGGAAGGCAAGTCAGTGAAATTTTTCGGGGGCCAGGCGACCGGGTGCTCACCGATTTCCGACGCGGTGAAAAATGGGAAGGCGGAGTTTGATCCACAGAAACCGAACACCATCGCGCGATCGCTGGCGATTGGAAACCCCGCCGATGGAAATTACGCCAGCGCGGCGATTTTGAAGAGCGGCGGATGGGCTGAAGACGTGAGCGACTCGGAAATTGTGGAGGCCGTCGAGCTGCTGGCGCAAAGCGAGGGGATTTTTGGCGAAACGGCGGGCGGGGTGACGCTTGGCGTCACGCGGAAGTTGATTGAGCAGGGGCGAATCGCGCCTAACCATACGACGGTCATCTGCAACACGGGCAATGGCCTGAAGACGACGGACGCGCTCGCGGGTCGGTTCGAGTTGAGCGAGCCGATTCCCCCGCGGCTGGCCGATTTCGAGAGCGCGATGGCGGGCGCGTTCACTTCTGCAACGGCCGCGGGCAAGCACGCCGTGGCGGGGAGGTGAGCGATGCCGGTCACCGTCCACATTCCCACGGCGCTGCGCAAATTCACGGGCGGCGCTCAGACCGCGCAACTGATTGCCGCGGAGTTGCCGGATTTGCTCGACCAACTCGGGGCGCAATTTCCGGATATTTCGCGGCACATCCGAGATGATCGCGGCGAAGTGCGCCGCTTCGTAAACATTTATGTGAATGATGAGGACATTCGCTTCCTCGGCGGGGCCGCGTACAGATTCCGCGATGGCGATGTGGTGCTGCTGGTGCCTTCCATCGCGGGCGGCGCTGCTTCTGTCGGCGCAACCTCGGCCAGCGCGGCGGCAGACACGCGCTGGGTGGCAGCTTCGGCGCCCGCGAGTTCGGCCAATCTTGGCTGCGCGTTCGATTGCGCGGCGATTGCGCTGAATTTGCGGCTGCGCGCGCGAGCGTTGCTTACGCCCGATACAGGATTTGTGGTGAGCTACCGGGGGCCGAACGCGGAACGCGTGCCCAACGATGCTTCCAATCTGGTGACACAAGGGATGCTGCGATTCACCGCGGCGAAGAACGCAAGAATTTCCGGCGCGCGCCTGGAAATTGAAAGTGAGATTCCCGTCGGGGTGGGGCTGGGGTCGAGCGCTGCGGCAACGGTTTGCGGGCTGTTACTGGGCTCGGCGTTGCTTGACTTACCCGCGGACCGTGAAGAAATTCTGGCGCTGGCAGCGGAGATTGAGGGCCATCCCGACAATGCCGCCGCCTGTTGCCACGGCGGATTGGTGTTCGCCGCCAGCCAGGAGGGCGGGGGCGTGATTTTCGCGCGGACGCTATTGCCGCCGGAGTTGCGGATGCTGGCGATCGTGCCGGCCACGGCGATGCTTACGCGTGCCTCGCGCGCAGTGTTGCCGCAAGAATATTCGCACGCGGACGTGGTCCACAATTTGCAGCGCGCGAGTTTGCTTGCGGCGCGATGTTTTTCGGGCAGCGGCGTGCTGGACGCGTTGCAGCAGGAATTTTTCCGCGACCGGTTGCACCAGCCCTATCGCGTGCCTGCGGTACCGGGGTTGGCGGAATGTCTCGAGGTGCGTCATCCGGGATTGCTTGGCGTGTGCCTGAGCGGATCGGGATCCGCGGCGCTGGCATTTGTTCGTGCGCACGATGAGGAGATCGCCGGACTGCTGGTGGAGCCGCTGGCTGCGCGCGGAGAAAATCCCACTGTCCTTTTCCTGTGCCAGGACGAACACGGCGCTCAACTCGAATCTATAGGGGGATTTCACGCCGCGCCGGCTCAACACGAACTCTTCGCGCGCGCGGTGGCGGTTTCGGAGGATGTGCAATGCAGGTCTTGAAGTTTGGCGGGTCATCGCTGGCGGACGCAGCGGCGATAGTTCATGTCGCGCGACTGGTGCGCGAGCTTGCGGCCGATGAGCAGACCGTGGTGGTGTGCTCTGCGTGCGCTGGTGTCACGAACCGGCTCGTGCACCTCACCGAGTTGGCGCGCAATGGCGTCTCAGCGCACGAGGTTCATGAGGCTTGGGCGATTCGGGCACGTCACCGAGCATTGCTTGCTGCGCTGGAATTGAGCGCGGCTGAAAAAGGAGTGGCCCGCGGCGATGCGACAACCGAGTGTCCCGAAGATCAGGAAATTTGGAGCGATCTGGAAAATCTCGGCACGTGTTTCCGGTCGCTGGCTCTCGAAACGAGAACCGAAGACAAAGATGCATCCTGGGTTGATGCCGTGCTTTCTTATGGGGAATGCGCCAGCGCACGATTGGTCGCGTGCGCGCTGAGGTGGGAAGGTGTTCCGGCAGAGGCGGTCGATGCATCACGATTCATCGTTACCGACGAACAATTTCAGAATGCCACGCCGATATGGGAAGAAACCCGCCTGCGAGCAAGAGATATCCTGCTTCCACTCTTGGAAAAGGGGGTCGTACCCGTCGTCACCGGATTTATTGGCGCGACGGCCGACGGAGAAGTGACCACGCTGGGACGCAACAGCTCCGATTTTTCCGCCGCGATTGTGGCCGACGCGCTGGACGCTGATGAAGTTTGCCTATGGACCGATGTGGACGGCATTTACGATCGCGACCCTCGCTCTACCGATAAAAAGCATAGCGGGGAATTCACGCTGCTGACCGAGTTGAGCTATGACGAAGCGCTGGACTTGGCGGAACGCGGCGCGAAGGTACTTCACCCCAGGACCATCGAACCGTTGCGGAAGAAAAATATCGCTTTGCGCATCCGCAACACATTTCGGCCCGAACATCCCGGTACGCGCATCGGCCCCGCCCCAGGGAATGAAGTCAGGAGCGAACTGCGGAGAGCCGCTCGATGAAAACTTTCCGCGTGGGCGTGTTGGGGGCAACGGGTACGGTCGGGCAGCAAATCATTCATCGCCTGCGCGCGCATCCGTGGTTTCGCGTGACCGCGCTGGCGGCTTCGGAGCGCTCCGCGGGAAAGCGCTATGCGGAAGTTGTGCGCTGGCGGATTGCCGAGCCGATGCCCATGGAAATCGGCGAGCTGCGAGTGCAACCGCTCGAAGCCAATCTGGATTGCGATTTTTGTCTTTCTGCGCTGGATTCCTCGGTGGCGGGCCCAGTTGAGGAGGCATTTGCCCGCGCGGGATATGCGGTGATCAGCAACTGCAGCAATCACAGGTTGGCGCCCGACGTGCCGCTGCTGGTGCCAGAGGTGAACCCGGAACACAGCGCGCTGGTGGATGTGCAGCGCGAGCGGCGCGGCTACACATCGGGATTCATCGCCACGAATCCAAATTGTTCGGCGGCGGGGCTGGTGGTTGCGCTCAAGCCGATTCGCGATGCGTTTGGAATCGAAGCGTTATCCGTGGTCACCATGCAGGCGCTTTCCGGCGCGGGCTATCCCGGCGTTGCCTCACTCGACGCGACGGACAACGTGATCCCGTACATTTCCGGCGAAGAGGAAAAATTGGAGGCTGAGCCGCGAAAAATCCTGGGGTCGTTGCGCGATGGAGCCATTGTGCCCACGGAAATACGCATCAGCGCTCAATGCCACCGTGTGCCGGTGATTGACGGCCACATGGAAGCTGTCTCACTGAAACTACGGCACAAAGCGTCGCCCGCGGACATTGCGGCGGTGCTTCGTGAATTTACCGGCGAGCCGCAACGCCTCAAGTTGCCCTCGGCCCCTGCACGGCCGATAGAAGTTCGTGAAGAACCCGATCGTCCGCAAACGCGGCTCGACCGCGATGCGGGGGGCGGCATGGCTGTAACCGTAGGCCGCGTGCGCGCATGCAATGTGATGGATATTCGGCTGGTGCTGCTTTCGCACAACTTAGTTCGCGGCGCCGCGGGCGCGGCCATTTTGAATGCGGAATTGCTCGCTGAGACTGGATACTTCGCCGCGCGCGAGTCACGTGGGATCGCAATCATTCCGGGGTTAAGACCACTGCATGATCCATGTTTTAAAAGCGGAGCTGAAGCTCCGACCCACTAAGGACTTTGGCCTCTCCTAAGAACCGTGGGATGAATTTCTGACTAGTGACTCCATGCACCAACAGCGACAGATTTTGACGCATTCCGTTCAAAAGCTTGCGCTTGTCCGCGCGGCAGACTATTCTCCCCGCCGGATTACATTCCATCTCGACGATCGGAGATTTGACCATGCGCAAAATTCTTCGCAATCTTGCAACCATCTCTCTTGTTGCGTTTGCATTCTCTTGGCAAGCAAGCGGTCAGGGGGGAACTACGCCAGGACCAGGACAGCGGGGCGGCCAGCAAGGCAGTGCGCAACAGGGTCAGGGCGGCCGCGGCGCGCAGTTGCGGCAATACATCAAGACCGATGCTCCGTTGATCGCGCTGACGCACGTGAAAGTGATTGACGGCACTGGGGCGGCGGCGCGCGACGATCAGACGATTGTGCTTAGCGGGGGGGAAATTACTTGGATGGGCAGCGCGTCAAAAGCGAACATTCCATCCGGCGCGCAGGTCATGGACTTCACTGGCTACTCGGTGATGCCCGGCATGGTCGGGATGCACGAGCACATGTTTTATCCGGCAGGCGGACAGTACAACGAACTTACCGTGACTGCTCCCCGGCTTTATCTTGCCTGCGGCGTGACTACCGCGCGGACCACGGGGAGCCTCGATACCTATACCGACCTGAACCTCAAGACCATGATTGATGACGGAAGGATGATTGGGCCGAAGCTTAATGTGACCGGTCCGTACCTCGAAGGCCCGCCGGGCACCGGCGTGCAAATGCACATCCTTTCCAACGCGGACGAAGCGCGGCAGTTGGTGGACTACTGGGCCGGGCTCGGCGCGGGATCGTTCAAAGCGTATATGCACATCACGCGCGCGGAGCTTTCCGCGGCAATCGCCGCCGCACACGCCCACGGGGTCAAGCTTACCGGGCATCTTTGCTCGATTGGATTCCGGGAAGCGGCGGCGCTGGGCATTGACAACCTGGAACACGGATTGGTGGTGGACACGGAATTCGTTCCTGGAAAGCAGCCGGATGTGTGTACACCGCAAGCCACGACGTTCGCCACGATTGCGAAAATGGATGTGGAAGGTCCGGAAATCCAGCAAACAATTCGCGATTTAGTGGCGCACCACGTGGCGGTGACGTCCACGCTCCCCGTGTTTGAAACCTTTGTACCCAACCGTCCGCCGATGGCCTGGATGCGGCGCCCGCTCGATGCCCTGTTGCCGCAGGAAAGCGTTTCGTATCTCGAGGGGCGCGCTCGCAACGCAGCGCAAGCCGACACGCCATGGAATACTTTGTTGAAAATGGAAATGCAGTTTGAGCACGACTTCGTGAAAGCGGGCGGCGTGCTGCTCGCGGGAGTGGACCCGACCGGAGGTGGTGGCGATTTGCCCGGGTTCGGCGATCAGCGAGAGGTAGAGTTGCTGGTGGAAGCGGGATTCACTCCGCTGGAAGCGATTCATATTGCCACGGCCAATGGCGCTGAATTCCTGGGACTTTCCGGGCAAACCGGAACAATTGGGGAGGGAAAGGCCGCGGACCTCTTGGTGATTCACGGCGATCCTTCGGCGCAAATTGCGGATATCGAGAAGGTGGAAATCGTTTTCAAGGATGGGGTGGGGTACGACTCGGTGAAATTGATAGATTCGGTCAAGGGGACGGTCGGGCTGCACTAAGAAATTTGCGCTGAAGGAATCCTTCTTAAATCTTGACGTCCGTCTCGACGGGCGCGTCATAATCCACGCCATCCACTTCAAACCCGAATAAAGAGCGGAACTCCCGCTGAAACTCATTGTAAGCGGTGATCTCGCGCAAATTCTCCGTGGTCACTTGCGGCCAGAGGCGCGTAATGTCCGACTGAACGTCGGCGCGCATCTCGCGGTCGTCGAGCCGGATGCGGCCAGCATCATCGGTTTTGATGTTCGCGCCCTCGGAAAGAAAATCGAAAAACAGACGGCGCATTTGTTCGATGGGGCCCTCATCCAAGCGGCGGGCGCGCAAAGCGGGTGGGAGCAAGCTCAGATAGAGCGGCACTACGGGGATTGCCGAGGAGGCCTGGGTGACAACCGCCTTATTCACCGACACCCAGGCGCGACCGCCCAACTTCGCATTTAGCTTTGAATTGATCCGCTTTGCCGCGGCATCCACGTCTTTTTTCGCCTGGCCAATGGTGCCGTCGCGATAGATCGGCCAGGTCACTGCAGGGCCGATGTAGGAATAGGCCAGCGTGCGCGCGCCGGGGGCCAGCAGACCCTCTGCGAGCAACGCGTCCATCCACATTTCCCAATCCTCGCCGCCCATCACGGCTACCGTGTCCGCAACCTCTTTTGTGGTGGCAGCCTCAAGCGTGACGGGAACCACTTTGCCAACGTCCAGATCAATAGTCTTGTTCGTGAAGGCCTGTCCCACCGGTTTCAGCACGGAATTGAACACCTCGCCGTTGCGCGGATGAACGCGGCGGGGAGAGGCGAGGCTGTAAATAACCAGATCGACCGGCGCCATATCGCGGCGGATAATCCCAATTGCCTGTTGCTTGGCCCCGTCGGAGAAGGCGTCGACATTCAAGCTGGCGGCAAACAAATTGTCCCGCCGCGCGAATTCATGGAATGCCGCGCTGTTGTAATAACCCGCGGAGGCGGTTTTCACGCCTTCGGGCGGCCGCTCAAAAAATATCCCCAGCGTGCGCGCGCCGAATCCCCAGGCGGCGGCAATGCGCGAGGCCAGTCCATAGCCCGTGGACGCGCCGATGACCACCACATTGCGGAGGCCGGGGCGTGGTGATTGAGTTTGAGAAGTAATCACCGCGATCTGCCGGACGACATTCTGGCGGCAGCCTTCCGGGTGCGCATTGACGCAGATAAATCCGCGCGATTTTCGCTTGATGATTTGCTCGGGCATTTCGCTGGGTAGGCTACGTCAATTCCCGGAAATTGTACGATATTTCTTGAGCAGTTGTTCGCGGCCGTTGCTCAGATCCTGGCCTGTCGTGCGAGTCGGAAAGGGTACGCCGGGACCCATCAATCCCAGCCATAGGGTGCGGTTGAATTTGTCGGTATCGAGATCGTCCTCTACGCTGAAATCCTGACCGTGCATATGCGCGGCCCACCATGCGGCAGTGTGCCGAGGGAGTGAATACTTCGCGTCCAGATCTGTTCCACTGGCGCCGCCAGGAGCGGGCGGCAGCGGCAATTGTGTGGTGCGCAAAACGGCAGGCACGCGTGCTGTATAGCTCCACGGCATGTAGTCCGTACTGAATATGTCCGACATCGGCGCGGCCGCGGCGTCGTTCAGTCCCATGGGCCCCATTCCCAGCAGTTCTTCAATGGTGCGCAGCAAGTTGACCGTCGTGTACCTGCTGGAGACAACGACGCCCTGGCGCACGAACGCGCCCGCGGCCAGAGCCACGGTCCGATGCGCGTCCATGTGGTCCGGGCCGTTCTGCGCATCGTCTTCTATGGTGAAGATGACGGTGTCTTTCGCGAAGGGGCTGTTGGCAATTTTCTGGACGATCAAACCAATCGCGTAATCGTTGTCGGCGAATTCCGTTTCGACCGTATTCACCCCGTCTTTCGCGGCGGCGAAGTCGCCAAAATGATCGTGGGGAATGCGCAGGAATTCCAACGCGGGCAAATTGCCGGCGGCGACGTAACCATCGAACTCGCGCTCCCATTCCTTGAAGCGCCAGTAGTCCGGCAGTTTCTGATCGAAGCCCGGGAAATAAGGATCGGTGACATTGGCCAACGCAACTTTGTCGGGGACAGCAACAACAATTTTCTGTGCGAACGCATCGCGCGGAGGGGCCAAATAGGAGGGATCGGTAGTCTTGGCGATGTAGCGGGTATCATCCAGGAAAAAACCGTAGTTGCGCATGCTCAGCCCCGCGCGCCGCGCCGAGTCCCATAAATATCCCGCTCCTGCTTCGGCTCCGGGAGCGCCCGGGCCATCGGGGGCGATCAGGTCATTCGTGCCGGGCAGCAGGTCGGGATCGGAGGGCGTGGCGATATTGGCAGCGCGCCGCGCCGCCAGATCCGCGATGCCCACATTAATGAGGCGATTTGTGCCCTCATAGTCGTAGCTGAGCGCGTGGCCGTTGTCGTAATTCACGGGCACGCCTTTTTCCAGCGCATCGGTGCCGCGCGCGGCCGTGCTCCAGTTCCAGCCATTTCCGCTTACCTCACCGCTGGCCATCAGGTTGTCGAGCGTTACAAACTGCCGCGCGATCTGGTGATGGTTGGGCCCAATCGGCTCAGGGAAAAGCGCCAGCCGGGGATCGCCATTTCCTTTTTCCAGATCGCCCAGCACCTGGTCGTAGGTGCGGTTTTCCTTGATGATATAAATCACGTGGTGAACTTTCCCACGAAGCCCGCTCATTCGGCCGGCTTCCATCGCGCTGTTCATGATTTCCGGCCAGCGGTTGTTCTCCGAAACACGCCGTGTCAAATCAGCGAGGGCCACCGGAGACGGAACCGGCGCCGTCAGCAATCCGCCCTTGGTGAGCTGGAGGATATATTGATTTGTGCTGTGACATTTATCGTTGGAACCCTTCTCAATGGAAGTATTGTCCCGGCAGTTTTGAGGATTGGATCCTGCGACGCTCTTTCCATTCACAACATAAAGCGTGGTGCCCGCGCGATTCACGCTGACCGCGTTCGGATACCATGGCGTCGGGATCAGCCCGCCCACTTCCGTGGGCAGGCCTTCGGAGTTTAAGCGGACAATGGCCACGGCATTCGCCGCGCCTAAAGTGACGTATGCCGTATGCTCATCCGGAGAAAGAGTCGCGCTATTTGGATTGCTGCCCTTGAAGCCGCCTAGTTTTGCCAAAATTTCCCGCGGCGCGGTCACGCCAAGTTCGCCCAACACCTGATTATTCGCTGTGTCTACGACCGCCAATGTGTCGCTGTTGTCCTCGGCGACATAGAGGCGCGTCTGTTGCCGGTTGAGCACCAATTTGTTGGGCTGGCCGTGCAAGGCGATACGTCCAACAACCCTGGAAATAGCGCCCAGGTCCACAACCACCAGCTCGCGGTCGCGCACGCTGGAAACGTACGCGTGGCCGTTCCCGCGAACTGCAACACCATAAGGAAATTCTCCGCCGGGCGTTCCCACGCGTGATGCGTCCGACTTGCCGGGGCGCAGATCAATTTCCGCGTCAACTTTGCGCGCGGCCAAATCTACGATGCTTACAGAATCGTTTTCATAGTTGGCGACGATGAGCCTGGTTCCGTCCGCGGTGACTGCCACGCCCGCGGCCATCGGCTTGATTTCGAGGCCCAGTCCAGCCGCATGCCCCAATGGAATCGGCGCGCCGGATTCCGTCCAAAGGTTATTTTCAATCGCAAACGTGTGCACCACATCGTCCACTCCGCCGCCAACGTAAAATCCCTTGCCACTGGGATTCCAGGCGATTCCGCCAAACGCATTGGACACCGGCAACGCCTGGACTTGGCGCGGCTCGCCTTTGGTTATGTCAAAGACAAAAACAAACTCGTTCGATGCGGCGCGATCGCGCACTCCTTTGGAGTCGTACCACTCTCTGTATCCGCTGGTTAAAACAAGCAAGGTTGCGCCGTCTGGGCTCAGCGCGGTGGAAACGGCATACCCCATTTCGCGGCCCGGACTGGAGGGCAAGCCGGGCTTGAGCCTTTGAAATTTCGCGCCGGGATCGGCCAGGGGGGTGATGGCCGCGCCGGTGGGCAGCAACTCGGGCTTCTGTTGGGCAACTGTTCCCGTTGGGGAAAAAATGCCTGCCATCATCGCTGCGGCAATCGCAGCCATGGCTGCCAAATTTCGATTACGACGCACGTTTAACTCCTGAAAAAACTTTGAGCGGCCCCGAGGAAGTGAAGTCTAGCACACGATTATGTATGGATTGTTTCACGCTATGTTGAGGAGACAGATTGAAACCGCTCGCCGCGGATCAGGCTTTACCAGTGGTGAACGCCAGCGTAAGCAAGGTCTTTTGCTCGAGTTCGTGCGCCTTGGCGGAACCGGTGGCCGGGCTGGCGCTGGCCGAGCGCTTTACGCTGCGCACGGGACGAGTGTCACCCGCAATCCGGTCCAGCTTGGGTACCACGTAAAACAGCGCCCCCATGTTCGCTGGCTCTTCCTGCACCCAGACAATTTCTCCCGAATGACGCGCAAGCTCCGCCGCAATTTCTTCCTCCGGGAAAGGATAGAGCTGGTCGATAAAAACAATCGCTGTGGCATTGTCTTTTCGCCGGGCCCTCTCTTCGCGCAATTCGTGGCCGATTTTTCCGGAGCAGACCAGCACGCGTTTGCCATTTTCCAAGTCGGTTTCCGGCACCACGGGCAGAAACCGCGGGCGCGCGAAATCCTCCATCGGCGAACTGGCATCCGGATTGCGCAACATACTCTTCGGAGTGAAGACCACCAGCGGTTTGCGCCAATTGCGCCGCGCTTGCCTCCGCAGCAGATGAAAATACTGTGCCGCGGAACTGGGCTGGCAAATCTGGATGTTATCTTCCGCGGCGAGCTGCAGGAAGCGCTCGATGCGCGCGCTGGAATGTTCCGGCCCTTGTCCCTCAAATCCATGCGGAAGCAGCAGCACGACACCCGAGGGCAAATCCCATTTGTCCTCGCCGGCGCTGATGAACTGGTCGATGATGATTTGCGCGCCGTTGACGAAGTCCCCGAATTGCGCCTCCCACAAAACCAGGGCCTCGGGAAAATCTCGGCTGAACCCGTACTCGAAACCCAGCGCTCCCGCTTCACTCAACGTGGAATTGTAAACCTCAAAACGCGCCTGACCTGCCGCCAGATGCTGGAGCGCGATATAAACGTCTTCGTTTTCATTATCAATCAGGGCCGAGTGCCGTTGATTGAACGTGCCGCGCCGGGTGTCCTGCCCCGAGAGCCGCACCGGCGTGCCTTCGCGCAGGAGCGTGCCGAAGGCCAGCAATTCCGCGAATCCGTAATCCACGCGCCGCCTGCTGTGACCCATTTCCGAGCGCTGCTCCAGGAGTTTCTTAATTTTCGGGTGAACGTGGAAACCCTCGGGCGCACCGGTCAGCAAATCAGAAATCTCCGCGAGCGTTTCGACCGGCACTCCAGTATCGACTTCATGCGAACGCTGGTAGCGTCCGCGCTTATAGGCAGACCAGTACGACGGAAGTTCGCGCAAAATTGGAATCTTCTCGAGCTTGCCTGCATCGGCCTGGGCCTGTTCGTATTCCGCGCGGATTTGCGCCGCGACTGGCGCTTCATCTACTCCAATGCGCTGGGCGTAAATCTGCCAGAGCTGGGGGTGGTCTTTTATCTTGCGATACAACAGCGGTTGGGTAATGGTTGGGTCATCCAATTCGCTGTGCCCGTGGCGGCGGAATCCAATCAGGTCCACCACCACATCGCTTCCAAATTGATACCGGTATTCGAGCGCAATCCGGCCCACGCGCACAACTGCGTCGGGATCTTCCGCGTTGACGTGAAAGATGGGAATGGGCAGGCGCTTGGCCAGGTCGGAAGCGAAGCGCGTGGATTGCAGCTCCACGGGAACCGTCGTGAAGCCAATCAAATTGTTCACGATGATTTGAATCGTGCCTCCGACTGTGTAGCCTTCCACGGCGGCGAGATTCAGCACCTCGGCCGGAATGCCCTGTCCCGCGAACGCACCGTCTCCATGCATAGTGATGGGGAGCACCTCCGCGAAATGATTCGCCCCGGGATTCTGTGCTGCTCGACGAGTTTGCTTCGCGCGCGCGCGGCCCATGGCCACAGGATCAACAGCTTCCAGGTGACTGGGATTCGACACCAGATGAATTCCCAGAGTCGCGCCGGTCGTGGTGGCGTATTCTCCGGTCGCGCCGATGTGATATTTCACGTCGCTGCTTCCCAGCACGCTGCGCGGATCCACATCTTCAAATCCCGCAAAAATATCGCGGGGAATCTTGTTCACGATTTGCGCCATAACGTTTAAGCGCCCGCGATGGCTCATGGCCAGGACGGCTTCCTGAGCGCCCAGCGACGCCGCGGCCGATAAGATTTCATCGAGCAGCGGGATTAGCGCGGAAATACCTTCAAGGGAAAATCGCTTTGTGCCCAGATACCGCGTCTGGAGCACTTGCTCAAAAAGATCCGCGCGCACCAACCGATCAAGAATTTTCGCACGGTCGGGCTGTGGGGCGGGCGCTTCCAGATGCTCGATGACCCATTGCCTCCGCTCAGGAAACGGAATGTGCATGAACTCGGCACCGATGGTGCCGCAATAGATCTGCCGCGCGCGCGTTGCCGCTTCGCCCTTCAGGCGCAACTCCGGGTGTTCCAGAGGGCGCATGAAGCCGAGAGGATCGAGATCGGCCTCGAAATAGCCCCAGCGCCGAAATGCGTCGAATACCTGCTCTTCGGCGGGCGCTACTTTTCCAGCGTGATTTGGCGCCAATACTGCGCCCGTGGTCTTTGTCTTAGCCATGAAGGCAATTCCTTGCGGCAGAAATTTCGGGGGTCAGTCTATCAGATGCGCCAGGTCTTCCAAGAGGTTCGGCCGCTGCCGCAGCCAAAGTGGCTCTTCCATGCAAAAGCGGTAAGTGAAAGTATAAGAGAATCAAAGGAGCATCTAAAATGCAGGCACGCGCCAAGAAATCAGGGAAAAGAACACAAACAAGAGGAAAGGCCAGCAACCGAAAGTACGTTTTGCGCCCAGACCGCAGAGTTGACTTACCCTTCAGCGATGCCATTTGGACGGGGTCAACTCTTTACCTGGCGGGCCACATCGGTTTCGATCCAGCCACCAGCCGGCCGCCCGCGGAAACCGGGCGCGAGATTCGCCTGATGCTCGACAGCCTCAAGGCCACTCTCTCTGCGGCTGGATTGGAAATGCGGCACCTTGTTTACGTACAGATCTTCTGCTCCGATATATCGCTGTTCGCGGAGTTCAATACAATTTACCGGACGTACTTCGACAAGCCATTTCCAACGCGGGCGTTTATTGGCTCAGGCCCCCTGCTGTTCGGCGCAAAATTTGAAATTCAGGGAATCGCCTCACGGAATTGATTGCAAAGGTGTGACTACTTTCCCGCGAGTTTCTGCATTTTTTCGGCCAGCTCGAAATCCAGCTTGCTCAATCCCCCCACGCTGTGGGTGGAAAGATTGACTTCCACTTTATTCCAGACGTTGCTCCAGTCCGGGTGATGCCCCATGGCTTCGGCCACCAGCGCCGCGCGCGACAGGAAACCGAAGGCCTCCACGAAATCGGCAAACTCAAACTTGCGGTAAAGGCTTCCGTTCTTGATCGTCCACCCTTGTAATTTCCCCATCTCTTTGGCGGCTTCTTGCTCGCTCATTTTTTGAATGGTCATTTGACTCTCCTCATTCGCAACCGTGGCTCCTTCATTATCCGGCCAGGCAACGGTTCCGGCAAGGCGCGGGGCATGCCGCGAACCACCTCTCCGAACAAGAGTTGAACGCGGGCGCTGAATCCTTTATGGTATGGCCGCGACTATTCAGAGCGGATTTAACCAGATCGGTGAAAAACTGTGAGCAAAAAGAAGATACGCACGATTCAGTACGGCGTCGGGCCCATCGGCGCGGCCATCGTCAAACTGCTGCGGCAAAAAAGCGCCATCCAGGTGATCGGCGCGATTGACACCGATCCCGCCAAGGCCGGACGCGACCTCGGAGAAGTGGTCGGGGCCACGGATGCGCCCTGGGGCGTGCCGGTGATGGCCGATTCGGCCGCCATGCTGGGCAAGTCCGCTGACCTGGTGGTGCACTCCACGTCCTCTTCGCTGCCCTCGGTGATGGACCAGTTGCTCGAATGTCTGGCGGCGGAATCTTGCATCGTTTCCACGTGCGAGGAACTTTCCTATCCCTTCCGGAAATATCCTGATTTGTCGAAGAAACTCGACGAAGAGGCGAAAACCTGGGGGGTGGCGCTGGTTGGCACCGGCGTCAATCCCGGATTCGTGATGGATAAGCTGGCCATCACCCTTTCATCGGTGTCACAGCACATCGAGCACGCTAAATCCATCCGTGTAGTGGACGCCGGAAAACGCCGCCTACCTTTGCAGAAAAAAATCGGAGCGGGGATGTCGGTGGAGGAATTTCGCGGACAGGTAGCCGCGGGAGTCATCAAGCACCACGGCCTGCCGGAGTCCATCGCCATGGTCGCTGACGCGCTGGGGTTTGACGTGGATGAAATTACGGAGACCATTGAGCCGATGGTGGCCCGCGAACATGTAAAGACCGAGTATCTGGAAGTCGCACCGGGACAGGCCGCAGGCGTACATCAAATCGCCCGAGGTTTGGTGAAGGGCGAGGAAAGAATTTACATGGAGCTTCAGATGTACGTCGGCGCCCGCGATCCTCATGACACCATCGAGCTGACGGGCACGCCAGGCTTGAAACTCACCATCCCCGGCGGCACCCATGGGGACTTGGCGACCGCCGCCGTGGTGGTCAACTCAATTCCATCCATTCTTGCCGCACAAGCAGGCCTGCGCACCTCCCGCGACCTGCCCATGAGCTATTTCCCGCCCGCCGCCCGGCCGTGATTGATGTTGATCATGGAGGAAGCGTCGCGCAACTGAGCGTAATTTCGTTGAGTGGTCTGCTGACCAAACTAGACAAACAAAACGTCAACCTGTTCCTGTACCAAAGAAAAATCTCGATCAGAAGTCGCGACGGCCGCCTTGTGGTGCTTCGCAAGCCCCGCGGCAAAACAGTCCGCGTACGGAAGCTTGAATTCCGCGTGGAAACTTGCGGCAATTTTTGTGAGCTCGAAATCTGCATCCAAAATTTCGATGGGCAGTTGCGCGATCTCGGCAATCACCTGCTTCGTTATCTTCGGACCATGCGCGCGCCACACCGAGTGATACACCTCGCCCCAGTTGACGACGCTCATGAGAAGTTCCCTTTTCCCCGCGATTGCAAGGGTGATCAATTCTTCCACTTTGTCCGCACCGGGACGGTTCTCGAAAAACGTCATGACGGCGCTGGCGTCCAAAATTATGCGTTTCACAGTTCCCGATCTCGTTTGCGCTCCTCAAGCAAAAATTTCGTCGCGGAACCGTCACCCTTCAGGGAACCGCGGAGGCTGTGAATGTATTCGGGCGTCAACGGCTGGAGGATTAGTCGCTGCTCTTCCTCCACAAAGGCGACCTGCGTGCCTTTCTGGATACCGAATTCCCGGCGCAATTTTGAAGGAATCACCAGCTGGCCTTTGGTTGTAACCGTGGACACCTCATATTTCATTGGGCCTCCAGGGAGAGAACACCAGGCAGAAAGTATGTCATACATGAAGATGTAAGTCAAAAAATATATGGCTTACATTATTGTCTCAGGCGGACAATCTCTCATTTGTGCTACCTGCCCTGCTGGACGGTTTTCTGCCAGAACCGTGCCACGGCGGCGTAATCCACATCCTCCTTTGCCGCTCCCTTCACCGCGCTGTAGGTTTCGCGCGACGCCGCGCTGGCAGGCAGGGGCACGCCCACCTGATTGGCCAGCTCAAGCGCCAGCCCCATGTCCTTGTGCATGAGCCGCAGGGGAAAGCTTGGAGTGTATTCCTGCTTCAAAATCATGGGAGCTTTCACGTCCAGTACAGGCGCCCGCGCCATGCTGGCCTGCATCACGCCGATCAGATTTTCCGCAGGAATCCCGGCTCCGCTCACGAGTGCCAGCGCTTCGGCCAACGCCTGCACCTCCAGCGCCAGCAGCAAATTCATCGCCAGCTTGACGATTTGCCCGGCGCCATGCGGTCCCAGGTGAAACCACTTTTTTCCCATGGCCCCAAGAACTGGTTCAACGCGCGCCAGGGTGGCTGCTTCGCCGCCCACCATGAATACGAGCTCGGCTTTTTCAGCGCCCCAAGTACCCCCGGTTACCGGAGCGTCCAGTGTTTCGACGCCGCGCTCACGGCACACCTCAGCAATTCGCCGTTCCAGCGCTGGGGAAACGGTGCTGGAGTCCACGAGCACGCTGCCGCGGCGCAAACCTTCCAACGCCCCTTCGCCCCACAGCACTGCCTCTAGCGCCGGCGGATCACTCACAATGGTGATCAGCACATCCGCAGCCGCCGCTGCTTCGCGCGCGCTCGACGCCACTTTGGCGCCATCCTGCGCCAGGGCATCGGACTTACTTCGCGTGCGGTTCCACACCGACACTTCGTAGCCCGCCTTAAGCAGGTTCCGCACCATGGGCTTGCCCATCAGGCCCAGACCGATAAATCCAACGACCGGTTTCACAATGTCCCCCTTATTTGTACGAATCTGGAATGAAGATTTGACGGAAGGAATATAGCGCGGCTCGCAGGTCTAAGCGAGAGCGGACACACAATCATTCATTGGAAAGTTGGAACGCCGCCGTTCAGGCTTCGGTATGGCGGTTTTGCAGCGGGGCAACGGAGGTTTTCGAGCCATCCCGCGACTTGCTATCTTCCGCGGAAGCCTCGTTGGGAATCACCGGCGCAGGACCGAAGTTCTCATCGAGGCTAAGTATGCAGACATAGGGGATTTCCCAGCGAAATGACTTGATTTGCCCGCGCTGAGAGATTCTCTCCTCCAGAAAAATGGACTTTCCGGAGTCTGCTGCCAGGGTGCCCGTAGCCGGCAGGACTACATCTCCGGCTCGGTAGTGCACCTCGACCCGCCGTCCGAGTAGTGCGTGGTATCGCGACATGTTTTTGAGTTTGCGCTGCAATATCGGCGGGGACAATAGTACAAAGGTACGCTCTTGGGGGGCTTCTAAAACCCGCTACTGTGGCTCTGCAATCTCTGCTGCGCTGGTTTCGCCTCAGTGATGCCCGCCGCCATGCCCGTGCGCGGCCGCAGCCACTGGTGCGGGCTCTGCTTCCACGGGACGCATCACCAAGTCGGCCGTGGCCATCAGGTAGAGCGTGTACACAACGCTGTAGGACAGGAATGCATAGAGCACGGGCAGCACCCAACCCGCTTCTCCGCCCATGGGTTGCACAAACTTCCAAACCAGCTCGCTCACTCCCAATCCAATGAATGCGCCGATCACGCGGCTCGGGACGCCGACGGTTATCGCCGAGTGGCAGTGCGGACATTCCAGCTTATCGGTGTAGGCCACCACGGGTCCGGCCGGAACTTTTCTCAGGCAGTGCGGGCAAACGCGTATCGCCACTTCGTCACCTCCGCGTAATCACAGGTATTCGCAATCAACACAAACACCATACCGTACCGCGGGCCAACTGCAAAGAGCCCTCGCACGCTATGTTATAATGAACCGTTCTTGCATCCCCGAACCCACAAAACGGCAGCGATTCAAGCAATTTCCAATGCGCGGAGGCGCGAATGAAATTCGGTGTCGTCGTTTTTCCCGGCTCCAATTGCGATGATGACTCATACCATGTTGTCAACAAAGTTCTGGGCCAGCCTGTTGAGTTTATCTGGCATCAATCGGCCGATTTAGCCGGGGCGGACGCCATTATCCTGCCGGGGGGATTTGCTTTCGGCGATTACCTGCGCATCGGCGCCATCGCGCGTTTTTCGCCGGTGATGCGTTCGGTTGAGAAATTTGCGAAGGCGGGCGGCCTGATCCTGGGCATCTGCAATGGCTTCCAGATCCTTCTCGAAGCCGGCCTTCTTCCCGGAGCGATGTTGCGCAACGCGGGCCTGCGTTTTCGATGCCTGCCTGTATACATTCGCGTGGAGACTACCGATACGCCCTTCACTTGCGCCGCGAGACTTGGCCAGGTTCTCCAGGCGCCCATCGCGCACAGCGAGGGCAATTATTTTTGCGACGCCCCGACCTATGCCGATCTGGAACGCAACCATCAAATCGCTTTCCGCTACACCACGCCGGACGGGCGTGAGAACGCCGCCGCAAATCCCAACGGCTCGCTTGCCGCAATCGCCGGGATTTGTAATCGCGAGCGAAATATTATGGGACTCATGCCCCACCCGGAGCGCGCCTCGGAAATCGAACTCGGCTCCGCCGACGGCCTGGTGATTTTTCAATCGATGGTTCATTGGCTTTCCCGGCGAGGCGAATCCGGCCAGCACGAAATAAGAACTGAACCAGCCGCACTACGAGTGTGAAACGCCCGTTGCGGCGAGCAATTCAGAAGGACACGTGTTTTTGATGCTCGAAACAGAAATCAAAGTCACTCCGGAACTCGCTGCCGAGCACGGCCTCTCCGCCGAGGAATATGCGCGCGTAATCAAGATCCTGGGCCGCGAGCCCAGCCTCACCGAGTTGGGGATCTTCAGCGTGATGTGGAGCGAGCACTGCTCCTACAAGTCCAGCCGGGTGCATTTGCGCCGGCTGCCCACCAAGGCTCCGCAAGTGGTTCAAGGCCCGGGAGAAAATGCGGGTGTCGTGGATTTTGGCGACGGACTTTGCGCCGCGTTCAAGATCGAATCGCACAATCACCCCAGCTACGTTGAGCCGTTTCAGGGAGCGGCCACCGGCGTCGGCGGAATTTTGCGCGACGTGTTCACCATGGGCGCGCGGCCGATTGCGGTGCTCGATGCGTTGCGCTTCGGACCAATCAATGGCGCTTCCGCCGCAGCGGCTTCGCCAGCCAACATAACCGCGAAGAATCGCCGCATCCTCGACGGAGTTGTCGGCGGGATTGCATTCTACGGAAATTGTTTCGGCGTTCCCACCGTGGGTGGAGACGTCGCCTTCGCGCCCTGTTACTCGGGCAATCCACTGGTGAACGCACTGGCGCTGGGCATCGCCCGCCGCGAAGAACTTTTCTTCGCTCGGGCGCGAGGGACGGGAAATCCGGTCCTTTATGTTGGCTCCAAGACGGGCCGCGACGGCATCCATGGCGCGTCACTGCTGGCCTCCGCTGAATTCACCGAGCAGTCGCAGCAAAAGCGCCCCAACGTCCAGGTGGGCGATCCATTTCTTGAAAAATTGTTGCTGGAGGCCTGTCTCGAAGCCATGCACACCGGCGCAATCGTAGCCATCCAGGACATGGGCGCCGCGGGACTCACCAGCACGAGTTGCGAAATGGCTTCGCGCGGCGGGGTGGGCATTGAGCTGAACCTTGATCTTGTGCCGCAGCGCGAAACCGGCATGACACCCTACGAAATGATGCTCAGCGAATCGCAAGAGCGGATGTTGCTCGTCGCGCAACGCGGCCGCGAACGCGAAGTGATCGAAGTGTTCGCAAAATGGGGGCTGGACGCGGTTGAAGTGGGGCGCGTCACCTCGGACGGTCTGTTGCGCGTCAACTGGCAAGAAGGTATGGCAGCCGAAATTCCGGCGAAGGCGCTTGCTGAAGAAGCGCCCGTGTACCAGCGCCCGCTCACTCCGCCATCTTCGCCCCGCGGCAAGGGTCCGCTGTTGCAATTCGCTCCTGATGGAACCGACCTGACGGAAAATCTCCTGCGCCTTTTGGCCTGGCCGGCCATTGCTTCCAAGCGTTGGATCTTCGAGCAATACGATTTCATGGTGCGCACCAATACGCTCGAGGGCCCGGGCGCGGGCGACGCCGCCGTGCTGCGCGTCAAGGAGACTTCCCGTGCGCTTGCGCTCACCGTGGACGGCAACGGACGCTGGTGCTGGCTTGCTCCGCGAGAAGGAGCGAGAGCCGCCGTCGCTGAAGCCGCGCGCAATGTTGCCTGCGTGGGCGCGCGGCCGTGGGCGGCCACGAATTGCCTGAACTTCGGCAATCCCGAGAAACCCGAAGTGATGTGGGAGTTCAGCGAATGTGTGGACGGAATCGCTGAAGCCTGCTCCGCGCTCAACATTCCCATCACCGGCGGCAACGTCAGTTTTTATAACGACACGCTGGGCCAATCCATTTATCCAACGCCGGTTCTTGGCGTGCTCGGCGTCCTGGAAGACGCCTCGCGCGCGCTGGGCTTGGCCTTCCGCAACGAAGGCGACACCATCGTTTTGCTGGATGGGCGCGCGGAACAATCTTCTGAGGGCTCCGCGTCAAGCGCGAATTCACAACGCGAGCTCTCTTCTTCGGAATATGCATTCGCTCTTCAGGGCATTGCGGCGGGTGCGCCGCCCACAGTGGATCTTGCCGCCGAGCAACGGCTCATCGAAATGCTTTTGGCGCTTGCGGCAAAAGGGTTGCTGCATTCGGCGCATGACATCAGCGATGGCGGGCTGGCGGTCACCGTGGCGGAAAGCTGCTTCGCATCCAAAGACGGTCTTTCGGCGGAAATCACTCTGGCGCAGTCTGACCCCGCGGAAAAAGCCGAGATTGCTCTGTTCGGCGAGCGCGGCGCGCGCGCCATTGTCTCCTGCGCACCGGATACCCTTGCCGCGCTCCGCGAGTCTGCGAGACAATATGGGGTCGGTCTCCAGGCAATTGGGCGCGTCACGCGGAATGCTTTCCGCATCGAATGGAATGGACGCACTGTGATCGACTCGCCGTGCGACCGCCTGCGGGATACCTGGGCTGGTTCGCTTAAGAGCTTAATGACCAATTAAATTTTTCTGTATATTGCTAGCGTTCAGGGGATACGGGTCTTTTCAGGCACCATGTCAATCTTTGCAAAATTCGGCCGTTGGTTTGTCATTACACTCTGGACCGCCGCGGGCGCCTTCTGCCTCTTGAACGCCACAGTTGACGTGGAGCGCGCCATGGAAGTCCACTCCCAGCGCATCATCGTGCTGGAGGATGTGATTTACGCCCTCGCCGGCATCGCATTTTTCGCCGCGGCCATCGGCATTGCGCGTCGACTTCACTGGGCGCGTCAACTTTCTCTCGGCCTTTGGGCGCTCTTCGGCTATTGGGATTTTACTGCCATGGGCGAGTTTGCCGATAAGCGCTGGTTCCCATTACTCGGATTTGCATCACTGGTGGTCGCGCTGTTCTGGCTGATTTCTCCGGCGGCGCTTCGTTGAAATTTGATGCGAACGTGAATTCTCAATTCCAACTCGACGACGACCACTTCCACGACCACTGTGGGGTTTTCGGTGTTTTCGGTCATGCCGAGGCGGCAAAACTCGCCTATCTCGGCCTCTACGCGCTGCAGCATCGCGGACAGGAAGCCGCTGGCATCTGCGCCTCCGATGGCACGGGTCTGCGCCTGGCCCGCGGCATGGGTCTCGTGCAGGACATCTTCGATCCCAAGCGCCTTGCTACTCTTCCGGGTGATTCCGCCATCGGCCACACGCGCTATTCCACCGCCGGCGACACCACGCTGGTCAACGCACAACCCATTCTGATTGATTGCAGCAAGGGCCAGCTGGCGCTCGGCCACAATGGCAACCTGACCAACGCGGCCGAGTGGCGCCGCAAACTCGAACACCGCGGGTCGATTTTTCAGACGACCAGCGATACAGAAGTCATCGTGCACCTGATCGCGCGCAGTACCGGACGAAATCTCTCCGCGTCCATTGCCGACGCGCTCAATCAAGTCGAGGGCGCATATTCGCTTTTGCTTCTGACTCGCGACGAGCTTTATGCCATCCGCGATCCCCGCGGCTTCCGCCCGCTCTGTCTCGGCCGATTGGGCGAAACCTACATGGTCGCTTCGGAAACCTGCGCGTTCGATTTGCTCGACGCCACTTACATCCGCGATATCGAGCCCGGAGAAATGCTACGCATCTCCCGCTCGGGGCTGGAGTCCATCCGCTTCGCACCACCCAAGCAGCGACAGCACTGCATCTTCGAGCATGTTTATTTCGCGCGGCCCGATAGCCTGGTTTTTGGCCGCAGCGTGCATCACAGCCGCGAAACGCTGGGCCGTCTCTTGGCGCGAGAGCATCCGGTCCAAGCTGACGTCGTCGTTCCAGTGCCCGATTCCGGTGTGCCCGCAGCCATCGGCTACGCGCTCGAGTCCAGCATCCCATTCCGCATGGGCCTGATTCGCAACCACTACATCGGCCGCACCTTCATCCAACCGGTGCAGGCCATCCGCGATTTCGGAGTGAAGCTCAAGCTAAACCCCGTGCGCGGATTGCTCGAGGGGAAGCGTGTCGTCCTGGTGGACGACAGCATCGTTCGCGGCACCACCAGCCAAAAGATTGTGCGACTGGTGCGCGAAGCCGGCGCCTCGGAGGTTCACGTGCGCATCAGTTCGCCGCCGACAATTTCGCCTTGCTACTACGGGATTGATACGCCGACACATGAGGAGCTGATCGCCAGCAACGATTCCAATCGCCGTCCGCGCTTGTCGGGCCCGGCGCCAATTCCTGCCGGGGCGGTTGCGGCTTCTGCGCCTCCATCCGACGCAAAGCCGGGCGAAGCCGCTCCCTCAGCGCAAACTATCGAAGAGATTCGACGCTTCCTGGACGCCGATTCGCTGGGCTATTTGTCGCTCGCCAATCTTCGCTCTGCAGTGGAGGATACTGCTGGAAATTTCTGCACCTCCTGTTTCACGGGTGTCTACCCGACCCCGCCGGTTCAAATCGAGGTGAGGCACAGCGCCTCCCAAGGAAGCAAACAGCCGGAGAATTCCGCAGAAAATGAATCCACAACTCATGTGCCCCAGGCAACGGTGACGCGTGACTCCTAAAGACCCCTACTTGGATAAAAAGGGCGGTGCGCAAGAAGAAGTTCAGTTGCCGATGCGCGAGCGCGCCCGGCGCGAAGTCATCGCCTGGGCCTGGATCATAGGAGCCTTCCTGGTCATTTACTCTACGATCGGCCAGGCGCGCGTTATCCCCTCCGAATCCATGGAAAACACGCTGCTCGTCGGTGATCACTTGATCATGAGCCGCTTTGGCTACGATGCGGGATTGCCGCTCACTCCCTGGCACATTTCGCTGTGGCGAAACCCGCAACGCCAGCAAATCATTATCCTTCGCGCCACGTTTGAAGACGGCCAGCCCGACTTAATTAAACGCGTAATCGGCATGCCCGGGGACACGGTGGAGATTCACGATGGCGCGGTGTGGATCAACGGCCAGAGCCTGGTGGAGCCCTACATAAAAGAGCCCATGGATCCGTACGAACGCCGGGGCCCCTATCATGTCCCGGCCAATAGTTATTTTGTGATGGGGGATAATCGCGCCGATTCCTACGACAGCCGTTATTGGGGATTCGTCCCGCGCCACGATTTGGTGGGCGTGCCGGTGATGATTTATCTTTCCATTGACGCGCCAAAAGACCCCGGTCAATCGCGCACGCAGGCGTGGGAGCCCGGCCACCTGACCGAGCGTTTCGAGGCCTATGCCTCGGTGCTTATTCATCCCGGCCGCGTCCGCTGGAAACGTCTCTTTCATTTTTTCTAGAAACTGTTCGTAGGGGCGGATCTCTTACACGCCCACTTTGGCAAGTAACCTCCTTGAGGCCATCCGCATGAAATACGCCGACGCCGGCGTGAACATCGCTCTCGCCGACCAGGCCAAGCAGAAAATTGCCCGCCTGGCCGCGCGCACCTTCACGCGCGGCGTAGTCGGCGGCATCGGCGCGTTCGGCGCGCTGTTCGCGCTGGACCGCAAGCGCTGGCGTGAACCGCTCCTGGTCTCCAGCGCCGATGGCGTGGGCACCAAACTCAAAATTGCTTTTGCCATGGGGGTTCATTCCACTGTCGGCGCCGACCTCGTCCACCATTGCGTGAATGACATCCTCACTCTGGGGGCCGAGCCGCTGTTTTTTCTCGATTACCTCGCGCTTGGCAAAATGGATCCCGGCATCGTCGAAAAGGTCCTGGAAGGCATCAGCCGGGCCTGCCGCGCCACTGGATGCGCGCTCATCGGCGGTGAGACCGCGCAGATGACCGGCTTCTATCACGAAGGCGAATACGACCTCGCGGGATTTATTGTCGGCGCAGTGGAACGATCACGCTTGCTGGGTCCGCAGCGCGTGCGCTCAGGCGATGTTCTGCTCGCGCTGCCCGGCACGGGACTGCACACCAACGGCTACTCGCTCGCTCGCAAGTTGGTTTTTGAGCAGGAAGGCCTGAAGCCCGAGACTTATGTTGCAGAAATCCATAACAAAATTGGCGCCGAGCTGTTGCGCCCGCACCGCTGCTACCTCCCGGCGTTGAAAAATGCCCTGGCTCACGACGGATGGATTTCCGCGATGGCGCACATCACCGGTGGAGGCATCCCCGGGAATCTCCCGCGCGTGCTCCCTCGAGGTGTGCGCGCTGAAATCGATCTCGGCTCCTGGCCCGTGCCGCCGATTTTCAGCTATCTGGCTCGCATTGGCGAGCTCGATCGCCAGGAACTTCTGGAAACTTTCAACCTCGGCGTGGGCATGATCCTGATCGCCCCTCAAAAGAACTTGCGCGCTTTGGAAACCGACCTCAAGCGCCGCCGCGAAAAGTTTTTCCGAATCGGCCAAGTGGTGACCGGCCTGGGCCAGCGCATCACTTATTCCGGTCAGCTCTCCCTCTGAAGGTTTCCGGATTTTATCTGCGCGCTCGCGGTCTTTATGGTTATTTTATAAGCTTCGCTTTACTTTCGCCTCGACTTCTCTCAGAATATCCATCGTTTCGCTGTGACCTAAGACCTTGGAGCAATAATCATGTCCCCTGAAATCAATCCCACTCGCACGTTGGCCGGCCAAATTGCGGTCGTGACCGGCGGAGGACGTGGCATCGGCCGCGCCATCGCCCAGGCTTTGGCGGCTGCCGGAGCAGGCGTCGCCGTGCTCTCCCGATCCGCGGATGAATTGGATCAAACCGTCGCGCTGATTGAGAGCGCGGGCGGCAAAGCCCAGGCGTACGCCGTGGATATAACGAACGCTCCCGTCGTGCGGAATTCGTTTTCAGAAATTCGCAATACGCTGGGCGCGATAGATATTCTCGTCAACGACGCCGGGGCCATTGGCCCTCTGGGGCCTTTCTGGGAAAACGATATGGACGCCTGGTGGCGCGCCATGGACGTCAACCTGCGCGGGCATCTCCTGTGCACTCATGCTGTTCTTCCGGAAATGATTTCCCGCCGCCGCGGCAGAATCATCAATGTTTCGAGCGGCGCGGGCACGGCACCCATCGCCAATTTATCGTCCTACGTGGCCGCGAAAACCGCCCTGATCCGCTTCACGGAAAATTTGGCAGCCGAAACAAAACCGCGCGGAGTTTCCGTGTTTGCCATCGCTCCGGGCACGGTTCGTACGGCTATGGCGGAATACTCGGCGAATTCTCAAGAAGGGCAGAAGTGGATCCCGTGGTTCAGGCGTTTGTTCGACGAAGGCATCGCCGTGCCGCCGGAGCGCGCCGCGCAACTTGTGATTGCCCTGGCTTCGGGAATCGCCGACGTACTCTCCGGCCTGTTCATCTCCGTCATGGACGACCTGAATCTAATTCTCGAAAACGCCGCCGAAGTCGAGAAAGAAGCCCTTTACTGCCTGCGCGTCCGCAAGCTAGCCGCGGAAAAACCGAATCCGGCTTACGCTTCATTACTTGCGACGGCAGGGCGCGGTTCGTCCTAACAGGTCAGTCTCCGTGCATCCTCTGTGTACTCTGTGAAGCTGTGAAAAAACCTCTTTGAAATTTCTTCTTGAAAATTTTGGGAAGGCGTCTATGTTGGGCACATG
>Ga0209415_10000134_pt1 | contig 114398 bp, 109 predicted proteins | sample PeaSoiSIISIP2007_FD_187696 | JGI IMG/M metagenome (GOLD analysis project Ga0209415, IMG submission 187696) | Peat soil microbial communities from Weissenstadt, Germany - SII-SIP-2007 (SPAdes) (version 2) | ecosystem: Environmental > Terrestrial > Soil > Wetlands > Peat | place: Germany...
GAGCCCATCTTCCTCGAGCGCGAAGAGGCGCAGAAGGCCGAGGCCACCAACGACGGCGCCCTCGACCGCGCCTGGGCGCTGTGGAAGCAGGAGGCGATGGGCGCTTGATCAGCGCGGCGCGCGGCAGGGGACCATCAGGTTCGCGGTGAACACCTGCACCGGCTGGTCGTGCTGGTTGTAGGTGGTGGTCCTCACCTTGACGACGCCGAGGCCCGGCCGCGACTTGGACAGGCGCAGCGCCAGCACCTCGCTCTCGACGTGAAGCTCGTCGCCGGGGCGGACCGGGCGCGGCCACAGGATTTCCTCGCCGCCGCCGCCGATGATGCCGCCCGCCGGCTTGAATTCGCCCTCGACCAGAAGCCGCATGGTCATCGCCGCGGTGTGCCAGCCGCTGGCGGCGAGGCCGCCGAACATGGTGGCTTTCGCCGCTTCGTCGTCGAGATGAAACGGCTGGGGATCGTATTTCGCGGCGAATTCCTTGATCTCCGCCAGCTCGACCCGCTTGCGGCCGGAGCCGAATTTCTCCCCGACCGCGAAATCCTCGAAATAGTGGATCACGCCTTGCGCCCTTCCTTGAACCAGGCGCCGCCGGCGACCGACAGCGCGTTGACCAGACCGAACGCCACCAGCGCCGCGCCCAGCGCCATGAACACCGCGGAGAGATCGCCGCTGAGGCGCAGCGCCAGCCAGCCGGCGCTCGCCGCGATCACCAGCCGCGTCACGCCCGCGACCAGCGGCCACAGCAGCCGGCCCGCGCCCTGCGAGGCGAAATAGAGCGCCATGCCGAGGCCGAACAGGCCGTAGAACGGCCCGACCCAGTGCAGATAGCGCGTGCCGGAATCGATCAGCGCGGGATCGTCGCCGAAGAGGGACAGCCACGCGTGGGGAAAGAGCGCGGCGGTAAGGCCGATCGTCTCGCACAGTCCGGCGGCGACGGCGGCGCCGATCCAGGCGGCGCGCAGCGCGCGCTCGCGCCGACCCGCGCCGATGTTGGTGCCGACCAGCGCCACCAGCGGCCCGCCCAATCCGAAGCACAGCGGCACCAGCAGGTATTCCAGGCGCGAGCCGACGCCGTATCCGGCGATCGCGGCCGGCCCGAACGCGCCCACCAGAGATGTGGCGATGGCGATCGTCGTATTGGTGGTGATGGTCACCAGCGCCGCGACCAGGCCGACGCGCAGAATGTCGCGGAACAACGGCCAGCGCAGTGCGATGCCGCGGAGCGACAAGCGCACCACGCCGCTTCCCGACATGAGGTATGCCAGGAACAGCGCGCTGCCGGCGCCGTAATACGCGACCACCGCGACGCCGCCGCCCATCACGCCGAGGCGCGGAAACGGCCCCAGCCCGAAGATCAGGCACGGCGATAGCGGCACCAGCAGAACAACACCGGCGCAGGTGACGAACGCCGGCATCAGCATGTTGCCGGTGCCGCGGATCACGGCGGCAAGCGAATTGAACAGCCACAAGAGCACCATGCCGGCGAACACCACGTTGGAATAGGCCAACGCCGCATCGAGCGACGCGCCGGTCCCGCCCATGGCGGCGTAAAGCGGCCGCCCGAAGAGCAGGACCAGCCCGCTGAAGCCCAGGCCGAAGATCACCGCGATCACCACGGCATGAAGCACCAGGGCGTTGGCGTCGTCGCGCCGCCCGGCGCCGAGCGTGCGCGCCACCGCCGACGAGATGCCGCCGCCCATGGCACCGGCCGACATCATCTGCATCAGCATCAGCGCCGGGAACACCAGGGTCACGCCGGCCAGCGCCGCGGTGCCGAGCCGTCCCACAAAATAGGCCTCGATCAGCCCAACCGCGGACTGGAACAGCATGACCAGCACATTGGGCGCGGCGAGGCGCCACAAGGTCCGCACGATCGGCGCCTCGAGCAATGCCACCGTGCGCAAGTCCCGCGCGGCTTCGGCTGCACGTGGGGCGGCAAGCGGGGCGGTTGGGGCGCGAGCCAGCACGAAAAGCCTCCCTTGACGTAAAAGCGTATATGCGCATAATATACGCGTAGCTACACCTTTACCACTAGGGATTTTGCGATGCCTGCCCTGCGAAATTCCCAGCCGCGCGACTGCAATTGCCTGGTAGTGCGCCAGGCGGCGCGCCATGTGACACAGCTCTATGACCGCTTCATCGCGCCCTACGGGCTCAAGACCAGCCAGTTCAGCATCCTCGCCCGGCTGGGGCGCGAGGGCGGGATGACCATCAATGCGCTCGCAGCGGCGCTGGTGATGGACCGCACTACTTTGGGGCGCAACATCCGGCCGTTGCAGCGCGACGGCCTGGTGACCATGGCGGTGTCGCCGGCGGACCGGCGCAGCCGCGTGCTGCGCGTGACGGACAAGGGCGCCAGGCTGGTGATGAAGGCGGCCGTGGGCTGGGCCGAAGCGCAGGCAGCGTTCGAGCGCGGCGTCGGCACGGCGCGCGCCGCGGAATTCAGATCGCTGCTTCGATCAGTGGTGGAGATCGGGTTCCCGGCCTGACCGGCTTGGACGCGCTTTTTTGACTTGCGCCGAAGAGCCGATCCGCGATCTTCTTGCCGCCAAAGAACCAAGAACGACAAGCGCGAGGGAGGATCGGCGGCCATGCTCAACACGGGCATTTTCCGTAACAAATGGTGGATGGTGCTGGGGGCGGTGCTGGGGCTCACGCTCAACAGCGGCGTGGTGCAGAATTTCGCCTTCGCCGTTTTCATCAAGCCGATCACCGAGGATCTCAGCATCTCGCGGTCGGAGCTCACCTCGGCGGTCGCCATCACCGCGCTGCTCGGCACGGTCATCACGCCGCTCTTCGGCAAGGCGCTCGACCATTTTGGCCTGCGCTCGGTTCACATGCCGATGATCGCGGCCTATGCCGTCGCCACGGCGGGGCTGGCGTTCCTCAACACGCCCTATGCGCTGCTGCTCGTCCTCTTCTTGTTTCAGCATCTCTTCAGTCCCGGGCAGTCGCCGGTCGCCTACTCCAAGGCGGTAGCGGCCTGGTTCGACAAGGATCGCGGCCTGGCCCTCGGCATCGCCATCGCCGGGGTCGGACTCGGCGTCGCCGTCATTCCGCCGTTCGCGAATTATCTCATCGTGCATTACAGCTGGCGCGCGGCCTATCTCGGGCTCGGCGCGGCCATCCTGGTGCTGGCGCTCATTCCGGTCGCGCTGTTCGAGCGCGAGCCGCCCATCGCGCCGGAACGCTGGCGGGCGAAGAGCGACGACACGATCCCGGGGATGTCCTGGACGGAAGCGGTGCGTGGCTGGCGCTTCTGGGCGATGACGGCCGCTTTCTTCCTGGCGATCGTGGCGGTCAATGGGACGCTGGCGCAGGTGGTGGCGCTCCTCACCGACCGCGGCGTCGCGCTTTCCGTCGCGGTGGGCGCGCTGTCGCTCTCGGGCGTCGGGCTGACCGGCGGGCGCATCCTGTCCGGCTTCTTCCTCGATCGCCTCCACGGCCCCTATGTCGCGTGCTGTTTCTTCGTCGGCGCCGGCATCGGCGTGGCGCTGCTGGCGAGCGGGCTCCAGCCGTTCGCCGGCACCTTCCTGTGCGGCCTCGGCATCGGCGCCGAAGTCGATCTCATGGCCTATTTCGTCAGCCGCTATTTCGGGCTGCGCACGTTCGGCGCGGTGTACGGCACGATGTTTTCGCTGTTCTCGATGGGGGTCGGCGTCGGGCCGTTCTTCATGGCGCTGTCGCACGACCTGCTGCACAGCTACGTGCCGATGATGATCGTCTTCGAGGGGGTGCTGGCGGTGGTCTGCCTGTTGCTGGTGAGCCTCGGGCCCTACCGTTTCGCGGCGCGGGCCGCCGAGCCGCCCGCGGGCGCCGCCGCCGCGGGCTCGGGCGTCACACCCTGATCTCGCCGAGATTGATGCTCTGGCCCAGCACCGCCTCGACGGTGCGCTTGGCGCGGCCGGGGGGATCGATCTCGACCTGGTAACGGCCGGATTCGTCGGGCAGGCGGTCGAACTTGAAGTCGCCGTAATTGTCGCTGACCGTTTCCGCGACCTGTGCGCCGTCCTTGAGGAGGCGCACGCGCGCGCCCTCGAGGCAATCGACCGCGCCGCCCGCCTCGACCGAGATCGAGCCGCCGATGAAGCAGGTCGAGTAGCGCCACAGGTTGCGATAATAGACCCGCGGCTTGGTGGCGAGCTCGGGTTTGATCACTTCGAGCTCCTGCTCCTTGACGAGGCGCGCCATCTCGTCGTCCTCGACCTTGACCGCGCGCATCGCGCCGGTGGGACAGGATTGCTGGCCGCGCGTCTGCTGCCAGCCCTGGTCGAGGAGATGGGCGTCGAACGGCCAGGCCTGCGGCAGGTTCTCGGCCTCGTTCCACCAGATATGCCCGTAGGGGCAGGCCTCGACGAGCTGCTTCTGGCCCTTGGCCTTGACCGGATCGATGAGGACGATGCCGTCCTCGCGCTTGGTGATGGCGCCGTCGCGCGCCGCCTTGATGCAGGGCGCGTCGTCGCAGTGGTTGCACATGGTCGGGACATAGGCGATGTCGATCATCGGCGCCTGGCCACGCTCCTTCTGCAATATGTCGATCCAGCGATGCCCGTGCTTCGGCATCGGCGCTGCATAGCCGGGCCAGGAATTGCCGACATACTCGTCCATCGCGGCGAGCGTGCAGTTGTTGCAGTTGGTGCATTCCGCCACGTCGATGATCAGGTTCCATTTGGCCATCGCTACTGTCTCCTACCCCAGTGACGGCTTAGCCCGGAGCGTGCGCGGCCGGGAGATTGCTTCGCTTCGCTCGCAATGACGGTTTTTGGTTGTCATTGCGAGGAGCGGAGCGACGAAGCAATCTCATCGAACCCCCGCGCCCCCTGCGCAACCTCCGCGTCCACCGCGCTAAGGCCCTGCTTACTGTGCCGGCACGGTTTCGGGTGTGCGCACTGTCGTGCGCGCACGCTCCTCCTTCGCTTCGCCGGCGAATGTCGCTGAGACGTGCTCGATGCGTCCGTCCCACAGCTCCACCTGCACCAGGGAGTTGGCGCCGGCGAGCGAATGGGTGGTGCGGGTTTGCGTCCGCTCCGGCGTCAGCTGGTTGAGGCAGCCGCCGCGCTCGACCGATTTGCCCGGCTCGCCCATCGGCTCGTAAATGGCCGAGGATTCGTAGCCGTGGCACACGCCGCGCGCGAGCCGCTCGGTCGGCAAGGCGGCGCAGATCACCGCGCCGCGGTCGTTGAACACCTTGACCAGGTCGTTCTTCTTGATGCCGCGCTCGGCGGCGTCGGCGGCGCTCAGGCGCATGACCCAATAATAATGCCCGCCGACATTGACCCGGTGATCCGCGATGTTGAGCAGGAAGCTGTCCTTGCCGTCCCCTTGGGTGTGGAAGCTGTATTTCGAGTGCGGCGTGAGCATTTGCAGCGGATATTTCTCGAACAGCTCGCCGCTGTGCGGCCCCTCCCAGGACGGCTCGTACTTGACGATCGGCGGCCGCTCCGGGTCCTTGAAGCGCTTGAGGCTGTTGCACTCGAACTCGAGCTTGCCGGACTGCGTTTGCAGGCCCTTGAGATATTCCCGCGCATAGTCGGAGGGCAGCGGCTGCGGCTCGGGCACGTCCTTCTTGCGGTTCTCCCAGAACCATCGGAACGACACCGGCGCGCGCAGTTTCTCCTTCTCCGCCGGCACCACGTAGTAGCCCTTGCGGATGAACTCCTTCCACGAGATCTTGCTCGGCAGGTCCGAGCCGTCGAACATGCGCTTGACCCAATCGATCTCGTTGACCCCCTCGGAAAAATAATTGGCGAGGCCGAGCCGCTTGCAGATCTCGGTGAAGATCCAATAGTCGGATTGGGATTCGCCCAAGGGCTTGATCGCCGGCGCCTGGAACACGATGACGCGGTGGTTCAACTGCTGCTGGCCGTGATGGCCGTAGCCGCCGAGGCCCGCCCACTCGCTGATGTCGACGCGCTCGAAATTGGTGCAGGCGGGCAGGATCACGTCGGCGAACTTGGCCTCGCCCTCGAACCAGATGGACTGGTTCACCACGAATTCCAGATTCGGCGACTGGTACATGCGCACGTGGCGGTTGGTGTTGTTCATGGTCGAGAGGATCGAGCCGCCATACTTGTAGAGCATGCGCACCGGCGCGTGGCCCGGCGCCGGATATTGGAAGCGCGCGAACTGGTGCTCGATCGACTTGCCGGCCCAAGGCCAGCCCTCCGCCTTGCCGTCGGCGATCGCCTCCGGCATGAAGATGCGCGGGATGCGCTGATAGGGCGTGTTCATGGTCGGCAGCTGCGGCATGCGCTGATAGAGCTCGACCGGCATCGAGGTGCCTTCGAGATCGCCCGACATGCCGCCATCGGCATAGCCCGGGAAATAGAAGTTGAAGTCGAGCGGGCAGCCCCATTGCAGATTGCCCATGTTGATGCCGGGCTTGCCGATCCCTTGCATCGCCATGAGGCAGACCATGACCCGCGCCCATTGGATGCCGGTCTGGTTCCGGCACGCGCCGCCATGGCCGTTGCCCCAGCCGCCGGGCGAGAGATAGACGCGCTTGCCGCCCCATTCGCGGGCCAGCGCGCGCACATCGCGGGCGGGCACGCCGGTCTCTTCCTCCTGCCATTCCGGCGTCTTGGCCACGCCGTCCTCCTCGCCGAGGAGATAGGCCTTCCACACGTCGAACCCGACCGTGTGGGTGCTGACATAGGATTTGTCGTACAGCCCTTCCTTGATCCACACATAGGCGATCGCCATCGCCATCGCGACCGAGGTGGTGGGCTTGGGCGCGAACCACTTGCCGGGCAGGAACTGGGCCGAGGCGTTGTAGTAGGGATCGACGTGGACGATCTTGATGCCGAGCTTGGGGTTCTTGAGCCACTGGCGCCGCACCGTCCCTTCCTGGGCGCCGTAGGAGCCGCTCGTGGTCTCGGGATCGGCGGCCCAGAACACGATCATGTCGCAGTTCTGCAGGCAGTCCTCGACCGTACCGTAGGTCTCGCTCTGGCCGACGCGGAGCGTGTAGCCCCAGTGATGCACCGCGCCCCAGTACCAGCCTTCCCAGCTGTCGGGATTGTGGTGCACGGCGGTGTGGCCGACCGCGTTCTTGAAGCGGTGCAAGGCCGACAGGTAGTAGCCGATATTGCCCCAGGTGTGGTGCGAGCCGTGCGAGACGGCCATCACGCCCGGCCCATAGGTGCTCTTGAGCCGCTTGATCTCGGACGAGACGATGTCGAGCGCCTCGTCCCACGAGATGCGCTCGTAGCCCGACTTGCCGCGGTTCTGCGGATTGCGCTCGCCCTTGGGATCGAAATCGACGCGCTTCATGGGATGAAGCAGCCGATCGGGCGAATAGACCACCGACTTGTAGTTTTGCCCGTGCGGCGCGAGCGTGGTGCGGCGCGGCGGAGTGAACTTGATGCCGCGCGCCTCGATGGTCCAGGGCTGCGCGTCTTCCGCGTCGAAATCGATGGGCGTGATGCGGGTGATCTTTTCGTCCTTGACGGTGACGAAGACCGGGCCGCCATTGGTCATGTTGCAATAGCGCGTGCTGCCGTCGGGCTGCGGCACGCCGATCTTCCAGCGCACCGACTGGATCATCATCAGCGTCTGCGCGAACCAGTTGGTGAGATCCTCCGAGCCGTCGACGCCGAGCCGGAAATCCTTCTGCGCGTTGATCTGGTCGAGCCAGTTGATGGGCGGCGTCAAGAGCTTCGCGCCGAGCGCCGCGTCCTTGAACGTGAGCGTGATGTCGGGCTTGGCGTGGCGCCCGGCGCGCGAGCGCACGCGGCCGTCGGCGATCTGGAACCAGCGCCCCACCTCCTCGTCGCGCGCCAGGATCTGCGCCACGAGATTACGCTCCTTGAGCCGCTCGGCGAACACCGGATAGAGCCGGCGCCAGCTCTTCAGCGCGACCGCCACACCGGCGAGGACGGCAGAGAATTTCGTGGTCGCAACCGTCATGGCGCGTTCCTCCCTCCGGGTGGAGACGCAATCCCGCGCCTCCTTCCCCGTCGGAAGGCAGTATAGACCGATTGCGCGCCGCCCTGAAGCGCGTGGGACGGGCGGCGGCTCAGTAGGCGATCTGGAGCTCGAGCTGGTCCGCCGGATCGGCCGCGTGCTGGCTCGGCACGGGAACCTCGACCGCGACGCCGGGTCCGGAAGCGGCGCAGGAAACGGTCTGCTGACTCACCGCCTGGACAGGCGCGAGGCGGCCGGGCGAGGAGGCGAAGTAGGGGCTCGTTTCTGTCGCCGCGCCGCCGGGCTCGAGCCGCGCGCGGACCAGCGCGACCTGGACGAAGGACGGCTGGGTGCAACGGAGGGCGACTGGCGTGGACGAGGCACCGGCGTGGCCGACTGCCACGGTCGCCGCCGGGGCCGCGACCGTGGCGCTGTTCTCGACCTCGACCGAGACCCGCATCTGGGTGCTGGCCGTGCGCGCCATCCCGGCGGCCGGGTTGAGCGCCACCATCGCCGCGCTGACCAACGCCGCCAGCCACAGGCGGCGCTGCTCGGCCAGGGCGCCGGCGACCTGGCCGCGCGTGATAAGGCCGAGACGGACCAGGGTCTCGCCCAGCCGCTCCGAGCCGGGACGCTGGGCGCCGAGTGCAATCTTGAGTTGGGTGCGGTCGAGCAGGCCGCGCTCGACCAGGAGCTCGCCGAGTAACGGCCTTGCCTGACGGTCGATCACTGGGGCCTCCCTGGTCACCGCCGGAGGCTAGACCGTCCCGGCAAACCAATTCCTAACGCGGGCCCGGATTCCGGGCCGATCGTAAACATCGCTTGGCGCGGCTATTGCCGAACGGAACATGAAGTCCGGCTCGTTTCTTAAGACATCAGGACGCGAAGACCAGACATCGCGCCCAGGTAATAAATTTTCGGTTGATTTCAGCTTAAACAATCCGTAATTGTTGTTCGCGTGACCCGAACTGGTCGATAATAAGCTCTTTGTGTCAAAAGGTTAATCAGACTAAGGGGGCACCCGATGTTTTCCCACTTCAAGAAAGTGCTCGCTGGCGTGGTCGCTTTCGTCGCGGCAGCGCTCGTCATGCCGGCGGCGGACGGCGCGACCTCGACCGCCAACATGGCGGTCGCGGCAAGCATCGCCAACAATTGCACGATGCAGGCCGCCAATCTGAACTTCCCGAGCTACACCGGCGCCGTGAGCCCGGACACCGCGTCGACGCAAGTGTCGTGGACTTGCTCGGCAGGAGCACCCTCGACTCTGACTTTCACCAGCGCCAATTTTGCCGCCGGCAACCGCCAACTGAAGAACGGCGCCAACGTCCTGACCTACCAACTTTGCAACGATCTCGCCTGCCTGTCGCCGCTGCCGAACAATACCGCCCTCACCATTGGCGGCGCGGTGTTGACGTGCACCGCGAGTCCCTGCACCATCAACGGCAGCATTGCCGGGTCCCAGTCCGTGGCCGTCAGTGGCAGCTACAGCGACACGGTCACCATGACGCTGACCTTCTAGGGCGCAGTCCAGGCAGCGGGGGAGGCCTGGAGTGGCTCGAGGCCGGTGCCGTCTCGAGTCCCAAGATGACCGGTTTGCGTCACGGAAGCGGCGGGGGTTTGCGCCCACAGCTCTATTGCTGATCGCGTTCCTGGCCGCGCCGGCGGCGGCGGCGCCGCTCGGGGTGACGCCGACCCAGATCGACCTCAATCCGCACCAGCGCAGCGATCTCATCGCCGTCACCAACGAAGGCGACGACGAGGTCCGGCTCCAGGTCGAGGCGTTCGACTGGGACCAGCGCCCCAATGGCGAGACCGTGCTCGCTCCGACCCAGGACATCGTCGCCTTTCCGCCCCTCCTCGCGGTGGGCGCGCACGAGACCAAGCGCATCCGCGTCGGCGCGGAGGCGCCCCCCGCAGCCGCCGAGAAAAGCTATCGCCTAATCATCCAGGAGTTGCCGCCGGCGCCCAAGGAGGGCGTGACCGGCGTCCAGATGCTGACCAATTTCAGCCTGCCCATCTTCCTTGGTCCCGGCGTCGTCAGCCCCGAGGCCAAGATCGAGCCGGGGCCGATCAGCGGCGGCGCGATGACCTTCGCGGTGCATGACCAGGGCACGCAGCATTTCATGCTCCGGGGCGTGGTCGTGACGGGAACGGATCAGAGCGGCGCCAAGACCTTCGAGGCCAAGGCCAGCGGCTGGTACGTGCTTGCTGGCGGCACGCGCGAATACCGCCTCGCGCTGTCGCAAGCCGATTGCCGCGCGAGCAAGGAGCTGCGCCTGGAGGCGCAGCTCCAGGACGGAGCGGTCGAGGCGCGCGTGCCCCTCGCCGCCGACAGCTGCGGCAGCGGCGCCAAGACCCAATTCATCGTCTCCGGCGAAGCGGCGCGGTGACGCGATCGTCCATCGTGGCAGCCATGGACCAGCGATGGATACCGCCCGGTGCGCGACCCTGATCCGGTTCCTTCCCGCAGGAGGCTGGCCCGCGCCAAGCTGGCCCGTGGACGACCGGCTGCGCTGGCGCTGGCGCTGCTGGCCGCGCTGGCAACGGCGGCGGCGGCGGCCGAGCCCGAGCCCGAGGCCCCGCCGGTCCGGGCCATCCTCGAGCTCTACATCAACACCGTCGACAAGGGCGTGGCCTCGGTCGCGTTCGCGGGCAAGGAAGTGCTGGTCGCGGCCGACGACCTCGCCAAGGCCGGGTTCGTCTCGTCCGGAGGCGTGCGGGTGACCAGCGGCGGCAAGGAGTATGTGAGGCTATCCTCGCTGGCACCCGCCGTCGGCTTCGCCTACGACGATCAGACCCTCGCCTTGCGGCTCACCGTCGATCCGCGCCTCCTCGCCGCCACCGAGGTCGAGCTGCAGGCGGCGCGCGCGCCCAGCGAGATCATCTACGGCCGGGCGCCCAGCGCCTTCCTCAACTATGCCGTCAACGGCGTGACCTCGTCGTCGCCGAGCTTCTTTCTGGAACAGGGGGTGGCGCTCGGCGGCACGTTCTTCGACAATACGGTGACGGTGCCGACGACGGCGCGGCCGCTGCGCGGCTCGACCAGCCTGTCGATCGACGATCGCGACAACCTCACCCGCACCACCATCGGCGACATCACCGCGAGCGGCGGGACCTTGGGCGGCGCCATCACCTTGGGCGGGATCGGTTACAGCAAGAACTTCACCATCGATCCCTATTTCCTGCCGTTTCCGGTCCAGCGCTTCGCCGGCATCGTCGACACGCCGTCCACCGCCGACATCTACGTCAACGGCCAGCTCGTCCGCACCGTCAGCCTGCAGCCCGGCCCGTTCAACCTCAACGGCATCCCCGGCGTGAGCGGCGCCGGGGTGACGCGCGTCGTGATCCGCAACGCCTTCGGCCAGCAGCAAGAGCTGACCTCGTCCTTCTATCAGACTCAAAGCGTGCTGCGCCAAGGGCTGAACCAGTTCTCGTACAATCTCGGCTTCGTGCGCAACCAGGGGGCGGTCGCGCCGCTCGGCAGCTATCTCCTGCCGGCGCTGGCCGCCACGCACAATTACGGCCTGACCGACAATCTCACGCTCGGCGGGTTCCTCCAGGCCGGCCCGCGCCTCGCCGCCGCCGGCCCGCAGGCGACGATCGTGGTCCCGGCGGGACAGTTCTCGGCCGCCGTCGCGCCCAGCATCGCGGGGGGCCAAAGCGGCTGGTCGTCCTTCGTCGGCTACGATTACCAGACCGCGCTCATCAATCTCGGCGTCACCGGCACCTACACGAGCGCGCGCTATGCCAATCTCAGCCTGACGCCCCAGGACGACCGGCCGCGCTGGCAGGGCAACGGCTTCTTCGCGATGACGCTGGGCGACTGGAACGGCCTCCTGCAAGTGTCGCCCAGCATCTACCGCGACGCCGGACGCAACGACCAGGGCAGCCTGACCGTGACGCGGCGCATCACCGATCAGCTCAGCGTCTCGGCCACCGCCGGGCAGTCGCGGATGGCGCGCAAGCCGGTCGATACCAGCGTCTTTATCGGCATCACCTGGTCGCTCGGCCCGTCCACGGTCGCTGCGGCCTCGGTCAGCCATTCGCGCGAGGGCTACGCGAGCTCGGCACAGGTGTCGAGATCGCTGCCGGTGGGACCGGGATACGGCTATCTCGCGCAGGTCCAGACCGGACCCAGCGCATCCGACGCCGCCAACCTGCAATACCAGACCACGTTCGGGACCTACGAGGCGGACGTAAACCGGTTCGCCAACCAGACCACGGTGCGCTACAGCGCCAGCGGCGCGCTGGCGGCGATCGGCGGCGACATCAAGCCGACCGTCGCCTTGCGCGACGCCTATGCCCTGATCCGCGTGCCCGGGGCCAAGGGCGTCACCGGCTATCTCTCGAACCAGGAGGAGGGCCGCACCGACGCCGACGGCGATCTCCTCGTCCCCAACCTGCTCAGCTATTACGGCAACCGGATCGAGATCAACGAGCAGGACATCCCGATGGACTATCGCGTCGAGGGGACCGAGCTGGTCGTCGCGCCGCCCTATCGCAGCGGCGCGGTGGTCGAGTTCCCGGTGCATCGCTTCCAGGCCATCGTCGGCAAGCTCGTGGTGCAGACCGAGACCGCGCCCGAGATTCCGGCCTTTGGCGAGCTGACCGTCGAGATCGCCGGCAAGACCTACACTTCGCCGGTCGGCTCGCATGGCGAGTTCTATTTCGAGAGCCTGCCGCCCGGGACCTACCCGGCCAATGTGCGCTACGCGGCGAGCCAATGCCAATTCCAGCTGACCGTACCGCAATCGCAGGAGCGGACGGTCAAGCTGGGCGACCTCTCCTGCAACGCCCGATGACGCGGCGACGGTGCGGTGCGCGAAGCGGCGTGATAAATCTCGGCCCGCGGAGCGAGCGATGCCGGGGAGCGGTCCGAGCATGATGCGCGGCAAGCGGCGGGGAGCGGTGCGACGGCTCGGCGCCTGGGCGCCCGTGCTGGCGCTCGTCGCGGCGGCGCTGCTGGCGAACGACGGCGGCCAGGCGGCGCAGATGCAGACCTGCACCATCAGCACCACGCCCTTGAAATTCGGCCGCTACGATCCGCGCCAGCCGGTCGATCTCATCGTCAGCGGCAGCGTCGCGTTCAATTGTTCGCGAGGCCAGCCGATCACCATCATCATGGACCAGGGTTCCGGGCGCAAAGCGGCGATGCGCGAGATGAGATACCGAAACCGCAGGCTCGAATACCAGATCTACTTCGATCCGACCGCGACCCGCATCTGGGGCGACGGCACCGGCGGCAGCCAGTTCTATTCCAACAACGCGCCGCCCGTTCGCACCACGGTGGTGATCCCGTTCTATGGCCGCATTCCGGCGGGCCAGAGCAACCTCGTGGCCGGAACCTACCGGGACAGCGTGGTGGTGAAGGTCATTTACTGAGAAGCGCGAGCGCCTTCTGGCGCACGCTGGGATCGACCAGCTTGGCGACGTCGTAGGGCTGCGCCAGCACCTTGTCGCGCAGCGCTTGCTCCTCCATCCATTGCAGCTTGTCCATCGGGATGTGCATCTCGGGATCGATCGCGTTGGTGTTCACCGCGTCGTCGAAGATGAAGCCGGGACGGGGATCGTCCGGCTTGGCGCCGGTCGTCTCGCGCGTCAAGGCGAGCGTCTCCTCACGATGGGCGAGCGCATAGCTCAGCGCCGTCATCTCGGCGGCCATGAAGCGGGCCGCGTCGTCTCCCCTGGTCGCGATCAGCTTGCCGGTGGTGAAGATGCAGATGCGCATGAAGTCCGGCACCACGTCGCTCGCGCGCAGCAGCATCTTCACGCCCTGCTTCTCGGCGATTGGCGTGTATTCGCTCGACACCACGGTGGCGTCGGCGACGCCCGCCACCACCGCCTTGAAGCGGTCGAGATCGGAGCCAAGATTGGCGAAGCGCACATCCTCGACCTGCACGTTGAACTTCATCAGCACGGCGCGCGCGACCACGTCGGGATTGGCGCCCGGCGACGAGATGGCGAAAATCTTGCCCTTCAGGTCCTGCGGCGTGGCGATGGTCGGGCGCACGAACACGCCATAGGGCACGCCCGGCCATTCGCAGCCGATGAGCTTCACGTCGGCGCCGTGCGCGGCCGCGACCATGCCGGCGGCGGGGCCGCCGTCGAAGCTGTCGATGTCGCCTGCGAGCAGCGCCTGCAGCTCGATGATGTCGGTCTTGAACTGGACGATCTCGAGCTTCAGCCCCTGCTTCTCGGCGAAGCCCTTGCCGATGGTCATGAAGATGCCGGCATCGCTCTTCGCCTCGATGATGGAGTGGCGCCACGGCTTGGCGCCTTGAGCCGCGGCCGATCCTTGAACGGCGAGCAGCAGCGCCAGCGCCGCCGCGCCGCATCCCCATGTCCCAGTGTCATTCATGCACAGTCTCCAGCGCCGGGCTTCTCGCGTCACTGTGGCTCATCGCGGCGCGGCCTTCAACCGAGGGAGCGCGCGTGGTAAAGCGTGGCACCGGAAAAGCGGGAGACCGAAATGCCCTATCCCGACGAGCGCATTTGCAACCCGGTCTCGATGACCGAGCTCGAGCGGCGCTGGGCTGCTGCACGTGCGGCGATGCGCGAGGCGAAGCTCGACGCGCTCGTGATCCAGGGCGCCTGCAACGCGGTCGGGACCGGCGGCTATTTCCGCTGGTTCACCGGCGTGTCGCCGATCGGGTCGTATCCGCAGACCGTGATCTTCCCGGCCGAGGGGCTGATGAGCCTCGTCATGCATGGTCCGCTCAACGGCGACCATGATCTGAGGGGCGAGGACGCGACCCTCCCCGGCATCGGCCGGCGCCTGACCACGCCGCATTTCCCGGCGATCGGCTATGCCAAGTCCTACGATGCCGAGTTGGTCGCGCGCGAGATCATGCAGCGCGGCTTCCGCGCCATCGGGCTCGTGGCGCTGAACCAGATGGTGCACGGCTCGGGCGCCGCGCTCGAGCGCCGCCTCGTCGGGCTCGAGGTGCGCGACGCGACCGACCTGATCGATCCGTTGAAGGCGGTGAAGAGCGCGGAGGAGGTCGCGCTCATCCGCCGCACCGCCGCGATGCAGGACGAGGTGCTGAAGCGCGCCATGGCCCATCTCCGCCCGGGCATGAAGGATTTCGAGATCATGGCCTATTCGCACTACCAGGGGCAGCTCCTGGGCAGCGAAACGGGCTACATGCTGGGCTCGTCGTCGCCCGTCGGACAGCCCGCCTTCATCCGGCCGCGGCCGCAGCAGGGGCGCGAGCTGCGCGCCGGCGACACGCTGTTCTTGCAGGCCGAGACCACCGGCCCCGGCGGCATGTTCGTCCATATCGGCCGCCTCGTCGTCCTGGGCAAGGCGCCGCAGGAGCTGGTCGATGCCTGGGGCATGGCGGTCGAGGCGCAGGACTTCACGGTCGGGCTCCTGAAGCCCGGCGCTCTATGCCGCGACATCTTCGCCGCGTATCAGTCCTATTTGCGCGCGCGCAAGCTGCCCGAGGAGACGCGGCTCCATTGCCACGGCCAGGGCTACGACGTGGTCGAGCGGCCGCTTATCCGCCACGACGAGAGCATGATGCTCGCCGCCGGCATGAATATCGGCATCCATCCGAGCTGGACCACGCCGCGCTATTTCATCACCGTGTGCGACAATTTCCTGATCGGTGCGGACGGCACGGTCGAGCGCCTGCACAAGACGCCGCGCGCGATCGTCGAGCTCTAAGCCCGCGTCACGCGAAGTCGGGGCCGCCATAGAGCCACTGCATGCCCTCGAGCGAGTCCGCCTGCGTCCTGGCGCCGAGCCACAGGTTGCGCAGCTCGCGGATGACGCCCGAGGCGTGATAGACCTCGCCATAGACCCGCGCCATCATCTGCACCCGGCCGGTGCGCAAGTAGCGCGCGGCCTGGTAGTCGCGGAAGGCGGCGGCGAAATCGCCCTGCCGCTCGACCGCCTTGTCGGCGAGGCAAACCGCGTCCTCGATCGCCATGCAGGCGCCCTGCGCCAGGTATTGCAGCATCGGATGCGCCGCGTCGCCCAAGAGCGTCACGCGCCCGCGGCTCCAGTCCTTGATCGGCTCGCGGTCGCACAACACCCACATGCGCCATTCCTCGATCTTGCCGAGCATGGCGCGGACCTCTTCGCAGGTGCCGGCGAAGCGCTCGTGCAGCTCGCCGGGATCGCCGTAGCTGTCCCAGCCCTCCTCGTAGCGGTTGCTGTGGAACACCGCGACCAGGTTGGTGATCTCGCCGCTGCGCAGCGGATAGTGGACGAGATGCGTCTTCTCGCCCGCCCAGATCACCATCGAGCCGAGCCGCAGCCGCTCCGGCACCTCCTCGGTCGCGAGCACGGCACGATAGGCGATGTGGCCGGAGATGCGCGGATTGCCGTCATTGACGAGGGCGCCGCGCACCGTCGACCACAGCCCATCGGCGCCGATGAGCGCCGCTCCTTCGATCATGGCGCCATCGGCCAGCGTCACCGCGACGCCGTCGCCGGTCTCGGCGATCGCCACCGCCTTCTTCGACGGCTCGAGCGAAACGAGGCCGCTCGCCCGGCACGCTTCCAGGATCGCCTGGTGCAGATCGGCGCGATGGATCAGCGCGTAAGGGTAGGTGAACTTGGCGCGGAAATCGGCGCCCAGCGAGATGCGCGTCACCTCTTGGCCCGTAATGCAGTCCATCAGCACGAGCCGGTCGGGGAACCAGGCGATGCGGCTCACCGCCTCGGTCAGGCCGAGCCGCGCGAACATCTTGAACACGTTGGGGCCGAGCTGAATGCCGGCGCCGATCTCCTTGAACTCGGGCGCCTGCTCGAGGACGCGGCTGGCGATGCCCTTGCGCGCCAGCGCCAGCGCGGCGGCAAGGCCGCCGATGCCGCCGCCGACCACGATCACCTGCTCCCGCGCCATCGCCTGCCTCCCGATGCCCGACATGGCGATGATCGAGAGAATGCGCGCGGAGTTCAAGGGCGCGCGCCGGCGCTCCGCATTGACCCTCCCATCCGCCGCTCATAAATTGGCGGCGCGTCCAAGTTTCCGGATCGGAGCCAGCCCATGGCGCGATGCGTCGTCGCTTTCTGCCTCGCTTGCGCCGCTCTCGTCCCGGCGGCGGGCGCGATGGAGATCAACCCGGCGCTTGCCGCGCTGGCCCAGGGCGCGACCGCGGAAGGCGCGCTGACCTTGAGCTGGAGCACCACGACCTTCGGCGGTCCGCAGGGCGCGGCCCGCTTCGAGAGCGAGATGAACGCGCTGTTCGGCACCAAGGTCAGCATCGCCTTCGTGCCCGGCGCCGACATGGCGCGGGTCGGCAACCAGCTCGCGACCGAGTTCCAGGCCGGGCAGAAGGCGCACACCGACATCTTCCTGGGCGCAGCGCCCCAGGTTTCGCCGCTCATCAAGCTCGATATGTTCGAGCACGTGAAGTGGACCGAATATCTCCCCGGCCGCATCGCGCCCGAATTCGTCGAGGCGGACGGGCAGGCGATCCGCGTCGTCACCGGCCTCTCGGGCGTCACCTACAACAGCCAGCTCGCGCCGATGAAGCCGACGACCTTGGCCGACTTCCTCAAGCCGGAATGGAAGGGCCGCATCGCCTCGACGCCCTATGCCGCGAGCCTCGACGTGCTGCTGGCGGACGACATGTGGGGCGGCGAGAAGACCATCGCCTACGTGCGCGCGCTGTCCAAGCAGATCGCCGGCCTCATCCGCTGCGGCGAGACCGAGCGGCTCGCCACCGGCGAGTTCCTGGCGCTGGTGATGGACTGCACCGGCCAGGACGCGGTGCTGTGGCAAGCCAAGGGCGCGCCCATCGCGCAATTGCTGCCGCTCGATGCCGGCGAGGAGCGCTACTACTACTTCACCGTGCCCAAGAACGCGCAGCATCCCGATGCGGCCAAGCTCTTCACCGTGTTCCTGATGACGCCGGAGGGCCAGAAGCTCGCCTGGGAGACCTGGGCCATCGACCTGCACTCGCTCCCCGGCTCCCACACCGGGCCGCAAATCGAGGCGTTCGCCAAAGCCGGCGGCAAGGCCAAGGAAGTCACCGCCGAATGGTGGATGAAGCACCCCGAGGTCGAGCGAGACCGCCAGCAGATCATCAAGATCCTGAGCACGAAGGATTAGGCCGCTGTTCGGGGGACGGGCGTGGCGGTCCGTGTCGCGCGGCCTGCCGGCGGCGATGCTGGCCGCGGCCGCGGTCACGAGCGTCGCGATCGTCGCCCATCTCGCCGTCATCCTGTGGCTGAGCGGCATCCTCAATTCGCCCGCCGACGCGACGCTCGACTATGGCTGGGGCAATTACGCCGACGTGTTCGGCGACGGGCGCACCTACAGCGTCATCGCCAACACGCTCGCCTTCTCGTTCATCTCGCTAGCGGTGGCGCTGGGCTTCGGCATCCCCGCCGCGTGTCTCGCCGAGCGCACCGATTTGAAGGGCAAGTCGGCGCTGTTCACGGCGATGACGTTGGGGCTGCTGATCCCCGATTTCGCGGCGGCGATGGGCTGGTTGTTCCTGCTCCATCCGCGCATCGGCCTGGTCAACCTGTGGCTCGGCGAGCTGTTCCATACGCGCGCGGCTGCGCTCGACCTCCTCAGCATTCCCGGCATGGGCTGGGTGCAGGGGCTGAACCTCGCGCCCTTGGCCTTCATCATGACGGCGGCGGTGTTCCGCTCGCTCGATCCCGCGCTCGAGGAGGCGGCGCAGACCAGCGGCGCGGGCGCGCTCGCGACCTTGCGCCGGGTGACGATCCCGCTGGCCTGGCCGGGCATCCTCGCGGCAGCGATCTACATCTTCACCATCGGCTTCGCCGCCTTCGACGTGCCGGCGATCATCGGCTGGTCGAGCCGCATCTTCACGTTCTCGACCTACCTCTATCTTCTGCTCAACCCGCAGGATGTGCTGCCGCGCTATGGCGCCGCCGCCGCGCTCAGCACCTCGGTGATGGGTCTCGCCGCGTTGCTGAGCTGGTGGTACGCGGCGATGCAGCGCCGCTCGCGCCGCTTCGCCGTGGTCAGCGGCAAGGCCTACCGCCCGCGCCTCGTGCCGCTGCGACGGGGCGCGGTCGCCGCGTGGGCGTTTCTCGGACTCTATCTCGGCGTGAGCAAGCTCGTGCCGCTGCTGCTCGCCTGGGCGTCGCTGCTGCCCTATTTCCAGCCGCCTTCGGCGCGCGCGTTCGCAGTGGCGTCGCTCGGTCATTACCGCGAGCTGCCCTGGGGCCTGGCGCTGTCAGGGCTGGGCAACACCGCCATCCTCATGGTGCTGACGCCGATCGCGACGCTCGCTTTGAGCCTCGCCTTCTCGTGGGTGGTGCTGCGCTCGCGCGTGCCGGGGCGCGCCGCCTTCGATTTTGCCGCCTTCCTGCCGCATGCCGTGCCCAATATCATCTTCGGCGTCGGCTCGCTGCTGCTCGCGCTCTACGTGGTGCAGCATGTGCTGCCGATCTATGGCACGGTGTGGATCCTGCTCCTGGTCTTCACCATCGCGCGCTTGAGCTATGGCACCCGTATGACCAATAGCGGCCTCATCCAGATCAATCCCGAGCTCGAGGAATCGGCCCAGGTCGCCGGCGCCGGCACGGCCGGTATTTTCCGATATGTGCTGCTGCCGCTGCTGACGCCGACCTTGCTCTATGCCTTTCTGTGGATCGCGCTTCTGACGTTCCGCGAGCTGACCTTGGCGGTGGTGCTGTCGACCTCGGGCAACCTGACCCTGCCGGTGATGATCTGGAGCCTGTGGCTCGGCGGCGGGCTGGGCCAGGCGGCGGCGCTCGCCATGATCATGCTGGCGCTGATGGTGCCGGTGACCGCGCTTTATTGGCCGCTGGCGCGCCGCCAGGGGCTCATGGCGCCATGACAGCCGGAGCGTCCTGACATGGCATACGTCGTCGCCGTCGATATCGGCGGGACCTTCACCGACCTGGTCGCCTTCGACCGCGAGCGCGGCGCGGTCCACTACACCAAGAGCCCTACCACCTACGACAATTTCGTCGACGGCATCCTCGACTGCTTCGCCAAGGCGAAGATCGCCCCCGGCGACGCGACCTTGGTCAATCACGGCACCACGCTCGTCATCAACGCGCTCATCCAGCGCAAGGGCGCCAAGGCGGCGCTGGTGACCAGCGCCGGCTTCCGCGACATCCTCGAGATCGCGCGCGGCAACCGGCCCGATCCGTTCGATCTCCACTATCAGCGCGACGAGCCGTTGATCCCGCGCGAGCTGCGCTTCGAAGTGCCCGAGCGCGTCGACGCCAAGGGCCGGATCGTCACGCCGCTCGACGAGGCGGCGCTCGACCGTCTTGCCGCGCACCTCGCAGCCGAGGGCGTCGAGGCGGTGGCGGTGTTCTTCGTCAATTCCTATGCCTACCCCGCGCACGAGGCGCGCGCCGCAGCGCTTCTGCGCCAGCGACTGCCGCAGATGTTCGTGACCTGCAGCACCGAGCTGACGCGCGAATGGTACGAGTACGAGCGCAGCTCGACCGTGGCCGCGAACGCCTATGTCGGGCCGGGCGTCAACGAATATGTCCGCCGGCTCGAGCGCGACCTGGCGCGCCAGGGCTTCAGCGGCGCGCTCTACATGATGGGATCGAACGGCGGCGTGCTGTCGGTCGAGCGCACCTGCCGCCAGCCCATCGCGCTGGTGGAGTCCGGGCCGATCGGCGGCTGCATCGGCGCGGGGTTCTATGCCGAGGCGCTGGGCTTCAAGAACGTGGTCGCCTTCGACATGGGCGGGACGACGGCCAAGTGCGCCCTCGTCGAAGAGGGGCGCTTCTCGGTCGATTCGATCTACTACGCCGGCGGCTATGTCCAGGGCTTCCCGATCAAGTCGCCGGTCATCAGCATCGTCGAGGTCGGCAGCGGCGGCGGCTCGATCGCCCATCTCGATAGCCAGCGCCGCCTCCATGTCGGACCGCAGAGCGCCGGCTCGACCCCGGGCCCGGTGTGCTACGGCCGCGGCGGCACCGAGCCGACGGTGACCGACGCCAACCTGGTCCTCGGCCGGCTCAATGCGGCGAACTTTCTCGGCGGCGAATTGCAGCTCGACGCATCCCAGGCGCGGCGCGCCATCGCGCAGAAGATCGCGGCACCCCTGGGCCTCGCCGGCGAGGACGGATTGATCCGCATGGCCGACGGCATCGTCTCGATCGCGACCGTGGTGATGGCCGGCGCCATCCGCCGCATCTCGGTCGAGCACGGCCGCGATCCGCGCGATTTCGTGCTGTTCGCCTATGGCGGCGGCGGGCCGCTCCACGCCTCAGCTCTGGCGCGCGAGCTGCACATCCCGACCGTGGTGATCCCGCCCGAGCCGGGGAATTTCTCGGCCATCGGCATGCTGCTGGCCGATGCGAGGCTCGACGATGCGACGACCTTCACCGGGCCGCTCGACCAAGCGACCGTGGCGGCGGGCGAGCGCGTCTTCGCCGCATTGGAGCAGACGGCGCGCGCCGCGCTGGCGCGGGAGTTCGGCGCCGGCGACGTGGCGTTCGAGCGCTTCGCCGAGATGCGCTATCGCGGCCAGCGCCACAACATCAAGGTGCCGGTCTCGGGCCTCGGCGACGCCGCCGCGATCCGCAGCGCGTTCGAGCGCGACTACCGCCGCCGCTATGGCCACGCCGACGACAAGGCGCCGGCCGAGTTCCAGGCGCTCCACCTCTCGGCCTTCGCGCGCCTGGAGCGGCCGCGCATCGAAAGCCTGCCGCGCGCCCGGAGCGAAGCCGCGCCGGCGCGGACGCGGCAGGTTTATTTCCCGGGCGGCTGGATCGCGACGCCGATCCTCGAGCGGTCGTCGTTGGCGCCAAGCTTCAAGGGCGCAGGGCCCGCGGTGATCGAGGAATACGGCTCGACCACCATCGTGTGGCCGGGCGACCGGTTCGAGATCGGCGAGCTGGCCGAAATCCGCATCCACGCCATCCCGACATGACGGAGCGACCGCCCATGGACGCGCACGCGATCGACCCGGTGACGCTCGAAGTGATCCGCCACGGCATCGTGTCGATCACCGACCAGATCGACGCCAACATCACCCGCACCGCTTTCAGCCCCTATATCTACGAATACAAGGACTATGCCGTCGGCATCGTCGGCGCCGCGGGCGAGCTCATTGCGCAATGCACCGGCGGCATGCCGGTGTTCGTCGCGGATTCGGTGGGGCAGGCGGTGCGCGACGGGCTGGAGATTTACGGCCGCGCGCGACTCCATCGCGGCGACGTGGTGGTGTGCAACCACGCCGCGGTGCAGGGCCAGCATCTCAACAACACGGTGATGTACACGCCCATCTTCGCCGGGCCGGCGCAGGAGACGCTCGTCGGCTTCTTCGCCATCAACGTGCATTGGATCGACATCGGCGGCTCGGCCATCGGCTCGGTCTCCTACAGCGACACCGACATCTTCATGGAGGGGCTACAGCTCCGCTCGATCAAGCTGTGGTCGAACGGGGAGCCGGTCGAGGAGATCTACCGCATCATCGCGAACAACACGCGCTTTCCCGAGGAGCTGCTGGGCGACATCGAGGCGCAGCTCGGCGGCTGCATGCTGGGCCGCGATCTCGTGGCCGCGCTGGCCGACAAATACGGCGTCGAGACATTCGCCGAATCGGTGAAGACCATCCTCGACCAGAGCGAGGACGCCGCCCGCGCCCGCATCCGCGCCGTGCCGGACGGCACCTACGAGGCCGAATCCTTCCTCGACAATGACGGCATCAACGACCGCCGCATCCCGATCAAGGTGCGGGTCATCGTCGCCGGCGACGAGATGACGATCGACTATTCCGACCTGGCGGACCAGGTGCCGACCGGGATCAATTCGGGCGCCTTCGGCGGCGGCCGCACCACCGCGCGGGTCGCCTTCAAGTACCTGGTGGCGACGGGCGAGCCCGCCAACGAGGGCACGTTCCGGCCGCTGAAGCTCATCCTGCCCGAGGGCAAGCTCTTGAGCGCCGCGCCCACCGCGGCGATGGGGCTCTATTCGATCCCGTTCCCGACCGTCATAGACACCATCATCAAGGCGCTCGAGCAGGCGCTGCCCGAGCGGGTGACGGGGGCGCATTTCGGCACCTTCTCGTCGGTGCGTTTCTTCGGCAAGCGCACCGACACCGGCGCGCCGTTCAATTGCAATGACAGCGGCCATGGCGGCTGGGGCGCGTGCGCGACCCATGACGGCGCCGGCCCCTTCCGCACCATGGCGCACGGCGACACGCGCATCATCCCGCTCGAGCTGCAGGAGGCGATCTATCCCTACCGCATCGAGGAGTTCGCGCTGCGCGAGGATTCGGCCGGCGCCGGCAAGTTCCGCGGCGGCATGGGATTCCGCAAGCGCTACCGCATCCTCGAGCCGTGCTCGCTGTGGGTGAATTTCGACCGCGTCGAATGTCCGCCCTGGGGCGTCCATGGCGGCAAGGCGGCCGTGCCCGGCAAGGTCACGATCACCCGCAAGGGCGCGAACGACCCGGAAATCCTCTACAAGACCGAGGGCTACGCGCTCGGCGCGGGAGACGAGGTGATGATCGAAACCGGCGGCGGCGGCGGCTATGGCGCGCCGGCGGACCGGCCGCTGGCGCTCATCGAGCGCGACCTGCGGCGCGGCTATGTCACGCGCGCGGCCGCCGAGCGCGATTACGGCGTCAGGATCGAGCGCGATCGGGCTTGAAACGAGGGGCGGCCGGCGTCCATTCTTGCGGCCGGCGCGAACGACACAGTCCGGGGCCATCGCACCATGCCGGAAACCACGCCGACCACCATCGACAGGATCACCGCCGACGCCATGGCGACGATCGTCCGCGACGCCGGCTACAAGGCCATCGTCGGCAAGAACGACGAGGGCATTACCGTCATCGAGAGCGCCAATGGCGGCTGGACCACGACCATCCGCATGCTGGGCCAGAAGGGCGACGAATTCTCATCGCTCCAGTTCATCCTGTGGCTCGGCGACAAGGACCGCTCGGTGAGCCTGGCGAAGATGAACGATTTCAACGCCAACTGGCGCTTCGCAAAGGGCTGGGTCAACACCCTCCAGCCCGGCGTGTGCCTGCAATGGGACGTCGATCTCGAGGGCGGCGTGGCGCCAACCTATCTCGCCAAGCGGATCGCCGCCTGGGACCTGCTGGTCCAGGCCTTCCGCGCCTACATGGTCGAGCAGAAATAGCGGGCGCCGACGGGCTTTACATCGCATCGGCGCTCCGATACTGACTCGGCGGAGGCCGAGGAGGCGGACATGACGACACCCACCCCGGAAGCGCTGGCGCGGGCCGGCACGCTCGACGAGCTTTATCCGCAGCTCAGCGGGATCGGCCTCGGCGCCGGCTGGAACAAGCCGACGCCGTCGCTGTGGGCCGCGCCGCACCAGACCTTCCCGCCCTACCAGTGGCGCTATGCCCAGGCCAAGGGCGCGCTCGACGCCGCCGGCCGCCTCATCAACACCGAGCTTGCCGAGCGGCGCAACCTCATCCTCGTCAACCCGCTGGAAGGCAACGGCTACGGCACCTCGCGAACGCTCGTTGCCGCGTATCAGATGATCATGCCGGGCGAGAAGGCACGCTCGCACCGCCACACGCCCAATGCGCTGCGCCTAGTGCTGGACGCTTCGGCCGGCGCCTATACCACCGTCAACGGCAAGCGGCTGCCGATGGCGCCCAACGACGTCGTGCTGACCCCCAACTGGTGCTGGCACGGCCACGGCAATGACGGCAAGGGACGGGCCTATTGGCTCGATTTCCTCGACGTGCCGCTGGTGCATCTGCTCGACCCGATGTTCTTCGAGCCGCATCCCGCCGATTTCGAGGACGACGCGCCGGAGGCGCCCAACTCGCCGCTGCTGTTCCCGTGGCGCGACACCGAGCGCCGCCTCGCCGCGGCATCGCCCGACCCGACGGGAAGGCACGGCGTGGCGATCGAATTCGGCCATCCCGCGCTCGACACCATGGCGCTCGCCATGATGCGGCTGCCGCCGGATCAGGAGACCCAGCCCTATCGCACCACCGCCAACACGCTCTATGCCGCGGTCGAGGGCGAAGGCAGCACCATGGTCGAAGGCAAGCGCTTCGACTGGGCGCGCGGCGACGTGGTGGTGGTGCCGAGCTGGCACACGCATTGCCACCGCGCCAGCGGCGGCGCGGTGCTGTTCCGCGTCACCGACGAGCCGTTGATGGACAAGCTGGGATTTCTCCGCAGCGAGGCCGCGCCGCTCGCCGCGCATTGAGGGAAGAAACGCCATGTCGAAGCTGCCGCTCACCTTCGCCTGCGGACTCTATGACCGCATGGTCCCGCTCCACACCGGCGAGGTCAGCCCTTCCGGCATCGATCTCAACTTCATCGTCATCGACCAGCCGCGCGAGATATTCGACCGCATGGGCGGCGGCCAGGAATTCGACCTGTGCGAGATGTCGAGCTCGGAGACGATCCAGCGCCTCGGCGCCGGCAATAGCCCGTTCGTGGCGCTGCCGGTGTTCCCGTCGCGCGTCTTCCGCCACGGCCACATCTCGATCAACCGCAAGGCCGGGATCAAGTCGCCCAGGGACCTCGAGGGGCGCCGCGTCGGCGTGCCGCTCTACACGCAAACCGCGGCCATCTTCATCCGTGGCATGCTGCAGCACGAGCACGGCGTCGACTGCTCCAAGATCCATTGGGTGCAGGGCGCGCTCAACCATCCGGGCTCGCACGGCAGCCCGTCGGTGCTGCCGCTCTTGAAGCCCGTCGACATCGTGACCGCGCCCACGGAAAAGTCGCTCAGCGACCTGCTCGAAGAGGGCAAGATCGACGCCATCACCGCGACCGGCATGCCCAAATCCTTTCGCCGCAATCCCGACATCCAGCGGCTCTTCCCCAATTATCGCGAGATGGAGCTGGACTATTACCGGCGCACCAAGATCTTCCCGATCATGCACTTGATCGCCATGCGCCGCGACACCTACGAGAAGAACCCGTTCATCGCCACCAGCCTCTACAACGCCTTCTGCCGTTCGAAGGACCGGGCGCTCGAGAAGATGATGGAGACGGGCGCGCTGCGCTACATGCTGCCTTGGCTGAGCGACGATCTCGACGAGATCCACGAGGTGTTCAAGGGCGACCCGTGGCCCTATGGCATCGAGGAGAACCGGCCGACGCTCGAGGCGCTGGTCACGTATCTCGCCGAGCAGCACCTGATCCCCAAGAAAATCCCGCTCGAAGAGATCTTCGTGCCGGTCTACGGCCAGCATTAGGACGAGGAGACGGCGATGAGCAACGCAACTGCGACGATCGACGCGGACGTGGTGCCCGCGCCGGGCTGGCGCTGGCGGACCCATTTCGACCGCCTCCTCGTGGCGGTGGTGATCGTCGCGCTGTGGCAGGTGGGGAGCATGATCTTCGGCGTCTATTGGCTCAGCACGCCCTGGGCCACGACGTCGCGCTTCTTCGCGATGCTGTTCAGCGGCGAACTGATCCGCCACTCCGGCTATACGATCGAGGAATCGTTCATCGGCGCCGTCATCGGCGGCGTGCCGGCGGTCATCCTTCCGTTCGTGCTGCGGCGCAGCCCGATCCTGGTCTCGATCCTCGATCCCTTCATGGTGGGGGGATATGGCTCGCCCAAGCTCGCGCTCGCGCCGCTCTTCATCCTGTGGTTCGGCATCGGCCTCGAATCGAAGATCGCGCTGGTCGCGAGCGTGCTGTTCTTCATCGTCTATTTCAGCACCCTCACCGGCGTGCGCGCGCTCGATGCCAAGCTGGTGCAGATGGCCCAGGTGATGGGCGCGAGCGAGCAGCAATTGGCGCGCAAGATCATCTTCCCCGCCGCCGTCCCCAACATCTTCGCGGGATTCCGCATCGGGCTCCCTTATGCGATCGGCGCGGCCGTCATTACCGAGCTGATCTCGTCGAACCGGGGCCTGGGCTATCTCGTCCAGGTCGGGGCGATGAATTTCGACACGACGCAATGCTTCGTCGCAATCCTCGCCGCGACCATCATCGTCCACGCGGTGGGCTTCGGCGTCGACGGAACCGAGCGGCTCTTGCTGCGCTGGCGGCCGTCGAGCGAGGCCACGCTCCAGGCCGGCGGCAACTGATCCATGAACGCGCCGCTGCTCGAAGTCCGCAATCTCGCCAAGCGTTTCCCAACGCGGGCCGGGCGCGAGCCGTCGCCGTGGGTGATCCGCGACCTCACCTTCGCCGTGCGGGAGGGCGAGTTCCTGACCATCATCGGCCCGTCGGGCGCCGGGAAATCGACGCTCCTCAACATGATCGCGCAAGTGGAGTCGGCGAGCGCCGGCGAGATCCTGTTCCAAGGGAGCCAGATCGGCCTCGGCGATTCGAAGGCGATGCGGCCCGGGCTCGACCGCCGCGTCGGCTACGTGACGCAAGACGACAATCTGCTGCCGTGGCGCACCACGATCGACAATGTCCTCTTCCCGCTCGAGGTCCAGGGCCAGCTCGACGACAAGAGCCGCGCGCACGCCCAGATGCTGGTCGACGCCGTCGGCCTCAAGGGGTTCGAGCGCTACTACCCGCACGAGCTGTCGGGCGGCATGAGGAAGCGCGCTGCCTTGATCCGCACCCTCGTCTATGACCCGCCCGTCATCCTCATGGACGAGCCGTTCGGCGCGGTCGACGCGCAGACCCGCATGCAGCTCCAGGAGGATCTGCTGCGGCTGTGGACCTTGGGGCGCAAGACCATCGTGTTCGTGACCCACGACATCACCGAGGCGATTCTGCTCGGCGACCGCGCCCTGGTGCTCACCAAGCAGCCGTCGCGCATCGGCGCCGAGCATATCATCACGATTCCGCGCCCGCGCAACGTGAAGAGCTTTCTCACCATGCCGGGCTTCGCCGAAATCTACGAGCGCATCCGCGCGGAGGTCCTATGACCACCATCGACCAAGCCACGACGCTCCTCGAGCGCGAGCCGCCGATCTCGCGCAAGACGATCGTCATCATGGGCCGCGCCGCGCTGGCGGTCCTGCTGGTCATCGGCTGGCAGGCGGGCGCCGAGACCTTCGGCTCCATTTTCTTCGCCTATCCGATGGACGTGGTGCGGCGCCTCATCGAGCTCACCGTCAGCGGCCAGGTCTTCGTCGACCTCTATGCGACATTGCGCGTCTCCACGATCGGCTTCGTGCTCGGCACCGTCGCCGGCGTGCTGCTGCCGTTCCTGCTGCGGCGCTCCAAGCGCTGGACCGAGGCGATCGAGCCCTATGTCCTGGGCTCGCAAGGCATTCCCAAATACGCGCTGGCGCCGTGGCTCATCCTGTGGTTCGGCATCGGCGACACGCCCAAGCTGGTGATCGTGACGGCGATGGTGTTCTACATCCCCTTCGTCAACGTCTTCGCCGGCATCCGGGGCGTCGACCAGCGCCTCGTCAAGATGGCGCGCATCGTCGGCGCGAGCGAGACCAAGATCTCGCGCGAGGTGATCTGGAACTCGCTGATGCCGTTCTTCTTCACCTCGCTCAAGATCGCGCTGCCGCGCGCCGTGAGCGCGTGCATCGTCGGCGAGTTCCTGGTCTCGACCGAGGGCGTCGGCCATTACATCGAGCATGCGCGCGAGCTGTCCGACACGGTCGGCGTGTTCGCCGGTATCGTGGTGGCGACGACCCTGGTGCTCGCGGTCAACGGCATCGTCGAATATCTCGAGCGCCGCGCCCTCGCCTGGCGCCCGACCGACCGCGACATGGTGCTTTGAGCGGCGGCGATACCGTGCGTCCTTCGACTGCGCCCTACGGGCTCCGCTCAGGATGAGGACGGTTGTACAACGCCCCTCATCCTGAGCGGAGCGAAGCGTGGTCGAAGGACGCACGGCGGTTTCGTTCCCAACCCTACGTCGCCCGCGCCATGCGAATGGGGTTGACCGGGCCGTTGGGCGACAGGCCGGCATAGCCTTCGACCAGGTCGAGATCGATGATCAGGGCGACGCCGAGACGGGCGAAGTCGTGGTCGCGCTCGACCTGCGCCATCGCGTCGTAGATCTGCCGCCGCGCCGCGTCGCTGTCGTCGATCCGGGCGCGGCCCTGGAAATTGTAGGTCGCCTTCGAGTCCTCGTCGCGATACATCAGCGCCACTTTCGGGTTCTTGCGGATCGACCGCAGCATCTTGCCGTCCGCGTTGCGCACCCAGATCGCGAGCTGCGTGTCGCTGAACGCCTGGGTCGAGCCGCGGAACGTGACGTTGGGCTGGCCCGCTTCGTCGACATAGCTGATGACGATGGGATGCCGCTCCTTGAGCGCGTTGCCGATGCGCGCCTTGAGATCGGACGGCAGCCTGAGCGCGGCCGGCAGCCGCGGCGCGCCCGGCAGCATCTGCTGCTGGAGGAGCGCGATCTTGCCGCCCTTCACCTGCACCGTGAGGATGAGCCTGGCGCCGTTCGGCAAAGTGCCGACCGCCTGCACCGCGTCGCCCTTGTCCTCCTGGGTCCAGCCCGCGTCGCCATAAGCGGCGGCGGACGCGGCGAAGCGCGCGAGGACGGCGTCCCTGCCCTTGAGATCGACATTGAGCGCCTGAAAGCCCGCATCTTGCGCCAGCAGATCGGCGGCCGCGCCGCTCTTGAGGCTCGACAGGAATTGCGCGACGAGTTCGGTCTGCTGCGACATGACGCAACCCCCATTCCTCTATCGCCACGATAAGGCGCCGTCATGCGCCCGGTCAAACGCGGCGTTTACGGGCGGAAGCTCGCGATCGCCGCTCTCCTGGTGGCGTTCACATCCGCGGTTCGCGCGGATTCAAGGCGAGGGCGACCGAAGCCTCGGGCGAACCGCCAATCGCGTGCGTCTTCGACGACGCTGCGCGTAGTCGAAGACGCACTGCGGCTCCGCCTGAACACCTAGGCGGCCTCTACTTCACATATTCGTCGGTGAAGATGCCGTCATAGTATATCAGGCCGCCGCCTTTTCCGCGCGCGCGGCCGGCGCGTGACGGTGGTTCGCCGGATAGGGATAGGACCCCAAGAGCGCGAAGATCACGATCGAGATGACGGTTATGACTTCGAAGATCTGAAAGGCCGGTCCGTAGCTGTGATAGAGGTCGAAGGATTTCGTGCTGATGAGCGGACCGATGCCGGTGCAGAACTGAAAGATGCCGAACATCGTGCCCATGATCCGGCCATAGGACTTCAGGCCGAAATAGCGGCTGACGAAGAAGCCCATGAGATCGACCTCGGCCCCGTTGGCGAAGCCGCACAGCATCGCGCCGACGATTTGCGCAGGTTCCGGCAAGCCGCTGCCGAAAAGCGCCACGCCGAGAATGAGGAGCGCAAAGAACCCGATCGCGACATAGGGCCCATGGACGCGGTCGAGGAGCCAGCCGGAGAAAAGACGCCCGACCACCGCGGCAATGCCCGAAGCGGAGAGCACCGTCGTCGCCGCCTGGAGGCTCACGCCGCGGTCCATCAGCATCGCGACGATCTGGGTGAGCGTGCCATTCAGCACGATGATGCCGAGGCAGAACGCCAGCGCCATGCCCCAGAAGCGCCATGTGCGCGTCAGCGCATCGCGCAAGGTGACGCCCGGCAGATCCGGTTCCGCGAGATGCGGCAATTGAGCGCGCTCGCCGGCATCGGGCTCGCGCACGAGGAGCGTGACGGGAATGCCGGCCAGCACCAGGATGACGCCGCCCACGCCGATATAGGCGCTGCGCCAATCGAGATGGCTGATGAGAAAGGCGGCGATCGGCGGAATGACGGCGGTGCCGAGTCCCACGCCGGACAGCGCGATGCCCAAGGCCAAGCCGCGATTGCGGTCGAACCAGCGCGTGACGACGAACGCGTAGGCGGGCGGCGAGTTGCCGGAGGAGCCGAAGCTCCGGACCATGAACAGCGAATAGATGACGAGGGGCGCGGCGCTCATCAGCGATTGCATCGCCGTCGTCACGGCGAACACCACGATACCCGCGAGGATGACGGGCCGCGCGCCGAACCGGTCGAGGAGCAAGCCCGCAACAGGCAAGAGGCAGGCGCCGAATGCACCCGAAACCGCCAAGGCGCCGGCGAGGTCGCTGCGGCCGATATGAAGCGCATCGGCCACCGGCTTCAAGAACACGCTGAAGGTCCAGATATTGATGGGCCCGCCGCTACACACGAGACCGCCGACGCAGGCGGCGACGATCCACCACGGATTGCGCATGCGAAGCATCGGCGCCTCCTCGCGCGATTTTATGGACGGGCGGTCACGGCGCGCCGAAGAACCGCACCGGATTGTCCCACATCATCTTCCGCACCGCCTCGGCGCCCAGCGCGTTCTGCCACGCCAAGACGCGGTCCGCCGATTCCGGGAAGCGGGACTCGGCGTGCGGGTAGTCGGACCCGAACATGAGCACATGGTCGCCCATGAGCTCGTTGAAGATGCGGGCCATATCGGAGCCCTCGTGGAGCTCGATCGAGGCGAAGAAACGCCCGCTTGTGAGGTACTCGCTGATCTTGTGCTTAAGCTCGGCGGTGGAGCCCATGTAGATCATCTGATCGTCCATGCGCCGCGACCAGAACGGGACCCATCCGAACCCCGATTCGAGCACGCCGTAGCGCAACTCCGGATAGCGGTCCATCAAGCCGCCGCCGATGAAGGAAGCAACGGCCCGCATCGCCGCCCAGGGATGGCTCGCGCAGCGTCCGATGAAGGGGTTGTCCCAGAGGTCGCGATAGCCGGGGTAGCCGGTCGCGAAGCTGTGGTGGATCACGCACAGCCCCTTGTCCTGCGCCGCCTCCCAGATGGGGTGCAGGTCGGGATGATCCAGCGGATAATCGAGCGGCAGGCTCGGATGGACCGCCACCACCCAAGGCCTGCCGGCCCATCGGCGGATCTCCGCCACCGACTTCTCGACCGACAACGGCGTCACTGTCAGGCTCGACTTCAAGCGGCGCGGATCGGTGCCGCAAAACGCATCGAGATAGCGGTGATGCGCAGAGATGAACTCCATCTCGATGTCCGGATCGGGATGGCCGGGCCCGCCATTGCTGACGATGAAATGCACGTCGCTGCCCTCGCGGTCCATGTCGCTGAGGCGCGCAGCCGCATTCTCGTCGTCGGTGCCGCTCGTGGGAAAGGTCACCCCCATGAACTTCTGGTGTCTGCGTTCCGCATTCTCCCGCGGCGCGGCCTCGCCCAGGATGCGCGGCTTGGACGAGCCCCAGCCTTTGATCGTGGCGAAGCGGTAAGCGTGCCGATAGGGCGCTTCGCGCACCTCTCCGGCGAGCCCGATCTTGATGGGCTCCCGGCGACTTTCAAGGTCGGGAAGGGCTTCGAGCACTTTCGCCGACAAGTGTGGCCGGATCGTTTCAGCCGACGGCCGCACGTGGGTATCGGCATCGAAAATCCTGAGACCGTTGCGCATCTCTTCACGCTCTCCCAAAGAGTTTGAAGAAAAGACAGAATACCACGGTGGCGGTGATCACGACCGATCCATATTTGGCAGCGTGTGTCCGCTTCCCCGTATGTCGCGACCAGAAGCAGATAGTCGGTTTCCGGCCGGTTTGCGGCCATGCCAGTCCTTCAGCCGAGCGGACCGATGTCTCCGAAGCGGACATGCTGGCCAGAGAGGCTATCGACGCAATTTAGTTGGAAACCTGCCGTTCATTCGCCCCGATGTGAACGGCGAGGTCGTGCCATGAGCCGGCATAGGTTCGGCTATTCGGCCACCTCGTCGGCGGTAGCAAGGAGCGATGGTGCGATGGTGACGCCGAGCGCCTTGGCGGTCTTTGGGTTTCTCGCGAAGTCTCCGATCGCACCAGCCTAGATTAGCCTCTCTGTTCTATTTCGCGTGCGCCTTTGCAGAGTCGGTCACGACCTTGTAGGCGGCGGCGAGCTGTGGCTTCGGCTTCGAGATGTCCTGGCCGACGCTCGCGAGCGTCACCATTGCCGCCGATTGCTCGTCCGGCGGCAGGCTGATGAGCTCGCCACCTTGTGTCACCCAATCCTTGGTTGCCTTTTCCAGGAAATCCACGGCGAATTTGTAGTTCTGGCGCGCCATCGCGGCGCCATCCTTGTCGATGACAACCTGGAGGTCCTTGGGCAGGCTCGCGTACCATTTCTGGCTGACCTCGGCGATGAGGAAAATGAAGGGCTGGCCGGTGTCGGTCACGTATTTCGCCGCGTCGACGTAATGCATCGTCGTGTAGACCGGCATGCCGGCAAGCGCTCCATCGATGGCGCCTTGTTGGATCGCGGGAAGAACGTCGCCCAGGGTCATCGCCACTGGCGTCGCCCCCAGCCGCTCAAGCGATACTTTCTGGAAATCGGACGTGAAGACGCGGATCTTCTTGCCTTTCAAATCGGCGAGATGCCGGATAGGCGCTCTCGAGACGATCGAGGAAGGCGTCGCGATGAAAAGCCCCACGCCATGCAATCCCTTGTTGGCGCCGAGGCCGAGCATTAGTTTCTGCACCGCCGGGTCTGCGGCAACGGCTTCCGCTTGCGACATGGAGCTGACGAGTGCGGGCGCGGTGAGCACCTCGAACCGCTCGTCGATCCCGACACAGAATTCGGGCGGGAGCGCCACGGCTTGGATCGATCCGAACTGCACGCCTTCGATCTGCCGCGGGATCGAGCCGAGTTGGCTCGCGGGGTAGACCTCGCCCTTGATGCGGCCATGCGAGTCCTTCTCGACGGCGGCGGCGAATATCTGCGCGTAATGGTGCAGGGTGTCATTGATGGTAGGGACAGAGACCTTCATCACGATGGCCTGGTCGTCTGCCTTTGCCGCGCCGGACAGGACGGCGAGCGACGCCACGAACGCGCACGCAGCCCACGCCACAGGATGTACGATGCGCATGTCGGTTCTCCTTGATGTATTCACTCGTGATCCCCCGGATGATCTCCGATCTGGCGTGAATGTTGTCACTCTTCGGACCTTCCCGCAATCCACCCCCGAGGTGCGGACGGCTGCCGGCACCTCGCGCAGTTCGATCGGTGGTTGAGAGGGCTGTTCTCGCTAAGGCGTGCCGGTGGCGCTCAGCGCATTCGTCTCATTTGGTTCAACAACGGCGGTCCGGCCCATGCGACTTGGCGTCCGCTGTTTATTCAGCGCCGGACATCGCCGCGACAGGGTGCTTTGCGCCGCGGCGGCCTCTACTTCACATACTCGTCGGTGAAGAGCCCGTCATAGGAGCCGAGCCGCTCCTCCGGCTTCATCAGGCCCGCCTCGATGTTGAGCGTCTCGGCGTTGGCGAGCGCGGCGCGGGCGGGCGCGGGCGGAACCGGCGTCACGCGCTTGACCGCGTCGAAGGCGGCGGCGACGAGCTTGGGCTCGAGCGTCGGGAAACGCTTGGCGAGAAGCGCCAGCGCCTCGGCGGGATGGTCGTGGACGAAGGCGGCGCCGTCGGCGAGCGCGCGGCCGACGCCCTGGCACAGCCATTTGCGCTCGACGCAGGTCTCGGGCCGCACCACCACCATCGTCTGGTTGAACGGCAGCATGTCGGGCGGGTCGCCGTCGAGGCCGCTCGCGATCGTCACCGCCTCGCCCGCCAGCACCGGCTCCAGGGGCCACGGGAACGACATGGCGAAGCCGTCGATCTGCTTGGCCTCGAAGGCCGCGAGCATGGCGTTGGGCTGCATCGGCGCGATGCGGATGTCGTCGGGATCGAGCCCGCCGCGGTGCGCGACGAGAAGGACATAGGCGTGGATGATCGAGTTGATCGAATCGACCGCCATGGTGCGGCCTTTCAAGGCCCGGGCGCGCTGCTCGAGCGGCGCCTTCGGATCGAAGCCCGCGGCCTCGGCCAGGTCCTTCCTCAGCACCGCCGCGACGAAGAGCCGGTCCTGCATCGCGCCGATCGCCAGAAGCTTCTGCCCGTGCGCCACGGCGCGGGTCAGGGTCGTGGGCGACGCGTCTCCGGCATCGGCGCTCCCCGAAATCACCGCGTTGGCCGAGCCGACCCCGGCGATCAGCACGCTCTTCATCGCGAGCCCGTGCTTCGCCCAGAGGCCGAGATCGTCGGCCAGATAATGCAGCGCGAAGCTCAGGCTGAACGCCGGCACCGCCAGCGTCGCCTCGTGCAGCCCCTGCTGCGCCGATGCCGCCGGCGCCGCGATGAGCAGCGCCCAAAAAACGCGTCGCGCCAAACCGATCATTTTGCGTACACGTCGGTGAAGATCGCGTTGTAGGATTTGAGCTTCTCGTCCGGCTTCATCAGGCCCGCGTCGATGTTGTAGATGTCGGCGTTCTCGAGCGCCGCCTTGGTCGGCACCGGCGGATTCGGCGTCACGCTCCGCACCTCGTCGAACGCGCGCGCCAAAAGCTTGGGATCGAGCGTCGAGAAACGCTTCTGCATCAGCGCCAGCGCGTCCGCCGGGTGATCGTGGATGTAGTCGTCGGCCTCGGCGATCGATTTGACCAGCCCGGCGCAGACCGATTTGTCCTTGTCGCACACGTCCGGCCTCACCACCAGGATGTTGTGCGCGAACGGCACCATGTCGGCGGGATCGCCGGCCGGCCCGCTCGCGATGGTCACCGCCTCGCCCTTCAACACGGGCTCCAGAGGCCACGGCAGCGACATGGCGAAGCCGTCGATTTGGTGCGCTTCGAACGCGGCGAGCATGCTGTTGGGCTGCATCGGCGTGACGCGGATGTCGTCGGGGTCGACGCCCGCGCGGTGCGCCAGCACCAGCACGTAGGCGTGAATGATCGAGTTGATCGACTCGACCGCGATGGTCTTGCCCTTGAGGATGGCGGCGCGCTTTTCGAGCGGTGCCTTGGGATCGAAACCCGCAGCCTCGGCGACATCCTTGCGCATCACCAGCTCGACCACGAGCCGGTCGAGCATCTCGGCGATGGCGAGCACCTTCTGGCCGCGCGCCGCCGCCCGCGTCAACGTGATGGCCGAGGCCTGGGTCACCTCGGCGCTGCCGGCGATGACTGCGTTCATCGATCCCACCCCGGCGATCTGCACGCTCTTGACGGCGAGTCCGTGCTTCGCCCACAGGCCGAGATCGTCGGCGAGATAGCCCAGAACAAAGGTGAGGCTGTAGGCCGGCACCGCCATGGTGACGTCCTTGAGGGCCGGCTGCGCCGAAACGGGCGCGCACAGGACGCCCAGCATGCCAAGCGCCAACCCGATCGCGCCGCCGATCCGCATCGCTCGTGTCCCTTCATCCGCCCGCGGGCGATGATGCGGCTGGCGCCCGGTCACCGCAAGCGCCGAGGGCGAGGCGCTTGATCACGGCGCAACTTTGCTGAAATGATTGTCGCCTCGGGGCCATGGTCGTGGCCGGACCCAAGGATGGAACCCAAGGATAGAACAATGAGCGAACTCGACGACACGCTGCGCGACCTGGTGCTCGCCAACCGCATCCTCGCGCATGAGGGGGTGGTCGATGCCTATGGCCATGTCAGCGTCCGCAATCCGAACGATCCCGGGCGCTATTTCATCTCGGTTTCGCGCAGCCCCGAGCTGGTGACGCACGAGGACATCGTCGAATGCTCGCTCGACGGCCGCCCGGTGCGGTCCGAGAGCCGGCCGCTCTATCTCGAGCGCTTCATCCACGGCGCCATCTACGAGGCCCGGCCCGAGGTGATGGGGGTGGTGCACAGCCACGCGCTCGAAGTGCTGCCCTTCAGCATCAGCCCTACGCCGCTCCGGCCGGTGCTGCATTCGGCCGGACCCTTGGGCCACCGCATCCCGGTGTGGGACATCGCCGACCGGTTCGGCGACACCACGCTCCTGGTCGTCAACATGGCGCACGGGCGAGACCTCGCCGAGCGCCTCGGCTTCGACCGCGTCGTGCTGATGCGCGGGCATGGCTTCGCCGCCGCCGGCCGTTCGGTGCGGGAGGTGGTGCGGCTCGCCGTCAACATGCCGCGCAACGCCCGCGTGCTGCTCGACGCGATCCGGCTGGGCGGGCCGGTCAAGGGCTTGTCGCCGGGCGAGATCGATCGGCGGCTGGAGATGCGGCCCGACGGCGCCGAGTTCTTCCGCGCCTGGGAGTATTGGGCCAAGCGCGCCGGCTGTGCCGAGCTCCTGGGCGATGCGCCGCGCAGCGTCGCGGTGAGCAAGCCCGCGCCCAAGGCGCCGCCGCCCAAGAAGAAGGCGGCGAAGAAGGGAAGGCGCTAGGCCCGGGCCGGTTCCTTGGCGGCGCGCCTCGGCGCGGGTCTGGCGGCGCGTTCGATCGCGCCCACCGCGGCATAACGCTCGAGATCGCGGAAGCTCGCCCAGTAGTCGTAGGAGTCGCGAATGGGCTCGAACAGGCGCGGCCGGCGCGCCTCGAGCTCGGGAAACTCCTCCATGCCGAAGCTGTATTCCAGCGTCAGCCCGTCGGGCTCGAGGAAATAGAGGAACATGCTGCCCGAGGGCGGGTGGCGGCCCGGCCCGTAGACGACGCGTACGCCGTTCTTGGCGAAGCGCGCGATGGCGCGGCCGATATCGTCGACCTCGGTCACCATGAAATTGACGTGATGGAGCTGCGGCGCGGCGGCCTTCACCAGCGCGACGCCGTGATGGAAGGGGCTGGGGTGACAGCGCATGAAGCAGGCCTGCCCGTCGATCTGATCCGAGACCTTGAAGCCGAGCACGCCGGTGTAGAAATCGCTCGCCCCGGCAAGGTCCGCCACCTTGAACACCACGTGGCCGATGCGCTGTATCTTGGCGAGGCGGGGCACATAGGGATCGCTGAACTCGCGCATCGCGCCGTAGAACTCGAAGGTGGCGCCGGTGAACGGCTCGACGATGCGGAAGGCGCGGTCGATGTGGAGCGCGGCGCATTCGCCCGGCGCGAGCTCGGCCACCTCCAGCCCCTCGGCCGCGAAGTGCCGCGCGGCGTCCTCGACCGAAGCGGGGGTTTCGAGCTCGAAGCCGATGCGCTTCAGCCCCGGCTCAGTCCCGTGGTAGAGCGCGATCGCGTGGTGCTCGAAGCCGCAGCGGAAGAACGCCTCGCCATGGGCGCCCTCGCCGCTCGGCTGCAGCCCGAGCTGGCCTTCATAGAAGGTGCGGGCGCGGGCGAGATCGCTCACGTTGAGCGCGACATATCCGAGTTTGCGGTAGCGCGGCACCTCGCTCCTCCCTCGCTTCGCCGTCATGCGCGCATGATATGAGGTCGGGCGGCGTTGACACAAGGAAGAGGCAGCCGTAAGCGTCGCCCTCGCTCATCCGGAGGTCAGTATGGACGGCCCCGTCCCCAATCCGCGAAAGCCTAAATTTGCGCCACCGCCAGGCGCCTGTGACACGCATTGCCACGTCTATGGCCCGGGCACGCGGCTTGTCGATTGCACCGCGGAGCGGCTCTTCGCGCTCCACCGCCATCTCGGGATCGAGCGCGCGGTCATCGTCCAGGCGGATCGCACCCTCCGCGCCGCTACGCTCGCGGCGATGGCGGCGGGCGGCGGGCGCTATCGCGGCGTCGCCCTCGTCGACGACAACGATATGGACAAGGATCTGGAGGCGTTGCACCGGGCCGGCGTGCGCGGCGTGCGCTTCACCTTCGTGTCCCATCTCGGCGGCGCGCCGGACCTCGTCATGGTCCGCCGCACGCTGCTGCGCATCAAGCCGCTGGGCTGGCACGTCACGTTCCTGATCGATCCCGCCGACATGCTGATCAATCTCGGGCTCCTCCAGGCCATCACCATTCCTTGCATCATCGACCACATGGCGCGCGTCAAGGCCGACGAAGGCCTGAATCAAGCCGGGTTCAAGGCGCTGCTGGACCTCGTCAGGCGCGACAATTTCTGGGCCAAGCTGTCGGGCCCGGACCGCATCTCCGAGGCTGGCCCGCCCTTCCACGATGCCGTGCCCTACGCGCGGGCGCTCATCGACGCCGCGCCCGACCGCGTCATCTGGGGCACGGATTGGCCCCATCCCAACAACCGCTTCGATCCGGACGACGGCGACTTGGTGGACCTGCTGCCGCTGATCGCGCCCGACGCGGCCGCGCGGCGCAAGCTGCTGGTCGACAATCCGGCGCGTCTCTATGGCTTCGCACCATGAGCGGCGCGATCGACCCCAGGCGCATCGCCCTCATCGGCTTCGGCGAGGTCGGCCAGAATTTCGCCAAGGGCCTGCTCGCGTCGGGGCGCCATGAGGTTGCGACGTTCGATATCCTGTTCGACAACTCCGCCGCCGGCGCGGCATTGCGCGAGACGGCGCGCGCGCTGGGCGCGGAGGCCGCTTCCTCCTTCGCCGCCGCTTCCGATGGCGCCTGCGTCGTGATCTCGGCCGTCACCGCCGCCTCGGCCTTCGACGTCGCGAGCGAGGCCGGACGACAACTGCGGCCCGGGCAGTTCTTCCTCGACATCAACTCGGTCTCGCCCGAGACCAAGCGCGCCGACGCTGCCGCGGTCGAGCCGTCGGGCGCATCCTACGTCGAGGCCGCGGTGATGGCGCCGGTGGCTCCCTATGGACACGGCGTGCCGATGCTCTTGGGCGGCGCCCGCGCGGTCGAGCTGGCAGCGATCCTAACGCCGGCGGGCATGAAGATGGAGCCGGTGGCAAGCGAGATCGGCGAGGCCTCGGCCATCAAGATGTGCCGCAGCGTGATGATCAAGGGGATCGAGGCGCTGGCGGTCGAATGCTTCATCACCGCGCGGCGTTATGGCGTCGAGGACCGCATCGTCGCCTCGCTGGGCGAGACCTTCAAGCCGCTCGATTGGGAGAAGCTCGCGGGCTACCTCATCGAGCGCGTGGTGCGCCACGGCCGCCGCCGCGCCGCCGAGATGCGCGAGGCGGCCGAGACGGTGGCAGCCGCCGGGCTCGAGCCGCTGATGACCGCCGCCACCGCGCTGCGCCACGACTGGGTCGCCGACCAGGCCGACGCCGCCCCCGCGCTGCGCTCGATCCCCGAAGCGGAGTGGCGCAAGACGGTCGACACGCTGATCGCCCGCCTGGGGAAAAAAAAGCAAGCCGCGGAATGACGACGGTCGCGATTATCAGGATGAAGGACGCTGCGTTCCGGCATCATTGCCGCTGAATATCTCCTTGAGCTGGCCGACGAGTTGCGCGTGTCTCGCCGCGTCGGCGACGCTGACGGCGTGGCCGACGCCGAGATAGCGCTCGGCGACCTCGGGCGAGGCGAGCAGCTCCTTGCCGGTGCCGGCGAGCGCGACCCGGCCGGTCTCGATCACGTAGGCGCGGTCGGCGATGGCAAGGCTCAGCTTGGCGTTCTGCTCGGACAGCACGATCGAGACGCCGCCTTGCGCGCGCAGCTCGGCGATGAGGCGGAAAATCTCGACCACCAGCACCGGTGCGAGGCCGAGCGAGGGCTCGTCGAGGATCAGAAGCCGCGGCTTCGCCATCAGGCCGCGCGCGATCACCAGCATCTGCTGCTGCCCGCCCGACAGGTTCGCGACCTGCTCGTCGCGCCGCTCGAGCAGGATCGGGAATCGTTCGCACACTTCGCGCATGCGACGCTCGAGCTCGGCCCCGGCGAGTGCGTGGCGATGGACATAGGCGCCGAGGCGCAGATTCTCGGCGACGGTGAGGCCGCCGAACACCTGGCGGCCCTCGGGCACCTGGGCGATGCCCTTCAACACCCGCGCCGTCGGACTGAGCCGGTCGATGCGCTCGCCCTCGAACATGATCTCGCCGGCGCGCACCGGCAGCAGGCCCGAGATGGTCTTGACCAGGGTTGATTTGCCGGCGCCGTTCGCGCCCACCAGCGCCACGATCTCGCCGGCGCCGACCGAAATATCGATGCCATGGATCACGTCCATGCCGCCATAGCCGGTGTAGAGCTTGCGCACCTCGAGCATCTTCACGTCTCCTGTCCGACATAGGCGGCGATGACGCGCTCGTTGCGCTGAATCTCGCGCGGGGTGCCGCGCGCGACGATGCTGCCGGCGTCGAGCACGATCACTTCGTCGGCGACGCCCATCACCAGCGACATGTTGTGCTCCACCACCATGACGGTGATGCCGCTATCGCGCACCGCGCGCAAGAGCTCGGCGAGATCGGCGGTCTCGGCGTCGTTGAGGCCGGCGGCGGGCTCGTCCAGCAGCAGGAGCCGCGGCTCGGCCATCAGCGCGCGCACCACCTCGAGCAGCTTCTGCGCGCCCATCGGCAAATCGGTCGCCGCCGCGTCGCGGAACGGCGCCAGTCCGACGAGATCGAGCAGCGCGTCGGCCCTGGCGGCGAGCCGCGCCTCCTCGCGCCGTGCGCCGCCGAGCCACAGCATTTGCCGCCATGCCGGCGCGCGGACATGAAGATGCGCGCCCGCGAGCACGTTCTCAAGCGACGTCATGCCGGGATATATCCGCGCCGACTGGAAGGTTCGGATGAGGCCCATGCGGGCGATCTCGGCGGGCTGGAGGCCGAGGATCGGCGTGCCATAGAACCGCACCTCGCCTTCGTCGGCGGCATAAAGGTTGGTGACCAGGTTGAACACCGTCGTCTTGCCGGCTCCGTTGGGGCCGATGACGGCGCTGAGGCTACCGTGCGGCACGGCGAAGGTGACGTTGTCGCAGGCGCGCAAGCCGCCGAAGCTGCGGCTGAGGCCGGTGACTTCGAGCGCTGCCTCGGTCAAGGCGGTTGGCTCCCGGGCACGAGCGCGACGGCATCGCGCCCCGACCAGCGGCGCACGAGACGGCTGACCCAGGTGGCGGTGGTGCCGAACATGCCGTCGGGCAGCCACAGGAAGCAGGCCACCAACAGCAGCCCCTCGGCGAAGGTCTTGTAGTAGGCGAAGGGCTGGAACACGGTCGGCAGTAAGGTGAGAAGTGCCACGCCGAAGACCGGGCCGACCAGCGTCCCCTCGCCGCCCGCGATCAGCATCGAGATCATCTCGAACGAGCGCGGCGCGCCCACCATCTCGGGTGAGAGGAAATGGAAATAGAAGGCGTAGAGGCTGCCCGAGAGCGAGCCGAGCGCGGCGCTGATCACGAACGCCGCCATCTTGTAGCGCGGCACGTTGACGCCCAGGGCCGCCGCCGCGGTCTGATCGGTGCGCACCGATTTGAGCGCGCGGCCGAAGCCCGACCGCACCAGGCCCTGCAGCAGCACCATCAGCACCACGATCACGCCGGCGACGAGGTAGTACATCTGGAACGGGGTCGCGAAGCTCATGCCGCCCAACGAGAAGGACGGGATGCCGGCAAGGCCGGACGGACCTCCGGTGACGTCGGCAAGCCCGACGGTAAGCGAATCGACCATCAGCCCGAACGCCAACGTCGCCAGTGCCAGGAATGTCCCCCTGAGCCGCACCGTGACCAGCGACAGCAAGATCGCCGCCCCGATCGCCAGCGCCATGCCGGCGAGGATGCCGATGAGGGGCGCGACATCGTACTTGGTGGCGAGGATGGCGGCGGTATAGCCGCCGATCGCCATGAAGCCGGCCTGGCCGAGGCTGACCTGCCCCGCGTATCCCATCAGCAGGTCGAGGCCGATGACCGAGATGTAAAGAATGCCGGTGATCACCAGCGAGTTGAGGATGCCGCGACCCGGAAAGAGATACGGCAGCGCCATGAGCAGCGCGAGCGCGAACGCAGCGAATACCAGCCCGCCCTTGCCCTCGATGCGGACGATGGCGCGGTGGATGCGCTGCTCGTCGCGCACGTCCTGGCGCCGCTCGGCCGCGCTGAACAAGCCGTTGGGCCGCCACAGCAGCACCGCCAGCAGCAGCCCCAAGGCGAGCCCGTTGGCGAACAGCGACGAGACATAGCCCGCGGCAAGCTGCTCGGCGACGCCCAGCAGTAGCCCGCCCATGATCACGCCCGCAAACGACCCGAGGCCGCCGATCGCGACCGAAATGAAGCCGAAATTGGTGAAGAAGGCGCCCGTGTCGAATTCGAGCGAGGTGATCGGCGCGACGACGATGCCGCTGATTCCGCCCAGGAGCGCCGCCATGACGAAGCTCGCCAAGGTCATGCGCGGCACGTCGATGCCCATGAGGCGCCCTGCCAGCCGGTTCTCGGCGCAGGCCCTGAGCGCCATCCCGGCCGTGGTGCGGGTCAGCAGGTACCACAGCGTCACGATGATCGCGAGTGTGGCGCCGGCGATCCAGAATCCCTGCGTCGGCACGCGGATGCCGACGATCTGGACCGGCGCCTCGCCGGAGAAGGGCGGCAGCGCGTAGGGCTGGCTGCCCCACACCACCAGGAGCAGGCCTTCGGTCAGGGTCAAGATGCCGCCGGTCATCACGAACAGGCTGCTCTGCGGCAGGCGCGAGACCGCGGGCACGAAAGTCGCGGCGCCGAGAACCGCGCCGTAAAGCCCGGTGCCGAGCACCGCGCCGACGAACGCCACCGGCACGGGCAAGCCGAAATCGACCTGCAGCGTGTACATCATCAGCGCGCCGACGACGCAGAACGCGCCTTGCGACAGATTGATGGCGCCGGTGACGCGGAACACCAGCGAGAAGCCCAGCGCCACCACGGCGAAGACGCTGCCCTGCAGCAGCCCGCCGATGACGATCTGGATGAGCTGGTTCACCGCGCGCGCCCGCTCGCGCTTATGGCAGCGGCACGCCGGCAGCCTTGCTCACCACCTGCCAGGTCTTCGCCTCGGGGCTCCAGCGCGTCACCACCGCGTCGCTCACGTCGAGGCCGCGCTGCGGCGACTTGCCGAAGTCATAGATGCCGTTGACGCCGGCAAAATTCGAAATGCCGGCGATGAAGTCACGTAGTTCCGTGGCGGTGGCGTCGGGGCCGCGCGTGCGGAGCGCATGGACCAGGATGGTGGCGGGCTCCCAGCCGAGCTCGGCAGCGACATCGGGCTGAGCGTGCGCGTCAGCGTAGGCGGCGTAGAACGCGTCGTGCTGCTTCGCCACCTCGGGCCCGAGCTCCTTGGCGTCGCGCACCACCCATTGCGCCGCGGGGATGTAGAGCTGCTTCGGCAGGAAGTCCGCATATTGCCCCATTTGCGCATATGTCATGTTGCCGTCGGTGGTACCCATCGGGACCTCGAGCCCCTGGTCGCGCACGCCGCGGAAAATCGTGGCAATCGGCGTACCGGTGCTCCAGGCGATGAAGCATTGCGGGTTGGCCGCCTTCACCGTCTCGATCTGCGCCGAGACGCTCACGTCCGTCGTGTTGAAGTGGGCCGTGGCGACGATCTGCATGTCCTTGTTCTCGGGCTGGCCCAGCACCGACTTCAATCCGTTCTCGGCGTCCTGGCCGGTGGCGTCGGAGCTGAACATGAGGGCGATGCGGGTCCAGCCCTTCATGCGGAAATAGCGCACCAGCGCGGTCGCGAGATCGAGCGTCGAGACGCTGCCGGTGAAGACATAGTCGCCCTTCTCCGGATGGATGCCGGGCGACAGGCAGTAATCGACCGGCCCGGTCTTGACCAGCGGCGCGATGGCGCGGCAGGTGGCGACGATCGAGCCGCCGATCATCACCTGCGGCTTCTGGCCCAGGACTTCGCTGGCGAGCTGGACCGCGATCTGCGGGTTGGTCTGGTCGTCCTGGAACGCGAACTCGAGCATCCGTCCCTTGATCCCGCCCGATTCGTTGACCAGCTTCTGGACCAGCTGCAGCCCCTGCTGCTCGCCCTTGCCGATGAAGGCGCCCGACCCGGTGAGCGACATGACGGCGGGAATCTTGTAGGGGTCGGCGGCGCAGGCTGGTACGGCGACCGCAGCCAGCCCCAGCGCAAGGCCGCTCGCGGCCAGGTGTCTCACGCGCATCTTTGCCTCCCCGACGATTGCTTTGCGGCGAACCTATCGGTTTCATCGGGTACCGGGCAAGCGGTTCGGCGGGCGGGACGTGTCTGCGTTCGACTTTTCGTCATGTGTCAAAGGCGGACATCACCGGCCTCGCTTGATCGCCGTAGCGGCGGGGAGCACTCTGCCGAGGATGAGCGAGTCTGACGCAACACCGCGCGAGAGTGGCGACAAATCGGCGGTCTTGACGGGTGCGCGCGGTAGCGCGGCGGTCTCCTGGAATGCGGTTCTTTCGACCTATCTGCCTGCGCTTGTGTTGGCCGTGGGCAACGGCATTGCGTTGCCGGCGGTGCCGGCGCTGGCCAAGTCGTTCGAGGTCAGCTTCGGCGTTGCCAGCGGCGTCGTCACGGCGTTTCTGCTGGGGAACCTGGCGATCACGATCCCGTCGGGCTGGTTGATCGACCGTTTCGGGCGCCGTGTCGTCTTGATCGGCGGACCGCTGCTGACCTCGGCGATCGCTTTCATGGTCGCCGTCGCCCACTCGTTCCCGGAGCTGTTGGTCCTGCGCTTCTTCGACGGATGCGCGGCGCAGATGTGGTTGATGGGCCGGTTGGCGGCCATATCGCACGGCGCCGCACCCGGGCAGCGCGGCCGGCTGGTGAGCTGGATGTTCGGCATGAACAGCCTCGGCAGCCTCACGGGCCCGATCTTGGGCGGGTTCATCGCGAGCGCGTGGGGCGCGCGCGCTCCGTTCGTGGCGTATGGCGTTCTGGCATTACTCGCGCTCATTCCCACCGCGGCTTTGGCCGAGGACACGCCGCGGCGCGACCGCGATGTACGCGCGAAGGAGGTTTCGACGCGATCGCTGTCGCTGCGCCAGATCGTCATGCCGCGCCTCGTCTATTTCGGGGTGGCCCTGTTCGCGGGGCTGACCCGCGGACCGGTCCAGGCCGGTCTGCTGCATCTCTACGCGGCCTTCGCCTACCACCTCGGACCCAGAGAGATCGGCTATCTCGCCACCGGGGCAGCTTGTCTCTCCTTGCCGATCGGGTTCACCGGCGGCTGGATGATGGATCGCTTCGGCCGCAAACGCACGATGGTTCCAGGATTTGTCGGCGTGACGTTCGCGATGGCGGCACTTGCGGCATCCGCATTCTTGCACCTGTCGCTCGCCTGGTACGTGGTGCTGTTCCTTCTTGGCGTCGCCCTGCAAGCCTTGACGGGAGGCTCGATCCAGACGGTCGGCGCCGACGTCGCACCGCCCGAGGCCCGCGGCACCTTCCTCGGCCTGTGGCGCTTCACCGGCCAGGGCGGCAACGCGCTCAGTCCGATCATGTTCGCGCTCCTCGCTGACGGCGTGAACTACGGCTCCGCGTTTCTGTTCATCGCGGTCTCGGCGGCGACGGTGGCGTTCTTGCTCATCCGCTTTGTGCCGGAGACCAGGAGAGTGGGGTGAGGCTGCCGTTCCAAGCGCACGCGCTTGCGTGTCGCGGAAAATGCCGCTTCAATGGCGCGGGCTTCGGCACAATCCCGAGGGCAGGACAGGATGGCAACGGCCGCGACCGCTTCCAACACGCCGACGGCGGACGACATCGTCGCGCGGGCACGGGCGATGATGCCAACGATGCGCGCCAGGGCGCAGCGCGCCGAGGAAATGCGCCACATTCCCGACGAAACCCACCGCGAGTTCATCGAGGCCGGCTTCTATCGCGTGCTCCAGCCGGCGCGCTATGGCGGCTTCGAGCTCGATTACGGGACCCAGACCGAGATGTCGGTCGAGCTCGCCCAGGGCTGCGCCTCGAGCGGCTGGATCGCCAGCATCACCGCCTGCCATGCCTGGATCGTCGGCATGTTCCCGCCCGAGGCGCAGGAGCATATCTGGGGCGACGATAGCGGCACCTTGATCGCCAGCGCGTTCCAGCCGCCGAGCGACTTTTCGATCGAGCGCGTCGCCGGCGGCTACCGCGTCTCCGGGCGCTGGCACTTCTCGAGCGGCGTCGGGTTGTGCCAGTGGACGATCCTGTCCATTCCCATCCCGTCTTCCGACGGCAAGAGCCCGCCCGAGCGCACCATCTGCGTCGTGCCGCTGAAGAATGCCGAGATCGACGACGTGTGGTTCGTGAGCGGGCTCTGCGCCACCGGCAGCAACGACATCATCCTGCGCGACGAGTTCGTGCCGGACCATCACACCGTGCGCTACGCCGATCTCGGCGGCGACGGTCCAACCCCGGGCAGCGCGGTCAATCCGCATCACATCTACCGCCTGCCGTTGTTCGGCGTGTTCTCGTACAATCTGGTAGGCACCGGCATCGGCGCGGCCAAGGGCGCGGTCGACATGATGGTGGATCATCTGAAGCCGCGCAGCACCACGACGACCAAGCTGCGCATGGCGAATTTGCAGAGCATCCATCTCCGCATCGCCCGCGCCGCCGCATTGGCCGACGCCGCGCGCGCGGTCATCCAGCGCAACTGCGAGGAGTTCAACCGGCTCGGCCGCGCCGGCCAGCCGATCGGCCCGGAGCAGCGCGTGCGCTATCGCCGCGACGCCGGCTTCGCGGGCGCGCTGAGCGTCGAGGCGGTGGAGGGGATATTTCCGCTCCTGGGCGGAGGGGGACTGGCCAAGGACAACCCGATCCAGCGCCATTGGCGCGACGCGCACGCGGTCGGCCAGCACGTCGCCTGCTCGTGGGACGTCGCCGGCTCCAATTACGGCGCGGCGCGCCTCGGCGTCCTGCCGCCCGACCAGATGTAGGGCAGACGATGGCGCGGACGCCCCGCGTCGCCATCATTGGCGGCGGCATCGGCGGCCTCAGCGCAGCGCTCGCGCTGGAGCGGCGCGGCATCGAGGTCGACATCTTTGAGGCGGCGCCCAGCCTCGGCGAGATCGGCGCCGGGCTCAATCTCAGCCCCAACGCGCTCAAGGTGTTCCGCGCGCTCGACATCGAGGCGGAGGCGAACGCCATCGGATTCGAGTCCGACTTCCAGATCATCCGCAGCTGGCATAGCGGGCGGATCATCTCGCGCACCTTGCGCAAGGGCTTCAAGGAGCGGTTCGGCGCGCCCCATCTCACCGTCCATCGCGCCGACTTGCTCAACGTGCTGAGCCGGAATCTGCGCCGGTCGCGCGTCCATCTCGGCGCGCGCTGCATCGAAGTCGAGCCGCTGGCGCATGGCGCCCGCGCGCGCTTCGCCGACGGCAGCGAGATCGAGGCCGACGCCGTCGTCGGCGCCGACGGGCTTCACTCGGTGGTGCGCAACAGCCTCTTCGGCGCCGACGCGCCGCGCTTCACCGGCTGCATCTGCTATCGCGGCCTGGTGCCGCGCGAGGAGGTGCCGGCCGACATCTATACCGCCGACGGCACCATGTGGATGGGGCCGCACGGCCATGTCGTGCATTACTGGGTGCGGCGCGGCGAGCTGCTCAACATCGTCGCGCATTACGACAGCGACGCCTGGACCGAGGAATCGTGGACCCGCGAATGCGACCGGTCGGAGCTGATGCAGACCTATGGGCGCTGGCATCCGTCGCTGCTGCGGCTCTACGAATGCGGCGAACATTGGTACAAATGGGCGCTCTACGACCGCGATCCGCTGCCGCGCTGGAGCAAGGGGAACGCGACGCTCTTGGGCGATTCTGCGCATGCCATGCTGCCCTATCTCGGCCAGGGCGCGTGCATGGCGATCGAGGACGGATACATCCTGGCCGCCGCGGTCGCCAATCGCCCTGACGACATGCCGGCCGCACTGGTCGAGTACGAGACGCTGCGCCGGCCGCGCGCCAACCGCGCCGTCCTGGGCTCGCGCATGCGCGCCAAGGAAAACCACCTCGCCTCGCCGTGGCGCCGGCTGGTGCGCGATACGAAGTTCCTGCTGCGCGACCGGTTCGGCACCGACAAGACCGCCTTCCAGGCCGCCTGGCTCTATGCCTACGACGTGGCGGAGGAACCGATCGTCCGCGCCGACGATGCACACGCGGCGGGGACAATTGCCGCGAAGTAGAGTCAGATCAACTGAGTTGGCGCCGGCATCGCGCGTCCGTTCGACTTCGCTTCGCTCCGCTCAGGATGAGGTAGAATTTTCGCCTCATCCTGAGCGGAGCGGCGCATAGCGCCGCGCAGTCGAAGGACGCACCACGCTTCAACCACGCTCAAGGCGTCGTGATGGACGAGCCGGTTCTCAACTTCAACTTCACCCTCGAGGACGCCGCCGCCCGGGGTGGGTGGCATGAGGCCAACCGGTATGCGGTATGGGTCGGGCGCCAGGCGCTCGATGCACCGCCCTGGGAGCTTATGGAGCGGCGGCCGGAGGGGTTCGTGCGCCTGCCGGCCGGCGCGCGCTCGATGCGGCTCGTCCCGGCCGGAATGCCATTTCGCGTCGCCCACCTGTTCGCGCCCTGGCAGGTTTCCGATGCCGACACGGTCTATCTCCGCGTCGCGCGCGCGGACGGCGTCTTTCATCTGCTGGTGGCGACGTCGGGTCCCACCGTGAAGGAGTCCGCCGCGGTCTGGATTTGCGCCGGCTGCGGCGCCGAGATGGCCCGCGCGCGCTTCGCCGTGGGGACGCACGGGCTGGTGGCGTTCTGGCCGTTCCTGTTGGTGCAGGCGCGGGCCTTCAATGCCGCGCCCGAGCGCCACATCTGCGCCGCGTGCGGGGAGCCCCATCCCCTGTGCTACGGCTTCGCGGGCAGCGACGACAGCGCCGACGAAGCCGCCGCGCGCGCCCTGTGGTAGGAGGGGCCAAGTTCGTGATAGGCTTGTCGCCGTGGGAATAAGCAGGGTTTCGCCATGTTCCGCGAAGTGACCATCGACCAGCCGATCGAGAAGATCATCGACGACTGGGACTTCCTCGACGAGAAGATCGTGGCCAAGTTCACCATGTTCCGCACCGTCGGACAGAACATCTATGGCGTGCGGCGGCGCGGCATCAGCGCCGGCGAGATTCTCGATCCGCGCAAGGGCAACATCTCCGACTCGCTCGAGCTCGGCCCCAACGGCATCGTGCCGTTCGAGTTCAAGCCGATGCATCTCCACCTCACCACCGCCGGCACGCCCCACCGCGTGCCGCACTCGATGGGCTTCTGGCACGTCAACGACATGGACGAGATCTACCTGCCGCTCCCCAATCCCGAGGGCGACGCGCTGGGCCATTTCATCGTCATCATGCAGACGCCCACGGGACGCGAGGGCGAGAGCGTCGCGTGGTATTGCGAGCGCTGCCTGACGCTCCTCTTCGAGCGCTGGCACTGCACCGGCACATACGGCCTCGAAGGCGTGTTCAAATCGTCGGCGGGGGCGATCCGCGAATACAACGCCGATGCGAAGCTGCGCACCTGTCCCGAATGCGGGCATCTGAACCCGCTGGCCTATGCCTGGAACTCGGCCAAGGACACGCCCGAGGAGCGCGCGGCGCGCGCGATCTGGTAAGGAAGATGGCGCTCCAGATCAATCTCGACCGGCCGGTCGACCAGGCGGTCGCGGACTGGGACTTCCTCGACGAAAAGATCGTCGCCAAGTTCACCATGTTCCGCACGCTGGGCCAGAACGTCTTCGGCATCAGGCGCCACGCCATCAGCGATACCGCAATCGTCGACATGACCAAGCACATGTCGACGACGCTCCTCGAGCTGGGCCCGCGCGGCATCATCCAGCCGCCGTTCGAGCCGATGCGGCTCCACGTCACCAACGCCGGCACGCCCCACCGCGTGCCGCACAGCATGGGCTACTGGCACATCAACGACGTGGACGAGCTCTATCTGCCGCTGCCGAGCGCGCCGGGGGACCCCTTGGGCCACAACGTCCTCATCATGCAGAACCCGACCGGGCGGGAAGGCGAGAGCTGGGCGTGGTATTGCGAGACCTGCCTCACGCTTTTGTTCGAGCGCCATCATTGCACCGGCACGCTGGGCATGGATTTCAAGGTCGGGGAATTGGCAGTGCGCGAGTACAACAGCGACCCGCGCCACCGCACCTGCCCCGAATGCGGCCACGTCAATCCGGCCGGCTACAACTGGAATCCGGCCAAGGACACGGCGGAAGAGCGCGCCGCGCGGGCGCTCTGGTAGCGCCGATGCTCCGCACCTGCCTCAACGCCGCGCTCGCGGCATTCGTCGCGTTCGCCGCGGCGCCCGCGGACGCCCAGGCGCCGAAACTGACGGTCAAGGTCGGCGTCCCCGGCCGCGCCGACCAGTACAATTTCGAGATCGCGTTCCGGCGCGGCTATTTCGCCGAGCAGGGTCTCGAGGTCGAGACGGTGGCGGCGAACTCGGCGCAGGAATACGTCTCGGCGATCGCGTCCAACCAAATCCAGGTGGCGAGCGGCTCGCCCAATGCCGGGCTCTTTAACGCGCTCGATCGCGGCATCGACATCCGCATGGTGGCCGACTGGGCGCATCTCGGCGACGGCCAGGGCAAGGATTCCGTCGCCATCGTGGTGCGCGCCGACCTGTTCGATTCGGGCGCGGTCAAGACCATCGCCGATCTCAAGGGCCGCACCATCGCCGCCGGGCCCGGCAAGGCGATGTATCCCGACGTGCTCGACCAGAAGATGTTCGAACTGGCGAAGCTCGCGCCCGCGGACGTGACGGTCGAGTATCTCGCCTTCGCGGATGCGCTGGCCGCGATGTCGGGCAAGAAGATCGACGCCGCCTTCATGGTCGAGCCGCTGATCACCCAGGCCGACAGCAAGAACATCGCCCGCGTTCTGGTGCGCGCCGGCGCGGTCGATCCCGGAGCCGAACTCGCGCTCCTCATGTACTCGGCCGAATTCGCCAAGAACAAAGACGCGGCGACCAAATTCATGGTGGGCTACCTCAAGGGCGCGCGCGATTATTACGACGCCTTCTACATGAACAAGGACCGCGACGCCGTCATCAAGCTGTTGACCGAGTATCTTCCGGTCAAGGACCCTAAACTGTGGGAGGCGGCGACGCCGGGTCACACCGACCTCAACGGGGCCATCAACGTCGCCGACCTCAAGCGGCAGGCGGCGTTCTTCCGCGAGCAGGGCACGCTGTCGGGCGCCGTCCCCGATCTCGATAAATACGTCACCGCCGAATTCGCCGACGCAGCGGTCAAGATCATCGGCCGGCGCTAGCGATGGCTGCGTCCGTTGATCATTGGTCGCCGGAGTGGAGCAACGCGGTCTTTTCCTTGGCCGAGCGCGACCGGCGCTGGGCCAAGCTGCGCGCGCTGATGGCGCGGGACGGCGTCGACCTGATCGCCTGCCTACCCTGCACCACCAATCACGACCGCGGCCAGGCGGACGTGCGCTATTTGACGCAGCTCGGCGAAAACAGCGACGAGATGGTGGCGGCCTTCCCGATCGAGGGCGAGGTCACGGCGTGGCGCTCGCGGCCGGGGGCGTGCCCCTCGTCCAACTGGTTCGGCGACATCCGCGCGGCGCGGCGCGGCGCGGGCGGCGCATGCATCTCCCTCTGGCTCAACGAGCATCCGCAGTTCCGGTCCGGCACCATCGCCATCACCGGCCTGACCGCGACCCCCCTCGCCCACATCCGCGCCGCCGAGGGCGAGGCCAATTGGCAGTCAGTCGAGATGCTGAAGCGGGATTTTCCCAAGGCCCGCTTCGTCAGCGCCACGCCGCTCTTGGGCGAGGCGCGGTGGCAGAAGAGCGCGGACGAGATCGCCTTCCTGCGCAAGGCCACGGAGATCGCCGAACTGACCGAGGCCGCGCTCAACGCGCATGCGCGCGCGGGCGTCGCCGAACGCCACGTCTTCGCCCACATGATGTTCGCCAACGCCGACGCCGGCGGCAGCTTCGCCCCCATGCTCGGCTGGGTCAGCGGCCCCCAAGGCAGCGCCTATAACCGCATCGAGCAGCCCTCGTTCCGCACCTTGCAGCAGGGCGACGTGCTGGCGGTCGAGATCGAGGGGCGCTGGGGCGGCTACATCGCGCAGATCGACATGACCGCCGCTATCGGCACGGCCCAGCCGGAACTGGTCGAGGCGATGAAGCTGGTCTCCGATTCGTTCGACCGCGTGGTGGCCAGGATGAAGCCGGGCGTCACCATGCGCGCGCTGATCGAGGCGGCGCGGCTCGGCGGCCTGGGCGGCAGGATCAAAGTCGAGCTTGGCCTGCACGGGCGCGGCACCGGCGACGATGGGCCGCTCCTGGTGGCCAGCCGCCGCGAGCCCCCGGAGGTGCTGGACATCCCGCTCGCCGAAGGATGCTGCCTCGCGGTCAAGCCGTCGGCCGCGCTCGACGGGATCGGCGATTACGGCCGCTGGGGCGACGGCGTGGTCGTCACTGCCACCGGCGCCGAGCGTCTCGGCACCAGGCCAAAGGGGCTGCTGGTCCAGGGTTAACGATCGCGGCTCTCGACAAGCGCAAGCCACGATCCTACGCTCGCTCAACCCCTTTCGCTCGACCAACCGGAGGTTGAGACATGACGCAGGACTCGTTCTTCCTCGACCGCACCGGCGCCCAGCCCGTTTCGCCCGAATTGTGGCCGGCGGTGGTGATCCCCAAGGAGGCGATCGACCAGGAAATCGAGCGGCTCGCGAGCCTGCCGCGGCCGGCCAACGGACGACGGCGCGCGCTCATCAAGCATCCCCTGAACGCGCGCAGCCACGGGCTTGCGCCCGGGATCGAGGTGGCGCTCGACGTGCTGCTGCCGGGCGAGCGCACCGTGCCCTACCGCCAGAATTCGACCCAGGTCAATTTCGTGATCGGCGGCGCCGGCCATTCGGTGATCGGCGGCAAGCGCTTCGCAGTCGATTGCTACGACGTGTGGAACACGCCCTCGATGCATGCCTATTGGCACGGCAATGACGGCAAGGTGCCGTTCGTACGCCTGACCTATTCCAACGCGGCGCTGCTCGAGATGATGAACATCCATTTCGTCGAGGAGAACCCGCCGCCCGTGGAGGCCGTGAAGCACGAAGCCGTGTCGGCCGAGGACGCGCAGCGCAAGGTCAGCCCCTACGGCACCTTCAAGCTCAACGAGGACGGCGCCTATCTCATGCCCTACGAGGCGCTGATCAATCCGCCGGCGGTCGAATCGAAGGCACTGCATTGGCCGTGGCAGGATGTGCGCAAGGAGCTGATGAAGCTCGAGGCGCTGGGCAAGGACTATGTCGGGCGGCGGCTCTATCTGCTCTACAACCCGATGACGGGCCGGACCAACGGCTGCACGCCCTCGTTCTTCGCGACCATGACCATCAGGCCGCCCGGCATCGTCGACCGGCCGCATCGCCACAGCTCGGCGGCGATCAACTACTACTTCCACGGCACCGGGCGCTCGACGGTCGAGGGCAAGGTCTATCGCTGGAAGGCGGGCGATTTGATGCTGTCGGCGCCGGGCTGGGCGGTGCACAACCACGCCTCCGACGACGGCGACTATGTCCACGAGCTGACGGTGCAGGACCAGCCGCTCACCATCGCCATGGAATCGCTGCTGTGGCAGGAGAGCCTCAAGCTGCCGCTCGCGGTCCTGGGCCAGCAGGAAGGCTTCGGCACCAACAAGGCGATGGCGGGGTAGGACATGATCGCGCTCGAGAAGAATTTCCTCAAAGGCTCCTATCCGCCGCTGGTGACGCCGTTCCGCGACGGCGAGGTGGATTACGAGACCTATGCCAAGCTGGTCGAGCGCCAGGTCGCCGAGGGCTCGCACGGCATCGTCGTCAACGGCACCACCGGCGAGCCCTCGACGCTCGCCGTGCCGGAGCGTCTGCGCCTGGTCGAGGTCGCAGCCCGCACCGCCAAGGGCCGCATCCCGATCGTCGCCGCCACCGGCTCACAGAGCCACGCCGACAGTATCGTCCTGACCGAGGCGGCGAAGCAGGCCGGCGCCAACGCGGTGCTGATCGTGACGCCCTATTTCGTGCGCCCGCCGCAGCGCGGCCTGATCGAGTACTACCTCGATCTCGGCAAGCGCACCGATCTGCCTGTGATGATCTATCACATCCCTGGCCGCGCCGCGGTCAACGTCACCGTCGACACGGTGGCGGCGATCGCCGACAAGCTGCCGCGCCTCGTCGGGCTGAAGCACGCCTTCAACGATTTGGGCTTCGTCAGCGACCTCTTGGTGCGGCTGGGGTTCGAGTTCCGCATCCATGTCGGGCTCGAGGATCTGTCGTTCCCGATGCTGGCGGTGGGCGCGTCAGGCCTGATGAACGCAGTCGGAAACCTTTTGCCGCGCAAGGTGGCCGAGCTCTACGAGCTGACCGCCGCCGGCAAGATGGCGGAGGCGCGCGCGCTTCATTACGCGCTGTGGGAACTCAACGCGGCGGTGTTCTACGACACCAACCCGATCCCGATGAAATACATGATGAAGCGGCTCGGCATCATCCCCACCGAGGACCACCGCCTGCCCATGGTGCCCTCGACGCCCGAGCTGCAGAAGCGCCTCGACGGCGTGCTGGCGCGGGCGGGATTGCTGCCGGAAGGACGCGCGGCGGCGGAGTAGCGGGTGGCACCACGCCTACAAGGGCCGCGCCTCTGCTTCGATGAAAGCGCGGAAGTGGCGGCTGATGCTGCGTCCGATGACGATCTCGACCCGGCGCGCAAGCAGGCCTTCCAGCTCTTCGACAAGAGCTAGGTAGTCGCCGAATCCACGATCCTCGGCCATGTCTACGAGCAGGTCGATGGCGCTATCGGGCCGTTCCTCGCCGCGGATCACCGACCCGAATAGGCGCACGTTCGACACGCTATGCTTTGAGGCGATTGCGAGCATGGCGTCGCGCTTGTGCTGCAATTCGTCCAAGAGCGGCATGGCGCGGCCTTCGTCCTCTCCGGAAGTGCGATTCCGCAATTACTTTGTTGGGCGAGCTTCCGCGATGAAGTCACCGAGGAGGCGGGCGTTTTTCTTGGAATTGCACTCCAGGCACGCGGTTGCAAGGTTCTCTAAGCTGTTGTCACCGCGCTCTGCGACGGGCTTAACGTGGTCGAGCGTTACCATGAAGCGTGTCAATTGCTTGGTACAATATCGGCATTTGTATCCGTCGCGTTCGTATACCTTGGCCCGATTTTCTCGGACGTTATAATAATCGATGTCTTGCGGAGCTACTGAGGGCAAGCTCACCACTTCGCGCTGAGCCCGAGCGACTTTGCATGCATCGATCTCTTCGGGCAGAAGGATGCGATACAAGGTACCGTCCCGGTTCGGCTCCCCTTCTTTCCGGATTGCGCCGCTTATTTCTAAGCCCTTCAACGCCCGACGAACGGTTTCAGGACTGAGGGATCTCTCGTCGGGCTTTCTCCGCCCGCCTGGAACACGGACAAGGTCTGTACCGGCTTGATCCTCGGCAGTATACGTAGATTTTACGACGCTATCCTGAAGTCGATAGGTACTGACACGGACATGCGGATTGCCGGTCTCAAGGATCGAGTGTCGAAAAATGTACATATAGAAGGCGGCTTCATAGGGACGCAACATCGGCATCAAGAGATCGATGACATCGCGCAAGATGTCGGGAAGCTCGAAGCCGGAGAGAGCACGCACCGCCGCCGTTTCGGCGACAGCTTCGGTCTCCTCCTCGAGCTTACCTAACAAATCCCTGATTTCTCCGATGGTTTCCTTCATGCTCACTAGCCCTTGGCCAGCCTGCGCGACATTAGGCCTTCAGCCACCCGCACCAAGTGCGGATTGAACATCCGTGTGAGCGAAATCGACGCCCTTGTAAAGCAGCGGCAGATCACGTGACCGCGCAAGCGCATAGGCGACGCAATCGATGATGTTCAACCGTGCCGCGCTGCCCTGGCCTCTACCATAGCGTCGGAACGCCTCGAACGCCGCGTCTGCAAGCGTCTCGTCGAAGGGGACCACGGCAATCTCGGCGCGCTCGATCAGCTCGCTCAGTGTGGCGACTGCTAACGGGCCGAGCCTTGCGAACAGAACGATTCGCGTTTCCAGCAATGTGACGGCGGAAATGAGGCGGATCGGCGCGGTCTTGATCGCATCGCGGTATGCCATATTGCCCGGTTCGTGCGTGATTGCCGCGACGATTGCCGAACTGTCGATCACCATCGATCCGGCACCCCGTCGGCGCCATAGCCGATAATCGCGTCGGCTGTCCGCGCGTCCAACACCGGCAATTGCGCCAACCGATCGAACAGAGCGTCGATTTCGGCAAGCCTTTCGCTTGGCAAACGGCGAGGAACCCGCGCGAGCCGCTCCTCGATAGCGCGCTCCACCGCGGTGTCGAGGTCTTCGCCGGTCGCATTCGCCAACTCCTTGGCGAGGGCACCGGCTTTAGGGGAACGAATTTCCAGGGACATAGCTTCTCCATTTTAGCCTACAATTACATACTCGTCACACCGCCATCCACCACGATGGTCTGCCCCGTGATGTAGCGGCCGGCCGGCGACACGAGGAGCAGCGCGGCCCCCGCGATGTCCACGGGCTCGCCGAGGCGGGCCAAGGGGGTGGCTTCGAGGCGGCGCGCGACCAGCTTCTCGTCCTCCCATAATGCCCGCGCGAATTCGGTGCGGATGAGGCCGGGCGCGATGGCGTTGACGCGGATATTGTGCTTGCCCCATTCGAGCGCCAGGCCGCGCGCGAGCTGGATCTCGGCAGCCTTGGAAATGCTATAGGCGCCGAGCCCCATGGTGCCGCGCAAGCCCGCGATGCTGGACATGATGACGATCGCGCCGTCGCGCCGCGCCGCCATCTCGGGCAGCACCAGCCCCGCGAGATAGAGGACGCCGCGTACGTTGGTCGCCATGATGCGGTCGAACGCGCCATCGCCGATCTCGACCATCGGCCCGTAATGCGGATTGACCCCGGCGCAGCACACCAGGATGTCGATGGCGCCGAGCGCCTTGCGCGTCTCGGCAACGAGGCGGTCGAGCTGCGCCTTGTCGCCGACATTGCAGGCGATGGCGGCGGCGCGCCCGCCGGCGGCGCGGATCGCGGCGGCGGTTTCCTCGCACTGGTCCTGCTTGCGACTCGAGATCGCGACGCCGGCGCCCGCCTCAGCCAGCGCCTCGGCGATGGCGCGGCCGATGCCGCGCGACGAGCCGGTGAGGATCGCGGTCTTGCCCGTCAGGTCGAACAATTTCATCGGCGCCTCCGCCAATCGTGATCGCACCCGCCTCGACAGAGGCGCCCCGCCCGTGCGAGCCTTGCGGCAGAGGGAGGGCCTCCATGCAGCTTTACACGTATTTCCGCTCGCAGGCGAGCTACCGCGTCCGCATCGCCTTGAACCTCAAAGGGCTGAAGCGCGAGGACACGTTCCTGCACCTCGAGAAGGGCGACCAGTTCGCGTCGTCCTACAAGGCGATCAATCCGCAGATGGTGGTGCCGACGCTGGTCGACGGCGAAACGAAACTGTTCCAGTCGCTCGCCATCCTCGAATGGCTCGAGGAGAAATATCCGGCGCCGCCACTCCTTCCGGCCGATGCCGACGCGCGCGCCTGGGTGAGGGGATTCGCGCTCATCAACATCGCCGATTCGCACCCGCTGATCGTGCCGCGCATCCGCAACTATCTCACCGGCACCCTGGGCCTGACGCAGCCGCAATTGCTCGCCTGGATCCAGCATTGGATGGCGGCCGGGCTCGCCGCGATGGAAACGCTGCTCGCGGAGCATCGCGAGAGCGGAAAATTCTGCCACGGTGACCGGGTGACCCTGGCCGACATCGGGCTCGTGACCCAGGTGTTCCCGGCGCAGACCTTCAAGACCGATATGACGCCCTATCCGCGCGTCATGCGCATTTACCAGGCGGCGATGGCGCTCCCCGCGTTCGTCGACGCCTCGCCGCCGAAGCAGCCCGACGCCGAGTGATAGGCGGCCGGCGCATGCGAGCCCGGCGCAGGCTGCGCTCGCGCGCGCGCAGACCCCGTGCTACACGGGCGCGATGACCGAAGCGACCGAGACGAGCCGCATCGCCACCGGCCGGGCCCAGGAGACGCGCATCATCGCGCTCATCTGCGGCGCGCATTTCGTCAGCCACGTCTATATCATCGCGCTGCCGCCCCTCTTCTTCTTCATCCGCGCCGAATACGGCGTGAGCTATTCCGAGCTCGGCCTGGTCGTCGCCCTGTTCAACGTCGTCTCGACCGTGCTGCAGGCGCCGGCCGGGTTCCTGGTCGACCGCATGGCGCCGGCGATGACCTTGGTGCTGGCATTGGCGCTGGGCGCGAGCGGCCTGGCGCTTGCCGGCGCGGTGCCGCTGTGGTGGGCGCTGATCGCCGGCTGGGGCCTCGCGGGCGTCGCCAACACCATTTATCACCCCGCCGACTACGCCATCTTGTCCGACGCGGTCGAGACCAGGCGTATCGGCCAGGCATTTTCGCTGCACACCTTCTTCGGCATGGTCGGCACCGCGGCGACGCCGGCGACGATGCTGTTCCTGGCCACCGTGTGGGGCTGGCGCGGCGCCATGATCGGCGCTGCGGCGCTCGGCTATGCCGTGGCGCTGGTGCTGCTGGTGCAGCGCCGCGCCTTCACAGCCCGCGCGGCCTCGCGCCCACGGCGCAATGCAGAGAAGGTCGGCTGGAACCTGCTGCTGTCGCCGCCGATCCTGCGCAACGTCCTGTTCTTCGCGCTTCTGGCGGCGGCGGGATCGGGCATCTCGAATTTCTCGATCGTGGCGTTGGGCGCGCTCCAAGGCACCGCGCTCGGGGTCGCGAATTTTGCGCTGTCGTCGTACCTGGCGATGAACGCGGCTGGCGTGCTGGCCGGCGGCTACATCGCCTCGCGTACGCGGCGCCATGACCGCGTCGCCGTCGCCGGGTTTGCGGCGAGCGGGTTCCTGGTGCTGCTCATCGGCCTCGTGCCGCTGGGCGGGGTGGCGCTGGTGGCGCTGATGGGCAGCGCCGGCTTCCTCAACGGCATCATCCAGCCGTCGCGCGACATGATCGTGCGCGCGGTCACGCCGGAGGGCTCGTTCGGCAAGGTGTTCGGCTTCGTCTCGATGGGCTTCAGCATCGGCGGCGTGATCGCGCCGCTGATCTATGGCTGGCTCATGGATTTGAACGAACCGCGCCTTGTGTTCCTGGTGGCGGTGGGGTTCACGGTGCTGGCGCTGCCGCTCGTTCGCGTACCGGCAGCAGGAACCAAAGCCAGCTCAGCAGCTCGACCATGATCATGAAGCCGAACGCTGTCTGATAGGACACCACGGGATAGCGCCCGGGCGCGACCTGCGGGAAAAGGTCGATGATTGCGCCCACCGCGTACTGCATCGCGAATGCGCCGCAGAAGAAAAACAAGTTCACCGCGGTGTTGACCCGCCCGCTCATGGAAGCCGGGAAGTGGGCGTTGAGCACGGGATAGGCCAGCGCGGTGATGCTGCCGAAGGCGCCGATCCCGAACATCACCACCCAGCGCCCGGCACCGCTCGGCAGCAGCAGCGGCGTTTGCAGCGCGAGCGAGAGGGCGAACATGCTGGCGATCACCCGGATCAGCGAGATGCCGCGCCGCCCCAGCCATGACGCCACCATGCCGGAAACGATGAAGCCGATGACGATGAGCGTGGTGAAGAACAGCAGGCTCAAGCCGATCCCGTCGGGGCCGAGGCCGGCCACGTCCTTGAGCCATGGCCCCGCCCACAGCCCGCCGAAGGCGAGATTGCTGCCGGCGGCGCAGGCCGCGACCGGGGCGAGGCGCCAAAACAGCCGGTCGCGATAGATGGAGGCGAGGCCGTAAATCTGCTCGCCGATGCCAGGCGGCGGCGTGTCGCGCACGCGCTCGGGGACGATTGCGAAGATCGCGACCGCGGCCAGGACGCTCGCCGCCGCGGTCATCAGCATGAGCCCGTGCCAATCGACCACATGAAGCGCGAGCGCGGTCGGCATCGAGGCGAAGAGCCCGCCAACGCCGCCCGCCGCCATGATCCAGCCGTTGATCGCCGGCCATTGCCCGCGCGGGAACCACAGCACCACCGCCTGGAAGCAGGTCATCAGCGCGCCCGCCGCGCCGATCCCCATGATGGCACGGCCGGCGACCAGCACGCCGACATCGCTGCTGAGCGCGAACATGACGACGCCCACCGTCGCCAGCAGCATCATCCAGCCCTGCACCCGGCGCGGCCCATAGCGGTCCATGAACAGGCCGAGCGGCACCTGGAACACCGCCGAGGTGAAGAAATAGATCGCCGTCACCAGGCCCAGCGAGCGCGCCGAGAGATGCAGCTCGGCGATCAAATATGGCGACAGCAGCGCGTTGACCGAGCGGTAGTAGTTGCTGAGCATGAAAGCCGCGCCGAGCGGCACCAGCACGCGGACATAGAGCCCGACCGTTCGGCCGCGCTCGGCAGCGATGGCCACGACAGGGTCCCTGTCGTTCAGGCAGCGCTGCGGGCGCCCTCGCGCGTGAGGAGGCCAGCCGCCACCAGCGCGGCGCGGATGCGCTCGATCTCATGGGGCGGCAGCTTGACGAGCGGCGGGCGCACCACCGCGCGCGGCTGCTTGCCCAGCAGCACCAGCGCCTCCTTCATGCGGTTGTGCATGTCGACGAAGGGATCGGCGTAGAACGCCTCCGCCATCGGATAGATGCGGTCGTTGAGGCGGCGCGCTTCGGCCAGGTCGTTGCCATCGACCGCGCGGAAGAGCCGCGCCTGGAGATCGGCGATGACGCTGCCCGAGCCCGACAGCAACCCCTTGCAGCCCAGCACCAGAGAGCTCAGCAGGAACGCGCTGTTGGTGCTCAGCACGGCGACCGGGTGCGGCAGGGACTGGAGCGCGCGGATGTGACGCTCGTGCAGCGGCACGCTGGGCGTCCAGTCCTTGATCGCGCGCACGCTCGGCACCGCTTCTATGAGCTTCAGCAGGGTCTCGAGCGGGTAGCCTTGGGTCGCGCGCGGATATTGGAACGCGATGATGGGCAGGTCGGAAGCATCGGCGATGCGGCGGAAATGCGCGATCACCATCTCCGGCCGCTGGCCCAGGGTGAAAGGTCCGGGCGGGAAGACGAGCAGCGCCGACGCGCCGCCCTCGTGCGCAATGCGCGCGAGCCGCGCCGCCTCGAGACTGCCCTCGGCATAGATGCCGTTGACGATCGGCAAACGCTGCCCGATCTCGTCCTGGGTGATGTCGAGCACGCGGCGCTGCTCGTCGGCGGTGCAGGACGCGACCTCGGAGGCGTGCGCGTTGATGGTGACGGCGCTCAGGCCGGGCACCGACGCCACATCGGCGAGATGGCGCCGGTACGACGCCTCGTCGATCGCGAGATCGTCGAAAAACGGCAGCAGCACGGCGGGAATGACGCCGTGCGGGAGATAGTTGGCATGCCGCTTCATGGAATATCCTTTCGCCGGTGCGGGCACGTTCACGACCCGGCGGGTAGTTTATCATGCTCACGCGCAGAAGCGAGGTGGCGATGATTTGCCCGCCGCCCGGCGCGGCTTGAGACGGAGCCGACGCCGCCGCATAATCCGGCCCCTTTGGCGCAACGGTACGGATCGGAGAGTAACGCGATGAAGAACAAAATGGGGGCCTTCGCCGGACTTGCGCTCATGGCGCTCGCCGCGGCACCCGCCCTGGCCGCCGATGACGGGAAGCAGTTGTTCCAGAGATACTGCTTCGTGTGCCATTCGACCGAAGCAGGGCAGAACAAGGTCGGCCCGTCGCTCGCCGGCATCGTCGGCCGCGCTTCCGGCGAAGAGGCGGGCTTCAATTATTCGGTCGCGATGCAAGGCGCCCACAAGACCTGGGACGAGACCACGCTCGACCAGTACCTCACCGACCCGAAATCGGTCGTGCCCGGCACCAAGATGCTGTTCATCGGCGTGAAGAATCCCGACGAGCGCCACGCCCTGATCGATTATCTCAAGAGCCTCAAATCGTGACGTGCGGGCGCGGCGCGTGACGGATGCCGCGCAATGCGATTGACATTGATGCGGCGCGGTCCCACTTTGCCAACGCGGGGGACGAAGGCACGCGCGTGTGGGGCCCGACGTCCGATAGTGTTCTCCGGGTTTCCCGGGTTTGCTCGTGAGACCGTCAGGCCGTCTCAGCCCCGCCCCCGTATCTAAACTCCGACGGAGTTGCGATCGCGAACTCGACCTAGCCGCCGGCGGCGACGTCGAGTTCGCGCGCGCGACCCATTTCGATCATGGCGTCGGCCAGCATCGGCCGCGCCGCGATCCGCGCGCGATAGCAATCCGCCGCGGCCGCGACCAGCGTGCCATCGCGGCCCAGGAGCGCGTCGCCCAGCTCGATGATGCGTAAATTGGGCCAGGCGCGTGGCCTGAGCCGCACGATCTCGCCGAGCACCGAGGCCGCGTCGCGATCCGGGCGCGCCTGCGCCAGCACCAGCGCCAGCGACGCGGTCGAGCGCGACAGACCCTTCTGGCAGTGGACCAGGAGATGCGCCTCGGGAGACGATGCGAGCGAGCGCGCGAAGCCGAGCAGCGCCTCGACATCGGCGCGTCCCGGCGAGCGCAGCCCCGGCAAGGCATCGACGATATCGTGAAAGCGCAGATCGAGCCGCCGATGCGCGCCGAAGGCGTCGAGCGATAGGGGCTCGGGCCAGCCGGGATCGAGCAGCGAGAGCACATGCGTGACGCCGGCTTCGCGCAGCCCGTCGAGCTCGTCGATGCCGCAGACGGTGGCGCGGAAGCCGGCGAATTGAGGCTGTTCCAAGGTCCCTCCGGCGCCGCCAGTGTTGTGTCCCCGCGCGCGCGCGTCAACGTCGCCGGCTTGACACCCGGACCCACTCCGCTATGGTGTCATGCAGAATTTTACAGGCAGCGGGAGCGCGACGTGGCGAAATCCAACACCGTGTTGATCAAGCTCGTGAGCAGCGCCGACACCGGCTTCTTCTATGTCGCCAAGAAGAACCCGCGGGCAAAGACGGAGAAGCTCGAGCTCAAGAAGTTCGACCCTGTCGCGCGCAAGCACGTCGTGTTCAAGGAACAGAAGATCAAGTAAGACGCGGCCCCACTGCGCGAGACCGACCGAAAGCCGCTCCGCCGAGCGGCTTTTGCGTTCAGGCGACGGCGCCGGCGACGCGCAGCAGCTCGGGATGGCTGACGACGCGGTTGCGCCCGGCGGCCTTGGCCGCATAGAGCGCCTCGTCGGCGCGGTGCATAAGCTGGGTCGAGGTTTCGTTGGGACCATCGGTCACGGCGAGGCCGATGCTGATGGTGATCGGCAGGTCGCTCGGCGGATGGCCGACGCGGAACGGCTCCTCGGCGACCACCATGCGCAGACGCTCCGCCACGCCCTCGGCGACGCGCTGGTCGGTCTCGGGCAGCACCACCACGAATTCCTCGCCGCCGTAGCGCGCGAAGAGGTCGAACGGCCGCACGTGGCGCGAGATGCGCGCCGTCACCTCGCGCAGCACTTCGTCGCCGGCGGCGTGGCCGCGCGTGTCGTTGACGCGCTTGAACCAGTCGATGTCGAGGAGGAGGAGCGCCGGCCCCATGCCGCCCTCGGCCAGCTTCGCCATCAGCCCGTCGAGATGGGCGGTGAGGTAGCGGCGGTTGTAGAGGCCCGTCAGCCCGTCGGTGAGCGCGAGCGCCAGGTTCTTCTGATAATTCTCCTGGAGCCGGTCCTGCAGCCGCTTGCGGCGGACCTGGGTACGCACCCGCGCCACCAGCTCGTTGCGGTCAATGGGACGCAGCAGATAGTCGGTGGCGCCGAGGTCGAGCCCCTTGGCGACGCGCGGCAGCTCGTCGGGATCGCCAATGAGGAGAATCGGCACCAGCCGGCTGGCTTCCTGCGCGCGCAGCTTGCCGACGATGCGCAGGGCATCGACCTTGCCGGTGGTGTTGAGGATCACGAGATCGATATTGGGGCCGCATTGCGGCACCAGCTCCTCGGGCACGGTCGGACGCACCAGCTCGCTCGCGAGCGGCGCCAGCATGTCGGCGAGGCGGGACGCGGCGAAAGCGCTTTCCTCCCACAGCAGGATGCGCGCGGGACCCGCATCCTCGGTTGCAGGAGTGTCGGCCATGAGGGCGCTGAAGCGGCCATAAATGTCCTCGCGGTGCCGCCATTCCTCCATCGTCCGGCGCAGCCGCACCAGCGAGCGCACCCGGGCGAAGAGGGCGATGTCGTTGACCGGCTTGGTCAGGAAGTCGTCGGCGCCGGCCTCGAGCCCGCGCAGCCGGTCGGCCGCCTCGGACAGGGCCGTCACCATCACCACCGGAATGTCATGCGTCTCGGGATCGGCCTTGAGGCGCCGGCACACCTCGAACCCGTCCATCCGCGGCATCATCACGTCGAGCAGGATGATGTCGGGCCGCTCGTCATGCGCGATGCGCAACGCCGCGAAACCGTCGATCGCGGTCAGGACGTTGAAGTACTCGGCCGAAAGCTTGGCCTCGAGCAGCCGCACATTCACTTCGACGTCATCGACGACCAGTATGCGTGCCGACATGGCGCGTCCTTAGGTGAGAAAGCGCGCGACGGTCTTCAGGAAGTTGACGACCGAGATGGGTTTGGCGATGTAGGCCTCGCAGCCGCCCTCGCGGATCTTCTCCTCGTCGCCCTTCATGGCGAAGGCGGTGACGGCGATGATCGGGATCGAGCGCAGCTCCTCATCCTCCTTGATCCACTTGGTCACCTCGAGCCCCGACACTTCCGGGAGCTGGATGTCCATAAGGATGAGGTCGGGCCGGTGCTGGCGCGCGAGCCGCAGCGCCTCCATGCCGTCCTTGGTCTGAAGCGTGTAATAGCCGTGCGCCTCGAGCAGGTCGTGAAACAGTTTCATGTTGAGATCGTTATCCTCGACGATGAGGATTCGCTTCTGCGCCTTCTGCTCGGGCATTATCCGCGTCGGCTCGGGATCGTGATTGGCCTGGGAAAGCATGCGCTGAACCACCCTGCTGCGCGGCACATTAGGCGGCAAAAACGTTAAAAATGCGGAAGACCCGGAAGACCCGCCGGGCGAATTATTAATTGATTTTGATTAACGCTTCGTAACTGCGAGATGGAAACAGGCGGAGACCCCCTGCCATGCGCATCGGGATCGACCTGGGCGGGACCAAGATCGAGGGGGCGGCGCTCGAGCGCGGCGGAAGCCTGGTTTTGCGCCGCCGGGTCCCCACCCCGGCGCAGGACTATCCCGCGACCATCCTCGCCGTGCGCGACCTGGTGCTGGGGATCGAGCAGGAACTGGGCCAGAGCGGCAGCGTCGGGATCGGCATGCCGGGCGCGCTGTCGCCGGCAACCGGGCTGGTCAAGAACTCCAACTCGACCTGCCTCAACGGCAAGCCGTTTGACCGCGACGTCATGGCGGCGCTCGGCCGCGAGGTCAGATTTGCCAACGATGCCAATTGCTTCGCTCTTTCCGAGGCAAGCGATGGGGCGGGCAAAGGGGCGCGGACCGTGTTCGGCGTGATCCTCGGCACCGGGGTCGGCGGGGGGATCGTACGCGACGGCGGCGTGATCGAGGGGGCCAACGCCATCGCCGGCGAGTGGGGTCACTCGCCCCTACCCTGGCCGGCCGACGACGAGCGTCCGGGACCGCTGTGCTATTGCGGCCGGCGCGGCTGCATCGAGAGCTTCCTGTCGGGGCCGGCGCTGGCGCGCGAGGGCGGCGCCGACTCCGCCGAGACAGTCGCCGGCCAGGCGGAGGCGGGCGACCCCGGCGCGGCGGCGGTCCTGGCGCGCTACGAGGACCGGCTGGCACGCAGCCTCGCGACCGTCATCAACCTGCTGGACCCGGACGTCATCGTGCTGGGGGGCGGGCTCGGCCATATGGAAAGGCTCTACCCTCGTGTGCCGGCGCTGTGGACCCCCTACGTGTTCTCGGACGTGGTGGTGACCCGGCTCGTGCCGCCGGCCTGGGGCGATTCGAGCGGGGTGCGCGGCGCGGCGTGGCTGTGGCCGGATCCCGGCGAGGGCGTCAGCACCCCGGTTTCGGCAACGGCTCGATCTCGTCGAGATGGGCCTTGATCACGTAGTCGCCGTAATCGAGGTCCATGTCCTGCGACACGCCGTTCGACAGGAGCCGCATACCCAGCTCGTAATCCGGGGTCTCGGCGCCCGAGTCCGACCCGGGCGGGAAGAAGGCGAGCCGCACCCGCCAGCCGGGATGCTGCAGCAGCGGTTCCTTCGCCGGGTCGACGTCCTGCTTGTCCGGAGCGGCGGCGCCCGCCGGCGCGCCGGGTTGCAGCTCGGCGCCGATGACGGCGGTGATCTGGGTCGCGTTCTCAACGCTCGAGCCGTCGAACACCTTGCGCGAGACGAATTGGTCCCCGGCCTTTGCCCGGTCGATCAGCACCAGCGTATGCGCGGTCGGGAAAATGACCCCGGGCGCCAGGATGAGGGTAGTGGCAGACGGCTTGGTAAAGGCGGCCTCCCCGCCCTTGTCCGGCCCGTCGAGATGGGCCTCGCCGTGGAGTTCCTCGTCGACCTCGCCGTTACGCAGCCGGCGCTCGTTGAAGCGGTAGCGCAGCCCGTCCTTGGACTCCCAGGTCACCAGGGTCGAGCTCAATTCGCTGCCGCCCGATTCCGCGTACATGGTGCGAAGGCGAAAGCGCTGCTCCACAGTCCAGCCGTCGCAGGTCTCGCCCCATTCGTAATACATGGCGCCCGACGCACCGAGCACCCCGCTGCCGGACCGCGAGGAGCCGAGGGTGAGGCTGTAGAGCGCGCGGTGCGGATCGATGTCGGCCGCGCCGGCCGGCGCCACGGCGAAGAGGAGGACCAGTGCGGGGCCGATTGGGCGGCCAGACCATCGGCTCATACGATCGAGTCCGGAAGAGACACGGTGTTTCAGTATGTCACGCGGCGCAGGCGTACGGTAGGACGTTCGGCCCTGGTGCCGCGAATCGCGCCCGGCAGGCTCTGCCGCTGGGCAAAAATTTTCCACACAATCGGGCCGATTTGCACCCTTTCGGGCCGGTTCCGCCTGGCATGGCTCTTGCTTAACCGGAGCCAGCACGACCAGGAACGGTGTTTCCCATGGCCTTCACGGCGCATACGGACCTATCCGCGGACGAGGCGATCCGGCTCGAGCCGCGTCAGCGCAAGGGCCGCCTCGTCCGCCTCATGCCCGCGACCGGCGACCAGACCGCGTTGCGCGCCTGGGCGCTCTCGATCGTAACCGCGGCCGACAAGCGCGTCGCGGAACTCGAGGCGCGCCTCGCCTATCTCGAAGATCTCGCGGTGACCGACGAGCTGACCGGCGCGCTCAACCGGCGCGGCTTCCTGGTCGAGTTCTCGCGCGCCATCGACGCCGCAAGGCGCGGCGGTCCCAAGGGCGTGCTGATCATTTGCGATCTCGACGGATTCAAGACGGTCAACGACCGGCTGGGCCACGCTTTCGGCGACGATCTGCTGCGCCAGTTGGGGCGCATCCTGACGCGCGGCGTACGCAAGATGGACGTGGCGGCGCGTTTGGGCGGCGACGAGTTCGCGCTCATTCTCATTGGCGCCGACCTTGCCATCGCGCGGCACCGGGTCGAGGGCTTCGCCCGCAGCATCGCCGCCCTTGCCCCCAAGCTCAACGGGCTCGCACTGCCGCTGTCGGCGAGCTTCGGCCTCGCCGCGTTCGACGGAAATGAAGACGAGGAGAGCGTGCTGCACCGCGCCGACATGAGCATGTACGCGCACAAGGGCCGCAGCCGCCGCACCGAGCGCCATCCGCTCCAGGCGGCCGGCTGAACCTTCAGCCCGGCTTTTTCGGCTCCGGCGGCAGCGCCAGCCGGATGTGCAGCTCGCGCAGCCGCTCGGGCGCGACCGGGGCCGGCGCCTGCATCATCAGATCCTGCGCCTGCTGGTTCATCGGGAAGGCGACGATCTCGCGGATGTTGGGCGTGTCGGCCAGCAGCATGACGATGCGGTCGATGCCCGGCGCCGAGCCGCCATGGGGCGGCGCGCCGTACTTGAAGGCGTTGAGCATGCCGCCGAACCGCGACTCGACGTCGGCGGCGGAATAGCCCGCGATCGCGAACGCCTTGTACATGATGTCGGGACGGTGGTTGCGGATGGCGCCGGACGACAGCTCGACGCCGTTGCACACGATGTCGTACTGGAAAGCGTTGATAGCCAGCGGGTCGTCGCGCTCCAAGGCCTCGAGCCCGCCCTGCGGCATCGAGAACGGGTTGTGCGAGAACTCGATCTGCCCGGTCTCCTCGTTGCGCTCGTACATCGGGAAGTCGGTGACCCAGCAGAATTCGTAGACGCCGTCCTTCACGAGGCTCAGCTCGCGCCCGAGGCGCTGCCGCGCCGCGCCCGCGAATGACGCGAACACGCGCGGCACGCCGCACACGAAGAACACGGCATCGCCGTCGCCAAGCGCGAGTCGCGCGCGGATCGACTGGGTGCGCTCGGGCCCGAGATTGTTGGCGATCGGCCCCGCGCCCTGGCCGCCATCGCGGAAGAAGATATAGCCGAGGCCCGGCTGCCCCTCGCCCTGGGCCCAGGAATTCATGCGGTCGCAGAAGGCGCGGTTGCCGCCCGTGGGCGCCGGGATCGCCCACACGCGCACATTCGCGTCGGAAGCGATCTGGCCCGCGAAGATCTTGAAGCCCGAGCCGGCGAAGGCATCGGTCACATCGTCCATGCGGATGGGATTGCGCAGATCGGGCTTGTCGGAGCCATAGCGCCGGATCGCCTCGGCATAGGGGATGCGCGGGAAGGGCGGCTTGGTCACGGCGCGGCCCTGGCCGAACTCCTCGAAGATGCCGGCGAGCACCGGCTCGACCGCGGCGAACACGTCGTCTTGCGTCACGAACGACATCTCGAGATCGAGCTGATAGAACTCGCCGGGCGAACGGTCGGCGCGGCTCGCCTCGTCGCGGAAGCACGGCGCGATCTGGAAATAGCGATCGAAGCCCGCGACCATGAGGAGCTGCTTGAACTGCTGCGGCGCCTGGGGCAGCGCGTAGAACGTGCCGGGATGCAAGCGGCTCGGCACCAGGTAGTCGCGCGCGCCCTCGGGCGATGAAGCGGTCAGGATCGGCGTCTGGAACTCGGTGAAGCCCTGCTGGATCATGCGCTGCCGGATCGACGCAATCACCGCCGAGCGCAGCACGATGTTGCGGTGGACCTGCTCGCGGCGGAGATCGAGGAAGCGGAATTTCAGCCGCATGTCCTCGGGATATTCGGCATCCATGTTGACCGGGAAAGGGAGCGGCTCGGCCTCGGAGACGACCGAGAGCTCGGCGATCTGCAGCTCGACCTCGCCGGTCGGCAGCTTGGGATTGACCGTGTCGGGCGAACGCTCGACCACCGTCCCGGTGAAGGTCACCACGCTTTCGAGGCGCAGCGCGTCGCACTGCGCGAAGAGCAGGCCGGCGATGTCGATGACGCATTGCGTCACGCCGTAATGGTCGCGCAGATCGACGAACAGGAGCTGGCCGTGGTCGCGCTTGCGGTGGACCCATCCCGAAAGCCGCGCCGCCTTGCCCGCATCGGGACGGCGCAGCGCGCCGCAGCTATGCGTCCTGTAGGCATGCATGATCGACGATCCGTCGCTGCTTCGCGAAAGCGGGGAAAGGCACACGGGGAGCGCGGTTTGTCAAGCGGCGGGGCGCCGTAGAGGCACTCTGATTTGGCAGTCCTCGACGATGAATTCATAACAAAAAAGAGCCCGGACTCTCTCCGGGCTCGAGGCGGCGTCAAGATCGTGCGTCAGTGGTGCTCCCACCACCGCTCGGCGCGCCAGCCTCCATCGGGGTCGCGGTCGTGCCTGCGGTCGTAATAGTAATCGCGATGCTCCTCGCGAAACCGTGCGGCCTCTTCCCGGTCGCGCCACGCGTGCCAGTGGTGATCGCGATCCCAGTAGCCGTCGCTGAAGCCGAACGCGATGCCGCCGGGGCTCACGCCGATGGTCACGTTATCGGCCTTGGCCGGCATCCCGGCCACCAGCGACCCTCCGGCCAGCGCGGCGGCGACGAGCGCAGCCCAGAAAACTCTTGCCATGCTTTTGCCTCCTTTTCGTTGCCGACGGCGCGGCCCCGACGGGCCGCCCCGGAGCGGCGGTAAAGAAGGCAAACGTCGAAACCCGCCGCCGGTTCCATGGCGGAAACGCGGGCTATTTCGACCACCCGTGCTGCATCATGCATTGGTCGAAGGCATTGCCGCGAGCGGCGCCGTTGCGATCCTCCAGCGCGCCGCCGGGCTGGAGGCCGGTGCCGGTCGTGATGCAGCCGCGGTTGGGGACGCAGGCCATGCTAGGTTGGCCCCCGCCGGCGGCGACATCCATGCCGGGCCCGAGATCGGGCGGATAGGCCGCGCTCGCGGCCTTGTCGCAAGCGGCCCGGTCGCCGGCGAGCATGTCGGGCGTGCCGCCCGGCTTCGCCCAGTTGGCGCAGGCCCCGGCCATGAGGGCGAGGAAGACGACAACGCCGATAGGAACAAGCCGCTTCATCGCGCGATCCTCCGCTGGGGCGCCGCTTGGGGGCGCCCGCGTTTCAGTGTATAGCACGGGGGGATGACCCTGATCGCCGACAGCGAATCGCTCGCCGCCTTCTGCCGCCGCCAGGAGGGCGCGCCGTTCGTCACCATCGACACCGAATTCATGCGTGACCGCACCTACTGGCCGGTGCTGTGCCTGGTGCAGGTGGCGGGGCCAGAGGAGGCGGCGGCGCTCGACCCGCTGGCGCCGGGCATCGATCTGGCGCCGCTCTTCGCGCTGATGCGCAAGCCCGACGTGCTCAAGGTGTTCCACGCCGCGCGCCAGGACATCGAAATCTTCTGGAACCTCATGGGCGCGGTGCCGGCGCCGCTGTTCGACACCCAGGTGGCGGCGATGGTGTGCGGCTTCGGCGATTCGGTGAGCTACGAGACGCTCGCCGGCAGGCTCGCGGGCGCGCATATCGACAAGACCTCGCGCTTCACCGATTGGGCGCGCCGCCCGCTGACCGAGCGGCAGTTGCGCTATGCGCTCGATGACGTGGTCCATCTGCGCCGCGTCTACGAGCGGCTGAGCGCGCGGCTCGAGGCGACCGGGCGAGCGCACTGGCTCGAAGAGGAGATGGCCGAGCTGACCGATCCGGCGATCTACCGGCTCGACCCCGCCGAGGCGTGGCGCCGGCTCAAGGTCCGCACCAACAGCCGCCGCGTCCTGGCGCTGGCGCGCGCGCTCGCCGCCTGGCGCGAGATCACGGCGCAGCAGCGCGACCTGCCGCGCAACCGCGTGGTACGCGACGAGCAGCTCATCGAGATCGCCGCGCATGCGCCCAAGACGGTCGAGGAGCTCGCGCAATCGCGCGGCCTCGGCCGGGGCTTTGCCGAGGGAAGGTTCGGCACCGAGATCCTGGCCGTAGTGGCGCGGGTTCTGGCGACGCCCGAGAGCGAATATCCCGAGCCGCCGCTGCGGCGCGACCTGCCGCCCGGACTCGGCCCACTCACCGACCTCTTGCGCGTGCTCCTGAAGCTGCGCTGCGAGGAGAACGACGTGGCAGTGAAGCTGGTCGCGGATTCCGACGATCTCGAACGCATCGCCGCCGACGACGCAGCCGAGGTGCGCGCGCTGCACGGCTGGCGCCTGGATCTCTTCGGCCGGGACGCGCTGGACCTCAAACACGGGCGCCTCGCGCTGTCGGCGGCGGGCAAGCGCATCAAGCTGGTACGGCTCGGGCGCGAGGCCGAAGCGGCGCAGTGAGCGCGCCCTAAACCCCCTTCACTTCCGCGCGCCGCGCCATGGCGCGGCCGAGCGCGTCGAACCTGCGCTGCACCGTCTCGCCGAAGCGTCCGGCGCCGGCCGGGGTGAAGGCGAGCGTCACCGCGCTGTCGCCCAGCGCCAGGCCGACCCCGCCCAGCAGCCCCGGCACGCCGCCCGAGATGGTGTAGCCGAGGCGGAAGGCGAGGCCGGTCACGCGCGCCGCCGCCAGCGACTCCTCGTCGAGCAGCTCGAGCGGCGCCGCCAGCTCGAGACTGCCGCGTCCGCCATAGCGCGCATGGAGCGCCAGCGCGAGGAAGGCGCGCTCCTCGTGGCCGATTCCGGTCACCGGCATGTAGAGCGCATGGCGCAGCGCCTGCTCGGCGCGGTAATCGGGATGCTCGGCCCAGGCGATGTCGGAGAGCAGGGCCGCGGCGCGGCGCAGGCGCTGGCGCGCCGGGCTCTCCTTGGGAAAGAGCGGGCTGGTCCAATGGAACAACGCCTCGCCCATCAGGCCATAGCGCGGGTTGAGCTCGGCCTGCTCGAGGCAGGCGGCGACCAGCGGATCGGTGCGCTGCTCGGCCGCGTCGAGCAGGCTGTAGAGATGGCCCTCGCGCAGTCCTCCGGCCGAGAACACAAGCGCCTTGGGCTCGATCCGTTTGAGGAGCCGCAGCAGGATGCGCGCCGCCAGCGGTACCACCTCGAGCCGCTTCTTCGAGATCGTGCTGATGCGCTCCAGCGATTTGCGCGATTGGCGCGCCACCAGCTCGAGATAATTCTCGGCCTCTCGGCGCTGCAGCGTGTAGGCCTGGATGATGTGGAGCGGATACTGGCTCTGCTCCATGTGGAGCCGCGCCAGCGCGCGCCAGGCGCCGCCCACGGCGTAGAAGTTCGCGTCGGCTTGGCGCGCGATCCAGGGCACGGTCTGAAGCTGCTTGTCGATCGCGTCCTTCAAGCGCTTCTCGTCGTCGGCCAGGGCTTGCAGGCGCAGGGGACCGATGGGCAGCGTGGCGGCGGCGCCGGCGCGGCCCTTGCCGATCGGCACCAGCTCGACGCTGCCGCCGCCCAGATCGCCGGCGAAGCCCTGCGCATCGGGAATGCCCGACAGCACGCCCAGCGCCGAATAGCGTCCCTCCTCCGCCCCGGCGAGGACGCGCACGCGCACGCCCAGGCGGCGCTCGATCTCGGCGGCGAAGTCCTTGCCGTCGGCGGCGTCGCGCACTGCCGCCGTCGCGAGCACGTCGAGCCGCGCGACGCCGATGGCGCGCGCCAAGGCGACGAAGCGCTGGAGATTGACGCGGGCCAGCTCGACCCCTTCGGGATTGAGCCGGGCGGATTCGCCGAGGCCGCGGCCGAGGCCGCACAGCACCTTCTCGTTAAGGAGCATGCGCGCTGCGCGGCGCACCCCGTCATAGACGACGAGGCGCAGGCTGTTGGAGCCGATGTCGATGACGGCGACGCTGTCGCGTCGCGCGCTGTCGACCTTCAGGAGCTGGGCGCGCTCGTCGGGACTCAGGGGGGCGTCCTCTCGGTGACCAGGCGCGGTCCGTGCCGGGTGCGGTGCAGCGCGCTGCCGCGGCCTGAAAGGCTCGGGTTGGTCATGAAATAGGTGTGCGCGCTGAAGCCGCCTTCGGCGCTGACGCGATGATAGACGCCCTCGGCGTCGAGCCACCAGCTCTGCGCCTCGTCCTGGAGGCTGTGCACCATGATCTCCTCGAGCACCTGGCGATGCACGGTCTCGTTCTCGATCGGCACCAGCGCCTCGACGCGCCAGTCGAAATTGCGCGCCATCCAGTCGGCCGACGACATGAACACCAGCGCTTCCGGCGATGGCAGCCGGTGGCCGTTGCCGAAGCAGACGATGCGGCCGTGCTCAAGGAAGCGGCCGATCAGCGAGCGCACGCGGATGGTCGCGCTGAGCCCGGGAACCCCGGGCCGGAGGCAGCAGATGCCGCGTACGACGAGGTCGATCTCGACCCCTTCCTGCGAGGCGCGGTAGAGGCGGTCGATGATGGCCGGATCGACCAGCGCGTTCATCTTGGCCCAGATCTGCGCCGGCCGACCGGCGCGGGCATGCTCGATCTCGTGGTCGATCAGCTCATAGAGGCGATGGCGCAAGGTCAGCGGCGCGACCGCGATCTTCTCCAGCGTCGCCGGCGTGGCATAGCCAGTCATGTAGTTGAACAGCCGCGCCGCGTCGCGGCACAGCGCGGGATCGCAGGTGAAGAAGCTGAGATCGGTATAGACCTTGGCCGTGTAGGGGTGATAGTTGCCGGTCCCGAAATGGACGTAGGAGCGCATCGCGCCGCCTTCGCGCCGGACCACGAGCGACACCTTGGCGTGCGTTTTGAGATGCACGAAGCCATAGACGACCTGCACCCCCGCGCGCTCCAGGTCGCGCGCCCAGCGGATGTTCTGCTCCTCGTCGAAGCGCGCCTTCAGCTCGACGAGAGCGGTGACGGACTTGCCCGCCTCGGCGGCGTCGATCAGGGCGCGCACGATCGGGCTGTCGTCGCTGGTGCGGTAGAGCGTCTGCTTCACCGCGACGACCGACGGGTCGCGCGCCGCCTGACGCAGGAACTGCACCACCACGTCGAAGCTCTCGTAGGGATGGTGGACGACGATGTCCTTCTGCCGGATGGCGGCGAAGCAGTCGCCGCCGAAATCGCGGATGCGCTCGGGGAAGCGCGGGTTGTAGGGTGTGAAGACGAGGTCGGGCCGGTCGTCGATGATGAGCTGCCGCGTGTCGGCGAGGCCGAGGAGCCCGTCCAAGGCGATCACGTCGTCGGGCGAAGCGTCGAGCCGCTCGATCAGGAAGCGGCGCAGATCGCTCGGCATGCTCTCGTCGACGCTCAGGCGAATGACGTTGCCGCGGCGGCGGCGCTTTAGCGCGGTCTCGTAGAGGCGGACGAGATCCTCCGCCTCCTCCTCCACCTCGATGTCGCTGTCGCGCAGGATGCGGAACATGCCGCGGCCGACCACCTCGAAGCCGGGGAAGAGATGATCGAGATAGAGCCCGATGGCTTGTTCGAGGGGGAGGAAGCGCACCGATTTTCCCGGGAGCCGGATGAAGCGGGCGATGGTGCCGGGGATGAGGAGCAGCGCATCGCTGCGCTCGCCGTCGCTTTTGCGCTGAAGCTGGAGCGCGAGTCCGAGGCCGAGATTGACCACGAAGGGGAAGGGATGCGCGGGATCGATGGCGAGCGGCGTCAGGACGGGGAACACCTCGCTCATGAAGCGCTGGGCGAGCCAGGCCTCTTCCTCCGGCGTCAGATCGCCGGGGCTGATGACCGAGATGCCGGCCTCGCCGAGCTCGCGGCGCAGGCTCCGCCACGTCACCTGCTGGTCGCGCATGAGGCGGCCGGCGCGCTTGCTGATGGCATCGAGCTGTTGTGCCGGGGTGAGCCCGTCCTGGGACGGCGTGGTGACACCGGCCAGGAGCTGGCCCTTGAGGCCGGCGACTCGGACCATGTAGAACTCGTCGAGATTGTTGTCCGAGATCGACAGGAAGCGGAGCCGCTCGAGCAGCGGGTGGCGCGGGTTGTCCGCCTCGGCGAGAACGCGCTCGTTGAAGGCCAACCAGCTCAGCTCGCGATTGATGAACCGGTCGGGCGAAAGCTCGCCGACTGGCGCATCCGCAGTGCGTATGGCCTCGGCCATTTGCGCCTCCATTCCCCGACCCGGGGCCCCAGTCTATAACGCCTGCATGAAAATATCATTTCGTCGGCAATCCGCGCCATGAGCCTGCTTTGGCTCCTGCGCCACGCCAAGGCGGCGCCCCAGGCCGAAGGCCAGGAGGACCGCGACCGGCCGCTCGCCGCCAAGGGCGAGCAGGCGATGCGGGAGCTCGGCACCTGGGCTGCCAGGCAGAAGCTGGCGCCCGAGCTGGTGCTGTGCTCGAGTTCCGCCCGGACGCGGCAGAGCCTGGCGCTGCTGTTGCCGAGCCTCGCCGGCCGCCCCGAGGTGATGATCGAGGGCGGGCTCTATCTCGCCGACCCCGGCGATCTCCTGGTTCGCCTGCGCCGGGTGCCGGCCAGGTGCGGCAGCGTGCTGGTGGTCGGGCACAATCCGGGACTGCACGAATTCGCGGTGCTGCTGACGCGGTCGGCGTCGGGACCGCTCGGGCGCCGGCTGTCGGCCGGAATGCCGACCGGCGCGCTGGCCGGATTCGCGCTCGATGGGCCATGGAGCGCGCTCGACCACGGCGCCGCGCGCCTCACGCATTACGTCACCCCCAAGGAGCTGCGCGACGCCTAGCCGTCGCCGAGGACCGCGCGCGCAAGAGGCACCGTAATGCGGCGGTGGGCCGCGAGCGCGGCCTGGTCGAGCGCGGCGACGGCAGATGCCGCCGCGGCGAAGGAGCGCTCGAGCCGGGGCACGAGAAAGGCCACCACTTCCTCGCCCACCAGAAGCTGGCGGTCGGCGAACAGCTTCACCAATACGGCCGCGAGCAGCGCATCGTCGGGCGGCGCCAGCGTCGCCACCGGCGCGGCGAGGAAGCGCGAGCGCAGATCGGGCAGCACGATCCCCCAGCGCGCCGGCGCGGCGCGGGCGAGCAGCAGGAGATGCAAGCCGCGCTCGGCCAGCATGTTGTAGAGATGGAGCAGCGCCTCCTCGTCCGCCCGCTCGGCATCGTCGACCACGGCAGCGCGCGCGTCCGCGACGAGCGCGGGCGGCGCGGCGCGGGCGAGCGCGGCGGCGGCGAGGAGGACCGCGCCGGAGCGCGCCGCGAAGACCTGCGCCAGGTGGGTCTTGCCGCTGCCCGCGGGGCCCGCCAGCACCAGCGCCGGCGCCGGCCAGTTGGGCCAGCGGTCGAGCCAGGCGACCGCCTCCGCGTTGGCGGGCGCGACCAGGAAATCGTCGCGCCCCAGCGCCGGGCGGTGGGGTAGGGAAAGCGGCAACTGCGCCATCAGCGTTCCGGATCGTAGAGCGGGCTGGCGAGATAGCGGGCCAGCGCGAAGCGGACCAGCACGCCGATCGCCGCTGCCATCGGCACCGCGAGGAGTACGCCGAGAAGGCCGAACAGGCTGCCGAAGGCGAGCAGCGCGAAGATCACCCACACCGGATGGAGCGCGACCCGGCCGGCGACCAGACGCGGCGACAGCACCGCGCTGTCCGCAAATTGACCAAGTGCGAAAATCGCGGCGATCCAGGCGAGCTTCGCGGTGATGCCGAACTGGGCCAGGGAGAGGCCCAGCGCCAGCACGAGGCCGAACGCGATGCCAACCACCGGGACGAAGGTCAGGATGCCAATGACGATGCCGACGACGATCGCGAATTCCAGCCCGACGACGGTCAGCGCCGCGCCGTAATAGATCGCCAGCGCGACGCCGACGAGGAACTGGCCATGGATGAATCCCGCCAAGGTCGCATCGATGCGCCGCACCTCGGCCCGGATGGTCGAGGCATGGCGCCGCGGCAGCCAGCGGTCGATCGCGGCGACGATGCGGTCCCAATCGCGCAGCAGGAAGAAGGCGACCACCGGCGTGACGAACACCAGCGACAACAGGTTCGCCAGCGCCAGGCCGCTGGTCAGGACCCGCTCGGCCAATTGTGCCGCCCAGCCCATCACCGACGACGACAGGCCGCCCGCCATGTCCTTGAGCTTGGCGAGATCCTCGGGCGAGAGCCGCTGCTGCGCGGTCTCAAGCAGCGCCTCGAGCCGGTCGCGCGCGAAGTCGATCGCTTGCGGCACATGGCGCGCGACCTCGGCCGCCTGCAGCTCCAGCACCGGCAGGATCAGCACCAGGACCAGCGCCAACGCCAGCAGGAACACCACGAGCGCGACGCCGGCGGCGAGCCCGCGCGGCAGGCGCCACAATTCGAGCCGGTCGACCGCGGGATCGAGCAGATAGGCGATGGCGCAGCCGGCGACGAACGGCAGCAGGATGCCGGACATGAGCCACAGCAGCGCGGCCACCAGCGCGAGCCCGCCCATCCAGAAGAGCCAGGCGCGGCGCACCGTCCCTATCCCGCGCTCTCGCCGGCGGGACCGCGCATCCAGCGCACCAGGTAGCCGCCGCCCGACAGCACCGTGGTCAGCGCCACCGCATAGACCAGCGCCGTCGTCAGGCCGTAATCCCTAACCCCGAGCCCGAGCCGCCCGAGCGCCACCGCGATGAGCGCGATCTGCAGCGCGGTGTTGAGCTTGCTCACCGCCAGCGGCTTGGTCTCGATCGGCGCGCTCAGCGTCGCGGCGAGGAGGTAGCCGCCGATGATGAGCACGTCGCGGAACACCACCAGGATGACGAGCCACGCCGGCAACCGCTCGCTGAGGCCGAGCGTGACGAACATGCTCATCAGCAGCACCTTGTCGGCCAGCGGATCGAGCAGCGCGCCCAGCCGCGAGCGCTGATCGAAATGCTTGGCGATGTAGCCGTCGACCGCATCCGACAGCCCGGCCGCGACGAACAGCCAGAACGCTGCCGCGAGGTCGCCGTCGAGCACCAGCCAGATCGCGACCGGCACCGACAACAGGCGCGCGAGCGTGATGAGGTTGGCGTAGCTCACCTCAGGGTCTCACGGCGTCGTAGCGGCGCCGCGCCGGTCGAGCACCCAGTCGGGATCCTGGCCGGCGAGCGCGAGATCATGCTGCGCCAGCGCGGTGCGGAGCTGATCCGGCGTGCCGAAGTAATGTAGCGCCAGCTTGGCCTGCTGGCGGTCGAGCGCCATGAGGTCGCTGTGCTGGATGACCGGGATCTGCGCCAGGCGGTCGCGGATATCGACGAAATGGTCGAGCGCGCCGGTCGGCACCCGGACCATGATCGTCGCCGCCTTGCTGTAATCGAGCATGTTGGCCTGTTTCCAAGCGTCCGCGACCTGCGCCCCGGTGCCGGCGACGGCGTCGGCGAACAGTGCCGCGTCGTTCTGGTCGGGCGCCGCGACATAAGTCTTGGTCCAGCTCTGCGGCGCCATGTCGCCGGCAGCGGAATAGCGGGTGCTTTTGACGTCGAGCGTATGCGGCGCGACGCCGGCGCGCAAAGTCGCTACCGCCACCAGCACGTCGGCGCCGCCGTAGCGCGCGGAGATCGCCTGGATATGCGACTGATCGCCGGCAAGCGCGGCAGCGGCGTCGATCGCCTGCACGTCCTCGAGCTCGCCATAGGGCAGCACGATCGGCACGAGGCCGCCCTGCGGCGGATGCGCGGTCCATGCCTCACGCCACGGATTCGGGTCCTCCCACAGCACCGGCGCCGCTCCGCCCCGGAACACGCCCAGCGCGAGGAGCGGCTTGCTCTGCGACTCGCCGAACGGAATTCCGGCGCTGCGCAACAGCGCGCGCACCGCGTCGGGGCGGAAATGGTAGGTGTACTTGGCGAGGTAGTGGACGCTCGAGGCACGCTCGCCCGCCACCGCGAAGCCGGCGATGATGTCGTTCAGCACCGCCTCGGTCGGGGCCGGCAGGCGGCTCTTGTCGGCATCCTGCGTCAAGCGCGCCATCAGAATGGCATAAGCGCGGCGCGCGCCGTCGGCGCGGGCCTGGTCGCGGGCCGCGCTGGCATTGGCGGCGGTGGCGTCGACCGGCACATTGGCGACCGTGAACATGTCAGGCGCGGCTGCCGGCGCCGGCCTGGCCGCCAGCACGAGCAGCGCCACAGCGAAGAACGCGCGTCCCAGCCTCATCGCGCACCGCCCGGTCCCGTCCCGAGGGGTCATAACCTAGAAAGAGGGGCGATGCCAGTGAGGCGGGGCGGCGTTAGCCCTCACCCTCCCATCGCTTCGCGACGGGGACGACCGCATGCGGTCGACGGTGAGGATGAATGTGCTAGGCTCGCTGCACATTCGGGAGCGAGGGGACGATGGATCTGGAGCTGCGCGGGAAAGTGGCGCTGGTGACCGGCGCGAGCCGCGGCATCGGCCGTGGGATCGCGGAGACGTTGGCGAAAGAGGGTTGCAAGCTCCTGCTCACCGGGCGCGACGAGGCGGCGCTGGCTTCGGTCAAGGCCGAGGCGTTGAAGCGCGGCGCCGCTGCCGAGACGATGGCGATCGACTTGCGCGGCCCGGACGCGGGGACGACGCTCGTGGCCGCGGTAAACCGGACCTATGGGCGGCTCGACATCCTGGTGAACAACGCCGGCACCACCACGCGGGGCGATTTCCTGACCCAAGGCGACGATCTGTGGCATGAGGGCTTCGCGCTCAAGTTCTTCGCCCATGTGCGGTTGACCCGGGCGGCGTGGCCGCTTTTGTGCGAGAGCCACGGTTCCCTCGTCATCATCGGCGGCACCGCGGGCAAGCAGCCGACCGCCAACTCGATCATCGGCGCCTCGGTCAACGGCGCGATCAACTCGTTCGCCCTGGCGCTGGCGCAGCTCGGCAACGACGCCGACGTCCAGGTCAACGTGGTCAGCCCCGGCCATGTCGATACCGGCCGGCTGCAGAAGCGGATCGACGCGCTCAAGGCCGAGACCGGGCTCGACGAGGCGGCGGCGCGCGAGCGCTATCGCCAGACCTTGGGCGTGAGCCGGCTCGGGCTGCCGCGCGACGTCGCCGACCTGGTCGCGTTCGTGGCATCTCCGCACGGGCGCTGGCTCCACGGCACGGTGATCGACCAGCATGGCGGGCAGATCCACCCGATCTGAGCCGCCGCCGCCGACGCGTTGACAGGGTGGCGGGCCTCGACCATCATCGTCCCAACAGCCGACATCACGCGGCTTTTCGGAGGATCGCACCATGGATGGCATGACCAAGGTCGGCGACAAGTTCAATGTCGGCGGCGTCCTGCTCGAGCGCCCGTTCAAGATCCGGCGCCTCGGCCATTTCGGCTACAATTGCTACAAGATGGACGAGGCGATGCATCTCTATCGCGATCTCCTCGGCTTCCGCACGACGGACACGCTCGATTTCGCCAAGGCGATCCCGGCGCCGCACATGTTCGACGGCGTGCCCACCACGGTCGGCTGGTTCATGACCCACGGCACCGACCACCATTCGCACGTGATCTTCCCCAAGGCGGCGATGGACCGCATGGGCCGCGGCAGCGCCGGCGGCCACGTCACCAACCCCGAGGTCACCACCAACCAGATCACCTGGCAGGTCGGGACCCTGCGCGAGGTCGGCGACGGCATCGACTGGTTCAAGTCGATCGGCATCAATCCGGGCCGCATCGGCCGCGACGTGCCGGGCTCGAACTGGCATTCCTATCCGTCCGATCCCGAGGGCCACACCAACGAGATCTATTACGGCATCGAGCAGATCGGCTGGAACCTCAAGGCCAAGCCGCCGGGCGTCAGGAAGCGCGGCTTCCACGACAAGCCCGACCTGCCGCAAATGTCCGAGTACCAGGAACTGGAGATGTTCAAGCAGGAGGGCATGGATCTCGATTCCGGCTTCCGCTACACCGAGCGCCTGCCGTTCAAGTACGATGTCGGCGGCGTGATGCTGGCGCGGCCGTTCAAGATCATCAAGATCGGCCCGGTGCGGCTCTTCGTGAACGACATCGACAAGTGCCTCAAGTTCTACACCGAGACCCTGGGGCTGCGCGTCACCGAGGAGGTCGTGTACGAGGGGCACCGCTGCGTCTTCCTGCGCTGCAATACCGAGCATCATTCGCTGGCGCTCTATCCGATCGCGCTCCGCGCCAAGCTCGGGCTGTCGCCGCATACCACCTGCATGAGTTTCGGCAATCAGGTCGGCGACTATCAGCAGCTGCGCAACGCGGTCGATTTCCTCAAGGCCAACGGCGTCACCATCAAGTACCTGCCGCCGGAGCTGTTCCCGGGCATCGACTATTGCGCCTTCGCGACCGACGCCGACGGCCACCTGACCCAGCTCTATTACTACATGGAGCAGCTCGGCTGGGACGCGAAGCCGCGCACCAAGTCCGAGCGCCGCAAGATCGACAACGCCAAGTGGCCCGAGACGGTCGAGCAGATGGCCGACAGCTACGACGGCGAAACCCTGCTCGGCCCGCTCGGCTGATCTTCCGCCCTCCGGCAAATGCTCGGTGAACCCCTCCCCCGCAAGCGGGGGAGGGTCGGGGTGGGGGCGCCATGATCATCGACATATACAACCACTTCATCCCCAAGCCGATCTGGGACCGGTTCGGGGATTTGATTCCGGGACACGTCGCGCTCACCGCGTTCAAGCAGCTCCCGACCTTGTGGGACATCGAGGCGCGGCTGCGGCTGATCGACGAGTTCGACGACATGCGCCAGGTTCTGTCGCTCGCCAATCCGCCGATCGAGATGATGGGACCGCCAGAGCGCACGCCCGAGATCGCGCGCATGGCGAATGACGGGCTGGCCGCGCTGGTCGACCAATATCCCGACCGCTTCCCCGCCTTCATCGCCTCGCTGCCGATGAACAACGTTCCGGCCGCGCTCGTCGAGATCGAGCGCACGGTCGGAACCATGGGCGCGCGCGGCATCCAGATTTTCACCAACGTGCTGGGCACGCCCCTGAGCGCGCCGCAGTTCCGCCCGATCTTCCAGGCCATGGCCAAGCGCGACCTGCCGGTGTGGATCCATCCGGTGCGCGGCCCCAACTTCCCCGACTATGCCGGCGAGACCGTGTCCGAGGACGAGGTCTGGTTCACCTTCGGCTGGCCCTACGAGACCAGCGCGGCGGTGACGCGGCTGATTTATTCGGGGATATACGACGAGCTGCCGGGCCTCAAGATCATCACCCACCACATGGGCGGGATGATCCCCTATTTCGCCAACAAGATCGCGCTCGGCTTCCGGCAAATTTTCTTCGGCGCGATGAACCGCAACCCGCTTGCCGAGGAGCGCGGCCTGAAGAAGGCGCCGCTCGACTATTTCCGCATGCTCTATGCCGACACGGCGTTGAACGGCGCCATCGGCCCGACCCGCTGCGGCCGTGATTTCTTCACCACGCCGCATTGCCTCTTCGCCACCGACGCGCCGTTCGATTCGGACCGCGGGCGGGCGCTGATGCGCGGCACCATCGGCGCGGTCAAGGCGCTCGAGACCGGGCGCGACGAACAGGACCGCATCCTCGCCGGCAACGCCAAGGCGCTCCTCAAGCTATGAGGACGGCCAACATCGAATTGCACCTGCGCGACGGCATCATGGGGGCTTATCTCGCGCTGCCCGACAAGACGCCCGCGCCCGGCATCGTCGCCATCATGGAGATCTGGGGCGTCAACGACACCATGCGCCGTCACGCCCACGAATTCGCCGAGGCCGGGTTCTGCTGCCTGGTGCCGGACCTGTTCTGGCGCCAGGAGCCCGGCGTCGAGCTGTCCGACGCCAATCCCGAGGACGGGCGCAAGGCGTTCGATCTCTATTACGAGTTCGACTACGATTTGGGCGTGCGCGACATGGAAGACACGTGCGCGCATCTCGCCGCCATGCAGGAATGCAGCGGCAAGGTCGGCGCGGTCGGCTACTGCCTCGGCGGCAAATTGTGCTACCTCCTGTGCTGCCGCACCGACATCGACTGCGCGGTCGCCTATTACGGGACCTATATCGAGCACAATATCCGCGAGGCGAAGAATCTGCACCGGCCGTTCCTCCTGCACATGGCGATGAAGGACCGCTGGGTGCAGGCCGAGGTGAACGAGATGCTGGAGCGGCGCCTGGCGCCCAACCCGCTCGTCACCATCGAGAAATATCCCGACGCCGACCACGCCTTCGCCCGCCACGGCGGCCGCCCCTACCGCAAGGACGACGCCGACCGCGCGCTGGGACTGACGGTGGAGTTTTTCCGGCGGCATCTGGGCGCGTGACGCATTCTCACACGCAATAAATATCCAGCATGGTCGGGATGTAGTCGTTCTGCAGAACGATGCGCTTCTTGGCGATGAGCCAGCCCGTGTCGGCGGCGACGAGCGTGTGTTCGGTGTGGCCGAAGAAGGCGTGGCTTTCCTGCGAGCGCGGGAAGAACACGTGGCTCGCCCAGTTGCAGCGCAGCTTGAGCCGGTCGGGCGCGGCCGGCTCTATGAGGCGCGTGTTGGCAATGATGTGCGTGGTGCGCGGCAGCGGCGTCGAAGCGGGCGAGCGGTTGGAGCGGATGCGGTAGATGCGGTCCTCGAGCCCGGCGCGGCTCGCGTAATAGAAATGCGACAGCTCGGCCCGGGGATCGGATGTGAGCGTGTCGTCGCTCTTCCACGCCGGCATCCAGTATTCGCAATCGGCGGTGAAGAGCGCCAACCACTCGTCCCAGCGCCGCTCGTCGATCGCGGCCGCCTCGCGCTCGATGAGGTCGGCGCCTTCGGCGAGGAGTGTGCGCTCGTCAATATTGCGGCGCTCGCTCATGGATAGGCCTTGCGTCCCTCGAACCCCGCCGCCATCAGGCGCCGCCATTCGCGGTACGAGGGATGGAACGGCGTCTCGGGGCCGGTCTCGAAGGTGCCGACTGCGCTTGATTCGGGCAGGATGCCGAGCCGGCGCGCGGCGTCGTTGGCGCCGGGCTCGAGCGCGCCGATGCCGCGGGCATAACCCTGGAGAAATCCCAAGCCCTCGGCGCCCATGCCGCGCTGGCAGTCCTCGTAGGTCACGGTGTCGTCGGGCGTCGCGAGGCCGGTCGGATTGAAGAAATCCTCGAATTGCCTGAGGCGCCAGGCACGCAGCTCCGGCTTCTCGCCGATGGGCGCCAGGCAATAGCTGCGCATCTCGGTGCGGTCGACCGCGAGCGGGCGGAATGTCCGCAGCATCAGGGTCATCGCGTCGGCGATCTGCATGTTGGGAAAGACCTGGATGTTGCGCGCGCGCAGCATCCATTCGGCGCGGACTTCGCCGACGCGGCTCCTCACCTCGTCGATGGTGGGATAGATGGGGCGCTTCTCGGCCTCGGGCTGGTCGGTCCAGAACACCGAATGGCCGTGGGGAAAGCAGAACACGCCGGCCTGGCGCTGCGCGCGCTTGGCCCAATCGAATTGCCGCGCCTCGAGATTGCCCTCGCCGGCGCGGCGGCGGCCCTGGATGCCGATGAAGCTCACGTGGGTCGAGGTCAGGTGATAGGGATCGACCCCGTTGTCGAGCTGCAGCTTCCAGTTGCCGCGATAGGTATATGCGACGCGGCCGGGCACGAACTCCATGCCGTTGGCGCCCTGGTCCATGGCGAGGTCGAGGAAGACGCGCATCTCGCCCAGGAACTCCTCGAGCGGCGGCACCTCAGCGCTGAGGCTGCCGAACACCAGGCCCTTGTAGCTTTCGAGCCGCGGCAGCTCGATCAGGTCGTGGCTGTCGCGATCGAAGCTCGGCTCGTAATGCGCGGCGGCGCGGTCCTTGATGTCGCGGTTCTTGCCGGCGCAATCATAGGCCCAGCCGTGATAGGGACAGACGAGATAGCGCGCGTTGCCCTGCTCGGCGCCTATGATCATCGCGCCCTTGTGGCGGCAGACATTGAGGAAGCCGCGCACGCGGCCCTGCGCGTCGCGGGTGACGAGGATCGGCGTGCGCGCGATCCAGGCGGTGGCGAAGTCGTTGGGCCTCGCCACCTGCGACTCGACGGTGAGGAAGTTCCAGGTGCGCTCGAACACGAATTTGCGCTCGAGCGCGTAGAGCTCCGGGTCCGAGAACACGTCGCGATGAACCCGGAACACGCCTTCGCCGGGGCGGTCGTCGACCAGGTTGTTCATGTCCCGGGGAGCCATGTCGCCGCTTCTCCATCCTGCGCGGAACGTGCATAGTCGGGCGGCGAAGCCGCGAGCGTCAACTGGACTTTAGCGCAGAGGACGCGGAGGATGCGCGTCCCAACGAGGAGACGGCAATGAAGGTGCTGGTGGAGGCGGATGCAGTGCTGCGCTCGGTGCCGGTGGTGCTCGACCCCGACACCAAGGAAGAGCATCGCCGCGCCGTTGCCGACTGGTACAGCTTCGACGAGCCCGACTTTGCCGGCTGGCTCGCGCGCCTCCGGCAGCAGTTGCCGGGGCTCTATCCCGCCAAGGTCGAATTCGCGCGCGACGCAGTCGAGCTCGGTACCAAGATCGCCGACGCCGACGCGCTCATCGTGGAGAGCCTCGAGGTCGGCGAAGCGGCGCTTGCCGGCGCCAGGCGGCTCAAGATCGTGCAGAAATTCGGCGGGCTCGCGCACAACATCGACGTCGCCGCGTGCCTCAAGCACGGCGTCGCGGTCGACGTGCAGCGCCGCCGCGTCAATGTCGCGGTGGCGGAGCAGGCGATGGCGCTGATGCTGGCGCTGGCCCGGCGCATCTGCGCCTTGCAGGGCGTCGTGACCGAGGCGGCGCTGCGCCAGGCCGGCTTCGACATCACGCCGTTCGACCGGCGCTACACCGGCAATTCCAACTTCGCCCGCATCCGCGGCTTCAAGACCTTGGCGCGCTCGACCTTGGGCCTCGTCGGCATGGGCGAGATCGGCCGCGAGATCGCGGCGCGCGCCGCCGCCTTCGGCATGACCGTGCTCTATCACCAGCGCCGCCGCCTCAACCCGCTCGACGAGGGCGCGCTCAAGGCGCGCTATGTCGGGCTCGACGCGCTGATGGCCGAGGCGGATTTCATTTCGCCCGTCCTGCCGATGAACGATTCGACGCGCGGCATTATCGGGCGGGCGCAGCTCGCGCGCGTCAAGCCGGGCGCGATGCTGGTCAACGTCGCGCGCGCCGAGCTCGTCGATCACGATGCGTTGGTCGCGGCGCTCGAGAGCGGGCGGCTCGCGGGCTTCGCGCTCGACGTGGGCTACCAGGAGCCGTGGCCGCAAGACGAGCGGCTCCTCGCCTTCAAGGCGGGCAACGTGATCCTGATGCCGCACACCGCCGTCGCCGAGCGGCAGAACAATCTCGACGATTTGGCCGAGATGTGCCTCAAGGTTTGGCGCGGCGTCACGCGCCCGGAGATGAAGCCATGAAATTCGCCGTTTTCGATCACGTCGACCGCTCCGACCAGCCGTTGGTGAAGCAGTTCGACGAGCGCCTGGCCTATGTCGCGGCCGCCGACGAGGCAGGCTTTTATGCCTATCACGTCGCCGAGCACCATGCGACGCCGCTCAACATGGTGCCGGTGCCGGGCGTCTATCTCGGCGCCGTGGCCCGCGCGACGCGGCGCATCCGCATCGGGCCGTTGGTCTATCTCCTGCCGCTCTATTCGCCGCTGCGCCTCATTGAGGAGATCGCGATGCTCGATCACCTCTGCCACGGGCGGCTCGAGGTCGGGATCGGGCGCGGCGTGTCGCCGTTCGAGCTCAACTACCACAAGGTCGACACCGAGACCTCGCGCGCGGTTTTCCTCGACGCGTTCGAATGCTTGCGCGCCGGCCTGACGCACGAGCGGTTGACGTATCACGGCCCGCATTTCGCCTATGACAACGTGCCGATGGAGCTGCGCCCGCTGCAGCAGCCGCATCCGCCGTTCTGGTATCCCTCGTCGAACGAGGCCGGCGCGGCCTGGGCGGGCGAGCGCGGCCTCCATTTCTCGACCCTCGGAAGCGTCGAGCGCGCCGGCGCTTGCGTTGCCGCGTACAAGGCGGCGCTCGCCAGGCGCGGCGGGGCGGACATGCCGAAGCCCGAATTCCCCGGCGGCGCGATCATCGGCGTCAATCGCCAGGGCGTCGTCGCCGACACGATCGAGGACGCCAAGCGCATCGCCAAGCCCGCCTTCGACCGCTGGTATTCGAGCCTCTCGAAGCTCGAGCGCGAGAACAAGCAAGGGCCGCGCTATGTCCATCACGTCACGGGCGACATGGACGCGGCGCTGGCGAGCGGGCAGATGATCGCCGGCACGCCCGAGACCTTCGTCGCCGAAATCCGGCGCCAGGCGGTGGCGATCGGCGTCAACTACATGAATTTCAGCTTCTTCTTCGGCACGATGGCGCCCGAGCACGCGCTGCGCTCCCTCGCCCTCTTCTCGCGCGAGGTGATGCCGAAGCTGGCGGATCTGTAAAGCGAAAGCCGATGGCACAAATGTGGTGCGTCCTTCGACTTCGCTCAGGATGAGGAAAATCCTTTGCGGCACAAAGAACGGTCCTCATCCTGAGCGTAGTCGAAGGACGCAGTGAGTCGGCCCTAGAACGGCAGCACGAGACCTTCGAGCTCGGCGTCGCAATTGATCAGGTCGACGCGCTTCCAGGCGATGCGCAAGGCGCCGCCCGCCGCGACCAGGCGGTGGCGGACGGTGGCGGCAAAGAGGCGCTGGGCGTTGCGGCGATACTCCACCATCACGAGCTTGGAGCGCGCCACCGCAGCGTCCGCCTCAGCTTTCTCGACGGTCACGTTGGCGACGATGCGGCTCGCGCGCGCCGGCGGGTTCTGCGCGTGGATATGCGGGTTGGAGAGTCGGCGCACCCGCGTCTCCAGGAGGCGCCGGTCGTCATAGATGAGCGACACGGTGTCGTGCGGGCTCGATTGATCGGGCGATGTCGGGACCCAATACCACGCGTCGTCGGTGAATAGCGCGAGCCATTCGTCCCAGCGCGCCTCGTCGAGAAGCCGCGCCTCGTGGACGAGAAACCCCTCGGCCGCCGCGACGCTGGGCGCGCTCATGGCGCCGACACGTAGCCGAGCCAGGCGTCGAACATGTTGCGGATATAGATCTCGCTCGTGGAGTTGAGGCCGCGCCGCCCGCCGTTGCCGTCGTCGCGGTCGGTCTCGAAGCCGCGCCCGATCTGGAGCCATTCGGCGCCCGCGCTCGACATGCCCATGCGGATGCGGTTGTAGGTCTCGAGATCGTCGGTCAGCACCAGCGATCCGGTGCCGTTGACGGTGTTGGCGAACTCGATGGTGCGGTGGAAGATCGCCTCGGGCGCGCCCTTGAGGCGGAAATTATAGGTGTAGACCACGGTGCGCGACACCGACAGCGGATGCACCACGCGCAACTGCTGGAACTGGCTCATGAAGGAGAGGTTGGGATAGACGTTGCTGTTCCAGCGCCGCACCTCGAGGATTTCGCGCGCGCGCGCCTTGCCCTGCTTCTGCTCGAGCGCCGCGATGTATTCGCGGAACACCGGGTCCTCGAGCGCCGCCACCAGCTTGGCGTCGTCGTGATAGTCGCCGAGATAGGAATGGCCGTTGGGATAGGTCCAGATCCCGACTTGCGATTCCCAGAAGCTGTAGGGCGCGCCGTTCTGGCGCATCTGGCGCACCGCGATCTCGCCGGCGCCGTCGGAATGAACGAGGTCGGACTGCTGGTTCGCCGCCTCGATCGAGGACTGGTGGACGAAGTTGGGGTGCGCCGCGTCGCACAGATTCTCGAGATAGAGCTTCCAATTGCCGTCATAGGCGTGCTTGAAGACGCCGCCCGCGACCTCGATCGCGCCGTCGGGCGCGCGGTCCACCATGTCGTCGAAGGACTGCGTCATGGGGCCGAGGAAATCCTCGAGGCCCATGCCGTCCGGCGCCAGGCTGGCGAAGACGAAGCCGCGATAGACCGCCATGCGCGCCACCGGCAGCATCGCAAGGCGCGGATCGGCGGGATCGAAATCGCCGGGATAGCCGTTCAAGAGCGGCGCCGATTTGAGCCTGCCGTCGGTGCGGTAGGTCCAGCCGTGATAGCAGCAGCGGAACTCGCTCGCATGACCCGACTCGGCGGCCACCACCATGGCGCCGCGATGGGCGCATTGGTTGTGCAGCACGCGGATGGTGCCGTCGTCGTGCCGCACCATGAGGAGCGGCCTGAGCCCGATCCGCGTCGCGAAGAAGTCGCCCGGCTTCGCCACTTGGCTCTCGTGCCCGACATAGACCCAGGCGCGGCCGAAAATGCGCTCCATCTCGAGCGCGAAGATCTCGGGATCGGTGTAGAGCGAGCGATGCACCCGGCCGGGCCGGAGGCGCTCGCGCAGGCTTGCGGGTTCGATGTTCATGGACAGTGATTTTAGCGCAAAGCGCTTCGGGTTAGAATGGCAACATCGCCAGACCGGGGGACGGTACCATGCGCGCGAAGCCCAAGACCGAGAAGACCTTCGCCTTCCATTGGGGCAGCGGGATCGTCGAGGAAGAGGTGCAGATCGCGTCGCAATACCACCGCCCGACCATCCAGCTCCTGACCTTCACCGAGGGCGCGGCCAAAGGCACGCACGAGATCCGCTTCTGCCATTACGACCATCACGGCCGGTTCCAGCGCTCGCCCCTCATCATCGACGAGGCCGACCTGCCCGCGCTCGCCAAGGCGCTGAAAGACGCGCCGCGCTTGAAACGCGTGCTGGCGAAGCTGCTGAAGGCGTGAGATGGGGGCGCCGACGCGTCTGTGCCGGGATTGCGGGCGGCTCGACGAGGCGGCGCCGCATGCGAGCCCCGCCTGCCCCGCCTGCGGCTCGGCCCGGATCCTCGCGCACCCCGAGCTGGCGCAGCTCGCCATCGCCCATGTCGATTGCGACGCCTTCTATGCCAGCGTCGAGAAGCGCGACCGGCCCGAGCTCGCCGACCGGCCGGTGATCGTCGGCGGCAGCGTGCGCGGCGTGGTGCTGACGGCGTGCTATGTGGCGCGGCGCTCGGGCGTGCGCTCGGCGATGGCGATGGCGCACGCGCTGCGGCTCTGCCCCGACGCGACCGTGATCCGCCCCGACATGGAGAAATACCGCAGCGAATCGCGCCGCATCCGCGAATTGATGGACGGCGCCGCGCCCGCGGTCGAGCAGGTCTCGATCGACGAGGCCTATCTCGATTTGAGCGAGGCCGGCGCCAGCGAGCCGCCCGCCCGCGCGCTGGCGCGCCTCGCGATCTTGGTGGAGAAGCGGGTCGGCGTCACCGTCTCCATCGGCCTCGCGCCCAACAAGATGCTGGCCAAGATCGCGAGCGACCTCGGCAAGCCGAGGGGATTCCGCGTCATCGGCGAAAGCGACGCGGCCAGCGTGTTGGGGCCGATGGCGGTGCGGGTGCTGCCGGGGGTCGGGCCGGTGACGGCGGCCAAGCTCGAATCGTTGGGCTTCGCCACGGTCGCCTCGCTGGGCGAGGCCAACGAGGACGAGCTGATCCACCGCTTCGGCAGCTGGGGCCGGCGCCTCAAGCGCTATGCGCGCGGCGAGGACCAGCGCCGCGTCGGCCACGGGCGGCACCGCGCGGTGACGGTCGGCGCCGAGCGCACCTTCGAGCGCGATCTCGCGCAGCTCGCCGAGATCGAGCCTGTACTCGAGCATTTATGCGCCCGCGTCGCCGAGCGGCTGCGGCGCTCCGAGCTCGCCGCCGCGAGCCTCACCTTGAAGCTGCGCCGCGCCGACCGGCATACCACGACCCACGCCTGCCGCCCGCGCGACCCAACCATGCGGGCGGAGATCATCCTTGCCACGGTGCGCCCGGTGCTGGCGCGGCTCCTCGACGGCGCGCGCTATCGCCTGGTCGGCGTCACCGCCCACGACCTCGTCCCCGGAGAGCGCGCCGACCCGCCCGATCTGTTCGAGCCGGGCTGAGCGCGGACGGTATTCAGTTCGTCGCCGCGACGCGCTCGACGCGAACCCCGCGCCGTTTCAGCGCGTTTTGCACGCTGTCGGGGCCGGCGAGATGCCCCGCGCCGACGGCGATGAACTTGACGCCGCTGCCTTTGATCATCGCCGTGATCGCATTGACCCAGCGCTCGTTGCGCTGCACGAAGAGCGTGCGATAGAGCTGCGGAAAGGGCGTCTTCATGTCGTCGACGACGAGCCGGGTTATCGCGGCGTCGTCGCCGCGCGACCAGGCGTCGACCAGCGCATCGAGCTTGCCCGCGCCCTGATCGAAATCCTTGAGCGCGTCCTTCAGCAAGCTCACCTCGAGCGCCGGCGCCAGGTCGGCGAAGAAATGGATCTGCTGATCCAGCGTCTCGAAGCCATGAACCGGCTTGCCGTGGGTCAGGTCATCGTGGAGCAGAAGATGCTCGACCCCGCTCTCGGGATCGTATCCCGCGCGAATCAGCATCGCGTCCGCGAGCGTCACGGACACGAGCCAGGGGCGCATCGGCTCGAACGTCTTCTCGCCGTCCGCCACGCCGACGGATTTCGCCGCTTCGTCGACATGCGCCAAATCCGCTTCGCTGACCTTGGTCGACAGCGGATGCTGTTGATCGAAGCCGTATCGCTTGACCAACGCTTGCACTTCAGTCAGGTCATCCGGGTCCGACACTTCGAGCCAAAGCTCCTGGCTCGATCCCAATGCCTTCGCGATGTCCGGCGAAGACCACGCCTGGTCTTTGTGCAGCACGTGGATCGTGCCGAACAGATAGACCGTGGCGTGCGGCCCTTCCACGACCCAAAGTCCGGGCTCGGCCGTGGCGGACGCCGACGCGGCGATCAGGACGATCACGGCATTGCGCAGAATTTTACCTAAATTCCCGATCATCCCCGATCCTCATCGGACATGCAGGGCACCTCTACGCCCCGGAGGTTAAATCCGCGTTGCAAGCATCAAGGCGACGATCTTCTCCGGCATGATCGGCGTGTCGGTAATGTGGATGCCGAGCGCGTTCTCGACCGCGGCAACGATCGCGGCGGCGGCCGGGATGGTGCCGCCCTCGCCCGCGCCCTTGACGCCCAAGGGATTCAAGGGCGACGGCGTCTCGAGATGGGCGCGCGCGATCGGCGGCACCTCGGACGCGCCCGGCAGGAGATAGTCGGCGAAGCTGGTCGTCAAAGGCTGCGCGTTGGCGTCGTAGCGCATCCATTCGTAGAGCGCGTTGCCGATGCCGTGCGCCACCGCGCCATCGATCTGGCCGTCGACGATGAGCGGATTGATCAGCGACCCGCTGTCATGCGCCAACGAATAGCGCAGAATCTCGACCGCGCCCGTTTCGACGTCGACCTCGACCTCGACCACGTGGCAGCCATTGCAATAGGCGGCCTGGGGCGGCGCGAAATAGGCCGTGTGCTCGAGGCCCGGCCCCTGGCCCGCGGGAAAGGAAAATCCCGGCATGCCGCGCGCGATGCGGGCGAGATCGCCGAAGCCCACGGCGCGGCGGTTGCCCGCCTCCACCACGACGCTGCCATCCTCGAGCGCGAGCTCGGCCAGGTCCGCCTCGAGCACGCGCGATGCCAGCGCGAGGATTTGGCGGCGCACCTCATCGGACGCCATCAGCGCTGCGGGGCCGGCATTGGCGGTCACGCGGCTCGCGAAGGTGCCGATCCCCATGGCGATGGCGCCGGTATCGCCGAGCGTGACCGAGACACGCTCGATCGGCACATCGAGCCGTTCGGCGCAGATTTGCGCCAAGGTGGTCTTGTGGCCCTGGCCCTGCGGCGCCGCGCCCGAGACCACCGCGACGCGCCCGTCCTGCAGCACGCGCACGGTGACGCCCTCGAACGGCCCGAGCCCGGTGCCCTCGACGTAATTGGCGATGCCGATGCCGATATGGCGGCCCGCCGCGCGCGCCGCTTTTTGGCGCACCGGAAAGCCCGCATGGTCCGCGAGTTCCAGCGCCTTGGCCTGGCACGCCGGATAGTCGCCGCTGTCGTAGACGAGGGGCTTGCCGTCGCGGAAGGTGAGGCCGACCGAGTACGGCATCTGCGACGGTGCGATGAAGTTGCGGCGTCGGATCTCGGCGGGCTCGAGCCCCAGCTCGCGCGCGGCCCGGTCCATCAGCCGCTCCATGGCGAACACCGCCTGCGGCCGCCCGGCGCCGCGCACCGGCGTGGTCGCGACCTTGTTGGTATAGACCGCCGTCACCTCCAGGCGATAGGTAGGGAGCACATAGGGGCCGGGCACGGTCGCGGCGGCGATGAACGGCATGATGATGCCCCACGGCACATAGGCGCCGGTGTCGTGCAGCATCGTCCCGCGCACGCCGAGGAGCTTGCCCGCGCCATCGACCGCGATTTCGACCGACCAGTACTGGTCGCGCTCTTGCGTCGCGGCGAGGAAATGCTCGCGTCGGTCCTCGATCCACTTGACCGGCCGGCCGAGATGGAGCGCGGCGTACGCCACCACCGCGTCCTCGGCATAGAACACCGCCTTGGGGCCGAAGCCGCCGCCGACATCGGGCGCGATCACGCGCACCCGCTCGGGATCGCGCGCCAGGAGATCGGCCAAGGTCGCCTTGCCGATATGCGGCGTCTGGGTCGAGGACCACACGGTGAGCATGTCCTCGGCGGGGTCGAAGCGCGCCAACACGCCGCGCGCCTCGATCGCATGGCCGCAGCCGCGATGCTCGAACAACTCCTCGCGAAAGACATGCGGCGCGGCGCCGAAGGCGGCATCGACATCGCCGTAGGACGCGGTGAAGCGCGCCGCGATATTGCCGTCACGCTCGGCGTGGCAGCGTGGCGCGTCGGGCTTCACCGCGTCACGGCAGTCACCCATCGCCGGCAAGGGCTCGTAATCGACCAGGATCGAAGCAGCCGCGTCCTCGGCGCGATGGCGGCGGTCGGCGACGACGATCGCCAGCGGCTCGCCGACATAGCAGACCTCGTCGCGGGCGAGACAGAATTGCGTGACCAGCTCGCTGATCGCCGGGTTGGGCACCAGCATCGGCATGCGCGTCTGGCGCATGCGCTCGGGCAGGTCGGCCGCGGTGAGGATGGCGTGAACGCCGGGCATGGCGCGCGCCGCGGCGGCATCGACCGAACGGATGCGGGCATGGGCGTGGGTCGCGCGCAGGAACGCGGCCTCGAGCGTGCCGGGAAGATGGATGTCGTCGACGAAGCGGCCCTGGCCGGTGAGGAGCGGCTTGTCCTCGGTGCGCTGGACCCGGGCGCCGATCGCGCGCGCTCCCATCTTGCTACTCGATCTGCGCGCGGACGCCGAAGAGCCGCTTCAGCGCGCGCCACAACGCAGTGAGGATCAGCGCGATGCCGGACACGCCCTTCGCGGCTTCGGATGCGGCGGCGCGGCGTTCCGCTTCGCTGCCCTCGATCTGCACCTTCAGCGTCTCGGCGAAGCGGCCGACGATCTGCTGCGCCATGTCCTGGATCATGGCGGCGCCGCGGCCGTATTGCGCGACCGCGCCGTTGAGCGAGAGATCGGTGACGATCGCGACGTGGGTCGCGCGGGGGCCGGTCTCCTTGAGCGCGAATTCGACCGTCGCTTGCGCCCCGCCGCGGCCCTTCTGCTCGGTGCCGCTCGCCGTGATGCGGGCGCGGCGCGCGGCCTCGTCGATCTGGTCGAAGCGGGCGGTGCCGAGAAACGACACGGCGACGGGGCCGAGCCGCACCGCGACCTTGCCCTTGTAGGTCTTGTTGTCGACCGTCTCGAGCAATTCCGCGCCGGGCAAGCAGGGCGCCACGCGCTCGATGTCCATGAGGACGCGCCACGCCTCTTGCGGCGGCAGGGGCACGTCGAAACCGTTTTCGATCTTCATTGCGGCGCGACTCTAATTAGCGCCCCGCGCGGTGACAAGGATCGGGGCCGGCGCCAGCGATTCGCGGGGTTGGCAAAGGGATCGAATCGGCCGCATGATGGCGCCATGCGTGCGGCCCCCGAGCTGGAGACCGCCGGCAGCGCGGCGATCGTGCTGGCCGGCGTCGACAAATGGTTCAAGACGCAGGACGAGCCGGTCCATGCGCTGGCGCCGATCAATCTCTCGGTCGCTTCGGGCGAGCTCGTGGTCCTGCTCGGCCCCTCGGGCTGCGGCAAGACCACCATCCTGCGCATCGTCGGCGGCCTCATCCAGCCGAGCAAGGGCGAGGTCCGCGTGCTGGGGCGCGAGCTGTGGGTCAATGGCGGGCGCAAGAGCGAGGCGGCGTCGGGGCTGGGCATCGTGTTCCAGGACGCCAATTTGTTCCCGTGGCTGTCGGTCGAGCAGAACATCATGCTGCCGCTCGAATTGAAAGGCACGCCGCGGGCCGAGCGGCACGACCGGGCGCGCGAGCTGATCAAGCTCGTCGGCATCGCCGGGTTCGAGAAGCGCTGGCCGCGCGAGCTGTCGGGCGGGATGCGCCAGCGCGCGGCGATCGCCCGCGCGCTGTCCTACGATCCCGAGGTCCTGCTGATGGACGAGCCGTTCGGCGCGCTCGACGCCATGACGCGCGACCAGATGAATCTCGAGCTGCAGCGCATCTGGATGGAGACCGGCAAGACAATTCTCCTCGTCACCCATTCGATCAACGAGGCCGTGTTCCTGGCCGACCGCGTGGTGCTGTTGTCGCCGCGGCCGGGGCGGATCGACACGGTGGCGGAGGTGGGATTCGAGCGGCCGCGCTCGCTCGACGTCCAGTCGGCGCCGGAGTTCCAGCGCATCGTCACCACGCTGCGCCATCGCCTGGTCGAGATTTCTTGAGGAGCGAGGGACATGACCGACATCTCCGCCCCCCAACTCGCGCGCCGCAACGGCAAGACCAGCCTGCCGTGGATCTCGACGCCGCTCTTGGCCGCGATCCTGGTCTTCAGCTGGCACATGTACGTGACGCAGTCGCACGTCTCGGCCTTCATCATGCCGGCGCCCTATGCGGTGTGGAAAGCGTGGCTCGATCTTCTCGCCAGCCCGCGCGCCTGGGGCCACGCCGAGACCACGATCTACGAGACGCTGGTGGGCTTCCTGTGGGGGCTGTTCATCGGGGTCGGGCTGGGTGTCCTCATCGGCCGCATCCGCTGGCTCGAGATGACGCTCAACCCGTTCATCGTCGCCATACAGGTGGTGCCCAAGGTCGCGTTCGTGCCGCTCTTCGTGGTGTGGTTCGGCTTCGGCATCACCAGCAAGGTGATCGTCTCGGCGGTGCTCGCCTTCTTCCCGATCCTCACCAACACTGTGCTGGGCGTGAAGTCCGTCGAGAGCGGCCATCGCGACGTGATGACCAGCCTCAACGCCTCGCGCTTCGCCGTGTTCTGGCGCCTCGAGCTGCCGAGCTCGTTGCCTTACATCCTCACCGGCATGGAGGTCGGCATCGTGCTCGCCATCATCGGCGCGATCGTGGGCGAGTATCTCGGCGGCAATAGCGGCCTGGGCTATCTCCTCATCTCCAAGATGAACGCGTTCGAGACCGATGGCCTCTTCGCGGTGATGATCCACATGACCATCCTGGGCTTCGCGTTCTATTTCGCGGTGGGACTCCTTCGTCGTCTCACCATCCCATGGCACCAGTCGTCGGGTCTCGATCTCGGCGGCTGATTCGCGCTAGAGTGCGCGCCGTTCGAGAGCCGTAATCAACAGACTCCTTGGGGGGAGCACCATGGCCGCCGCAGGCACAATCGATCTCGCGCCGATCATCGACCGGCAGAAGATCGGCGCCTTCCACATCCAGCTCATCGTCGTCGCCTTCATCGTGGTGATGGTGGACGGCTACGACATCGGCGCCGCCGCTATCGCGGCGCCCGCCCTCATCCGCGAATGGCACATCGCGCCGGCGCAGTTGGGCGGCCTGTTCAGCGCCGGGCTGTTCTCCGGCCTGTTCGGGCCGCTGGCGCTCGGGTGGATCGCCGATCATTACGGCCGCCGCAGCGCGATCGTCATCGGCGCCATCTTTTTCGGCGCCTTCACCTGGGCCTCGGTGCTCGCCCAGGATTTGAACACGCTGATCTGGATGCGCTTCATCGCCGGGCTCGGAATCTCGGGCGTGCTGCCGATCACGGTGGCGCTCGTGAACGAATACGCGCCGCGGCGCGTGCGCGCGACCTTGTTCGTGCTGATGTTCTCGGGCGTGACCTTCGGCGGCGGATTGCCCGGCCTCGTGGGCGCAAGGCTGATGGCCGAGTATGGCTGGCGCGTCCTGTTCGTGATCGGCGGCATCGCCCCGATCCTGATCGCCGTGGTGGTGCTGTTCGCGCTGCCGGAATCGATCAAGTACCTGTCGCTCAGGCGCGAGCGGCATGACCGGCTGGTCGGACTCCTGGACCGGATGCAGCCGGGACTCGCGCTCGACCCCAACGCGAATTTCGTGATCGGCGGCGAGGATAATCGGCAGAAATTCTCCTACACCGCGATCTTCAAGGGCCGGCTCGCCTGGATCACGCCGCTGTTCTGGCTCTCGAACGCGATCAACCTGATGATCTTCTACTTCGTCAACCAGTGGATCCCGACCATCCTCGCCGGCAACGGCGTCTCGGTCGAGCATGCCGTGCTCGCCACCACGGCGTTCCAGTTCGCCGGCACCTTGGGCGGCCTCGTCATCATGCGGCCCCTGGACAAATGGGGCTTCATCCCGGTGCCGATCCTGTTCGCCGTGGCGATTCCCATCGTCGCGCTGACCGGAACGCCGGGCCTGTCGGAGGGGATCACCATCACCCTCGTCGCCGCGATCGGGTTCTGTCTCCTGGGGCTGCAGTTCGGCAATATCGCGTGCGAGACCAACATGTACCCGACCTATATCCGGTCGTGGGGCGTGGGCTCGTGCTTCGGCGCGGGCCGGGTCGGCTCGGTGTTCGGGCCGTTGATCGGCGGCTATCTCATCGGCATGCACCTGCCGATGCAGCAGCTCTTCCTGATCGCGGCGGTCCCGCTGGCGCTCGGCCTCGTCAACGCGATCGCGCTGACGCCGCTCTATCGCGCCGAATGGGCGGGCCAGGGCCACGGCGTGCCCCAGCCGGCCGCGGGCGACGATTAGAGAGGACGCGTCATGGGACAGTTCGGAATCGGCCAGCCGGTGCCGCGCGAGGAGGACCCCTATCTCCTGCGCGGCGAGGGCCGCTATTGCGACGATTTGCGGGTAACGGGACTGGCGCGGGCGGTGGTGCTGCGCTCGCCCCATCCGCACGCGCGCATCCGTTCGATCGACGCGGCGGCGGCGCGCGATGCTGAGGGCGTGCTGCTGGTCCTCACCGGCGAGGACAAGGAAGCCGTCGCGCTCGGCCGGCAAAGCCCGCGCATGCCGCGGAAGCGCCGCGACGGCAGCGCCGGCTTCATCAGCCCGCAGCCGGCGCTGGCGCGCGAGCGGGTGCGCTATGTCGGCGAATGCGTGGCCTTGGTGGTGGCCGAGACGCTCGACCAGGCCAAGGACGCCGCCGAGCTGATCGCGGTCGATTATGAGCCGCTGCCCGCCATCATCGCGACCGAAGCCGCGGTCCAGCCCGGCGCGGTCGCGGTGTGGCCCGACTGCACCGACAACCAGGCCTGGTTCCACGAGGTCGGCAACAAGGCTGCGGTCGAGGCGGCCTTCGCCAAGGCCGCTCACGTGGTCAAGCACCGCATGGTGATCAACCGCATCACCACCAACTCGATGGAGCCGCGCGGCTGCCTCGCCGATTACGACCGGCGCGACGAGCGCTACACCATCCGATGCACCGTGCAGGGGCCGCACCGCTCGCGCGGCATCTTCGCCGCGCTGCTCAAGGTGCCGGAAACCCAGGTGCGCGTCATCTGCGACAATATGGGCGGCGGCTTCGGCATGAAGGGCGCGCTCTACAACGAATATGTCGTGACGGCGCTGGCCGCGCGGCTCTTGGGGCGGCCGGTAAAATGGGTGGCGGAGCGCTCGGAAAGCCTCGTTTCCGACGAGCAGGCGCGCGACAACGTGACCGATGCCGAGCTGGCGCTGGACAATGACGGCAAGTTCCTCGCGCTCAGGGTGAAGACTCTCGCCAATATCGGCGCCTATCACACCTCCGACCGCGCAGCCGGGCCGCCCTTGGTCAATCTCGGCGTGCTTGCGGGCACCTATACGACGCCGGTGATCCACGCCGAGGTCGCGGGCGTGATGACGCACACCATGCTCACCGGCCATTACCGCGGCGCCGGGCGTCCCGAGGCGGCTTACGTGATCGAGACCATGGTCGATCTCGCGGCGCGGCAGCTCGGCATCGATCCGGTCGAGATCAGGCGGCGCAACACCATCCCGGCGAGCGCGATGCCGTACAAGACCGGGCTCGTCTACACCTATGACAGCGGCGACTTCACCAAGAACCTCGACGACGCGCTGGGGCTCGCCGACTATGCCGGCTTCGCGCGGCGGCGCGACGAGTCGAAAGCGCGCGGCAAGCTGCGCGGCATCGGCGTCTCCAACACGATCGAGGCCTCGAGCGGCGGCATGCTGGAACATGCGCAGCTCCGCTTCGACGCGGGCGGCACCTTGACCTTGCTCATGGGCACGCACGATCACGGCCAGGGCCACGCCACCACCTTCAAGCAGATCCTGGCCGACAAGCTCGGCCTCGCGCACGACCGCATCCGCTTCAAGAACGGCGACACCGACATCGTGTCGATCGGCACCGGCACGTTCGGCTCGCGCTCGGCCGTGTGCGGCGGGACGGCGGTGGTGATGGCGGCCGACAAGATCATCGCCAAGGCCAAGACGATCGCGGCCCACCTGCTCGAGACCGGCGAGCCCGACATCGCCTTCACCGACGGCAAGTTCACCGTCGTGGGCACCGACCGCGCCATCGCGCTCGCCGACGTGGCCAAGACCGCCTACGCCGTGGGCCGCGTTCCGCGCGGCATGGAGCCCGGCCTCGACGAGAGCGGCACCTATGACGGCGGCGCCGCCACATATCCCAACGGCTGCCACGTGTGCGAGGTCGAGATCGACGAGGCCACCGGCAAGGTCGAGATCGTGCGCTATGTCGCGGTCGACGAGGTCGGGCGGGTGATCAACCCGCTGCTGCTCGAGGGCCAGGTCCATGGCGGCGTCGCGCAAGGGGTGGGCCAGGCGCTGATGGAGGACGTGACCTACGACTTGGCATCAGGCCAGGTGATGACCGGCTCGTTCATGGACTACGCCATGCCGCGCGCCGACGATTTCTGCGCCATCGAGATGGAGAGCAACGAGGTGCCGTGCCGCACCAATCCCCTGGGCCTCAAGGGCGCGGGCGAGGCCGGTACGGTGGGCGCGCTGCCGGCGGTGATGAACGCGATCAACCACGCGCTGGCGCAAAAGGGCGCCCCTTACGTGCAGATGCCGGCGACCGCGGAGAAGGTCTGGCGCGCGCTCGGCGGGGCGCGGGGTTAGTCCGCCGCATCCTGACATTGACGCCGCGGCCGGTGTTGGTGTAAACACCAACATGGCGGCGCGGCTCCTGCTTCGCGAACGGCGGGTCATCGGCGAAGACCGATTTGCCGACATCGTGATCTGGCAGTTGCGGAGTCCCGTCTCGGGAAGCGGTCACGGCTTCAAGTATCGCCTCGCCTTCGTCGTCGATGGCGTGTGCGTCCTTCGCTTCGACAACGAGACCGGTAAGGGCGATCACATGCATGTGGGGGACGAAGAGGTGCCCTATCGGTTCACGACCTTGGCGCGACTGGTCACGGATTTCTGGCGCGCGATCGACGAGTGGAGGCCACGATGACCACGGTAACGATCGGCATTGCCACGCCGGAAGCGACCAAGACGCGGATGCGCCGCGCTTTCCAAGGCAAGCAGCAAGGGGCGGTCATCAGCTTCGCTTCGGCCGAGCTGCTTTGGAAGGTGATCACACCGAAGCGGTGGGACGTCCTTCGCGCGATGACCGGCGCCGGCCCGGTCTCGATCCGCGAAGTCGCCCGCCGGGTGGAGCGCGACGTGAAATCCGTCCATGGCGACATCCAAGCATTGCTTAAGGCCGGCGTGGTCGACCGGGCCGCCGACGGCCGCATCCGCTTCCCCTATGACGAGGTCCATGTGGATTTCGTACTGCGGGCCGCATGACAAACAAGGAGATCGCCCATGTCCGCGCATGAGTTCGAGTTCACCGCGATCGACGGCCGGAAAATGAGCTTGGCCGAGTTCGCGGGGAAGCCGGTGCTGGTGGTCAACACCGCGTCCGAATGCGGCCTGACGCCGCAATATCGCGGGCTTCAAGCGTTATGGGAACGCTATCGCGAGCGGGGCCTCGTCGTCCTCGGCGTGCCATGCAACGATTTCGGCGGCCAGGAGCCGGGCACCGAGGCGGAGATCAAGGATTTCTGCACCAGCCAATACCGCGTCGGCTTCCCCATGACCGCCAAGAATGCCGTGATCGGCAAATCGGCCCACCCGTTCTATCGCTGGGCGGTCGAGCAGGGCGGCGCGGCGCCGAGCTGGAACTTCCACAAATACCTGCTCGACGGCACGGGCGCGCTGGCGGCGACGTTCGCATCGCGCGTCGCGCCCGACGACAAGGCGCTGGTGGCCGAGATCGAGGCACACCTGCCGAAGTAGGCCCCTCACCCGACCTCGATCTCGATGTCGAGATAGCCGTCGATCGCGGCGTTCTGGCCGGGATGGAGGACGGTGGTCGAGGTCTGCTCCTCGATGATCGCCGGACCAGCGATGCGCATGCCGGGCGCGAGGTCGGCGCGGCGATAGACCGGGACGCGCGCGGCGGCCTCGCCGGCGAAATGCACCTCGCGCACATGATGCGGCGGCGGTGGCGCGGCGGGACCGAGCGCGCGGCTTCGTAGGCTCGGCTTGGCCAGCGCCCCCGATGCGGTGACGCCGAAATTGACGATCTCGACCGGCTCCCCTTCGGCCATGTGGCCGTAGCGGCGGTGGTGCGCCTCGTGGAAGCGGCGCGCCAGCGTCGCCACGGAGTCCGGCCCGTCGAGCGGCGGCACCGCGACGCTCACCTCGTAGGACTGGCTCGTATAGCGCATGCCGGCGTGGCGCAGCATGGCGATATCGCGCGGCGCGAAGCCCTCCGCGACGAGTTCGGCGCGGGCGCCGTCCTCGATGCCGCGAAAGACCGCCTCGAGTGCGTCGGGTGTCGTCGCTTCGAGCGGCGTGATGCGGGTGAGGCTTTTCTCCTGCTGCACGTCGGTCACCAGCATGCCCCAGGCGCTGAACGCGCCGGGATCGCGCGGCACCAGGATGCGGCCGATGCCAAGTTCAGCGGCGACGAGCCCGGCAATGGTCGGCCCCATGCCGCCGAAGGCCACGAGCGTGAATTCGCGTGGATCGTAGCCGCGCTCGACCGAGATGGTGCGCATCGCCGCCGTCACCGTGCTGGCCAGGACTCGCAGGATGCCCGCCGCCGCCGCGACGCAGGAGATGCCGAGTGGGCGCGCGATGCGCGCGGTCACGGCCTCGGCCGCGCGCGATGCCGAGATCGGCATGGCGCCGTCGAGCAGTGCCACGGGATTGAGATGGCCGAGCACCACGAGCGCGTCCGTAAGCGTCGCCTCGCTGCCGCCACGGTCATAGCAGGCGGGTCCGGGATCGGCGCCGGCGCTCCTCGGTCCCACCTTGAGCACGCCGCCCAACTGCACCGAGGCGATGCTGCCGCCGCCCGCGCCGATCGTTTCGATATCGACGGTGCGTGTGCGCACCGGATGGCGTCCGACCGCGACCTCGGACTTGAAGAGCGGCCGGCCCGGGATCACCGCCATGTCCGAGCTGGTGCCGCCGGTGTCGAACGAGATGAGGTTCTCGATCCCCTTCACGTCGCCGAGGAAGCGCGCGCCGATGACGCCCGCGACCGGCCCCGACAGGATGGTCTGGATCGGCGCGCGCGCCAGCATGCGTGCGCTGGCGGCGCCGCCGTCGGACTTCATCATCAGCGCGCGGGCCGCCGGGAAGCGCTCCTTGCACAGCCGCTCGACGTCGTGGAGATAGCGCGCCACCGGCGGGCCGATATAGGCGTTCGCCACGGTCGAGGCGGTGCGCTCGTACTCGCGCCATTCCGGATTCACCTCGCTCGACAGCGAAAGGTAAAGCTCCGGCGCGATGCGGCGCGCGATGCGCGCGGTTTCTTCCTCGTGCGCGGGATTTGCATAGGCGAAGAGGAACGCGATGGCGACGGCCTCGACCCCTTGCTTGACCAGCGCGCGCACCGCCGCCTCGACATCGGACAAGGACAGCGTCTCGATCGCATGGCCGCGCGCGTCGAGGCGCTCGCCGATCTCGAAGATGCGGTCGCGGGTCAGCAGCATCTTGGGCGCGTGGGCGAAGATGTCGAACACCTGGTCGCCGCGCCATTGCCGCCCGATCTCGTAGACGTCGCGGAATCCCTTCGTCGTCATGAGCCCAACCGCGACGCCTTTCTCTTCCAGCAGCGTGTTGAGCGCGACCGTGGAGCCGTGCAGCACCAGGGTCACGGCGTCGCGCCCGAACTCGGCCTCGAGCTCGCGCGTGATCGCCGCCGTCACCGCGCCGGGCCGCGCCGGATCCGAGTGGTACTTGCGGATCAGCACCACCTCGCCCGCCTCTTCGTCGAGGCCGGTGAGATCGGTGAAGGTGCCGCCGACATCGATGCCGATGCGCAGCTTCACGCGCGCGCCTCCCCGCGCAGGCGCTGCGTCTCGTCTTGATCGATCGCGCCATCCTCGCCGAGCGCCACGCCATAATCGCACCGCGCAGCCTCGCGCGAGACATAGCCCCGCACCACGTCCTGGCGCACCATTGCGGGATCGCGCGTCAGCGGGTCGCCGAAGCCGCCGCCGCCGCCCAGCTCCCACGACAGGCAATCGCCTTGCTTCAAGCGCAATCCGCCGACCTTGGAGGTGAGCGGGCGCTCGTCCTTGGTGCCCGGATTGAGGCAGGCGCGCGTCGCCCGCGCCGGCTTGGCGCCGAACACGCCGGGCGAGGAGAACTTGAACCGGTCGGAGCGGATGTTGATGACCGACTCGCCGCCGAGGATGCGCCAGTCGCGCCGCGTGCCGAGGCCGCCGCGAAAGCGCCCGGCGCCGCCGCTATCCGTCACCAGCGCATAGCGCTCGACGCGCACCGGGAACTCGCTCTCGACCGCCTCGACCGGCGTGTTCATCACGTTGGTGACCAGTTCGTCAATCGCCGAGACGCCGTCGGCGAAAGGCCGCGCGCCGCTGCCGCCGCAATTGATCTCGTAATGCGAATACCAGCGCCCGGTGACCGGATGGCGCCCGGCGGTCGAGATCGAGCCGCCCGCGGCGCTCCCCGGCGCCGGCACCCGTCCCGGTACCGCATGGGCGAGCACGCGCACGACGAGCGACGTCGTGACCTGGCTCGGCCGCACATACATGTTCACCGGCGCGGGATAGCGCGGATTGAGCAGCGAGCCCTCGGACGGATATGACACGATGATCGCGCGCGACAGCCCGTCATTCACCGGCAGGTCCGGCCCCAGCACCATCTTGACGCAGCATTCGATGAAGTTGCGCGAGACGCACGGGCGCAGGTTGATGGGCCCCCGCGCCTGGGCGTCGCTGTCGAGGATGAAGCGCATGGTGTCGCCCTTCACCTCGAGCGACACGGTGATGCGGTGCGGCCGGTCCAATTCGACCCCGTCATCGTCGAGCCAGTCGGTCTCGGGTCCGTAGAGCCCGTCGGGGACCAACGATATCGCTTTGCGCAGCTCCCGATCGCAGATCGCCATCCACTCGGTCCAGCACGCGAGCACGGTTTCGGTGCCGTATTTCCGGAACAGCTCGGCGAATTTGCGCTCGCCGTAGCGGTTGGTGTTGACCTGGGCGTTGATGTCGCCCCAGGTCATCTCGGGCGTGCGCGTGTTGGCGCAGATCATCTCGCGCACATCGTCGTTGAGTTCGCCTCGGCGCAACAGTTTCAAGGGCGGGATCAGCAGCCCCTCCTGGAACAAATCGGTCGCGTCGCCGCTGTTGGTGCCCGGGACCTTGCCGCCGAGATCGGGCTTGTGCGCGATGTTGCCGATGAAGCCCGCGATCCTGCCGCCCTCGAACAGGGGCGAGATCACGGTCACGTCTGTCGCATGGTTCTGGCACGCGCGGTAGGGATGGTTGACGATGAAGGCGTCGCCCTCGTCGATGCGGCCCGCAAAGACGCGGCGGATCTCGTTCACCTGGGCCGAGAGCGGGCCGATATGGAGGGGCTGGGGAATGCCCTGCGCCACCATGCGGCCCTCGGCGTCGTAGATGCCGAAGGTGAAGTCCTGGCTCTCCTTGATGATGGTGGAATAGCCGGTGCGCAGCATGTTGAGCGTCAGCTCGCGCGCGATCTGCAGCGTCGCCTGGTAGATCACTTCGAGATCGATCGCGTCCATGTCCCCTCCGCCCGCGCGAGTGTGAAGGGCCTGCGCTTGACATGCAATCTTCACGCACCGATCATCGACCGCAACCACCAAGAAGGGAGCGCGACCGATGATCTACGAGCTTCGCGTCTATCACGCCGTGCCGGGCAAGCTGCAGGCGCTGGTGAAGCGTTTCGAGACCGTGACCGTGCATCTCTTCGAGAAGCACGGCATCCACCAGGCCGGGTTCTGGACCGTGGCCATCGGCGAGTCCAACAACGACTTCTACTACATGCTCAAATGGGATTCGCTCGACGAGCGCGCCAAGCGCTTCGCCGCGTTCCAGGCCGATCCGGAATGGATTGCGGCGCGCGCCAAGAGCGAGACCGACGGCCCGCTGGTTCAATCGCTCGCCAATACGATCCTGCTGCCGACCAGCTTTTCGGCGGTGAAATAGCTCACCCCGGACGGTAGGCAACGCCCGCGCGGTAGCAGTAATACTCCCACGCGCGGTCGATGCCCTGAAGCGGCCTGCCTTCCTCGGCGTCGAGCATGCGCACGCAGCGCTCGACCTCGCCGGGCGTGAGGAAGCGGACCTTGTCGTAGCGCGCGGTTTCGCGCTGGAGATTGGCGCTCGTCTGCAGCGCGATCGCGACATAGACGGCGCGGCGCAGTGACCGCTCCGCCACCACCGAGCCGTGGCCGCGCATCAGCGCCGTCGTGCCCGCGCCCACGGTGCGCGCCAGATCGCGGCCCATCGCCATGTCGCGCACCAGGAGATCGGTGTCGCCGAACGCATCGCGCGACTCCCAGATCGGCACCGCGGCGCCGATCGCCGCGCAATTATGCAGCATGGGCCGGATCGTCTCGCCGCCGACGCCGAAGGGGACCGTGCCAAGGCTGTGGCTGTGGACGACGCCATGCACGTCCGCGCGCATCTCGTAGAGCGCGCCGTGGATGAAGCGCTCGAGATACGAGGATCGGCCGCGCGGGTCCACGGGCGTGCCGTCGAGCGCGTATTCCATGATGTCGGCGGCCTCGATGCATTGCGGCGCCCGCGCTCGCGACAGGAAATAGCGATCCGGCCGGTCGGGATGGCGCACCGAGACATGGCCATAGGCGTCGGTGATACCTTCCGCGGCGAGGATGCGGTTTGCTATGACGATCTCTTCGACAAGCGCATCGAGGTTGGCCATGATTCCTCCGTCCGTTCCGCCGCGATGGTAGGAGCGGGTCCCGTAACCGGCAACCGAACACGCAGCGCCGCCGACGCCGCGCCTTATCTGCCGTTCGCGGGCGGCGGGTTCAGGCTGACCATGGGTCTGATGCCGCTCGAGGCGGCGCTGTGGTTCGAGATCGACCGCGATCTCGCATCCCATCTCGCCGAGAAGCGCGCGCTGCTCTCATCCCGCCATGACGAGGCGTTCGCGGCGCGGCCCGATGCCGACGCGCCGGCCGAGGAGCTGCTGGCGCTCGTCGCCGATCATCTTCCGCGCCATCATCCGGAGACGTTCCGGCGCGACGGCACGCGCCTCGTCAATCTCGCGACCGGCGAGGCGTGGGATTTGGCGCGGCCGGCGCTCCATCCGCTCGATCTCTGCGGCCGGCTGGTGCAGGAGGATTACTGCCTGCTGCTGTGCGAAGGCGATCATCCCGTGCTCGTCGGCGCATCGCTGTGCGCGCCGGCGCGCTGGCGGCTCGCGGAGAAGCTGGGCCGGCCGCTGAGCGCGGTGCACGCGCATGTTCCCGGCTATGACGCGACGCTGGAGCGGCCGGTCGACCGCTTCTTCGCGCAGTTGCGGCCCGGCCGGCTGGTGTGGCGCTTGAATTGGGGGATCGTCGACCATCCCGCGCGGTTCCAGCCGATGCGCATCGCCAGCGCCGGTTCGATCGCGCCGGAGAGCGCGGGCGAGCTTCTGTGGCTGCGGGTCGAGCGCCAGACCTTGCGCAAGCTGCCGCTCAGCGATGCGGTGGTCTTCACCATCCGCACCCACATCACCCGCCTCGACCGCGCCATCGCGACGCCGCAAGCGGCCCGCGACCTCGCCGATGCGCTGGGCGCGATGCCGGAAGAGATGCTGCGCTACAAGCAGATCGCGCCCTTTGCGCCGGCGCTCAGCGCCTGGCTCGAGGCGCGTCTTTAGGGCATCAGCCGCCAGGTCATGTCGTTGCGCGCGCCGCATTGGTCCGGCGCGAGATAGGCGTCGAGCTCGATCACCACCGCGCCTTCGATGCGCCGCGCCCCGTTCGCTGCAGCGATGCAGCTCTGCCGGTCGACGTCGTGGAGGGTGACGGCGACCATGGCGGGGAAGGCGGCGGAATCCACGCCGACCGGCCGGCCGGCGAACGAAGCCTCGACCGCTGCGCGCACCTCGTCGGCCGAGGCCAGCGCCGGCAGCGCGCGTACCGAAGTGGCGGCAGCGACGAGATCGGCGCGGATGGCGGCACCCGGCGGCTTGGAAGCGAACAGGAAGGCGAGCGCAAGCAGCGCGGCCGCGGCGCCGGCCAGGACACACAGCGGACGCGGCAGGCCACCGCTCCGGTGCGCGGCCGGGACGAAGCTCGCGAGTGAGGGCTCGTATATGTCTGTCGTATTGCGCATCGTTCCCGAGGCGCAGCGTCCTGCCCGATTGCGGCCGTTTCGTGACCCGATCGGGGAAAGATTTGGCTGCGGTCGTAAGCTATACGCAAGACAGGTTGCCAAGTGATAAACATCGGGCGCCGAGAGTCAGAGAAACCCGTAGGGATCGACATCCACCTGGACGCGCACGCTCCCCGGCACTTTGACGCGCGCGAGCCATTGCCGCAGCACCGCCTGGATGTTGACGCCGCGCTTGGCCTTGACCAGGAAGCGGCGGCGATGGCGTGAGCGCAGCACCGCGAGCGGCGCGGGCGCCGGACCCAGCGTCTCGACCCCGGGCATTTGCGGCGCGGCACGGGCGAAGGCGCGCGCGGTGAAATCGGCGCTGTCGTCGTCGGGCGCCGATAGCACTAGCGCCGCGAGTCGGCCGAACGGCGGCAGGCCCTGCGCCTCGCGCGCCTCGGCCTCGGCGGCGAGGAAGCGGTCGCGCTCGCGGCTCACGAGCGCGCGCATCACCGGATGCTCCGGCATGTAGGTCTGGAGATAAACGACGCCCGGCCGGTCGGCGCGTCCGGCCCGGCCGGCGACCTGGTGGAGAAGCTGGAACGTGCGTTCGGCCGCGCGCAGATCGCCGCCGGTGAGGCCGAGATCGGCATCGACCACGCCGACCAGCGTCAGCAGCGGGAAATGATGCCCCTTCGCCACCACCTGCGTACCGATCAGCACGTCGATGCGATGCTCCTCGACCGAGCGCATCAGCTCGGCGATGGCGCGCGGGCCGGTCAGCGTGTCGCTCGCCATGATCGCGATCCGGGCCGCGGGGAAGCGCGCGTTCATCTCCTCGGCGAGTCGCTCGACCCCGGGCCCGCACGGCGCGAAGCTCGACGTTGCGCCGCATTGCGGGCAGAGCGGCGGCAGGCGCTCGCTGCGGCCGCAATGATGGCATTGCAGCTGGCCGAGAAAGCGATGCTCGACCAGCCAGGCGGTGCAGTCGGGACACTGCATGCGATGGCCGCAGGCGCGGCACAAGGTCAGGGGCGCATAGCCGCGCCGGTTGAGGAACAGCATCGCCTGTTCCTTGGCCTCGAGCGTGCGCGCGAGCGCGGCCACCAGGTCGGGCGAGAGAAAGCGCTGCCGCTCCAGGCGTGCGCGGCGCATGTCGATGACGCGGATGTCGGGAAGTTGCGCCGCGCCGTGGCGCTGCGGCAGGTGGAGATGGCGATAGCGTCCCTGCTGCACGTTCACCACCGTCTCGAGCGACGGCGTCGCCGAGACCAACACGATCGGCACGGCGGCGAGCGAGGCGCGCACCACCGCCATGTCGCGCGCCTGGTAGATGACGCCGTCCTCTTGCTTAAACGACGAATCCTGCTCCTCGTCGACAACGATGAGGCCGAGCGCGGCGAAGGGCAGGAACAGGGCCGAGCGCGCGCCGACGACGACGCGGGCCGCGCCTTCGGCGATGTCGCGCCAGGCCGCGCGCCGCGCCGCCTCGCCGAGATCGGAATGCCACTCGACCGGCGCCGCGCCGAAGCGTTCGGCGAAGCGCGCGAGCCATTGCGCCGAGAGCGCGATCTCGGGCAGCAGCACCAGCACCTGGCGCCCGCGCGCGAGCGCGGCGGCGACGGCGGCGAAATAGACCTCGGTCTTGCCCGAGCCGGTGACGCCGTCGAGCACGGTGACGCCGAAGCTTGCCCGCTCCACCGCCGCCACTAGCTCGTCCGCCGCCGCGCGCTGGTCCGGCGACAGCGCCGCGCCGGAGCGCCGCCAGTCGGGCTCCGGCGGCCGCGGCCGGCGCGGTAGGAGGACGGGCTCGATCAGGCCGGCGGCGACAAGCCCGCGCACCACGCCGGTGCCGCAGGCAGCCTGGCGCGCCAGCTCCGCAGCCGGGAGCGGCGGCCCGTCGACGAGAACGACGAGCGCGCGGCGACGCGCCAGACTCAGCGAGTCGCCGCCGGCGGCGAGCGCGGCGCGGCCGTTTTCGCCGAGCGCATACGCGGTCACCCCGCGCGCCGGCGCCAGCGCCCCCGGCACGCTCATCGCCATGCGCAGCACCGCGCCGGGGGGCGAGAGCGTGTAGTTCGCGACCCAATCGACGAGACGGCGCAGCTCCTCGCGGAGCGGCGGCACCGGCAGGCGCTCGATCACGCGCTTCAGCTTTTGCGGCTCGACATCGCCTTTTGCCGCGCCCCAGACCACGCCCACGAGCGTGCGCCCGCCCAGCGGCACGTGCACGAAATCGCCCGGCGCGAGCGGCGCGTCCGCCGCCGCCTCGTAGTCGTAGGGCCCCTCGAGCGGCAGCGGCAGCAGCACGCTCACACGCGTCGCGACGGCGGCGCATCTGGCGTGACGGTCAGGCATGGGCTACACTCTTAATGCGAAAGTTGCGGTCGCACCAGCGGACGCGGGACACCAGGGAACGGGCGGGGACGAGGCCCATGAAGTTCTTCATCGACACGGCCGACATCGCCGAAATTCGCGACCTCGCCGCGACCGGCCTGGTCGACGGCGTCACGACCAATCCCTCGCTCGTCGCCAAGACCGGGCGCAACTTCCTCGATGTCGTGGCGCAGATTTGCGCGGTGGTGCCGGGTCCGGTCAGCGCCGAGGTGACGGCGCTCGACGCCCCCACCATGCTGGCCGAAGGGCGCAAGCTCGCCAAGATCGCGAAGAACGTCACCGTCAAGGTGCCGCTGACGCCGGAAGGATTGAAGGCCTGCCGCACCCTCACCGACGAAGGCACCATGGTCAACGTGACGCTGTGCTTCTCGGCGGCGCAAGCGATCCTCGCGGCCAAGGCCGGCGCCTCGTTCGTCTCGCCCTTTGTCGGGCGGCTCGACGATGTCGGCATGTCGGGGATGGAGCTGATCCGCGACATCGTCGCCGTCTATCGCAACTATCCCGCCTTCAAGACCGAGGTGCTGGTGGCGTCGATCCGGCATCCAATTCACGTGGTCGAGGCGGCCAAGCTCGGCGCCCATGTCGGCACCATACCGCCCAACGTGCTGCGCCAGATGTTCGCCCATCCCCTGACCGAGAAGGGGCTCGCCGCGTTCCTTGCCGACTGGGCGAAGACCGGGCAATCGATCCTCGGCAGCGAACGCGTCGCGGCAGAATAAATTCGGAGCGCGAAGTTGGATCGCCCCAAGGACAAGCCTTCCGCCCTCGCGCCGCCGCGGCCGGCGCTCCCGGCGCATGCGGTCGACGAGGCGCAGGTCGCAACCTATCTGCGCCAGCATCCCGACTTCCTGGCCGAGCATGCCGAGCTTTGGGACGTGCTGACGCCGCCGACGATGCGGCGCGGCGAGCGCGTGGTCGATCTGCAGTATTTCATGCTCGAGCGCCAGCGCGCCGAGATCGCGCGGCTCAAGACGCAGCAGCGCACATTGGTCGCGACGACGCGCGCCAATCTCGCGAGCCAAAGCCGCATCCACGCTGCGGTGCTGGCGATCCTGGCGGCGCAAGGGTTCGAGCAGCTCATCCAGACCGTCACCACCGATCTTGCCGTGCTCCTCGACGCCGATGTAGTGACGATCGGGGTCGAGCAGGCCGGGCCGACGCGGCCGCGCCTCCATCACAACGGCGTGCAGATCCTCGACGCGGGCACGGTCGACGCGCTGCTCGGCGCCGAGCGCGAGGTGGCGCTCTTCGGCGAGCTGACCGGCGATCCCAAGCTGTTCGGCAGCGGCGCCGGGCTGGTGCAATCGGCGGCGATCCTGCGCCTCAGCGTCAGCGCCGCGACGCCGCCCGGCCTCCTTTCGATCGGCACGCGCCGCGCCGGCAAGTTCCACGCCGGCCAGGGGACCGAACTGCTCGGCTTCCTCGCCCGCGCCCTCGCCAGCACCATCGCGGCATGGCTCGACCTGCCGGCGTGAGCGCGTTCCCGCTCCCGCCTGCGCCGCTGCCGCTCGAGAGATTTCCTGCCGCGCCCGATCTGAGCCGCGCCATCGCCGATTGGGACCGCTGGCTCGCCGACGAGCGCCGCGCCTCGCCCCACACCCGCGCCGCCTATGGCCGCGACCTCGCCGCCTTCCTCGATTTTCTCGCCGTGCATCGGGGCGGCCTGCCCGATCTCGCCGCGCTCGGCGGCCTGGCGCCCGTGGATTTCCGCTCCGCGCTGGCGAACCGCGCTCGGGACGGCCTGGGGCGCAGCTCATCGGCGCGGTTCATGTCGGTGCTGCGCGGCTTCTTCCGCTTCCTCGACCGGCGCGGCCTCGTGCATAACGCGACGCTCGCCGCGGTGCGCGCGCCCAAGCGCACGGCGCCAGTGCCCAGGGCGCTGACGCAGCAGGACGCGGCGGCGACGCTCGATCTCGCCGGCGACCTCGCCAGCGCACGCTGGCAAGGCAAGCGTGACGTGGCGCTCCTCACCCTGCTCTATGGTTGCGGCTTGCGGCTGGGCGAGGCGCTGAGTCTCAAGCGGCGCGAGGCGCCCGTCGCCGCCGGCACGTTCGCCGTCACCGGCAAGGGCGGCAAGACGCGCATGGTGCCGGTGCTGCCCGCGGTCGCGACGGCGATCGAGGATTATCTCGCCGAATGCCCGCATCGCCTCGCTGCCGACGGGCCGCTCTTCGTCGGCGCGCGCGGGGGGCCGCTCCATCCCCGCCTGGTGCAGGGCCAGATGGCGAAGCTGCGCGGCCTACTGGGTCTGCAGGAAGGCGCGACCCCGCATGCGCTGCGCCACAGCTTCGCAACGCACCTCCTCGCCGGCGGCGCCGATTTGCGCGCGATCCAGGAGCTGCTGGGCCATGCCAGCCTGTCGACCACGCAGCGCTATACCGCGGTCGACGCGGCCCGGCTCGCCGCCGTCTACGACGCCGCCCACCCGCGCGCCAAGGGGTGAGCGCGCCGGCTCAGCCGCTGGTCAGCCATAACGTTCGATGATGCCCTTAATGCCGGAGAGGGCCTTATGCAGGTCCTCGCCGTTCATCACCGGCACCATGTCGACCTTGGCGTTGAGGCCGAAGAAGAAGCGCTCGACCGTTTCCGCGATCTGCGACGGCTCCTGCATGTTGACGACGAAGAAGCCCGAACGGTCGCCGCCCGAGGGGAAGAAGTAGCCCGCCTCCGGCTTCAAGTCTGCCAGAAGCTGCTGGAAAACCTTGTCGAGCTTGCCGCTACGAAGGGCGCTGTTGCCGGCCTCGACCGGGATCGAGAACTTGACCATGATGCGCATGCTCGCCTCCCCAAATGTGAACGCGCGAGCCTAGCACGAATCGAAAAACGCGATCAGATGTGTATGGCGCGGCCGTCGACGGCGAGGGCGGCTTCCTTGAGCGCCTCGCTCAAGGTCGGGTGGGCATGGCAAGTGCGCGCGATGTCCTCGGCGCTGGCGCCGAACTCGATCGCGAGCGCGGCCTCGGCGATCATGGTGCCGGCGTCGGGGCCGATGATGTGCACGCCCAGCACGCGGTCGGACGATTTGTCCGCGAGAATCTTGACGAAGCCTTCGGTGTCAGCATTGGCGCGGGCGCGCGGATTGGCCGAGAACGGGAACTTGCCGATGCGGTAGGCGATCCCCGCCTCTTTCAGCTCTTCCTCGGACTTGCCGACCGAGGCGACCTCTGGCCAGGTGTAGATGACGGCGGGAATGGCGTCGTAGTCGAGCGCGGGATGCTCGCCGGCGATGATCTCGGCCACCGCCGCGCCCTCGTCCGAGGCCTTGTGCGCCAGCATCGGCCCGGCGATCGCGTCGCCGATCGCATAGATGCCGGCGATGTTGGTGGCATAGCGCGCGTCGACCGAGATGCGGCCGCGATTGTCGCGCGCGACGCCCGCCGCCTCGAGCCCCAGCCCCTCGGTGTATGGCCGCCGCCCGATCGACACCAGCACGGCATCCGCCAAAATCTCCTCGCGCGCGCCGCCGGCAGAAGGCTCGAGCGCGAGCGTCACGCCTTCGGCGCCGCGCCGCGCCTCGACCACCTTGGTGGCGAGACGGAAGACGAGGCCCTGCTTTGCGAGGACGCGCTGCAAGGCCGTGCTCACTTCGCCGTCCATGCCGGGGGTGATGCGGGGCAGGAACTCGATCACGGTGACTTCGGCGCCAAGCCGCTGCCACACCGAGCCGAGCTCGAGCCCGATATAGCCGCCGCCCACCACCGCGAGGCGGCGCGGCACGGATGCGAGCGACAGCGCGCCGGTGGAACTGAGGATGGTCTTCTCGTCGATCTCGACCCCGGGGAGAGGCACGCTGTCCGAACCGGTGGCGACGATGATGCCGCGCTTGGCCTGGAGCGCGCGGCCGGCGACCTCGACATGGGTCGCATCGAGAAACCGGGCCGCGCCCTTGACGTGCTCGACCTTGTTCTTGCGGAAGAGGAAGGCGACGCCGCGGGTGTTCTCGGCCACCACCTTGTCCTTGCGCGCCATCATCGCCGCGAGATCGAGCGACACCTGGCCCACCGCGATGCCGTGCTGGGCCAGTGCGTGACGCGTCTCGGCGTATTTCTCCGACGATTGCAGCAGCGCCTTCGACGGGATGCAGCCGATATTGAGGCAGGTGCCGCCCAGCG